>JGI994J12354_10002891_pt1 | contig 16368 bp, 13 predicted proteins | sample IntmicLarv3ML3BL_FD_12354 | JGI IMG/M metagenome (IMG submission 12354) | reverse complement strand
CGGACATCCTGTGTTATCATACCGACAGCCCGGACAGGCTGGAGGGCTTGTGCCACAAAAACATTACGGCGCGTAAGCGCGGGAGCCAATATATGGCGTTGAAGGTAGCCAAGCGCTATCCCATTACCACGGAGCTTGTCATCAAATGCGCGGCGGGCGCAACCTGCGTTTTCATTGAGCACATCATGCACGCGCTCATGGAATGCGGCATCACCGACCGCATTCACAGCCCGTTGTTTGATGAGCTGTTTTCACCCGAAAGCGCGGACAACGTATTGGTCAAACCCCGCTTTTCCGAGCCGGCGGAGGTGCTTGCGGCGATTCACGACGCGGGCGGCATTGCCGTTTTGGCGCACCCGGGACACGACAGCAGCGATGACTTGCTCCGCGAGCTGGTGGATTTGGGTCTGGACGGCGTGGAGGTCTGGACACCCATGCACGACGAGAACGCCACCCAAAAATACTTCGATTTTGCGCAGGAGCACAACCTGCTCATGACCGGCGGCAGCAACTTCCACGGCATGTACGGCCGCGCTGTTTCCCCCGGTGATTATCTTACCCCGGCGGAAAACATGAAAGCGCTTTCGGGCTATAAAGCGATGCTGAAAAAGAGCGGAAGAAAATGATTTTGTCCGAATAATAAGGAGTGAATCACGATGAAAAAATGTCTGAGCTGTCTTTTGAGCGCACTGTTCCTATTTGGCGCGTTCCTCCTTCTTCCCGCCTTCGCCGAGGCCTCTGGCACAGATTATTATGTCAGCACCTTAGGGAATGACGGCAACCCCGGTACGCAGGAAGCTCCTTGGAGGAGCCTCGCCAAAATCAGTGAAACAACCTTCGGCGCGGGCGATGCCATCCATCTGAAGCGCGGCGAAGTTTTCGAGGGAACCGTTACCCTGCACGGCGACGGCAGCAACGGCAGCATCACACTGACCGCCTACGGCAACGGCGAGCGCCCGTATATCAAGGGTCCGCGGGACAATGCAAGCTCCTGCGTCACCCTCGCGCCCGATGCGCAGGGCTGGAAGCTCTCCGGCCTTGAAATCGGCAGCAGCTTCAACGGCATCAACCTTCAGATTGGCGGCGCGGCGGGCAATGACGGCTATTTCATCGAGGATTGTTATATCCATGACTGCAATAACGCACCCAGCACCCTCCCCTTCGGCCACGGCATCATCCTCAAGGGCGTGAACGCGGGTAAGAATGAGGCCTCGAACATCACGGTCAAAAATTGTATTTTCAAGGGCAATGACCGCGAATTCTTCCCGGACAACCTGACGAACGGCATCTTTCTCACGAACGTATTGATTGACGGCTGCACCATCACCGGCAGCGGCTATAACAGCGTCTACCACACCTGCGCCACAAATTTTGACATCATCAACAGCCTCTGGCTGGACAATGGCGGCGGCTCAATCCCCGTCGGCAACACCTGCATCATCTCCGGCGAGCTGACCGGCGGCAAGGACTGCAACATGGTCAGCGGCAACGAATTCGGCTTCATGAAGGATCCGGGCGGCGCGGACGGCAGCGCATACGACTTTGAAATCGATACAGACGGCATCTCTTTTGTGAACAACTTCGTCCACAACTGCTATGGCCAGGCCGTGATGATTATGCCGAATGCGGTTTGTAAGGACATCCGCATTGAGGACAATATTTTCAGCAAAAACCTCACGGAAACCACGCGCCACAAGGGCGAGCTCGCCCTGTATGGCGGTGGCACGGGTACGGTGGCGAACAACGTCTTTCAGCTGCGCTTCACCAACCTCTTCCGTCTGCCTAAAATGATTGACGGCGATGCAAAGGGGCTGGAAATCCGCGGCAACTGCTGCAAGCAGACCCAACGCATGACCGAAACGCCCAAATGCACGTTTGACGAAACAGCCAACACCGCAACGCTTTCGGGCGCGAAGGATGCGGCGCTGTATTACACCACCGACGGCAGCGTCCCCACCAAGGAAAGCAAGCTGTATGCGGGCGAGACCATCCCCGTCACGCAAACAACCGTCCTCAACTGCAAGGCCTTCGCGGACGGCGAGCTGCCAAGCATCAGCTGCAGCAAGCTGCTCACCCCCGGCAGCGCCGCCACGGACATCACGCCGCAGCGCGACACCATCTTCGGCACCAACTACCTCTCCAGCTTCATCAATTGGCTGCTGTATATTGTTTGCTTCGGATGGATTTGGATGTGATGGAAAACCACTTGATTCTGCGCCCCTTTGCTGACAGCGACATTGCATTGCTCGCCGAATGGCTGCACAAGGACTATATTCTGAAATGGTATCAAGACCCTGCCGCCTGGCTGGAGGAAATCCACGGGCGGCATATTGCTTTTGCGTGGATTCATCATTTCATCGTCCTGCATGGCGATACGCCCATCGGCTTTTGCCAATATTACGACTGCGTTCACGCCAACGCCTTAGAGGACTGGTATGAGGTGACGCAGCAAGATGACACATACAGCATCGATTATCTGATTGGCGAGGAGTCATATCTCGGCAAGGGCTGCGGCAAAGCCATCGTCCGGCTTTTGACCGAGCGGATTGCGCAGGAAGGCGCACGGCAAATCATCGTGCAGCCGGACAGCGAGAACCAGCCCTCCAATCATGTGTTGCTGGCAAACGGCTTTGTTTTTGACGCGGCGTTGGATTATTATGTGAAGACGCTGCCCTAAAACAAACACAAAATCACGGAGCGCGGCGGATTTTTTTATACCAATCTTCAATTAGCACGTAGAAAGATTGGTATTTGGCCATCCGCTTTTTTGCAATTTTTTCGCGCGAAATGTTGACAAAACGAACTCAACAGGTTATAATAGCAATAGAAACGCACCAAAACAACCGACAGGAGGGAATGTTATGGCTCAAACAACGTTTAGCGTCCGCATGGATGCCGATGTCAAAAAACAGCTCGATGCCTTTTGTGAAAACGTGGGTATGAACACAAGTACTGCATTTAATATGTTTGCCCGCGCCGTTTTGCGAGAAAATCGGCTGCCCTTTGAAATCACCACGGAAACCGACCCATTTTACAGCGAAAGCAATCTGGCACATCTGCGCCGGGGCATTGTCGCGTTGAACAGCGGTAAGGGAATTGAACGCGATATCATTGAGGGTTCGGAATGAGAAAGATATGGTTTGAGGAAGCCTGGGAAGATTATCTATACTGGCAGACACAAGATAAGAAAACTTTGAAACGCATCAACCAACTGCTGCAAGACATCTCCCGCAATGAAAACACCGGAATCGGCAAGCCCGAACCGCTGAAAGGTGACCTCGGCGGATTTTGGAGCAGACGAATTGATGGTCACAACCGATTGGTATACCGCATCAAAAACGGAACGCTGGAAATCTTGTCCTGCAAAGGGCATTACCAATAGCGTATCGAAACGCACAAAGCGGCTGACTTTTTTTGAGTCAGCCGCTTCCGTTTTTTTTCTTTCCGCCCTTCTCAAACACAAAACAACCAATTCACACCAAATTTATCCGTTAGGATTGCAGACAAGGGCGTCCAATGCCAATCGGTGTTCAGCATACAGTTTGTGCCTTCCTTGGACAAAAGGTCATAGGCCTTTCGCAGTTGTTCTTCTGTCGCAAAATGAATGCAGCATGCGCCGTTCGGACCCCGCGTGGATTGCATAAATATCCCAAAATCGAAAACCTTGATGTCTATGCCAATCCAGCTGTCAGGGTCGTTTATCCCCCGCTCCTCCGAGGTTTTTTCCGCGCCGAAGGCCTCGCAGTATAAGTCGCAGGCTTCTATCACATTGCTTACGCTCTCCAGGTTGAATATCAAATAGCAATAGGAATGCTTTTCTACCACATCCGGCGCGGCGGAAAGCTTTTCTGTCACCTCCAGCAAGCGGTTCACGGTGGCCGCGTTGCCGTCATAGTCCACATTGACCAGCTGCGTTTCGATTTCCTTCGCTTTTTCGTATAGCAGCCTTACATCGGACTCCTTGCCGAAATCGGCTTGCTCAATCTGACGGATAAACGTCATCACAATCTCCCGCAGCTCGTTCAGGAGGGAGACCTCCTCGTCAATGGCGTCCACCTTTTTCCCCAGCACCTCCAGCACGACCTCGGAGCCGGCGGTTTGGAATATGCGCTGAATGTCCTTGATACTGATGTTCAGCTTGCGCAGGATTAGGATTTGCTCCAGCCGCTTCAGATTGGCATCGTCATACAGGCGATAGGCGTAATCCTCGCTTCTGCTGCTTGCGAGCAGCCCCATGTCCTCATAATAACGCAGCGTTCGGGCGGAGAGGCCATACCGGATTGCCACCTCTCGGATTTTCATCAATTCATTCATTTTCATCGTGTCCTTTCCGTTGGGTTGCCTATAGTATAAACTATTCCCCAACGGCAGAGTCAAGGGGATTTGGGTTCTTTTTTTGCCACGGGAACATGGATGCGCATGTAGAAATCGCCCTTCCCGTCGGCTCGCGCGATGTGCTCCTCCAGCGGATGCCTGTCACTGACCCACGCCCAACCCCATTCGCGTTCCTCAAACAATGCCATAATCCTGTTCCAGCAAGCGAACATATCATCGTCATACTCGCTGATTACCGCATACAGCCCGCCCGGCAGCTCCTTGGCATACATCGGTTCGCAAATCGGAAAGCCCTCGGGAACCGTTGCGCAAAAGCCGAACCCATAACCGGGGTTCTCCTGCGTTGGGGCATACGGCTCTGTATTAAATCCGAACAAGCGCGCCGTACCCTCCAGACGGTTTTCCGCCAACCATTTTTGAACGACTTCCACCGAATCCTTTTCCGGCTCCGTGCTGACGCATTGATATGCTGCGGTGTGCATGGGTGGCAAGTTCACAATGCAAACATCACCGTATTTTGATTTTAGGTCATCCATTTTGAATCCTCCTGTCAGTTTTGTGAGTACATGCTTTTTTCGATCCAGCGCAACAGGAGACAGGATGTTTTCCAAGGAAGATAGGGAGATGGACGCTTCGGCTTCCAGTATGGCAATCAATTCGGTGATGGCCTCCCGGCGAGCATCCAGATCTGCGCCCGCCTTTGTCAAGCGATTCCGCTGCTTGCGCAGCACGCTGCAAAGAGTATCCACGGTCTGTTTGTCCAGGATTTCCTTGATGTCACGGATGGAAAAATCCAGCCGCCGCAGCAAGTCTGTCACGCGGATTCTCTCCAGCGCTTGCTCATCAAACACCCGCCAGCCCGATTGCGCATCGCGGGTACTCACAAACAACCCTGCCGACTCCCAATACCGCAGCGTTCGGCTGCTGATGCCAAATTCCAAAGCCGCTTTGCCAATCTTCGTCAATCCATTCATATCGGTTCCCCCTTCGCGCTGTGTGAGGCTCACGCGCCTATTATATCAGTTGACATCGCGTCAATTGCAAGAGGTTTCTTGAAAATATTTTGCCGTTATACTCACCCATACCGCCCCAGCAGCCGGGATGCATTCAGCACCGTCAGAATCAGCACACCCACGTCTGCGAACACGGCGGCAGAGATGCCGGCGATACCGGCAACCTCCAGCGCCAGTACGATAACCTTTACGGCGAGGGAGAAGGCAATGTTGGCGTTCACCACGCGCAGGGTGCGGCGGCTGATGGTTCTGGCATCCGCAAGGCGCGAGAGCTTGGAGGAGGTCAAAATGACATCCGCCGCTTCGCTCGCCGCTTGGGTGCCAAGACCCATGGCAACGCCCGCGTCGCTCAGCGCCAGCACGGGCGCGTCGTTGATGCCGTCCCCGGTGTAGACCACGATTTCGCCCGCGTCCTTGCGTTCCTGCACGAGGCGCAGTTTATCCTGCGGCAGCAGATTGGCATGGCAGACATCGATGCCCAGCTCCCTGGCAAGCGGCTCCGCTTGGGCGGCGTTGTCGCCGGTCAGCATCTCAATTTGGCGCACGGCCTTGCGCCCGCTGCGCAGACGCTTGAGGGTATCTGCTGTTTCGGGACGCAGCGCGCCGCTGAAGGCGAACGCACCCGCCGCCTTGCCGTCCACGGCGAGGTAAACCGCCGCCTGCGGCAGGGCGCTGACATCCACAGCGCACTCGCGCATGAGGTGTGCGCCGCCGCAGAGCAGGCTCTTGCCGTCGTAACGAACGGCGGTTCCGCCGCCTGCAATCTCCGAAAAATCCGCCAGCTGTGCCGTATCAATATCGGCGTTTTGCTCATTTTTTGCTTCCGTCAGCAGCGCCGCCGCCAGCGGGTGGGCGGAATGCCATTCGCAGGCCGCCGCAAGCCGCAGCAGGGTTTCGCGGTCATAGCCATCCGCTGCGAAAACCTCCGTGAGCTGCATTTCGCCTGTGGTTAGGGTGCCTGTTTTGTCAAACAAAAAGATTTTCGCCTTGGCGAGGGTTTCCACGAATACGCCGCCCTTGATGATGATGCCCTGCTTTGCCGCCGCGCCCATGCCCGCAAAGAAGCCGAGCGGCACGGAAAGCACCAGCGCGCAGGGGCAGGACGCCACCAGAAAGCCCAGCGCGCGCGGCAGCCAGACGCGCCATTCGCCCATCACCAGAGAGGGCACGGCAAACAGCAGCACCGCCAAAATCACCACGGCGGGCGTGTAAATCCGCGCAAAGCGGGTGATGGTCTTGTGCGCCGTCCCCTTGCGCTCCACCGCCTCCTCCACCATTTGGATGATACGAGAAGCGGAGGAATCCGCAAACAGTGCGGTGGTTTCCATCTCCAGCGTTCCGTTGCCGTTGGTGCTGCCGCTGGCCACGGCAAGACCCGGCACGGCCTCAATCGGCAGGGATTCCCCGGTGATTGCCGCCGCGTCCAGCGCGGAGCTGCCGCGGATGACAATACCGTCCAGCGCAACACGCTCATGCGGCAAAACCGCAACACGGCTGCCGACCGGGATGGTCTTTGCGTCCGTTTTTTGCATCGTACCGTCCGGCAAAAGCAGGTTTGCGGTATCCGGGCGGATTTCGGAAAGGGCGCGAATCTGCTTGCGGCTGCGGCGGGAGGCATATTCCTCAAACGCCTCGCCCACGCGGAAAAACAGCGTCACGGCCGCGCCCTCAAAAAATTGCCCGATGCAAAACGCCGCCACGGCCGCGATGGTCATGAGCAGGTTCTCCTCCATCTTGCCGCGCAGCAAGCCCTTCACGCCGCTCACCATCACCGGCAGCCCGGATATCAACGCCGAGATGCCGAAAAGAATCCCTTGCACCCAAGGCTTGTTCGGGAAGCAGAAGCCCGCCGCCATAAACAGGGCGGAAAGCGCCATCTCCGCAATTTCCCGCTTCTCCATGCCCTCTTTTTCGTCGTCATGTCCGCAGCCCTCGCAGCCGCAAAGGCTTTCCGTTTCGTGTTTTTGCTCATGTTCGTGTTCATGTCCGCAGCTGCCGCAGCCGCAAAGGCTCTCCGGCTCGTGCTTATGCTCGTGTTCGTGTTCGCAATGACAATCTGCCATGGTGCTTTCCCCCTTCCTTACTTGACATCGACCTCTTCGATATGCGACAGGCCGGTTTGAATGATTTCCTTCACATGGTCATCGTCCAGCGCGTAGTAGATGGTTTTGCCGCTGCGCGTGGGACGCACCAACCCCGCCGTGCGCAGGATGCGCAGCTGATGCGAGACGGCGCTCTGCCCCATCTCCAGCCGCTCCGCAATGTGCTGGACGCACAGCTCCTTGTCCATCAGCGCCGTGAGAATGCGGATGCGTGTGGAATCGCCGAACACCTTGAACAGCTCCGAGAGCATATACAAGGTTTCAATGTCCCGCTCCTGAAAGGCTTCGCCATAACAGGCGCAATGCGCGTCGTTGTGTGTGGTTTCCATATGGATTTCCCCCTTGTGCATATTTTAACGTATAAGCATATGTTCATGTGTTGGTTTTATTATATATCCCTGCGCAGAGATTGTCAAGGGCTTTTGGGAGATTTTTTTGCGGAACTTCCACCGCACGGCAACGCCCCCCCCCAAAATTGACACAAACGGAAACTCCATGGTAAAATATTCACAGAATCCCAACGCAATGTGCTTGATTGACGAAGGAGGCTGCCTGCCATGAAAAAGCGAAACCGCAACCAACTGAAGGAACGAAACGGCTATCCCTATTCCGACAGCACGGCGCTGGCGGAATACCTCTGCGAAAAGGCAGAGGAGGGCTGGCTGCTCACGGAGTGCCGTGGGCAGCACTTTCTCTATGAAAAAGCGCAGGCGCAGCAGTTGCGCTATCATGTGGATTTTGCGCGCAGCAAAGCGCCGGGTTATGACTATATCGCCGCAAAGCAGGAGTTGCAGGAATACAAGGAACGCTGCGCCGCGCTTGGCTGGCGTTACGTTTGCCGCGCGGGGAGCTTGCACATTCTGGCGGCGCAGACGCAGGACGCAGCACCGCCGCCGATGGATTGCGGCGGAAGGCAGGCGTTAAGTGCAGCGCTCTCCAACGACAGCGGCATATACCTGTATCGCTGCTTGCTGCTGCCTTTTGTTTACTTTCTTTTGTGGGGCTTGGACATTTTGTGGGGAAACTCCTCGCTGTTCAGTGATTCGGGATTGCTGTTGCCGTGCATGGCATGGCTGATTGGCACGGCTTGTATGTTTTGGAGTGCAGGGCGTTGGCTGCGTTGGTATTTCTCCAACAAAAAGCGGGTCAACAACGGACTGCCTGTTGTTTTTCGCAGCAAGAAAGACCGAGCGCGCGACGACAAACGCAGCGCCCTCCTGCTCTGCCTGCCCGGACTGCTGCTTGCCGCCTTTGCGGCGGCGGCTTGGGCGGCGGGGGACAAATATCCGGTGTATTCGGCGGCCGGCGGCACGGTTCTGCTGCTGAACTGCGCCCTGCTGGTTGGTTTTTCCAAAAAAGAGAAACGCAGCAAAAAAATCGTTCTTGCCGTGGCAGCGATTGGTTTTACCGTGAGCGCCGCGCTGTGGATTGGCGGATCGATGCGCTATGGAAACCCGGACGAGCCGCCCCCTGCGCCGCTGACTGCGCAGGATTTCGGCATAGCCAACGGGCGCGAATCGCTGTATTATCCCCGGGGCAATCAAACCTTTTTGGCGCAGTCCTATCGCTATGATCCGGAGAATATGAGCTTCTACGAAATCCGCCGCAGCAAATACCGCCCGATTTTCGCGTATATGCGCGCGGAGCTGCACCTGCAATACCGGTGGCTGCGCAAAATCCCCATCAACCCCGCTTGGGAGGCGGAAAAGGCATACAGCAACGGTGAGGAAACCATTGTGATATTTGAGGACACCATCTTGATATACGACAGCAAGGCCAAGCCAAGCGACGAACAAATCCGCGTCATTGCAGAAAAGCTGGCGGTCTTTGTACGGGATTCGCTGCGTTTCACTTGACGACAACACCAAGGGAGGGCAACTGTGATGAAAAAACAACCCCGCAATCAGTTAAAGGAGAAAAACAACTACCCCTATTCCGAAAGCCTGGCGCTGGCGGAGTATCTTGCCGAGCGGGCGCGGGAGGGCTGGGTGTTTACGGAGTGCCGCGAGGGGCTTCGCAGTACGCTGGTCTTTGAAAAAGGGCAGCCGCAGCAGCTGCGCTGTCATGTGGCGGTCGTGCGCCGCAGCTCCCCCGGCTACGACTACATTGCCGAGGGGCGGGAGAAGCAGGAATATGCGCGGCAGTGCGAGGCGCTCGGCTGGCAATATCTCGGCAATTCGGGCAGTCAGCGCATTCTGCTTGCGCAGGACGAAAACGCCGAAGCGCCGCCGCAGGCCGACGGCAAGCAGACGCTGAAGGCGGTGTTTCGCCACGACAGCGGCATCTTTCTGACGCGCTTGCTGCTGCCCCTCCTCTATGGCTACCCATTCCCCAGCAATGTCTTTCGCGGCAGCGCCAGCCTGTTCAGCGATGCCGAAGCAATGGTGTTCGGCGGTCTCTGGCTGGTTTGGATGGCTTGCCTGTTTTGGCGCGCGGGCGGATGGCTGCATTGGCTTTCCGCCAACAAAAAGCGCGTCAAGGGCGCGCAGCCAATCGTCTTTCGCAGCAGACAGGATCGGGCGCATACCGTGAAGCGGGATGCCCTCTTGTTCGGTTCCCCCGGGCTGCTTTTTGCCGCTCTTGCGGCAGCGGCAGGTGCCGCGCAGGACAGCCGTCTTGCAAGCATGTTCAGCGGCGGCGCGCTGCTTGTGATGCTTTGCGCCCTGCTGTTTTTCGGCATACAAAAAGAAAAACGCGCCAAGCCGCTTGTCAGCGTGCTCTTGGCCGCCGCTCTCGCCGCAGGCATTGTGCTGCTGCTCGGCGGGTCGTTTTATTTCCGCTCCTATGACAAGGCACCGCCCGCGCCGCTGCTTTCACAGGATTTTGGAGACTCCGGCAAAGACAGCGAACCGCCGCTCTCTTCTCACGGCGGGAGAACCTTTTTGGCACAGTCGCAGTGCTATTATGCGGATATGGGTCACTACGAAATCCGTCACAGCAAATACCGCCCGGTTTTCGCGTATATGCGCGCGGAGCTGCACCTGCAATACCGGTGGCTGCGCGAAATCCCCGCCAATCCTGCCTGGCAGGCGGAAAAGGCATACAGCAACGGCGAGGAAACCATTGTGATATTTGAGGATACCATCTTGATATACGGCAGCACTGCCAAGCCAAGCGACGAACAAATCCGCGTCATTGTGCAAAAGCTGGCGAAGTATGTATAGCCGCGCCGCAGATTTCGGAAAATTTTCGCCGTTTTCTTTGTTCTGCTTCTCAAAAAAAGCGAAAATCATTTGTAAACAAAAATTTTTTCGATGGACAAACAGACTGGGTGTATGCTATGATAAAAATATCATTGTGCTGTCTTTCGAAATCACCGCGATGAAAAAACGAAAAAGGGTGCGGAAGAGGATTTTGTGATTCAGGCCAACTCTTTGGGTGACCTGGACGAAGAGGAAACAGAAATCCTAAGCCCCGAGGAGCTTTACGCCCAAAAGCTTGCCTTTCTCCAGCGGCAGCCAAACGCTTCGCAGGGGCCGCTCGCCCCGGAGGACTATGAGTGGAACATGCAGGCCATTGCCGCCAATGATTTGGACGAAAGCGGCAGCGCGGCGCAAAATGAATTTCCTCGCCGCAGAGCGGCGAGGTATCGCCGGGGATTTATCGGAATCCGCCGCAGAGCGGCGGGGTATTAGACCCGGCGACGAAATTCTTGTGTAATAAAGGTTGCCGTGCTGGATTCCGGCGTCGATATTGTGCGCGGCATTGAGTTGGCGGGTTCTGTCAATCTGGTGCCGGCGGAGCAGGAAATTACGCCGATGTACGTTGATTTCACCGGCCATGGCACCGCCATTGCCAGCATCATCGCCGGGAGCGCGCAGGGCGGAACCCTTGGCGTAAACCCGAATGTGGATTTGTATTCCGTAAAGGTGCTGGACGAGCACAACGCTGCTCCGCTCAGCAGAATCATTGAGGGCATTTATTGGTGTATCGACAATAACATCAATATCATCAACATGAGCTTCGGCACGGCCGCCTACTCCCAAGCGCTGCAAAACGCGGCTGCGGATGCCTATGATGCCGGAATCTTAATGGTTGGCGCTGCGGGCAATCAGGCGGGTGCCGTGGAATACCCCGCCGCCTTTGCGCAGGTCATGGCAGTTGCCGCCACCAATACCCAAGCTGAAATTGCCGATTTCAGCAGCGTTGGCGATGAGCTGGACATCGCCGCCCCGGGCGAAAAAATCAAGGCCGCCGGATTTTTCGGCGGAAGCATCGTAACCCACGGCACAAGCATCGCCGTCCCCCATGTGGTTGGTGTGGCATCGCTTTTGTGGGAGCAGGATGTTTCCAAGTCAAACGAATTTATCCGCCAGCTGATTGCCTGCAGCGGAAAAGCCATTGAAAACAGCAGCTTCTGCGGCTTGCTCGACGCCGCCTTCGCGCTGGAAATTTATGATACGTTTGCCGCGAATTTCAACGGCACGCAATTGGCGCCGAACCACACCGTACCCGAAAACACGGAAGAAACCGAGAGCTTTCCGCAGATTGACGATGATGCGCATTATGTGGAGGGGAGATGGGATGCGGACGAGCATAAGGAAGTTGTAGACCTCGCAGATGATGCCACAAATATATTCACCACAACTGAAATTGCCATCATCAAAAGAGGCTGCACTTATCCTGACAGAAAAACCGGGCAACTTATTTCTGGTGTTGCCGGTTTTGTTGAATACCCAGAGTGGCATGGGTATTTCAGAAATGAGCAGGATCGGGTTCATGTAAATTTCATTGCATGTTATGACTTTCTCATGAAGCTTGCCAAAAAAGGCGGCGACACCTCTACATTTACTTCCGCCACGAGTGTAAAGGGGATATCGTCTGACAGCTTCAACAAGATGAAGGGCTGTTTCACCATGTCCAGCGGTGTACCTTACCAATTCGGCAGTTCTTCCAGCAGACGAACCTATGTACAAATACTGGACGACTGGAGCTACAGTACACAAACTGCTGCCAAACAAAAAAGATACCGCCAGCTTTTCATCTATGGCTTGGCAATGCATGTTGGTGCAGATGCGTTTGCGCATTCGTCCTATGCGAGAAAGTATGAAGTCGTTTCAGGGCAGCCAAAGATTTCTTATGTGTATATATCACATAACGAAAACACTTGGCCTGGTCACGCCGACGTTGACAACATTGTAGTAACAAATGATTTGATTACAAACCGAAAAATCCGAAGATATGACTGCGCCAAGCTTCTTTCGGAATTTACAGTGGTTGATGCCGGGAATTTAATTGACTACGACCATTTCTTCAGCAATTTTTGGCTCGCAATCGTGAACGGAGAATCGGGCGACGGCATCCATACTTTTTATATCGGAAATATCACAAATTTCGCCGAAGCGTCCTTTGCTTATTTTAATTCTTGGAATGATTTTGTGGATGACTTCAACTTTGTGCATGTAAACAAACCGCCCTATGTATAAATACGTGTGTTTAACACAAGGATGTCATTTTAATTTCAACAAGAAAGGCGTGAAAATAAATGAAAAAAACATTGATTCTCTTGCTGCTCCTAACCATAATCCTAACCGCCTGCGCAACCCATAAATCAGACCCAAACGCCATTACCGCAGCAACTGCCGCATTGGACGCAAGCGAAAACCCGGTTGCTGCTGTGCCAAACACCTCGGCAGAAACAACCGTCAAATTTGAAAACACAACAACCAAAATCACCACAACCGCCGCGCCAAAACCCTCTAACGCAGACACAACTTCCGACAAGCCAACTACAGAAAAGCAAGAGGAGAAATTCCCGGAGGATAAAAGAAACTGGGAATTGGAAGTTTATTCCGCAGATATCGAGGGCAACTATAAGGGCACGGCCAAAAAAGTTTCCGTGCCCCAAGGTGTCACCGTCGTTGAGGAATTGGCCGATTGCGTGGAAGAGCTTTATCTTCCTGACAGCGTAACACTGCTCCGCGCCAAAAACTCTCCGAATCTGAAAAGAATCATTGTGCATGAAGAAAATCTTTACTTTACAGCAGTGGACGGCGTTCTTTACAGCAAGGACATGAAAGAAATTGTTTGTTATCCCTATGCCAAACCGGATAAAATCTATGTCATTCCCGAAAGCACAAAACGCTGGTATTATATTCCCGGCGGGAAATACACCGAAGAAGTGGTAATTCACGCCAATTTTAAAATCACGGTGCACCAGACTTACCAGTGCCCCGGCAGCCTCAAAAAGATTACCGTGAGCAAAGACCACAGCGATTACAGCTCCGTTGACGGCGTACTGTTCAACAAGGCACAAAACTGGCTGTTGCTTTATCCGCCCGCCAAGGAAGGCGCAAGCTACACCGTTCCGCAGACGGTAGAAGCGCTCTGCGACCATGCGTTTTGTCCGATATTCCAATTCAAACCCGTTCCGCGGAAGCAACTGAAAACCGTAGTTCTCCCGCCGAATCTCCACACCGTTGCAGACCCGAATTTGGATTGGTATCACGACGAGGTGGGCACCAAGGAAGAACGAATAAAGGCCGCCTTCCAAGACCTGATTTTCAAAGTGCAAAAAGACTCCGCCGCACACAAGGAGCTTGCGCGGTATGATTTGAATTATGAGTTTGTTTAGCGGAACCGGCGCAAAAGAAAAGCGTGAAAGAAATTGTCCACTACCCCTATGCCAAACCGAGTGTCATATTATGATTTTTTTCTGTTGCTCCCCACCGCCTTCACCACCTCCACCACCAAAACAGGCGCAAACGACAGCCCTGCCACCGCGCCCCATTGCGCAGCGTTCAGCGCGGCGGTGTCGAAAATCGGCATCAACGGCGGGAGGGTGATGACGGCAATTTGCAGCGCTGCGCACAGCAGGACGGAAAGCGTCAGCTTCCGATTGCCGAACAGTTCCGCTTGAAAAATGGATTTGCGCGAGCGCACATTCATGGTATGGCACAGCTCGCTCAGGCTCAGCACGGCGAAGCACATCGTCCGCCCGATGGCGGGGCTGCCGAAACGCCCCAGCCCTAACAGAAACGCGCCCAGCGCCAGCAGGCCGATGAGAATGCCCTCCAGCAGAATATCCAGCCCCGCGCCGCCCGCGAAAAAGCTCTGCCCCGGCGGAACGGGCTTGCGCTGCATGATGTCCTTTTCCATGCGCTCCACACCCAGCGCCATGGCGGGCAGGGAATCCGTCACCAGATTCACCCATAATAATTGTATGGGCATCAGCGGCGGCGGCATCCCCAGCAGAGAGGACACAAAAATCAGCAAAATCTCGCCAATGTTGCAGCTCAACAAAAAATGTACGGCCTTTTTGATGTTGTCATAAATGCCGCGCCCCTGCGCAACGGCTTGGACGATGGTGGCGAAATTATCGTCCGTGAGTATCATATCCGCCGCGCTTTTTGCCGCCTCCGTGCCGCTTTTGCCCATGGCGCAGCCGATATCCGCCGCTTTGAGCGCCGGGGCATCGTTCACGCCGTCCCCGGTCATGGCCACCACCTCGCCGCGCACGCGGAAGGCCTTGACGATGCGCACCTTATGCGCGGGCGTGACGCGGGCAAACACGCGGCAGCGGTCAATCTGCTGCTCCAGCTCCGCCTGCGAAAGCGCGTCCAGCTCCTTGCCCGTGAGCACCGAGCCGCCTTCATCGAGGATGCCGACCTCCCGCGCGACAGCGCTCGCCGTTACGGCATGGTCGCCCGTAATCATCACCGGCGTAATCCCGGCCTGACGGCACACGCGCACAGCGGCAGGCACCTCCCGGCGCGGGGGATCCTGTAAGCCGATTAACCCGCAGAAAATCAAGTTTTCCTCCGCCGTATCCGCCGAGGACGCTGCCGCACGGTATGCCACGGCAATCACGCGCAGCGCGTCGGCTGCCATGCCCTCGTTTTGGCGCAGGATGGCGGCGCGCCCGGCTTCCGTCAGCATACCGCCGCCCTGCACTTGATTGCAGCGGGGCAGCAGGACATCCGGCGCACCCTTCACGGCAAGCAGATAACCTGCGCCGCTGCGGTGCAAGGTGGACATGTACTTGCGCTCCGAGCTGAACGGCGTTTCCGCAAGACGCGGATATTTTCCCGCAAGGGCAGGCAACTCCAGCATTTCCGCCGCAGCCGTCAGCAGCGCCGCCTCCGTGGGTTCGCCTTGGACGGCATTTTTTTGCGCCTTCCCGAAGCGTTTTTTCTCCCCGCCGCCGAACACGGCGTTGCTGCACAGCGCACCCAGCGTCAGCAGCCATTCCTTCTCCTGCTGCGTCACCGCCGCGCCGCCGGGAGTGCGGTACGCCGTAACGGTCATTTTGTTTTGCGTGAGCGTGCCGGTTTTGTCCGAGCAAATCACGGTGGCGGCACCCAGCGTTTCCACTGCGGGCAGGTGGCGCACCACCGCGCCGCGCTTTGCCATGCGCTGCACACCGAGCGAAAGCACCACCGTCACAATCGCGGGCAATCCCTCCGGGATGGCCGCCACCGCAAGGCTCACGGAGAGCAGAAAGGAATCCAGCAGCGCGGCGCGGCGCAGGACGCCCAACAGAAAAATCAATGCGCAAATCCCCAAGGCGGAAAGACCCAGCACCCTGCCCACCTTCGCCAGACGCAGCTGCAGCGGCGTAGGCGGTGCTTCCTCTTCATTGAGCAGATGCGCAATGCGCCCCAACTGCGTCTGCATGCCGATTTCCGTCACCAAGGCTCTGCCGTGCCCGGCGGCGATGACGGTGGAGGAAAACAGCATATTCTTGCGGTCGGCAGGGGCGCAGTCTGCCGCTAGGATCAGCGCGGCATTTTTGCCGGACGGCAGGGATTCCCCCGTCAGTGCGCTCTCCTGCACGCGCAGGCCGCTGCCGGAGAGCAGACGCGCGTCCGCCGGGACGAGGCCGCCCGTGTGCAGCTCGATGATGTCCCCCGGCACCAACCGTGCGGCGGGCAGACTGCGCAAAACACCGTCCCGCAACACGAGCGCCGTGGGCGCGG
>JGI994J12354_10002890_pt1 | contig 16372 bp, 14 predicted proteins | sample IntmicLarv3ML3BL_FD_12354 | JGI IMG/M metagenome (IMG submission 12354) | reverse complement strand
ACAAAAAAATAGGGTATTAAGCATCAGCGGCTTCCTTTTGGAAGCCGCTGACAGCGTATCAAACAGCGAATGACTTTGCTGGGCAGCAAGACACTCAGTATACAAACCCGAAGCGCCCTAAGCACATGGCTTAGGGCGCTTCGGGTTTGTGATGTCACGCCAGACGGCAAGAGTCGCCTTCTGCGCCGGATTGCCGGTTAGCATGTTTTCGTTGTGCCGAGGATTTGCCTCGCCTCGTCTGGCGAGGTTGGCTCATAATCAAGCTCCCGCATCAGGCGAACCATTTTTTCCACCAGCTCGGCATTGTTTTTGGCAGGGATACCCTTTGAGAGATTCAAATTATCCTCCATGCCGACTCTCACATGGCCGCCCAAAAACAGGTTTTGCAGGCAAACCGGAAATTCAAACCGTCCGGCTCCGAATGCAGACCACTCATAGCCGTTTTCGCCGAAAATACGGTCTGCCGTTTCTTTCATGTGGAGCAAATCATAGGGGGTCGCAGCAATTGCTCCGTTGACGCCCATGACGAATTGGAGATAAGGGCGTTTTTTCAGGATTCCGGCGTCTTTGAAATATTTGAGATTATATAGATGTCCCACATCATAGCATTCAAGCTCGGGAGTCGTTCCATGCGTCTCCATCATGCCGAGCAGGGTCTGAATGCTTCCGAAGGTGTTGGAAAAAATCGCCTCTGTTGTCGCCTCCAACGCAGGCTTTTCCCAGTCATAGCGCCAGTTTTCAATCTTCTCCGCAATCGGAAAGAGTCCCCAGTTGATACTGCCTGCGTTCATGGAGGCCAGCTCCGGCCGAAAAGCGGGAATCACAGCGCCCCGCTCCTCCACGGTCATGTTCAGGCCGCCACCGGTGGTGAGGCAGATGATCACGTCCCGATTGACCGCACGAATGCGGTCAATGACCTGTCTATACAGTTCCAGCGACGGAGAGGGCTTGCCCGTTTCCGGGTCTCGCACATGAATGTGTACGCTTGCTGCGCCGGCGTTTGCAGCGTCAATCGCATGCTGGGCAATGTCTGTCGGCGTAATGGGTAGGTACGGAGACATGCTCGGCGTGTGAATCGAGCCGGTGATGGCGCAGTTGACAATGCGTTTGGTTCCCATGTCTGTTTCCTCCTAACGATTACAGTTCCATCATAAGTAGATATTGGCTCAGGCACTTCCCGTGTGGGTCAATGCACAGGCTTCTGGTCACGCCGCCATCCAGCGCATCCATCAGCATAAAATTCAGTGCGCCCAGCTGCGGCAGTTCGTATCGAATGACTTCGCCCTTCACCTTTTCCTTGAAAAATTCCTTCACCCGCTCAGCCGTCACGGTTTCGACGAGCTGCGCATAGTCCTTTTTATCGTAAGCAATCACGCTGATGTTACTGTGGTTGCCTTTGTCCCCCGTTCGGGAGTGGGCAATGTCCGCCAGCATCATAGAGTATCACCATTCCTTTCTGGTTGAGACGGCTAAGTCTCCTGATAAGTAACCGTGACGGTCGGATCGGTCGCAGGAATCAAAATTGAAACGACAGCAATGACCTCCTTAACCGCAATCGTCATCAAGCCCGAACCCGCCGCATGGACGCTCAATCCCGCCGTTGCCTCTTCCAGCAGCTCCTGCGCCAGCTCCCGTTCGCCGCTGCGAACGGAAATTCGGCTGCGAAGGTCTGTCAGCGTTGCGGTATCCGGCTTGGGGATATTTTCGCCGTCCACAATGGAATTGTAGCCGATGATGTCAAAGCGGGTCTCTCCAGCGCTGAGTCCGAGCATCTCCCAGCGTTTTCTCGCCAATTCAAAAGCCCACTGACAGCGCTCGTAAGCGCCCAGACCGCCAAAGGAAAACTCCGAGGTTCCAATGAAGCCGTCCCGATACCCGAGACTCACTTTATATAGTCCGGTCGGCGCTCTTCCGGTGGCTCCCGTCACCTTAACCCGATTCGGTGCCACCTCTTCAAATTGAATGTTGGAGAAATCTGCAATACAGTATGGGGTCAGGTATTTGGCAGGGTCGCCGATTTCATAGAGCAACTGCTGGGTGCAGGTGGCGCAGTCCACGCGTCCGCCGGTGCCTTCAAGCTTGGTGAGATAAAATGTGCCGTCCGCCTCCACCTCGCAAATTGGGTACCCCACATTCCAGAAGTCAGGCACGCTGCTGTATCCCGGATTTGCAAAATAGCCGCCGGTCAAATATCCGGCGCATTCCATCAGGTGACCGGCAGAGGTTGCGATACCAAGCTGTTCGTAACTGTTCCAGCCAAATTCATAGACAAGCGGACCAACCACAAGGGCGGCGTCTGCGCAGCGTCCGGTGATGACCACATCTGCGCCCTGCTCCAGCGCCTGCGCAATACCCTCATAACCCAAATATGCGTTGGCAGACACCAGCTCCTTTGGAAATTCGGAGAGGATAATGCCGTTTTCCATAATTGCTTTGTCCTGATGGCGGTCAATGCTGCTAAATACGTCATCGCCGCAGACACCGGCGATTTTCAGTCCCTCCAGACCCAGACTGCGTGCGAGGTCAGCCGTGATTTCCACTGCTTTTTCCACATTGGCCACGCCCATGTTGGTGATGACCTTGATGCCATGCTTTTTTGCCAGAGGCAAAATCTTTTTCATGCGCTGCTCCAGCTTCCCGTTATAGCCCTTGTCGGGGTTTTGCAGCTTTTGCAGCTGAGCGACTGCGATGGTGCGCTCTGCGAGACATTCAAAGATGATATAGTCCAAATTGCCCTGCTCCATCAAATCCAGAGCCGGACGAAGCAGGTCCTCTGAATAACCCGCTCCGCCGCCAATTCTAATCTGCTTTTTGCTCAACGAGCATCGCCTCCTTGTATTTTTTAAGCATTTCTGCTAACCGAAGGAGACTACCGCACCGGTAACCGCCAATACGAGCAGCATAATCCATGAAATTGCCATTGCGATGGGAATTCCCTTTCTCTGCCAGTCGCCCCAGCTGATTTCTGTCATGCCGACCAACAACACAGCTGCGCCGGAGGTTGGCGTTAGGGGGAAACTGACGGTGGAATGACCGGTCAACGCCGCACGGGCAACCATCTCAGGCGGAAGCCCGAACTGCGTCGTCACGTTTGCCAAAATGGGTATCACACCATAATAGAAAGCGTCCACAGGGATGATAAACATGAGGGGGACGGAAACCAGCCCGATGATGATGGGGATAAAGCGGCCCATGGCTTCCGGAATCAGAGAAAGAATGATGGCCGTAATGCCATCTGACATGCCTGTGCCGGCGAGAATGCCGTTTAAGACGCCGGAGGCGAAGATGATACTCGCCATCAGCATGGCAGAGGAGGAGTGAGCGGCAATGCGCTTGCCCTGCTCCTTCAGGTCGGGGTAATTGATTATCAATGCCAGCGAGAAGGCCAGCATAAATGCAAGATGCGTTGGAATCCAGGCCTTGAGCATAACAACGATGGTGACAATGACGAGAATGACGTTAATCCAGAATAATTTCGGGCGCTTGAGCGCCTCTTTTTCCGCCTGCGCCTTTTTGATGCCTGCTTCATCGTCAGAGGTAGCGGCCTGATTTGCGGCACCATTGTTCTTCACATAAACCCGCTCCTGCTTTCCGAGCACCACAGCGAGAACAAGCACCACAAAAAGTCCCACAACCATGCCGATAATCATCGGATTGAACAGCACCGGCACGCTGGACTCCAGCGAGGTAATCGCCCGCATGGTCGGGCCGCCCCAGGGCAGCTGATTCATGACACCGGCAGACATTGCCGTGACGAGCGCCAGCGTCATGCGGCGCATGCCCAGCTTGTCATACAGCGGCATCATGGTGGGAATCGTAATCATAAAGGTGACCACGCCGGAGCCGTCCAGATGGATAATCATGGCCAGAATCGCTGTGCCGATTGTAATTTTCAACGGGTCGTTGCCAACGACCTTGAGGATTTTTTCAACAATGGGGTCAAAGGTTCCCGCATCTGTGATGATGCCAAAAAACAGGACAGAAAACATGAACATGGTTCCTGTTGTTGCAACGCCTTTGATTCCGTTTGTGATGAAGGTGCCAACCTCCGCACCCTGACCAACGACGTAGCATAAAACAACGGGAATGACAATCATTGCTATGACGGGATGCACCTTGTTGCTCATGATAGCCGCTAAAACCAGAATCATCATGAGTAGACCAATTAAGCCAATATTCATAGTAAATACATTCCTTTCTCAATACTTCCAAATAAGCGTACACCTGCAGATGTATGTAACAGCCTTCTTAGCAACTGCGATGCCAAGTGTATTGATTTCGATGGAATGCTATGCGCATTTCTTTGTGTTTCCAAGGGTTGCAAGCGAATAATAAAAAGCTGAAAAAGAAAAACGCCGCAAATTTCCTGCTCTTTTCATCGGGTATTCTTCTGCGTGATTCTCGAATTTGAGAGCCGGACAGGAGGATATTCCGAAAACGGAGAATTACTTTGCATTCAACTTTTTATAAAAACTCGACATGGAAATATCCAGCTGCTCCGCCGCCAGACGCCTTCCGTCGGTATTGTCTTCGAAAAGTGCGAGGGTCTTTTTGATTTCTCTTCGCTCAAATTCCGCTGTGCGCTCCTTCAGGGTTCGGTTGCCTTTTTTCAGTTTACCATAAGCATCTTGAATTTTTTTCGGTAAATCCGTCCATTCAATGGTCGTTCCGTCCATAATCGCCGTTGCGTGTTCGATGGCATTTTGAAGCTCACGAACATTGCCGTCCCAGTTGTATTGCAGCAACGCCTCTTTGGCATCGGTGCTGACGTCGATTCTCCCCAAAACTTCATTTTCGTGCTTGACCAGAAAACGGCGCACCATGGGGAGAATGTCGCCACTGCGCTTGCGCAGCGGCGGAATATCCAGAACAAAGGGTGCAATGCGGTAGTATAAGTCCTTGCGAAAATGACCGGATTCCAGCCGGTCTTCCAGCGATGTGTTTGTCGCCGCAATGACTCTTACATTGATTTCACTTTCGCTCGTTCCGCCGATTCTGCGCACCCGCCGCTCCTGCAGGACGCGCAACAGACGTGATTGCACCTGATAGTCCAGCTCTGATATTTCGTCCAAAAACACAGTCCCGCCATTGGCAATCTCGAAAATCCCCGGCTTACCACCCCGTTTGGCGCCAGTGAAAGAGCCTTCTTCGTATCCGAATAGCTCACTTTCCAGCAGATTGTCGTGTAGCGTCGCACAGTTGATTGCAACAAAATTCCGGTCTCTGCGCTTTGATGCGCTATGAATCGCCTGCGCATATCGCTCTTTTCCCACGCCGCTCTCACCCACCAAAAGAATGTCGATATTTTTTGGTGCGATTTTCTTTGCAATTTCGATGGATTTGCGAGAGGATTCATCTGCGGCAATGATATCCTCAAAGGTAGTCTCAATTTGCGGCGTTCGCATCTTATGAATACCCAAGTCACTGGCGTTATAGTATTTATGCACAAAATCTGCACTGGAGAGTACCTCGTTGATGGTGCGCGAGATGCTGACTGCGCCGACAATCTGCTCGTCTATCACAACCGGATACAGGTTGCACAGCACGTCGTCCATGTCGCCTTTCCGGATGACGCGAAGCTCCTTTTCCTTATGCTGCAACACACCGACGATTTTTGCATTCGGCCGCCAGTCGAGCAGTGGTTTCCCAAGGCTCTCCTCCCGTGTAAAACCTATGGTTTCGTAATATGCGTCATTGCCAAAGCATATATTCGCATTCTCGTCGATAACAAGGACGATTTCATCTTGCACGGCATCCAGAGATGCCATCAATAAGGCCGCTCGGTCTGTCATATATCTCACCTCGAAAATTCTGATTTGTTTTCTTGACCGGTATTTTTCAATATTGCGTTGGATGCAAAGTAAAACCGGCCAAATGTACTGTGATGAGAACAGTATACCATAAAATCAAGGAGTTTGCAGCAAAAATATTCATTATCGTCTAAAGTGAGTAGATTTATGACGGCGGTGCATGGTAAGTGGATTTAAGCAAATGCAACAAATCGTGTCTGCATTTTATGTGCAAATATCCGATTTTTCTTATTTCTAAAATGTAGTAGTTGTTTTTGTCAGACGAATCAGGTATGATGAAAAAGCAAAATCTACACAATGTTATGAAAAATTTATAANTTTTTAATTTNCCTTATATTTTCGAACGAATAAGTTGAGAATAGCGAAAATTTCGACATTGAATTTCGTGAAATAATAAGGGNAGTTTGTGGTTTCCGCCATTTGAAACGTTTAAGTATATGCGAATAGTTTTTGTTTCCATAAAACGAAAACTTTGAAATAATCAAGGCGCAGATAAAAGCTGTTCTTGNGCNCTGAAACGTTTAAGTAGCTGTGCTGCAAAGACCTTCACAAATAGATGTACATGCACGAGGAGGATGGGGACGATGACAATTCGAGATATTGCGGAAATGGCGGGCGTATCAATTGCGACGGTCTCTATGGTACTCAACAACAAGCCGGGCGTCTCGGAAAAAACAGCCCGTCGCATCTGGGAAGTAGTTGAAGCGCTTGATTTCGTCCCCAGCGCCTCTGCGCAGGCGCTGAAAACAAATCACAGTCGCAGTCTTGGCATGATTGTCGGTCAGTTGAGTAACGCTTACCATATTGATATGATTACCGCCGCAGAGGAGGAGGCTTACAAATACGGCTATCAGCTTTTTCTCTGTAATGCGAACCTCAGCTGGCAGCGTACACTCAAGCACATCCGCACACTCCGCTCCCGCATTGTGGATGGCATTTTGCTATCTGTGTCCATGACGCCGGACGAGCAGTGCATGAAGGATATTCTCTCCATTTGGAAATCCGGCCTCCCCATGGTGTCGTTGAGTTCCAATACGCAGGAGTATCCGCTGCCCATTGTCAGTTTCCGGCTAGAGGCACAAATTGCGGAGGCCATCCACCTGCTCCACGAGCTGGGACACCGGCAAATTGGTATGGTGGCCGCTCCGGAAGGTTCATGGGGCAACTACCGACTCGACTGTTTCCGAGAAGTGGCGGCAGGGCTGGGTATCTACAATGAGGGGCTTGTGGTCTATGCGGAAAATGACCTGTACAGTGCAAAGGAGAGTGTGAGAAAGCTGCTCGTGGCTCATCCGGCTGTCACGGCGATTTACGCCGTTAACGATATGATGGCGCTGAGTGTCTTGCAGGTGGCGGATGAGCTTGGGATATCTGTGCCGGAGGAGCTTTCTATTGTCGGAACGGATGGCATTCCCTATGTTGACTTCACAAGGCCCAATATTGCAACCATTCGAGCGCCGCTGAAGGAGCTTGCAAAAACGGCAACGCAGCAGCTCATTTCCATGGTAGAAAACAAATCATTCAGCGAAAACGAAAGGCTGCTGATTCCATGCACATTCACAAAGGGCGGTTCTATTGCGAAAGCATGCAGATAATCACAAAAATGAAGGAGAAATAGAAATGAAAACGAAGAAAATGCTGGCACTCGTCCTCTCTCTGGCACTCACCGCACTGCTCGCCGCCGGTTGCGGCGCACCGGCCACCACGCCTCCTCCCGCCGCAAACACGCCATCGCCGGTAGAGACGGTAGCACCGACGAAGGTTGGTCTCATTGCGCTCGGCTTCGGTACGCAGAGCTTCAATGACGACATACTTGACGGCTTGAAACTGGCAGAGCAGGAGCTGGGCGTGGGCATCATGTCTCTGGAGGTCGTTGAGGTTTCCGACACAGCCAACGCCCTGCGCACCCTCATTGAGCAGGGGGCAAATCTACTGGTTGTCCCCACCTCCGACTACAGAGACGGCATGGAAACCGTTGCCGCCGAGTATCCAGATGCGAGCTTTGTCTACCTTGCCGAGGTTATCACAGACGGTCCTGCCAACATTATGTCCATTGCCTATCGTGAGCATGAGGCCGCTTTCCTTGCCGGCGCAATGGCTGGCTTGCTGACGCAGAGCAATTCTGTCGGCGCAGTTTTGGCACTCAATGAGGCGGTGCAGTATCGCTATCAATACGGTTACACCGCAGGCGTGAAAGCGGTCAACCCCGACTGCGAGGTTCAGGTTGCCTTTACGAACTCCTATACAGACGTGGGCAAGGGCAGCGAGCTGGCTGGCGTGATGTACAACAGAGGCGCCGACTATGTGGGCACTTATGCGGGCGCTTGTAATCTCGGCGTGTTCGAGGCGGCCTCTCAGGCTGGCGAGGGCAAATACTGCTTCGGCGCCGCCAACGGTCAGTTTGACCAGATGCCGGACAAAATTATCGCCTCCGTGGTGAAGCCGGTGAATCAGGCCATCTATACCATCATTGAAAACTTTACACAGGGTGAATTTGACGCCAGCGTACCCTTCTCCCTCGGCCTGAAAGAAGGTGGCGTCAACTTCCTTTTCACACCGCTGGGTCTGTACGACTCTATCCCCGCAGACGCTCTTGCAGCCATTGAAGATTTGAGAGCAAAGGTCATCAGCGGCGAAATCGTTGTGCCCGGCACGGAAGAGGCTTACAATGCCTTCAATTACAGCTATACAAAGTAAATCGACACACAGGCAAAGAGGGGAGGGACAGCTGTGCCGAATGCCATAGAGCTAAGGGGAATCACCAAGCGGTTCCCCGGCGTTGTCGCCAACGACCGAATTTCTATCGCAGTGGAGCAGGGAGAAATCCATGCGCTGGCAGGGGAGAACGGAGCCGGAAAAACCACGCTGATGAATATTATTTACGGCTTGTACCAGCCGGACGAGGGAGAAATTCTTATCCACGGCAAGCCGGTGGCGTTTCAAAGCTCACGAGATTCTATCGCCCGAAAAATCGGCATGGTGCATCAGCATTTCATGCTGGTGCCAAAGCTCACGGTGACGGAAAATATCATTCTGGGCAGAGAAATCGGCAGCAAGCTGAAAATCGACCGGAAGGCGGCTGCGGCGAAAATCAGGGAAATCTCCGAGCGTCATGGACTGAGTATAGACCCTGACAGGAAGGTTTCCGAGCTTTCCGTTACGCAGCAGCAGCGAGTGGAAATTCTCAAGGTGCTCTATCGGGAAGCGGAGATTCTGATTTTTGACGAGCCGACGGCTGTTCTCACCCCGCAGGAAATCGACGAATTTTGCGATATTTTGCTCGGCCTGAAAGCGCAGGGTAAAACCATCATCTTCATCAGCCATAAGCTCGCCGAGGTACTCAAGGTGTCCGACCACATCACTGTGATTCGTCACGGCAAGGTGGTTGGCACCGTGCCGCAGGCGGAGACAAGCTCTGCCGAACTCACCCGCATGATGGTCGGGCGGGATGTTGACCTCGGTCGCATCGAGCGGGAGGCGACCACAAGCGAGCAGGTGCTGCTGGAGGCAAAAAATCTCAACTATACCAATCGGGAGCGGGTGCAAAAGCTTCAAGACGTGAGCTTCTCCCTGCGCAGCGGGGAGATTCTCGGCGTCGCCGGTGTTGACGGCAACGGGCAGGAAGAGCTGGTGCAGATTATCTGCGGAAAACTTGCTGCGGACGGCGGCTCTGTTCTGCTCAGCGGGGAGGACATCACCCGCCGGAGTATTCGCAGCCGCAGGGAGCAGGGCCTCGGCTTCATCCCTGAGGACAGGCACAAGGACGGCCTCGTGCTGGAATACACCATTGCAGAAAATCTTGTGCTGGGTAGCCACTATCAGAGCGAATTTGCCAGGCGACGCATCTGGCTCAATCAAAAGCAGATTCAAAAAAACGCCGAGGAACGGCGGACGGGCTTTGACATTCGCTGTCCCAATGTGGCGGTTGCGGCGGGCACCCTCTCCGGCGGCAACCAGCAAAAGGTGGTCATCGCCCGCGAATCGGGCAAGGAGCCGGAGGTCATTGTTGCCGTGCAGCCAACGAGAGGACTGGACGTCGGTGCCATCGAATTTGTGCAAAACAATCTCATTGAGCAGCGCAACAGCGGTCGGGGCGTGCTGCTGTTTTCGCTGGAGTTGGACGAAATTCTGTCCGTGAGCGATCGCATCGCTGTGATGTATCGGGGCAAAATCGTTGCTGTAGTGGATGCTGAGGCCGTGACAAGACAGGAGCTGGGCTTGCTGATGCTGCAAGGCAGCGGAAAAGGGGAGATGATTTCATGATTGCAAAGCAGGCACAGAAGCTACTGTTTAATCTCTCGATTTCTCTGATTTCCTTTGTGTTCGCTCTCCTTGTCGGTGCGGCAGTGATTGCCCTGCTGGGCGAAAANCCGTGGCTGGCCTATCAGGCGCTGCTCAAAGGCGCTTTCGGCTCACCCATTGCCATCTCGGTGAGCATCACAAAGTCAGTGCCCATGATTTTAACCGGCCTCGCTGTTGCCCTGGCGTTCAAATGCACCGTGTTCAATATCGGCGCAGAGGGACAGCTTCTCTTTGGAGCGCTGTTTGCGGCGATTGTGGGCGTATATGTGCGTCTGCCCGCCGCTCTGCATATTCCCCTCACTTTGCTGGCTGCGATGGTCGGCGGCATGTGCTGGGCGTTTCTCCCCGCTCTGCTGCGGCAGAAATGCAATGTGCATGTGGTTATCAGCACAATTATGTTTAACTACATTGCGCAGTATTTCGTCCAATATCTCATTCTCGGCCCGCTCAAAGGCCCCACCGATGCCTCAGCCAGCCATCCCATCCAGTCCACAGCGGCGCTGCCGTCCATACTCAAATCCCCCTTTGTTCTCAACCTCGGAATCGTGATTGCCCTGCTGCTCATCGTGGCGGTGCATATCCTGCTGTCGAAAACCACCATTGGGTACGAGATGCGGGCGGTGGGCTTTAATCCGGATGCCTCGGAGACCTCCGGCATCAACGTAAACAGGAATATGTTTCTGGCATTGCTGCTCTCCGGTGCGATTGCGGGTTTGGCGGGTGGCATTGAGGTCACCGGCTCGCTGGGCAAGTATGTCAACAACTTCTCGCCCGGCTATGGTTTCAACGGCATCCCCGTTGCCCTGATGGCGAGAGGCAATCCCTTTGCGATTTTCTTCACCGCTCTGCTCATGGGCGCTATGCGCAACGGCTCGCTGATGATGCAGGCGAGTGTCGGCGTGTCCCGCTATATGGTGGACATCATTCAGGGGCTGATTATCGTGTTCCTCTGCGGCGAGTTCGTGATTCGCTATTATCTGGAGCGCATCTCCGGAAAAAAAGCGCAAGCGCCGAAAGCGGCAGAAGAAGGAGGTGAGGCAGCATGACAACGTTTGTCTATATGCTCACCGCCATGCTCCGCATGGGTACGCCGATTGCCTTTACTGCTCTTGGCGGCGTGATTTCCGAGAAAAGCGGCGTGGTCAACATCGGTCTGGAGGGCATCATGCTCGCCAGTGCCTTCGGTGCTGTGGTTGGCTCCCACTATTCAGGCAGCGCCTGGGTCGGCGTGCTGGTTGCGGTGCTGCTGGGGATGCTGATTGCTGCGGTTCACGTGCTGCTGGGGATGCTGATTGCTGCGGTTCACGCTGTGATTTCCGTGTCGTGGGGCGGCAACCAGTCGGTGAGTTCCATGGCGATTGTGCTACTGGCGACGGGCTTGTCCTCCGTGGGACTCAAGGCATTGTTCGGTCAGCAGGGCAGCTCGCCCAGAGTGAGCAATCTACCGANTACNCCGATTTTTGCAGGNATTCCGCTTGTCGGAAAATTCCTCGCCGGACTGTCTCCCTTTGTCTATCTTGCCTTTGTTGCACTGCTTCTGGTGCATATTCTCTTTAAGCACACACCGTTGGGTCTGCGGATTATCACCGTTGGCGAAAATCCGAAGGCCGCTGAAACAGCAGGCATTTCCGTGCATCGCATTCGATACCTGTGCGTGCTGCTCTCCGGCGTGCTGGGCGGCCTCGGCGGCGCATTTCTCTCTATCGGCCAGATGAACCTATTTCAGGAAGGTATGGTTTCCGGCCGGGGTTACCTAGCGCTGGGCGCCGTGACGATGGGGCGCTGGTCGCCGGTGGGAGCCTTCGGCTGTGCCATGCTCTTTGGTTTGTTTGATGCTTTGCAGCTCTATATTCAAACCATTCCCAACAACCCCGTNCCCAGTGAATTTATCCAGATGATACCCTATGCGAGCAGTTTAATTGTGTTGGCGGTGACGCTCTACAAAAACGCCTCCACCGGCGTGACCGCCATCGGGAAACCCTACACCAAATACGCACAAAACCGCTGATGCGGGAAAAGGAGGTATTCTCATTGGATGCCAAAGAACTGATTCGTCAAGCGCTTGCTGCGAGAGAAAGCTCGTGGTCGCCCTATTCCGGCTTTACGGTGGGTGCGGCGTTATTGACAGAAAGCGGAGAGATTTATCGGGGCTGCAACATTGAAAATGCCGCCTATACGCCCTCCAACTGTGCTGAGCGCACGGCCTTTTTCAAGGCCGTCTCTGAGGGTGAGCGGGCATTTTCCGCCATTGCGATTGTCGGCGGGCAAAAGGGGAGCAATCTGCTGGGCTATGCATATCCCTGCGGTGTCTGCCGTCAGGTGATGATTGAGTTTTGCGAGCCGCAGAGTTTTCAGGTAATTGTTGCTGTATCTGAGGACGACTATATTATCCGCAGCTTGCAGCAATTACTGCCTGAGGGCTTTGGCCCGGAGAATCTAGCATAAAACGAGAAAGGAGCATATAAGGCGCAATGCCGCATTTCCTGTGCCTTATGACCATAACATGGAACACGTCACAAACCATCCGAGCAAGCGACCCAATATCGTATTCATTCAAAATGACCATCAGGCATACTATCGCTGGGGCTGGGACGGCGGTCCCCAGCCGCTTCGCCCTAACTTTGACCGATTGGCGCAAAGTGGCGCAGAGTTTGAAAATGCCTACTGCACCGTGCCACTGTGCGGCCCAACCCGTCGCTCCATGCTCACCGGACTATATCCTCATACCCACGGGCAGCACCATAACTACACCGACCCGCCCTACAACCACGAGGTCTACCTCGACACGCTCACACGGGCGGGCTACAAAAACTACTACTTCGGCAAATGGCACGCAGGGCCGGGCAATGCAAACGATCACGGCTGCGAGGGTTATTCTGAAACTGATTACGGCAACCCCTACCTCTGGGAAAGCTATAAAGAATACTTGGAGCGGTACGACCTGCCCCGTGCGGTTCACTACATCGAAAAATATTTCAAAATCCCTCACTTTTTGGACGACGGCTTCTTCCTCAAGCTGGAGGAGGGTGCGGACTATCAGTGCGAATCCTCCTGGTGCGGCGAGCATTGCGTCGGCGTGACCAAAACGCCGAAGGAAACCCACGAATCCTTCTTCCTTGCCAATCTGGCCTGTGAACAGCTGGAGCAGTACAAGGCGCAGGGCGGTGACGAGCCATTTAGCCTGCGAGTGGACTTCTGGGGGCCGCATCAGCCGCACCTGCCCACGCAGGAGTTCTTAGACCTGTATCCGCCGGAGAGCTTTCATCCTCCTGTTTACGGCAGCCTTCACGACCCGCTCACAGATAAGCCGGAGTTTTACAAGCGGGAGCGCAGTGCGCCCTTCGGCAAGGACGATATTATCATTCAGCCCAGTCCTGTGGCGTGGGACGAGTGGACGGAGATTGTGCGCCACTGTTATGCGCATATCAGCATGGTGGATGCAGCGGCGGGCGTGATTATGGATAAGCTCGCAGAGCTGGGGCTGGACGAGAACACGCTGATTGTCTACACCACCGACCACGGTGATGCGCTGGCCAGCCACGGCGGGCACTTTGACAAAGGCTCCTACATGTCCGAAGAAGTTATGCGTATCCCCTGCGCCATGGCATGGCCGGGGAAAATTCCTGCCGGACAGCGGAGAAGTGAATATGTTTCCACCATCGATTATCCTGTTACCTTACTGGATGCAGCAGGTTTGAGCTTTACGAAAAATCCGGTGCATGGCAGGAGTATTCTTCCGCTGGTCATCGGCGCAAAGGATGCAGCCGGTCGAGAGTATGTGGTGAGCGAAACTTACGGCCACGGGTACGGCGAGGACATCGTCAGCCGCATGCTGGTTTGCGGAGCCAACAAGTACATTGCAACCAAAGGGCATATACACGAGCTTTACGATTTAGAGCAAGACCCCTTTGAGCTGAAAAACCAGATTGACAATCCGGTTTTCGCCGAAATTCTCGGCGATATGCGCCGCCGTCTCGCCGCATGGCAGGCGGAGACAGGCGACCCTGAGCAGGTGCTTGGAGCATAGTTTTATGCGAGAAAAACCGTGCGGCTAAAGCAGCCGCACGGTTTTAGACTCTACGGATTCGGCAGTCTGTGGGTGTCACTGCCTTTTCTCGGAAAAGGAAAGTAGATACAGCCTTTCCTTCGGAAATTTCAGCACAAAAATTCTGCGAGAAAATGCAGCTGCTTCACATTTCCAATGAGGCGGAATTATGTTACAATAAAACTGGATAAAAAGATAAGGAGCGAACATATGAAGCATCTTTCCGTCATGATGAAACCGGCGTCGGGGCACTGCAATATGCGCTGCTCCTATTGCTTTTACGCCGACCTCACCCGTCACAGGGAGCAGGCGGACTATGGCATGATGAGTCGAGAGGTCGCAAAAGCCATCGTTGACAATATGCTCGCCGAGCTGACGGCGGGTGACGAAGCTACCCTCGTTTTTCAGGGCGGCGAGCCGACGCTGGCGGGGCTGGATTTTTTCCAATATCTCCTGCCCTATGCAAAAGAGAACGGAAAGAAGCAAGGCGTTGTGTTTCACTTTGCCCTGCAAACAAACGGGTTGACGCTCAATGAGATGTGGATGCCGCTGCTGAAGGAAAATGAGGTACTGGTAGGCTTGTCCATCGACGGAGAAAAGCGCCTTCACGACGAAAACCGCAAGGATGCTGCGGGCAACGATACCTTCAAACGAGTGATGCAGAGCAAACGACTGCTGGAACAACAGAGTGTTCCCTTCAATGTGCTGCTCACCCTGACCAATCAGGCTGCACGGCATCCGCAGCAGCTCTGGCAATTCCTCATAAAAGAGGGAATTGATTTTATTCAGTTTACGCCGTGTCTGGACGGGCTGGAGGCGCTTGAAAAATCGCCCTATGCGCTCAGTCCGGAGCGTTTTTACCGCTTCTATGCGGCGCTGTTTCCTTTGTGGGTGGCACAGCTGCAAAGCGAAAAATATGTCAGCGTAAAGCTCTTTGATGACGTATTCCACTATTTTAGCCGCCGGATTCCAAATGTCTGCGGCATCCATGGTGCTTGCAGCGTGCAGTTTGCCTGCGAAGGCGACGGCTCGGTGTTTCCCTGTGACTTTTACATGCTGGATGCGTACCGCATGGGTTCGCTGGCTGTGTCGAAGCCCGGCGAACTTATTGGCAAGGCGCAGTCCTTTTTGGACGGGGATCGGGATTATGCGAAACAGGAGCCTTGCGCAAGCTGTAAATATGCAACGGCCTGCAACGGCGGCTGCAAACGGATGGTGGATGCGATGTATTTCTCAGATGGTATTTGTTGGTATGCAAAGCTTTTGGACGAAATCCTCCCGCCGCTGCTGCATATTGGAAAGCAATTTAACCGCTGATATTCTCATGCCAGAACAAAACCCCTGTAGCCTTTGGGCTACAGGGGTTTTGTTCTGGAGCTGTTACCCGGATTTGAACCGGGGACCTCATCCTTACCAAACCGCAACTAAAAAAGTTCAGGTTCGCACAAGACAACAAAAGGTGCGCAGAACGCATCAAACGCATGAATTTTTCTGCATCAAGCGCTTGAAGTGAGGCCGTTTGAACATGGTTACCCATAAAACGTTTAGCAGAGTTTTTAGCAGAGCGTTCTGAGAATACAGCCTTTAGCTAGGGATGTAATCGCAAAAAAGAACTTGGAAATAACGATGATTCCGATACGGAATTGTCACGAAAAAGATGTAATCACAGCGGAAAAGGATGTAGCAAAAAAGTGCAAGGCATCCTAATTCGTTATCATAATATGAGGAGGCATTGCACAACTAAACAATTACTGGCTGCGAAAGACAATATTGATGCAATTCCCAAACCTATCATTGACCGTGCGGAGGATGGCGAAAACACGGTTCATTTTCTGAATCAGGTGAACGAGGCCGACCTATTGGCATTGATGGAGGAAGAATCCGCTCCCGCAACCGTGCGCCCGTGGTTTGTGTTTGTACTGATAAATGCAAGGCGGGTGAGGTAAATACCGATTGCCCGATTTGCCAAAACGATATGACAAACTGCATGGGGAAAGAGCATGCCGCCGAGCCGGAGCCCGATGCGGAGAAAAGCGCCGGCGCCGGCGGTATGATGATTGTCCTTGTTATTCTCGTTCTTACCGGAGGCGGAGCCTTCTATTATTTTAAGGTACTGAACCCCCAAAAATCCGTAAAGGGCAGTTCTGATTTGGATGACTTCGATTTTGAGGACGACGAGGACGAACAAATCGAGCCGGATATGTTTGAGGATGAG
>JGI994J12354_10002889_pt1 | contig 16375 bp, 21 predicted proteins | sample IntmicLarv3ML3BL_FD_12354 | JGI IMG/M metagenome (IMG submission 12354) | reverse complement strand
ATTGCGACCAATAGGCGGAGATAGCTAAGCCTGGCCCACGGCGCCGGTCTTGAAAACCGGTGGTGTCTCACCACGGGAGTTCGAATCTCCCTCTCCGCGCTTTTCCCACATTAAGATCTCTGTGTTCAGGATCGATTTCATGCAATTTCTTGAAAATTGACAAAAATTACTTCGATGGTTCCCATTTGCACCTTACGGGAGATACGATGGAACCGTCTTTTTTCAATTCTTCGAATGCTTTGTCGACATCCTTCCTATCGATCCCGAGCTCTTTTTGAACCTCGCCTGCACTCATGGGAGTGTTGTTTTTCTTCATCACTTTGATAACATCATCCTTTACCGCCATATTTATCCTCAATCGTGAGATGGAGTATTGAAATAAAACCCTGATGTCCTTACCCGATCTTTCTTCCCATGCTGAAAAGCTATATGTTTTCACACCTTACGAACGTCCATGAATGCGGTATTGGAAAATATCTACGGCAGATCGTCAGTAAGAAAATACAAACGAGAACAGGTCCCCGACGGAGACATAAAAGAAATTCTCAAAGCGGGATCTTATGCTGCTAGCGGGATGAACCGTCAGCCTCTGAGATTCGTTGTGATACAGGAAGAAAAAATGATAGAATGTCTTAACAATAAACTTAAGGACACCCATTTAAAGACAGCATCCCCTGAATTCAAGGAAAGACTGTCAAACCCCGATTACAATATTTTCCATAAAGCTCCCACATTGATCTTCGTTTTTGCCGCACCTGATGCGGTTACCGTTGTCGAAGACGGAGCACTCGCCGTCGGAAATATGATGCTCGCTGCCTGTTCGATGAACTACGGTACTTGTTTCATCGGTCTTGCTGCGCCTCTCGGAAATTATGACGGCTTCAGGAAAAAGTGCGGTGTGCCAGATGACCACAAGTACCTTTCCTGTATGTGCCTCGGAATACCTGACGGAGATCCGGAAAAACATCCCAAGAATGATGTGAAATTACTCAATTGGATAAGGTAAATCCAGATGAAATATGAGAACATCGTGAAGGGAACGTTCATCGAACGTCCCAACAGATTCATTGCATATGTCGACATCGACGGAAAAAGAGAAAAATGCCACGTGAAGAACACAGGAAGGTGCAGAGAATTACTTATAAAGGGGTCGGAGGTCATTCTGCAGCGGTTTGATTCTCCCACAAGGTCCACAGGATTAGACCTCATTTCGGTATACAAGGGAGATGTTCTCATCAATATCGATTCACAGGCCCCCAATAAAGTAGTGGCAGAATCCATCAGAGAGATAAGTTACTTCAAAGATATCAGGGCCCTGAAGAACGAATTCACATACGGCGATTCACGAATCGATATCTATGCCGAATCGGAAACAAAGAAGATGTTGGTCGAAGTGAAAGGTGTGACCCTGGAGATAGACGGCATCGGATTGTTTCCGGACGCTCCCACGGAACGCGGGTTGAAACATATCAAAGAACTGGAACATTCTCTGTCGGACGGATATGACCCACACATAATCTTTTTGATACAGATGGGGGGTGTGAAACACTTCACTCCGAACTACTCCATGCACAGAGAATTCGCTTTGGAATTGGAAAAAGCAAGCGAACTGGGAGTCCACGTGACCGCTTGGGATTGTGTTGTGAAGGAAGACTCGATCTCTTTGGGGAAAGAGATCGAGGTGAGGTTCGATCACTCGTATTCGACCTGAGTCGAATATCCCTTTTCCTTTGTCTCCTGGGAAAGTATCTCCTGTATGCTCTTCAGATATACTTCCAGTGCATCTTCCTGATCGTTGATCGTCTGATGCAGAAGGTAAACATTCTTCAAGGCGGGAGGAGCGTTGTTGAATGTTCCGTTGTCCGGCTCGTCCCTTATCATGTTCAGCAATATCGATTTCATAGATTTTGTTCCAGCCATGGAGGTTTGGTATCCGACCACTGCAGATATTGCCGATGATCCGTACGATGTCGCATTGATATATTTCATTGCAGAATCGCAGACCTCGGGATAAAAGCTAAAATCGATATCTTCCACCAGATGGACGAGTTTCTCCTGCAGTATGTCTTGATACAACGCATAAGTATCCAATTTTGATTTTCCCACATCGGAGATCAGTTCCGAAGGGCCGAACATATCTTTCATGTCCTTGATCGTGAACTTGGCATTGATCTGGAATTTCCGTACATTACGGTCGTTCGGAGTGATGACCATGTTCTTCCTCACGATGTACATATCGATGATGGGCTGTATGATCTTGTTATGACGGATGATAGCTGTTCTCTCTTCCCTTTTTTTGCGTTGTTTGTCGCCGTGAGCGTTTATCGCATCGAGGATGATCACTGCGAACAGCAGAGCGAGAACGCTGCTCATTATGCTCTGCAGGTACCCGTATGCATCCCCGAGACCGCGCGGAGAGAAGAAATGAAGGATCACGGCTATCGACCCGGCAAAAACAATGATCGCACAAACGGTAATGAGCAACATTCTCGACTTGTGTACCCTTTCCACCTGATTAGTTTTTTTACCGCCGCCTTGTGAGAATATTCCCAAGACCTTGTTGGAAGATTTGCCGGATTTGCTTTTTGCTTTTCCCGTGTTCTTCTTGGCAGGTTTGATCTGTATGGTGCTCTTTTGAGGTTTACTTTTTTTCTCTGTTTCCTCATCTCCCTTGGCGGGAGGATTTTTTGTACCCATTTTAACGGGCTGTTTTAATTTATCTTTGATCCCCATTATACCACATCACAGTTGAATGACGTTTCTTATGATCTCTTGTGTTTCTCTTGCTGGTTTTATCGTATTCACAAGATATATTTCGCATGATGCCAGGAATTCTGACATGAATTTTGCCCTGATCTTCATTTTCCTTTCGCTGCTGATTATCTGGTGGGGGTTGCACATGTCGTTTGCAAGCATGTATTCCAGCCCTTCCTCGGCGGTCAGCTGTCTGATGACTTCCTGATCGCCGCTATCGCGTTTCATGAAGAACACATACCTGATCTTGGTCATGGGTATGACCGACGATTCTCCCGCAACCCACCTTACATTGGCGATCCCCCTGCCTTTGTTGTCGAATTTAACGCAGCTTACAAGAGGCTTGTATTCTTCCCAGACATCGCCTATGTCTGCATCGATATAGCAGTTCTTCTCTGACGCTCTGGCCATCGGTCTTCCGTTTCCCAGCTTAACAAAGTACCAATCGTCGGATATCAGGTGGGCGTTCTTCATTCTCAGAAGCCCCCACGACTGTGTTGTCTTACCCGTTTTTGAAGGAGCGATCAGGGTCACTCCGGTTCCGTCGATATCGAGTACGGCCCCGTGTATGGAATAAGTGTCATGCGCCTCCTCCAATATCTCTCCGGATATTCCCAGACCTATGCTTTTTATCCACCCGTAATAATCGAAATTGAAAAGGAAGGCTGTATGAGTGTGTTGTTCATACAGAACTTTCATTTCCTCATTAGGATCCTCCACCGAATAGATCTTCGCGTGGGAACGTATGTGTTCCGACATCGAATAGAAGTTGTCCTCCCACATATCTATGTGTTCCCTGTTCTCCGTGAGAAATTCTACGCAGAGGCCGGAAATATCCACCTTTGAAGAGTAAGACTTCATCCCCCTGTATTTGAAACGAAGCTCGTCCGCCTTCTCGGGGCTTATGAGTTCGACAACATAACCGCACATTGCACTCATCACTGTATCGGCCTATTCATATTTACCGATATTCGACTATTTCTGCAAAGAAGGAGAATGAAATATTAAAATATTTGATACATAGATGTGACACTTCGCTCGATATCTGCATACTTTTGCCGAATATCGGGAGGAAAAGGATGGGATATGACAGAGAAAGCAGTAGTTTACGCTTCCAAACTTGGAAAAACGCGGAAAACAGGCGATTTTATTGCACTTGAATTAAAAGCAGACAAATTCAACCTGAAAAAACAGATGGCGATCGATCTTTCCGAATACAGCCACATAATTTTCGGTACCGGCATAATGGCCGGGAAACCTTACAAAGTGCTCGTGGACTTCATAAACAGCAACAAGAATCAACTGAAAGGAAAAAAATTGACCTTGTTCATCTGCTGTAAACATGACGAAGAAAAAGGAAAGGCTCAGTGCGAAGAGGTATCGAAGATGCTGGGGATCCCTCATGCGGTCTTCTTCACGGGAAAGATAGAGACCACCGACGAAGGGTTCAACACAGATGTGGATGAATTCATCCGAGAGATGAAGAAAAAATGATGAATCTTACTCTGATAGCATTTGTGGTACTGATCTACATCATAATCAACCTGGTGTCTTTCATCGCATACGGACTAGATAAATCCAAAGCAAAGAAGGATAAACGCAGGATCTCCGAAAAGACCCTTCTTCTTCTGGCCGCCGCAGGCCCTTTCGGCGCGGCCGCAGGAATGAGAAGCTTCAGACATAAGACCAAGAAGTCGAAATTCAAATTGGTATATGTTGCATTGACAGCGCACATATTACTGCTGATACTGATCGTCTATTTCGTCATATGATCTGCCGGGAGATATTCCTCACATCCGTATCCATTCCGGACGGGCCGAGGAGAAGGACCCTGCTGTCCTCTCTTTCCTTGATGATATCCATTCCGACCTCTGACCCCAATTGCATGGAGAAATCCTTGATCTCATCAAAGGACGGCATGGATTCCAGGGACAATCTTTGTCTGGATGCTCCGACGAAAACATAACCTTTCGGTTCGATGAGATCCGGATCCGCGATCGTATCGAGTTTGGCATAATCCTTCACCCATCCGAAATTAAGATCTTTTACCAGCGTGTGTCTGATGACTGTTCTTGTGTTCAGTGAAGGGAACAATTCCAAAGTACGCATCAATCTCTGCCAACCGTCCGATATCTTGGGGCGGCATACCTTTTTGTATATCTCTTCGTTCGGCGCCGCCACGGTAACGTATGTCTGAGTCGGCAGTACATCGAGTTCCTCCAATCTTTCCGGATATGTTCCGTTCGTGACCAGGAACGTTGTCATATTGCGGCTGTGGCATTCCTTTATGAAATCCGATAAGTAAGGGTAGGTTATCGGTTCTCCAGCAAGAGATATCGCAACCTGATTTGGATTGGATGCCTCCTTGAACATCTGCGGAGAGCACCTGGAGTCTCCTTTGAATCCCGAGATGAGAAGTCTCTGATGTTCGATCAGGGCGTCCAGCATTTCTTTCGGCTCCGCCCATTCTTTTACTTCAAAATCTCTTTCCTGCACACGCCAGCAGAACGTACAGCAATGACTGCATTCGTTAATTGCAGGCGTCATCTGAAGGCATCTGTGACTTTCTATGCCGTAAAAATCCTGCTTGTAGCAGTGTCTCCCTCGGATCATGCTCTCTTTCATCCAGTGGCAGAGTTTTACGGCTGCGTGATCCTTATAGAGACGGTATTGTTGTTTGATAAGAAGGTCTTTGTACGCTTCGTCCATCAGATCCCTCAGAAATCAAAGAGTTTACTTTGCGGTTTTTTCTCTGTTCTCGCCTCGGGCTCCGGTTCAATGTTGCTTGTTTCCGCAGGACGGGGAGAATTGCTCTTCGAAGGAACATCCTTAGCGATAATGAATGCATCCTTTACGATATCGGAATCGATCTTCGCATTGAGTATGAATCCCAGTTCCTCCGGCTCAAAATGAACATCCCTGACCAGCATCATCCTTATTCCCGCATCATTGTTCGCCATCTCTCTTAGAGGATTGAGAACCTCGAATTCTATCCTTTTTGTTGATGTGTGGAGAAAACATGCCAATTTTAAACAGACAGATCCCCTCAGGGCACGGACCGCTTTGGAACGCGACAGTTTCATCAGATACATCGGGAATCTGAATCGTTCATGTGAAACCCCGCCGCTCATCTTTGCCGATGCCACCCCTGCGGTCATCATATCGCTGGCATATGACCAAAATCCGTAATATTGGCGTCTGTGCACCCTTCCCAGGAATACGTCCGCCCGGGATAGTTTTTCGAATCCTCTGACGAGATCTCCCGGTTCCTTGTATTCATACGGAAGGTTCTCCTCGATCCATATCAGCGCTGTATCGGGATCGACATCCGCATTCGAAAGTACCTTTTTCGACCCCTGAACATTATTCTTTCTGAATATTTCATTCAGGACGGAATACATATCGTCTCTTGTGACGCGCCCCGACAGTTTTTCCGCTGATGCAACATCGATCGTTCTGTTTCCCTGTGCGAGCGATTCCAGATCCCTTACCGCGGCGCGCATATCTCCCGACGCGACCTCAGCAATCTTTTTCAGTGTCTCCGGATCGGTGGCTATACCCTCTTTTTCCGCGATCTTCTTCAGCGCGGAAGCGATCGAACTTGCGGTTGGTTTCCTGAAAGATATTTGGGTCGTATCTGTCTTGATCGCGGAACTCTTCTTTGACAGAGCATAAAAATCGTTCACTATCAGGATCACGGGTTGTTTGGTGGTCTTTATCAATTCGTTTATTGCGGGGAGGGCACCTCTGTCGGCATTTCCGAAGAGATTGTCCGCCTCGTCCAAGATTATCAATTTCTTGCCGCCGTCCTTGCTGTCAATATAATTGCCGTCGTCTCTGAATGCATTGAAGTATGCGCCCATGAGCGCGGTCTCCTTGATTGCATTACCGGTACGCTGATCAGATGCATTCATCTCAATGATCGTCCACCCCATATCGTTTGCGAGAGCCTCGGCGGACGAAGTCTTCCCTACACCGGGGCTTCCGATCAATACGACCGCTTTTTTCTTCACTTTGCCTTCGTTCCACGATCTTGCCCAATCTGAAAGTTCCTTCACAGCGGATGGATTACCGATAACGTCGGAAAGACTTTTTGGTCTGTATTTTTCGGTCCAATCCAAAGACAAGATCAACCCTCATTCCGTTACTTTTGGCGGCATGTATGCCAGAACAAGAACCTCGAAGGCCTGTATGAAATACAACATGGCCGTGACCCCGATCACCATATACAACATCAGCCCCTCCGCCCCATCGATGAAAATGAAGTATATCATCAGTGCAGATATCACGAGGAACATTGCTCCTCTGGACCATTTTTTGAAAAAGATGTGTCCGAGTCCGAATATTGCACAGAGCCCGGGTATGAGCGCAAGCGCAAGTCCTATCTTTCCTCTTTTCGTCAGCGTGGGTTTGAAAGCGGATATCTGGAACGTTGTTATCGGCGTTCCGCATTTCCTGCAGAACAGATCGTTGTTCAAAAGCTCATTACCGCATTTTACACAGATCTTTTCGGTAGTAGAGTTCTCACCGAACGCTGAAGACGATTTTTTTATCATACGGCCGCAAACAAAACAAAAGTCTGAATCGCTTGGAACCTCGCTGTTACATTCCGGACACGTGTATATCATTTCATCACCTCCATCTCAAAGATGCATTCGGTATATCCCGTTATTGCATTCTACTTTAATAGGCTCATCGTACAGTTCACTTACGATGTCCGAGGTTAAAAGGTCGCGCTTCTTTCCGTCGGCGAATATCTTTCCATCCTTCATCATTATTATCCGGTCCGTACTTTGGGGAATATCCGCGAGATCGTGTGTTATCATGATTATGCTCACACCGGATCCCGAAAGAATATCGAACATCTTTCTGAATTTCGAACCCATGACGATATCCAAACCCGTCATCGGTTCATCAAGGATCAATGTTCTCGGTTCTGTCACGAGAGCTCTCGCGATCAGTGCACGCCTCATTTCTCCCAGCGACAATCCTTCGATGTCCCTTTCAAGGATATCCTCGATCCCCATCATTGTTGCTTTTTCAAGGACAGTTCTCATCATTTCTTCGGAAAGATCCATATTCCTGAAAATATCCAAACTTCCGAAGAATCCCGATGCGATGACCTCGAACACTTTCGTGTCTCCTCTGAACATATTCTGGAGGTCCATGGAAACAATGCCCATCCTGCCTCGGAGGTCGAATATGTTCCACCTCTCTTCTCCGAATATCTTCATGACCGCAGGTAATCTATCATCATAATAAGGGGATAATTCTCCTCTCAAAAGTTTTATCAAAGTGGTCTTGCCCGAACCGTTCTTACCGATTATGGCGACATTCTCATTCTGTTCGATTTCCATATCCACAGAATCGAGAATGTACGTTCCGCCTCTGACAACGGAGACTCCTTTCATCTCCAGAACTTTCATATGAACCCCATTGGACGAACTTATCTTAAAAGATTCTGCTCCATAGGAAAAAAAGAAAAATAAGGACCACAAACACGTCGCTGTGTCTGTGGTCTTGGAAAATTATTGTTTAGTGCTTTATGTCCAAACCGCAGTCTCTGAGGGTCTGAAGCGCCTTGTCGTACACTTCGAGATACTCAGCGGTGGGTTTGACGGTCTTCACGTCATAACACTCGCGGAAACTCTTTCCCGGCGGGGGTGAAACGAATCCCTTCTCATAAAGCGGCAGGATCTTTCCGATTATCTCGTTGAGATCGGAAACCTTCATTCCGGCAGCGGTCCTTGCGGCCTCTCCCATCATTCTGGCTTCCATTCCCGTCGTCTTATCCTGAACCACACCTTTCGCTGCTGCGGATCCTGAAAGCAATTCTCTTCCGGAACCGGTGTCGTTTATCGCCTGTGTCGCTGTTTCGAGAAGACACATCTCGGTACACGGTCCGGCTGCAGGATAGTACTGGTTCGCGAGGAGCAGATCGGTATTCGCGTCGATCGCCGCTGCCGCGTGAGCCGCTACCTGAAGGGTCTCTTTTGCCGTGGTGACATTCCATCTTATGTGGATGGGTCCGTCCAAATGGAAGTTCCCGCTGAATACCGCGAAGGAACCGAGAGTGGTTGCGACATCGCATATTGCTGTCTCTTCCAATCCTCCGGTGTATCCTCCGAAGATAGGCATTTGTTCGACCATGATGGTGTCCCCATTCGCTGTCCATCCAGACAACATATTGAGTCCGACCATGTCCATCTTCAGTTCATTGAGCTGTGAACATTCGTGTGCATCGGTTATCCTGTGACCTGCGTTGGTCATATCTGCTGCGAGACGTCCGGCTGCGGACAGCGGAGTCTCTGGTCCCTATACACCCAACCCGGGCCTTCCGGCCCTTATGCGCGCTTCTTTCGTTGCACGGAGTTCCGCCATCGTGGCAAGGATCTCGTATGGAGTGTTCGTTTTTGCGGGATGACCCTCTATGGTTGTCATAACACCGTTAACCAGATCGTCGACCACTGCTTCCTGAGCATACGACTGCATGACCTGAACAAAGATATCCTCCGATATGGGGGATCCTGTGGGTCCGCCCTGGATCACCGGTTTAACCGGACTGTTTCCCCTTCTCGGGTAGAAACGAGCGACATCTCTTCCTTCTCCGAGTATGAGTTTTGTAGGCGTTTTCTTGATGCCTTCCCAAACCTCCTCCTCGGTAACATGCATTACTCTTCCGAGATCGGTACAATAGTAACCTGTATCCACGAGCATCTCGAGACCGGCAAGGAAAAGGTTATTGATCGTTTCCTTATCTTCCGGAATGAATTTGTTCCCGAAATTGAGTTTGTATTTCTCCTTGAGTTCGGTAAGTTTCGTGGGAAGGATCGTATAATCCCAATCGCTCTCCGCTACTTTCTTGCCCTTGACAAACCTGTCGTACACATCGCATATTGTAAGTGGTCTTGTTGCTGCCATAGTGATCACCCCGTTAAAGATTTTACAAGATCGATTATTTCGGCTCCTGTTGCGGAGTATCCGTCGGCACCTATCTCATCGCACCACGCTTTACTGCAGGGTGCACCTCCGAAGATACACTTGTAGGATCCGTCTATCTCCTTTACTGCCAGGACCAGCTCTCTCTGAGCTTCGAGAGTCGTGGTCATAAGAGCGGAACCTCCGAGGATGACGGCATTATGCTCTTCTCCGGCATCAAGGAACGCCTGCGAGGATGTGTCGGGTCCGAGATCCACAACATTGAATCCCGCTCCGCGAAGCATTGCGCAACAAACGTTCTTTCCGATCTCGTGTATATCTCCTTCTACGGTTCCCATTATCACGGTCCCGCGAAGTGATCCGTCACCTGCAGTCATCAGGGGCTCGAGTATTTTTATTGCCGCTTCCATCGTTTTGGATGCCGCGACGACCTGCGGGAGATATATCTCAGCCGCATCGAACCTGCGGCCTATGGTATCCATACCTTTTCCCAGCCCCAATTCGATTATCTCTTTTACGCTTATTTTCTCGTTTATAGCTGCCTTTGTTGTTTCCTGAGCTAACTTTACGTTCCAGGTCTCAACCGCAGTCTTAAGATCAGCGATTATCTCATCTTTACCCATATTCTTCCTCCTGGTGCCGTCGAAACAATATCTATCAGAAACATAGCCAAGAAGGCAACTGCTGAAAGTCATGATCCGACTTCATATTAAATATTAAAATTATAATATATAAGTTTAATGATAAGAATTTTCAAAACTATTGTTATTATATTTAAGTATTACTATTTAGCCTTTAGTTATCACGGTGATTGATTAAAAATACACTACATTCATATGTGGTAATAAAAGCGTATTAAAATGGGCAGAAGGGCACAAGGCCCTCCTGCCTATTGTTTTAAAGAACTTTAAAGCTCAGAAACCATCTTTCTTGATTTCCACAAAGCATATATGCCCAAACCGATGATAACAACGATCCACATATATTCCGAATGCGGGATTACTCCTTCTGAGAAATAATCCAACATTGCGTCCCAATTGTCAATCATCAAACCTTCCCTCCTTTCCTGATCTTACCCTGAAGATCCGTATTTAGTTCTCTTCCCAGAGTTGTTATCCTGTACTTGTGGAGAAGTGTTCCTACTCTGAATTTTCCTTCCTCATCAATAAGCGCATCTATCTCTACGATCATGCCTGATGCTTCCATCTCGATAAGATCAAAATTCAAACAGTCGCGTCCGTAATTACTTTTCATTCCATATTCTTCTTGGAGCTGTATAACTAAATCATTGCTCCACATCTCTCCGGAATCACAAAGTACTTCCAACACTCTGAATTTTATCGGGCGCCCTTCCATCATGGTATCTCCTCCTGTTGCCCTTCGTCTCCCCTGAGACAAGTGAGATCCTCTGCGTTCTCGGTGAACATTATCAATGTTCCGGCAACACAAAGTATTCCTCCGAACAAAAGACTCAATGTAGGCTCTTCCCCTACGAATAGGAATATCAGTATAACAGCAAATATACCATACAGGCTTCCTATACCCTGCCCTCTTCCGACTCCTATCAGCGGGAAAGATTTATACCAGGCAACATAACAGAATCCGAATGTTATTCCCATCATTATCAGAACCACAAATACTACAGGCTCGAAAATCTGAGCTGCATATGTGTACATCGGGAATCCGATGATTGCCAAGACAGGTATCGCAATAACCCACCATATGACCGACTCAAGCATGAATCTGATCTGAATACCTACATCGGGTTCCGAAACATCAAGACCTTTTGCGGCAACGGCACCTTCAATACCCCATCCGCACAATGCCATCAATCCTCCAATGTATCCCCACCACTCGATGCCTCCGCTGGTTATTTCATCAATCATCGGGATAGCGTAAATTGTGATGCTACCCACAAGGATAATGAATATTCCTGCCAAAGCACGTTTCGAGATCTTTTGACCCAACCATGATGATGAGATTATTGTTCCGATCACAGGATACGCCAGTGCGGCAACCGCAGCGAATGCTGCGCCGATGAATCCGGATGCTATGAATGATCCCAATATTGCTATGGGTCCCCCACAAATAGCTCCGAAGAAATAGTATTTTGTGCATCCTTTCAGTTCAATTATCGTTCTCTTCATCTCTTTGAATTTGCCAAGATAAAGATTCCAGATCGTAAGTGCTAAAACGACTGTCAATGCATTCAATCCGGTGATCAAAACCGCGACCACAAGAGTGGCCGAACTTTCCGATGTTCCTCCGCCGACGATATCGTCAAACATTGCAACAAAGGGATCTAAGGACCACGCAAGATTACCGGGAATATACCAGATAGCCCAGAAGATCGCACAGAACATCGCCATTAAATAACCGAGTCTGACCCTCTTCTTGTGATCCAATTTCCTCTTTTCAACTACATCCATTAATTTCCTCCTCCCTTGATGATCCCCGAACGCTGTTTAGCGTCCAGAGGATCTGTTTTACTTGGCCTTTACAGCTGCACTCAGTTTCGCGACTGCATCGGAAGCGTTCTCTGTGTAAACGTCTGCACCGATCTCATCTGCCCACTGTTGTGTAACGGGAGCTCCGCCGACATTTGTCATCAATTTGTCTCTGATCCCTGCCTTTCTGAGCATCTCTTCGAAGGTCTTTTGATTGACCATTGTTGATGTCATGAGTGCTGATGTTCCTACGCCGACCGGTTTCTGATCTTTGCAGGAAGCTACGATCTCTTTGAGCGCAACGTCTCTCCCAAGGTTGACAACGTTGAATCCTGCCACTTTGAGCATGATTGCAACAATGTCCTTTCCGATTGAGTGGATATCTCCTTCAATGGAACAGATCAGGAATTTTCCAAGTCCCTCTCCGGTTTTTCCGCCCTGTCTTTCAAGTTCTGGTGCAAGAATATCTGTTGCGGCAGTCATTGCCGCAGCCGCTGCCATGATATGAGGCAAGAAAAGTTTCTTCGCTTCATACAGTGCACCAACTTCTGTCATTCCCTTTGTGAATCCTTCTTCAATGACCTTCACAATGTCTGCTTTCTCTTCAATGACCTTGTTGGCCACTGCCTGTGCATCTTTGGCGCTGTACGTCATTACTGATTTTTTCGCTTCTTCGATAAGTGTTTCTATTGACATCCGATCACTCCTTGCTCTTGAGGAAGGCCTTGTCCGCTTTCTGCACAATCGCTTCCATTGCCTTCAGTTCCTTCTCCGGTATGGGTGCGACCACGTGGTTTTTCATAACATCTACAACAATCTCGTGTGCCACATCAACCGCACTCTTGCATCCTGCGGTTCTCCAGTCTCCGATCATGTATCTGTCGAAGATCAGTGGGTCAGATGCCAAATCGATGTTCTCCATCGTGCTAATATGACCCAAGAAATCATTACCGACGCCTATCGCTTTGATAGCATCAACAGCAAGAGTTTCCTCTGTTATCTCGATGCCTTCCATGGCTTTCTTTTCCATGGCGATTATGTCGTTGTCTATTACCAGCTGTTCCATCGAGAACGTTACACCCAGCTCAAGCATACCGGATCCGTAGATCGTATTGGCTCCGGCTAACGCGGGAAGGAGCGAGGTTATCGTCTTCTCGTGTGATGCTTGGGAGTCGGGTACCTTGGCGTCAGTCTACATACCGGCAACGTAAATGGGCAATCCGTAGTATTGTCCAAGTTTTGTCACTGCAGCGCTTATTACACCGAGTTCGGGTGATCCGACAGGTGCTGTTCCGCGTTTCAGATCGAATGTTGTGGTGGAACTTCCGTACCATACTTTTGCTCCGGGTTTCGCTATTTGGCTAAGAATTATACCGGACAAAACCTCTGCATTGTGGGTAACAAGTGTTCCGGCAAGGTAAACAGGTGCGGATCCGCCTGACATTGCCATGCTCAGAACATTGACGGGTATACCGTATCTTGCTCCCTTTATGATGACCTGAGCCGCATTATGACTGAGCTCAAGGGGACTCGTGGGACACACCAGCATCGACATCAGTGGTTTTTCGCGAGCCTGCTTTTCATCTCCACCATAGTAAGCTTTGAGTATCTCCCAGTAAAAATCGACATGTTCTCCGACCGGATCGATGTGATGGAAGTGCTTGGTGGTGTTTTTGATAGATGTCATCATTTCGTGAACATCTTCAGCTCCGACACCGGCCCAATCCCTTGCAGAAACTGGCAGAGAGAAATAACTGATATTCTCTGCCCAGTCCACAATCTTCGCACAGTTGGCGAGATCTTTATCGGTGGAATCCCTTGTTTCATATTTTCCGTTCCCAAGATAGTTACAGACCTGGATACCTGTTCCAAAACATGTATAATGAACGCGGCCCATATGTTCCTGCTCTATCATGCGGCGTTCTTCCCTTCCGTGTAAATAAAACTTCGAAGGTACTGTCGACAACGCCTTACGGATCACTCCGTCTGGTATTTTGACCATTTTTGTTTTCGTATCTACTTCACAACCAGCCTCTTTGAACAGCTTGAGTCCTTCTTCATCGGACACCTGCACTCCATAATTGGAGAGGACGTCTCTCGTTGCGCAATCTATCGCACGAATACCGTCTTCGCTGAGCAGATCCAGTTTGATGCCCTGGAGTATATTTTTCCCGGGGTACTGATTCGGTTTCATTTCCTTCCTCCTGTTGTGTTAATCTCGGACCTGTTCGTATATGCCACTCTATGTCAGACTCGAAAGATCTTTGACAAATATTATAGTAAAATGTTAGTATATAACTATTACTTTTTTTAATAGCATACTTTTAAATAATAAGATATGAAAAATTTGTTTAAAATAACAAACATATATAAGTTATGAATAAAACAAAATAAATAGAAAAAAGTTAAAATGGTGCAGAAGCACCATTGTTTATTTAGTCCGTATCCAAGACATTGTTGTTTCTCTGTGTCAGGAACCAGATTGGCAGGAATGCCATCAGTATTACCAGTCCGATTATCACCGATTGGAACGAGTAAACTTCTACACTCCAATAGAGAAGACACGGTGTGAGAATACACAGCTCGTATACGACAAGGATAATGGCCACGTATTTCCAACCTTTAGGCGCGGAGAACGGCCTCGGAAGATCCTTGAACCGCGGATCGGATTTTGATTTGACATATGCGGAAAGTGCGATTACATGTGCCAAACAATATCCTACACCCGATGCAGCCAATATCGCGACCGGATTTCCTACCATTATCAATATGAGATTGACAACGCTCACGACCACCATCGCCATGACAGGCATTCCTCTTTTATTCACTCTCGAGAGGAATTTCGGCAGATTGCCTTCTCCCGCCATGGAGTGCAATGTTCTTGACGACCCCAGGAATCCCGTCTGGATGATGAGCACCATTGCCGCCATGAGTAGGATCAGTGCTATCGAACTTCCGATATCTCCGAACACCGCCTTTGCGATCGGCACCAATGTTGCATATCCTGCATCCTCCACGCCCGTAACCCCCAAGGATCCGAACACTGTGGACGAAACGAAGAGATACAATATCAGACAGATTATACCGCAGGCGAAGAGTGCTTTCGGCACATCTCTTCCGGGTTCTTTGTATTCCGGACCGTATATTGCAGCGGTTTCCCATGCACAGGCACTCCATTGAGCCAGTGCGAAACAACCAAACAACATCACTATATCAACTCCGGACCATCCCCATGAATCAGGCAGTATACTGTTCGAGATATTGCTTATATCGAACACACCTGTGAGGAACGTTGCTCCCAATATGACAATGAGAGGCACTATTGCCACCAAAGCCAAGATAAGACCTACCAACGCACCGCCGGATAAACCGCGTGAACCCAGGAATATCATTACCAGAACGATGATCACTCCCAGAAGTATGTACACAAACAGGGGATCAACGGTAGATAACTCTCCGATGAACTGTATCAGATAGTCTCCCATGAGAATGGTGAATATCGCAACAACAGGCGTCCATGCGAACCAATATGCCCATGCACAGAATGCCCCCAATAATTTTCCTTTATCGTACTTTGTCTTTCTCTTTTCAGGAGTGAACACTATCTGCGCACAACCGGGAAGACCGGTTGCTTTGGGGAAGACTGTTACCATCTCACCGTATGCTGTGTTCTGAAGGAATCCCTGCAGAACAGACACTGTCCAAAGAAGAATAGAGAAAGCCCAAAGAATGCCAGCCACATCATAGAGTGACGGAAGGATGAGCATTGGTACACCCAGTGCAACAAGCAAACCCTGTTTCCAATTGATGGATCTTGCTAATCCGCTAGATCCCTCGACATTTTCAGACATTAATTACACCTCAGCTTTTACCATAAAAGCAGGGCGGATTCTACGCTGAGTACCGCCCTGCAGGTTTTAAAAATCATTTACCTCTTGGTCTGCTTCCTAAAGATCTCACAGCTGTTGATCTTGATATCGAGAATATTCTCGATATTCATCTTCGCTGCGATTCCCCTAGGTGCACCGGGCACTCCTGTTATCACTCCGATCTTGAGCTCTTCTCTGAGTTCCCTCATTACGTGTTCGTCAGCAACGTCCAGAACGGAAACTCCAAGCTTCTTTGCGACATACTCTTTGGCTTTGTCGACCTTCATGTTCTTGGTGTACTCCATTCTTGCAACGAGGTCACCGGCAGATCTTATTCCTCCCATTCCGGAGGCCATGTAGTGGGGG
>JGI994J12354_10002888_pt1 | contig 16380 bp, 18 predicted proteins | sample IntmicLarv3ML3BL_FD_12354 | JGI IMG/M metagenome (IMG submission 12354) | reverse complement strand
ACCGCCGTTTTTCCGGAGCCGACATCGCCCTGCAACAGCCGCCGCATGGGCGTCGGTTTTGCCAGGTCTTCGGCAGCTTCTTTGATGGCTCGTTGCTGCGCGTTTGTGGGCGAAAAAGGCAACTTCGCATAATAATCGTCGATTGTGTGAGCGGAAAGCGGCAGTGCGTGCTCGTCCTCTTTGCCGCTGCGGAGCAGGCGCAAACCGAGCTGCAACAGAAACAATTCGTTGAAGGCCAGCCGCCGCCGCGCGTTTTGGGCATCCTCCAACGAAGTGGGTCTGTGAATTGAGCGCAGGGCATCCTGCCGGCCAAGAAGATCGTAGGCTTGAAGCAGTTCTTCCGGCAAAAATTCGTTGACCTGCGAGAGCACAAGCTCCATTGCGCGCGCGGTGAGCGTTTCGATGGCACGGCTGGAAAGCCCTTCTGTCAAGGGATACACGGGTCGGAGACGGTCCTCGTCCGTGGGTGCAATCTGCGGGGAGGACATCTCGCGGGTCAAAAAGTTTTCCGAAGTTCGCCCATGGAAAAGATATTCCTTGCCCTCCTCCAGCTTTTTTGCGGCAAAGGAACTGTTGAAAATTGTGATGTTCATGGTGCCGGCGCCGTCTGTGACGCGGGTTTTGTAGAGGGTCATGCCGCCGCGCAGCATGTGCTCCGTGGGCGTGTGATCCACGATGCCGCGCACACAGCATGGCACGCCCAAAGGCGCTTGCGCTATGGGATACACGGTTTGCCAATCCTCGTAGGCGCGGGGCACATGCGCGAGCAGGTCGCCCACAGTGCGGATGCCCAAACGCCGCAGCAGCGCGGCACGTTTTTCGCCCACGCCCTTGAGATATTGGATGCTGGTTTGCAGGTTCAAATGATTGCTCCATCTTTGCGCTTGCGGGTCAAATACAAGCGATAAATTATTATGCGAAGTTGAGTGCGGGGTTTCATAGCGGGAGATTTTTGGCTAATTTTCGCTGCCATCTTCCATTGTCAGTTCGTCCAGAGGCCGCTCGTAGGAGGGCAAAAACTCCGCCAAAAAACAATCCACGGCGGGCAGGCGCATGGCCTCCAACGCGCTGCGAATGCTCGACTCCGCGCGGATAAACTCCATGTTCCCTGCCTTGCGCTCCTCAATGCATTTGATCAATGCGCTGAGCTTATCCGCCGCCTTCACATACCGCAAAACGGCCGCGTCTTCATCCCCGGCGCAGAGCAATGGCTGATATGCCGCCTGCAAATCGGCAGGAAGCATGTTCAACAGGCGGGCACAAGCGCCCTCCTCCATCTGCTGGTAGGCGGCACGCAGGCGCTCGTTGTGATATTTGACGGGCGTCGGCAAATCGCCGGTGAGCACCTCGGGTGCATCGTGAAAAATGGCAAGCGTGGCCGCCCTTTCTGCGGAAATTTCAGGGGAGAAATTCGCAAAACGAGTGTTGTGCAGCGTGACCAGCGCGTGCGCCAAAATGGCGGTTTCGAGGCTGTGCTCGCTGAGGTTTTCCGGCGAGGCGTTGCGCATGAGCGCCCAGCGGGAGATATATTTCATGCGGGAAAGGAACGCGAACAGGTGTGATGACATAACAAATCCTAAAAAATAAATATTTATGAGAGCGCTTTAGTTTTCAATATAAAGATCGTTGACGCCTTCGATATTCAGCAGGCCCTCGCGGATCAGCGGCAGCTCTTTGTCGTTGTCCACATAGGCCATGGCCTTGAGCACTTTGTTGGTGTTTTTGTTGAGCTGGAAGGAGGTGTTGGCATCTTCGGGCAGGATAATTTCCAGCTGGCGCAGCTTTGCGCCGCAGTTGCGCAGGGTTTCCGCGACTTTTTCGGATGCGTTGAACTCGTTTTCTACACCGATATAGATCGTGCGAATTTTTGTGTAATGCTTCACCATTTTGTTGAGGGCGTTGAGGGTGAGGTACATCACAAGCGTTGCGATGACGGCACCGGGCCAAAAACCGATACCCACCGTGAGGCCAATGCACGAAACCGCCCAAAGGCTTGCCGCGGTGGTCAATCCCTTAACACTGAAGCCCTCCCGCAGGATGGTGCCCGCGCCCAAAAAGCCGATGCCGCTGATGACCTGTGCGCCAAGCCGCGAGACCTCGACGGTTTCGGGGTATGCAAATTTGATGAATTCAGCGGTGCACATCACCAGCGCGGAGCCGACCGCCACCAGCATGTGGGTGCGCAGGCCCGCCGGGCGGTGGGAATTTTGCCGCTCGTGGCCGATGACGCCCCCCAGCACGGCCGCAAGAATGAGCCGGAGCGCTGTGTGCACGGCAAGCGAGGCCTGTGAATCGCTGAACCACAGGGTCTTCAAAAACGCCAAAGCTTCGCCCATGAACCCTTCCAAAATGTGACCTCTTTTCTTATGAATTTTTTTATACAGTAGGTGAAAACACCCTGCACGGCTTATATTATTTATAGTATAGCATATAATTTGCGCGAAATCAAGGGGTTTTGGTTGGCGGGGATATGTTTTGAATATGAAACGGCATGGCAAAATATTGACACAAACGATTTGTTATGCTACAATGTTTGTAGTTCATATTTGATAGGAAGTGGAAACGACATGTCTGCACTCAGCGCGGAAATACATCATACGGAAACCTGCGGCACCGTGGACGGGCCGGGGGTTCGGTATGTATTTTTTTTGCAGGGGTGCCCCATGAACTGCCTCTATTGCCACAACCCCGATTCACAGAGCAAAAGCGGCGGCACAACCTGGACGGCCGACGAGGCCGAGCAGGAGGTGTTGCGCTACCGGAATTTTATTCAGGGGGTCACGTTTTCCGGCGGGGAGCCGCTGCAGCAGCCGGAGTTTGTGGCGGAAATGGCGCGGCGCTTCAAATGGGCGGGGCTGCCAACGGCGATTGACACGGCGGGCGCACCGGATTTACCGCAGGCTACGGCCGCGATTGACGCCGCCGAGCTGCTGTTGCTGGACGTGAAGGCGGCAACCAGCGAGCTTGCCCGCAAGCTGACAGGCTACAGCAACCGCCGCGCGTTCCACACCCTGGACTACTGCGAGCACACGGGCAAACGCGTGTGGATCCGCCATGTGCTGGTGCCCGGCTGGACGCTCAAAAGCCGGCAGCTGGAGGCCCTTGCCCGCCGCTTGCAGCCCTATAAGTGCGTGGAGCTCATTGAGCTGCTGCCGTTTCATCAGTTGGGCGCGCCAAAGTGGACGGAGCTGGGCCGGGACTATGCCTTTGCGGATATTATGCCGCCCAGCCCGGAAGTGATAGAGGAAGCGGCTGACTTTTTTGCGGACATGGGATTTATTGTGCAGTGAAAGGGGATGCTGATTGGCATGAATAGCCTCGCAATTATTCCAACAAAAGCACAGGCAGAAGAACTATTGACTTGGGCGCACGAACATAACCCGGGGCCATGGGCTGACCACAGCCGTGCGGCTGCAAGGGCCGCGCAGGTGATTGCGGCGGCTTGCGGCCTGGATACCGAACGGGCGTATGTCTCCGGGCTGCTGCACGACATCGGCCGCTATGAGGGAGTCAGAGGGCTGCACCATGTGATTGCCGGATATGAATTGATGCGCCGGAAGGGGTACCCTGCCATTGCGGAAATATGCTTGTCCCACTCCTTTGCGCTGCAGGATATCCGTGCATACGGCGGCGGAGCGAATGATTGCACGCCGGAAGAATTGGCCGTGCTCGAAACATACCTTTCTACGGCGGTATACAACGAATACGACCGGCTGATACAGCTCTGCGACTCCATGTGTTCGGCGCAGGGGGTTTGCCTGATTGATGTGCGCTTGCTTGACGTGACCAGAAGATATGGGTTCCATCCGCTCACGCTTGCAGACTGGGAGGCGGTGTTTGCGCTGAAGCACCATTTTGATGCGTTGTGCGGGAAAAATATCTACGGCTTGTTCGAGGATGAAATCCGGCGCGTGAGCATTTGTTGAGCGGTGCTTTGTTTTTGTGCGTCATATCGCCCAAAAATTATTCATTATTGCGCTTCGTTTTGGCAAATAGATAAAAATCGCAAGCATTGGCAAAAAACGCTTGACACCCGCGCGGGAGTCTGCTATAATAGCTTTTGTTGAGGACGGCGCAAACGTGTTGTCTTCCAGTCGGTGCTTATGACGGTGAGGTTCCACCTGTTCCCATCCCGAACACAGTAGTTAAGCTCACTCGTGCTGACGATACTTGGCGGGCGACTGCCTGGGAAAATAAGTCGGTGCCGACACAGAACGCCGTCATCCTTTTTCGGATGGCGGCGTCTTCTTTTATCTAAGCATTTTGATTGATATTAATAAGGCGAGCGGAGCAAGCGCCGCCCCTACATAGGAGGAAACAGTTATGCCGAAAAAAGTGGCGCTGCTCATGGGGAGCATCAACGATTGGGAGACCGTGAAACCGGCCGTCAAAGCCTTGAATGACCTGGGAATCCCCAACGAGGCGCACGCCTTTTCCGCGCACCGCTCGCCCGCGCAGGCGGCGGATTTTGCAAAAAACGCCCGCGCCAACGGCTTTGGGGCAATCATCTGCGCGGCGGGCATGGCGGCGCACCTGGCGGGCGCGGTTGCCGCGCAAACAACGCTGCCCGTGATCGGCATCCCCGTGAAAGCCTCTTTGAACGGCCTTGACGCCCTGCTTGCTGTGGTGCAGATGCCGCCGGGAATCCCTGTGGCGACAGTGGCGATCAACGGCGCGCACAACGCAGCGATTCTTGCCGCGCAGATTCTTGCGGTGGGCGATGCCGAGCTTGCCGAAACGCTGGATAACCAGCGCGCGGCGATGCAGGCGGCTGTGCTGGAAAAAGACGCGCAGCTGCAAGAAATGATGAAGCTGGTGTAATGTTTTATCCAAAGGGGTTGACATGATGAAACATATTGGGACCATTCAATTGGAAACGGAGCACTTAATTCTGCGCCGTTTTACGATGCAGGATGACGCGGCGATGTTCGCGCATTGGGCGAACGACCCGGAGGTCACGCGGTATCTCATGTGGAAGCCCCATGGCGTGATTGAAGAAACAAGGCGAATTTTGGGCGAGTGGGTTCCGTCTTATGAAAAGCCCGATCATTATCACTGGGCAATGGAAATCAAAGAGACAGGAACGCTGATTGGCAGCATTGCCGCCGTTATTGTGAAAGATGAGATTGAGATGGTGCACATCGGCTATTGCATTGGCAAGGCCTGGTGGCGCAAGGGGTACACATCGGAGGCGCTGACGCGGCTGGTGCAGTTTTTCTTTGAGGATGTTGGCGTGAACCGCGTGGAATCCCGGCATGACCCCCGCAACCCAAACAGCGGCAAGGTGATGAAAAAGGCGGGCCTGCGGTATGAGGGCACGATGCGAGAAGCCGATTGGAACAACCAAGGGCGATGCAGCGCGGCGTATTATGCCATGCTCGCGAAGGATTATTTTGGGCGTTAGATGAAAGCGGTGAATCACTGCTTTGTTGAAGAGAAGATAAGTAAAATCAGAAGAAAAAGAGGAGAGCGTTATAATGGAAAAGAACAGCCAGAGCGCGGCGTACAAGGCCGCAGGGGTGGATGTGACCGCGGGGTACGCCGCCGTGGAGCTCATGCAGCGGCACATTGCCCGCACAGTGGTGCCGGGCGTGGTGGCCGGCATCGGCGGGTTCGGCGGCATGTTTGAACTGGACCTGACGGGCATCAGCAGGCCTGTGCTGGTGAGCGGAACGGACGGCGTGGGCACGAAGCTCAAGCTCGCGTTTTTGATGGACAAGCACGACACCATCGGTATCGACTGCGTGGCGATGTGCGTCAACGACGTGATCTGCTGCGGCGCAAAGCCCCTTTACTTTTTGGATTATCTGGCGATGGGCAAGAACGTGCCGGAGCGCGTGGCGGAAATCGTCTCGGGCGTGGCGGAAGGCTGCGTGCAGGCGGGCTGCGCCCTCATCGGCGGGGAATCGGCGGAAATGCCGGGCTTTTATCCGATTGACGAATATGACCTCGCGGGCTATTGCACCGGGGTTGTGGATAAGGCGAATATCGTTGACAACAAAGCGGTTTTGCCGGGCGACGTGATCATCGCGCTGCCCTCAAGCGGGCTGCATTCCAATGGGTTTTCGCTGGTGCGCAAGGTGCTGCGCATCAACCAAAAAAACATCAACATGAAGGTGGACGAGCTGGGTTGCACACTGGGCGAGACGCTGCTGACGCCCACAAAAATTTATGTCAAGGCGATTTTGGCGCTGCTTTCCGCCGTGAATGTGCGGGGGATTTCCCACATCACCGGGGGCGGGTTTTATGAAAATCTGCCGCGCATGCTGCCCAAGGGCCTGAGCGCGAAAATCGACGAGGCATCTCTGCGCACGCCGCCGATCTTCGATTTGCTGCTGCAAACGGGCAGCATCTCAAAGCATGACATGTACAACACCTTCAACATGGGCGTTGGCATGGGCGTGGTTGTTTCTCAACAGGATGCCGACCGCGCCATTGAGGTGCTGAAGGGGCAGGGCGAGGACGCGTATGTGATGGGCGAGGTTGTGAAGAGCGACGAAGGAGTTTTGTTTGCATGAGCAACATAAGCCACGCGAAAACGCCAAAAAAGCGGGTCGCCGTCTTTGTTTCCGGCGGCGGGACGAACCTGCAGGTGCTGCTTGACGCGCAGCAAACCGGTGCGCTTGCCAGCGGCGAAATCGTCGTTGTGATTGCCAGCAATGCCGGGGCCTATGCGCTGGAGCGCGCGGAAAACGCGGGCGTGCCAACGGTGGTGGTTCCCCGCAAGGAGCTGAGCTTGCAGGAATTTGAGGCACGCTGTTTGGAAGCGTTGAATGACTATCAAGTTGATTTCATGGTCACGGCGGGGTTCATGACCATTTTTAGCGAAGAATTTATCGCGCGATTCCCAAACCGGATGATCAACGTGCACCCGGCGCTGATTCCGTCGTTTTGCGGCAAGGGCTACTATGGCCTGCGCGTACATGAGGCGGTGTTGGCGCGCGGCGTAAAGCTGACCGGGGCGACCGTGCATTTCGTGAATGAAATCTGCGACGGCGGGCCGATTATTCTGCAAAAGGCGGTGGAGGTTCTGCCGGGGGACACGCCGGAGGTTTTGCAAAGGCGCGTGATGGAACAGGCCGAGTGGGTGCTGCTGCCAAAGGCACTGGAAATGGTTTGTAAAGGTGCGGTTGTATGAGCAATGGCTGAATAAAAAATGAAGGCAGAGGAGATGTTCCTCTGCCTTTTTTGATGCCTGTTATGATGCTCAACTTCGCATAATATTTTACCGCAAATGACGATTATGCCCTCGTTCTTGTTTCAAATGAGACGCTGATTTCCGCAACATAGTGCCAGCCATGTTCCCGCTCAAACAGCTGCATTGGCGCAACAAATTCGTGGTTCATGATAGCCCTCACAATCACTCAACTTCGCATAATAATTCACACATAAACCCCGATAACCACCCACAGCCTGCCCTTTTTGCTTGCGCCGCCGACCTCCATCAGCTGCGCCCGCCCATGCCCGCGTGCGCTGAAAATATCGCCCTGCCGCACCTGCTTTGCGCCGCTGCGGCACTCCTCGCCCGCCAGCTGCACCAGCCCAAGGCGCAGCAATTCCTCCGCTTTGCCGCGTGAAATATGAAACGCCTGCGACAACATGACATCCAGCCGCAGGGAGGCCACAGTGCAATGGAGTTCTTCTATGTTTCGTTCGGGTTCGGGCAGCTCATCGAGGGGGATGGCGGCAACCTGCAGCCCGACGCGGCCTGCCATCGTCAGGTTTTCGCAGATGAAATCGGCTGTGCGGCGCAGGCAAACAAGATATGCCTCACCCTCGCGGACGTAAATATCGCCCAGCACGGAGCGCTCGAGGCCGAGCCCCAGCACAGCGCCCAAAATATCGCGGTGGGAAAGGGTATCCTGCGGGCGAAAACGGAGACGGAGGGCTGCAAGATGGCGCTCCGGATGACCCGCGCCGCCGAAGATGGGGATGGTGCGTTCGGCGGTTTGGAAGCCGCCAAAGAGGGTGAGCGCACTGCCGAACACGCGTGTGGCCTCTGCCGCCTGTGCGGGTGTGAGGAAGCTGCCCGCGCCGCCGCGCCGGGATAGGTCGTGGAGGTGGGAAAGCCAGATGTCGTTCATGGGGGGCTCCTATTTCTTGGCGGCTTTTTTTTCAGCGAGATAAGCGTCGTATTCGGCGCGGAGTTTGCGTGGAAGCAGGGTAGAATCAGCAATATCCACCTTCGCTAACTGTCCCACTGTGAGTCCGGTTGCATGTCGAAGATCCGCTTGATACAGACAAGCTCCAGAAAGATATGTACTGTCACTGAAAATATCGGCCCCGAATTGTGCCCGTTGAATGTTGGCATTGAAAAGATTAGCATTTTCCAGGTCGGCAGCCCATAAAAATGCTCCCTTGAGGCGAGCAGAATCTAGATATGCGTTTTCTAAACCAGCACACTCAAGCTCTGCGTTTTGCAATTGAGCCTTCCCAAGACAGGCGGATTCTAGAAAGGCGCTTCTAAGGCATGCGCCCTGCAAGCGAGCACCCAAAAGGTCGGCCCTCGTTAGATTTATACCACAAAGATCTACACTCTGTGCTCTTATGTTCTGCCATTTTATGAATCTTTCTTCCTCATTTCTATCGCAAGGGACATGGAAAATAACTTCCATTGCCTTAAAGCAACAGCTTTTTGGAGACGGAAGGGCTATGTGATGATATAGTTTGCGTTTCACTTTCCAATACGCTAATCTAATTCCCTTTGGCGAAACGCTTTCAATTTCTTGCTTTACAAGAGCCTGCAAAACATCCACCGCAACAAGAATATCTTTGGGGGGTTCGGGTGCATTCTCGGCGGACTTGCTTGGGTAGACATCCTCAATAAACCTCGTGAGAATTTTAATAATGCGCTCGCGGTCACGGGGGCTGTCCTCCGCCAACCGCTCCAGTTCATAAATCGCGCCAATGCGGATGTGCATGGCGTTTTTTTCTTGGTTGGTGTTCAGATGTTCAATTGCCCCGCTGAGCAGGCTGCTGTATTTCTCGGCAATCTCCGCTTTGGTTGCTTTCTTGTTGAGAATGATTGGTATGATGGAAGCCGTCAGTGCGCCAACCAAACCGGATATGGCGGGAATCATGATGTTCCATGCGCTGTCACCCATGGGAATGCCCCCCTCGTTGTTCATTGCTTGAATTATATCACACTCCCGCCAGTTCGACAAGTAGTAATGATAATAAGCAGGAAAAACCTTGACAAACGCCGCCTTTGCGGGTATCATATAGAGTATATTATATCAGTATGCAAGGAGTTCACCAATGAAACACGAAGAGAAAACCATGGATCAAATCGTTGCGCTGTGCAAGGGGCGCGGCTTTGTTTTCCCGGGGAGCGACATCTACGGCGGGTTGGCCAACGCCTGGGACTTCGGCCCGCTCGGCGCGGAGCTCAAGCGAAACATCAAAGAGGCGTGGCGCCGCAAGTTCATCCAGGAAAACCCGCTGAACGTGGGGCTCGACAGCGCTATTCTTATGAACACAGAAGTTTGGAAAGCCTCCGGCCACGTGGTGAACTTCAATGACCCGCTCATCGACTGCAAGAGCTGCAAAATGCGCCACCGCGCGGATCACCTGATTGAGGCGTACAACATGGAGAACGGCATTGAGATGAACGCCGATGGCCTGCCCAACGATGTGCTCACGGCTTATATTGAGGAAAAGGGCATTGTGTGCCCCGGCTGCGGCAAGCAGGAATTCACCGCAATCCGCAAGTTCAACATGATGTTTAAGACGAAGATGGGCGTGACGGACGACAATTCTTCCGATATTTATCTGCGACCGGAAACCGCGCAGGGCATCTTCGTGAACTTTAAAAACGCGCAGCGCACCACGCGGCGCAAGCTGCCCTTTGGCGTTGGGCAGATGGGCAAAAGCTTCCGCAACGAGATCACGCCCGGCAACTTCATTTTCCGCACACGTGAATTTGAGCAGATGGAGCTGGAGTTCTTTTGCAAGCCCGGCACGGACTTGGAGTGGTTCGATTACTGGCGCGCCTTTTGCCGCGATTTCCTTGTTTCGCTGGGCATCAAAGAAGAAAATTTACGCCTGCGCGATCACGAGAAAGAAAAACTTTCGCACTACAGCAACGCCACAACGGACATCGAATATCTTTTCCCGTTTGGCTGGGGCGAGCTTTGGGGCATTGCCAGCCGCACGGATTTTGACCTGAACGCCCACCAGGGGGCGTCCGGCCAGGATATGACGTACTTTGATCAGGAGCAGAACACGCATTATATCCCCTATGTGATTGAGCCCGCCGTGGGCGTGGAGCGCATCTTTTTGACGGCGCTGTGCGACGCCTACGACGAAGAAGTGGTGGACGCCGAAAAGAACGACGTGCGCGTGGTTCTGCGGCTGCACCCGGCGCTGGCACCGATCAAAGCGGCGGTGCTTCCGCTTTCCAAAAAGCTGGCAGAGCCTGCCCGCGCGGTGTGCGAACTGCTGTGCAAGGCGTTCATGTGCGATTATGACGACACGGGTTCCATCGGCAAGCGATATCGCCGGCAAGACGAAATCGGCACGCCGCTGTGCGTCACCTATGATTTTGACAGCCAAGAAGACGGCTGCGTGACCGTGCGTGATCGGGACACCATGGAACAGGTTCGCCTGCCGATTGACCAGCTGGTAGATTATGTGACGGGAAAAATGGCGTTTTAGTTTGTGCTATTGTAGGGGACGATGCCACATCGTTCGCGATGCCACATCGTCCCGCTTATATATTAAAGAAAGCGGGTGTAACGATGATTTGTCCAAAGTGCAGCGCGAATATTGACGACCGCTCGTATTATTGCAACCGGTGCGGAGCGGCGCAGACGCAGCCTGACGCGCAGGACCGCTATGCCTCACAGGATCGTTATGGTTCTCGTGAATACCGTTCGGATCAGCAGCAGCCGGCGAAGAGCGAGCTGGACACGAAAATATATCTGATTTTTTCGCTGATTTGCTTTGGGTGGGCCGCCGTGAAGGGGATTTCCTCGGTCATTGGACTGCTCCGGCTTGTGATTAGCAGCATTTCTTTTTTCAGCACTTCCATGGGGTTTAGCATATTCACCCTGGTTTCCGCCGTTATTTCGGTGGGGATACATTTTGCCGCGCCGCTGATTATCGGTGTGGTTTTGCTGAAAAAGTATCATAACGATGTTCCGCAGTGAACATGCGGACGGGGTGACCGCTGATGTGCCGCAAAAAAAGCAATAAAGAAAAGGGTGTTTGTGTTGAAGAAGCGATTCAAAAAAGCGGCGGAGCCGTTTGTGCGGTGGTTCTGGATGCTGCAAATTTATATTCTGCGTGCGGTTCCACCGTTTTTGGGGCTGGTCTCACGCATCAGCTTGAGCGCGAACAAATCCACGAAAATTTGGCTCAAAACGTTATTTCAAGCCGCGCTGCTGGCACCGCGCGCGTTGTTGCAGCATTTGAGCAACATAACGAAAAAGCGGGTTGTGATTGCCCGCATGTCAGTCGGCATCACATTGCGCTGCACGCTCTTCTGCGATAAATGCGCCGCACATGTTCCGGATTACCCAAATCATGCGCACATGCCGCGGGAGGATTTGCTTGCCGACATGCGGTTTTTGCTTTCCAGCATTGATTACATTTACGACATGAATCTTTCCGGAGGCGAAGCGCTTTTGCACCCGAATCTGGATGAAGTGATCCGGCTCCTTGGCGAATCGGACAAAGTTGGCGACGTCAACATTACCACAAACGGCACTGTGATCCCGAGCGAACAGGTTCTTTCCGCGCTTTTGGCGGCAAACGCAACGGTGAAAATCAGCAGATATGATCCTGCGCTTCAGCCGAATGTGGAACAGCTGAAGGCGATATTGAAAGAACACGGAATTCCCTATATTCATGAACTTGGAACGTTTTGGTATGACTCGGGCGATTTTAGCCAGCCGCTGGAGGGTTCGGCAAAACGGCGGTTTCGGATTTGCACCAATCAGCTGTGCGTTCCCTATTGGGACGGAAAGATTCACCTGTGCGCGGGATCAATTTACTTTCAGCATAAGCATCCGGAGAAGAGCGCGAGGGATGATATCGACCTGCGCACTGTTAGCCCGGAGGAATTCCGTGCGCAATTCCGTGCGCTGCGCAAAAAAAGTGTGGTTTCCGCTTGCGAATACTGCGCGGGCTTCACTTACAATTCGCACAAGGTTCCGCCTGCTGAGCAGAGGGCAAGGCCTGTGAAGGGGGAATCAGAATAATCATAAAACAGAACCGGCCCCTTCGAACAATCGGAGGGGCCGGTTTGGGTTTGAGGGGCGCAATCACTGCGCCAGCTCGCGCTTGAAGGTGCAGATGATATAGTGTGTGGATCCACTTGCCGCGAAGGCGGTTTGATCTATGAGCTCCCAACCATCTTGACCCATCAAGGTTAAAGTCTTTTTGAAGCTTTCCACATCAAGCTCAATGCTTAGAAACCCTTTTGTGAAAACAGTAACGACCTCGTACTCCCATTTTTTCATGAAGCAGTATTCTCCTTTGGTTGATTGAGCTTAGTCCTGCGCAAGGGCAGGGGCTTCTTCTATCTCGCCGTTTTCCCTTCTGCGCGCCTGCAGGGTGGTCAGCACTTCTTCGTATTTATCCGGCGAAAGCGCGTATTTGAACATGGGCAGGGCGGACAACACGCTGCCGATGGCCGGCAGAACCGACACGGCGAAAAACATCATGGTGATGAACCAAAACACCCGGTCCGCGGTGAGGATACCCATCTCGCTGGTGTAAACCACGGCGTCGGAGCCGAGTTTCATCACGTCACGCGGCAGCGCGCCGGTATCCATCAGACCCTGCAGCAGCTGCACGTTCTTGCCGGAAAACATCACCAGCCCGCACAGCCCCGCATAGAGAATCTGAGAAATGCCGTTGCCGATCTTCACGATGAAGGTCTGCCCGGAGAAGAACACGGCGTCCGGACGGATGTGGTTGGTGTAGTCCTCATAGTCTACGGTGTCGGCAATCATGGCGGTTTGCACTGTGCTGAGCAATCCCAGGCACACGCCCTGGACGGCGAAAAGCAGCGAGGCAAGCACAAGCATCACCGGCGAAGCCAGACCGTTTTCGACTTTCAGGGACACCAGATAAAGCACGAAGGTGGCCAGCTGGGGGATGGCCCCGAACAGGTTTGCGCCAAGATAGAGCTTTTGTTTTGTCATGCGCTCCAGCAGCTTGGGCACAAGGGCCGTTGCGCCCAGCATGCCCCCAAAGAGGCCGCCGCCGAGCAGCACGAGGTATACCATGGCCTTGCCGCCGTCTTTGCCCGCAAAATAGTAGGTAACAAGGTTTAGCGCGATGATCATGATCAGATTGCGGGGCGCGCCGAGCGTGCCGGAAACCAGCAGCTGACGGAAGGGCTTGTTTTGCCACATCATTTTGAAGTTTTCGCCGACTTTGTTCATTTTGACGGAGGGCGCGATCTTTTCCCGGGTAAAGAGCCCCGCCATCTGGAAGGTGCCCGCGCCGATCACGACGAATATCGCCGCCATCAGGATAAAGCCCAGGCGGGCGGCCTCCTCGGGGCCGCGGGTTTCGTTCTCCAGCACCGAAGCCATCGCCAGCGCCGCCGGCTGGAACCCCACCAGCGCGATCGCAGAGCCGACGCCCGCGAAGAGCCGTGCGTTGGCCTGTAATTTCTGCCTGTGTTTTTCGTCCTCCGTCATCAGGGCGGAGATGCCCCACAGCGGGATGTCGCCGGCGGTGTAGCTCATGCCCCAGAGGATGTAGAACCCGCCGGCCCACAGCACCACCATAATATTGTGCATCGTGCTGGCACCCACGCCGTTGTCATAGGCCGGACTCAGAAAACACATCATGGTGATCACGGCGTTAATCAGGGGAACAAAAATGAGGTATGGACGGCACTTCCCCCACTTGCTGCGGGTTCTGTCCACAATGGTGCCCATCATGGGGTCGTTGAAGGCGTCCCACACCTGGGCGATCACCAGCACTACGCCCGTAATGGCCACAGGGATGAACAGCACGCTCTGCATGTAGTAGCCCGTGAACGCTGCCGCTACGTTGAAAATGATGTTTTGGCCAAACAGGCCGGTCAGGTACATGTTGCGTTCGAGTTTGGTGTAGGTTTTTAGATTGGTTGAGGATTGCATGCGGGAACTCATCACCTTTTCTGTCTAAATTTTCTGTGCATTTTACGGCACATTTGTAACAATAAACAGTATAGCACACAAGCAACAAAAAACATAGCGTTTTCGGCAAAATAATTTGCTTGACTTTCCTTGCTCCATTATGGTATAATACTCTCTTCTGGTCAATAGGTGGGTTCTCATGAAAATTGAACCGGAGGGAATAAAGCAAGAAGAGGTGTCAGTGTATGGTGAAAGCGATTGTGGGCGCCAATTGGGGCGACGAGGGCAAAGGGAAAATCACGGATATGTTTGCCGAACAGGCAGATATTGTGGTGCGGTTCCAGGGGGGCGCGAACGCCGGACATACCATCATCAACGATTACGGCAAGTTTGCGCTGCATCTGCTGCCCTCGGGCGTGTTCCATCAAAACATCACGAACATCATCGGCAACGGCGTGGCGCTGGATATTCTGAAGCTGAAAAACGAGCTTGCGGCGCTCGTTGAGCGCGGCGTACCCATGCCGAAGCTGCTGATCTCCGAACGGGCGCAGATTTTGATGCCCTACCATGTGCAGCTGGATACATATGAAGAGGCACGTTTGGCCGATAAAGCCTACGGTTCAACAAAAAGCGGCATCGCGCCGTTTTATTCCGATAAATTCGCCAAAACCGGCATCCAGGTGTGCGAGTTGTTTGACGAACCCCGCCTGCGTGAGCATCTGCGGGAAATCTGCTCTTATAAAAATTTACTGCTGGAGCATGTGTACCGGCAGCAGCCGCTCGACGCGGATGCGCTGTGCGGCGAACTGCTTTCTTGCCGCGATTGGATTGCGCCCATGGTGGCCGATACATCGGGCTTTTTGCGCGGCGCCGTGAAGCAGGGCAAGAATATCCTGCTCGAAGGGCAACTGGGGTCCTTGAAAGACCCGGACTACGGCATTTATCCCATGGTGACGTCTTCTTCTACGCTGGCGGGCTACGGTGCAATCGGCGCAGGTGTGCCGCCGCATGCCATTGAAGAAATCGTGACGGTGACGAAGGCGTATTCCAGCGCGGTGGGCGCGGGCGAATTTGTGAGCGAGCTGTTTGGTGAAGAAGCGGTGCAGTTGCGCAACCACGGCGGCGACGCGGGGGAATACGGCGCGACAACAGGCCGGCCCCGGCGGGTTGGCTGGTTTGACTGCGTGGCAACGCGCTATGGCTGCGAGGTGCAGGGCGCCACCTGGGCAGTGCTCACGGCGATTGACTGCCTGAGCTATCTGGACGAAATCAAAGTTTGTGTGGCCTATGATATCGATGGCGAAATCACGAAGGAATTCCCCGTGACGCCGAAGCTTGGACGGGCAAAGCCTGTGTTGAAAACCTTCCCCGGCTTTGGGCAGGAGGTGCGCGGTATCCGGAACTTTGACGATCTGCCGCGGGCCGCGAAGGATTACGTTGCATTCATCGAAGCGGAAATCGGCACACCGATTAAGATTGTATCGAACGGGCCGAAGCGGCATGAAGTGCTGGAGCGTACACCGGGGATTTAGCTGAATTAAGAACTTGATATGAGAAAGGGTGTGCCGAATATGAGCAAGTCAAAAAACTACAGCAAAGCCATCCAAAAACAATTGGACAGCGCGGGGGCCATGATAGAGCATTGGGAGTACCGCACATTGCCTGCGCTCCGCTTTGTTGGTGTCGAATGGTTTTATGGCAAAGACGACTGGGCGGAAACCCGCGAAAAGGTCGCGGCCGTGCTGGATGACATGCCGGAATACGCGTCTGGCTTTGACTATGACCTCACGCTGACACACCATTTTGGCAAGCGTGTGGAAGAGGAACGCAACCACGATTTCATCGGGCGGTTTATGCGGGCGGATACGCCTGTACCCGAAGGCTTTTCGTCCTGGAATTTCGTCCCGGACGCCAGCGGTACACCGTATTTGACGTTCTGTTCCCAGTTTGCGTTTTCGGTGTTCAAGGGCGGTCACGATGCGCTGCACAACGGGGAAGGCTTTGATGTCAACGCGTTGTATGACATCACGCGCAACCGGATTTTGGAAGAAAAAGCCGCGATCCCATACCCGGAAATTTATTGGACGGCGGAAGTGCAGTTTGACCGCGCCGACGGGACAATTTATAACCCGGAAGCCCTTTATTCCGGCGAAAACAAGCCGGGCGAAGTTCGCTGCGGATATTTGTTTTCGGCATACAGGAAATAACAGCCAAGCAAATGAATAGCATAAGACAGGGATGTGCTGCAAATGCACCTGTTCAATGGAGATATCGCCGGCTGGGATGCACAAATGATGCG
>JGI994J12354_10002887_pt1 | contig 16380 bp, 14 predicted proteins | sample IntmicLarv3ML3BL_FD_12354 | JGI IMG/M metagenome (IMG submission 12354) | reverse complement strand
CCCCGCCAATCCTCCTCTCTCTTTTGCCCTCCTCGTGTTTCGCCCGAGACGAGTGACTTTTGGTATACGCCAAAAGTCACCAAAAGCGTAGCGGGCTCCGCCCTGCACCCTCCGCCGACTTTCTCCACATTTCGGATATTCTCACGGGGGAATATCCTCATGCGGCAGATTCGGCGGGGTTACGTTTGCCAAAGGTAGAGCGTTACATAGCATCACAAAATACTACGAATTATGACGGTGCAAGCTTTGCGTTTGCAAGCGTATTCCTGTCGGGCTGTGCCCTCTTGCGGCGGAAATGCCCGGCCATGATGCGTAGGGAACGACCCTCGTGTCGTTCCGCTACAATCAAAATCAGAGCCCCCGCAAAAAATAACAAAAAAGGAGGCCCTGCCTTGTTTACAAAAATCCTCGTCGCAAACCGCGGCGAAATCGCCGTGCGCATCATCCGCGCTTGCAAGGAGATGGGCGTGGCCACGGTTGCCATCCACTCCGCCTGCGACCGTCAGGCGCTCCACGTGGAGCTCGCCGACGAGAGCATCTGCGTCGGCGGCAATCCGGTCGGCGAGAGCTACCTTCACATGAAAAACATCCTCTCCGCCGCCCTGTGCACCAATGCCTCCGCCATCCATCCGGGCTACGGCCTCCTCTCGGAGAACAGCGACTTCGCCGCCCTCTGCGCCCAGTGCGACATCCCTTTCATCGGTCCCTCCGCCCAAATGATTGACCAAATGGGCAACAAGGAGCAGGCCCGGGCCATCATGCACGCCGCCGGCATCCCCATCCTTCCCGGCACGGCCGTGATTGACAATCTCGACGAGGCCGCCGCAGAAGCCCGCCGCATCGGCTTCCCTCTGCTGTGCAAAGCCCGCAGCGGCGGCGGCGGCAAGGGCATCCGCCTCGTCAAACATATCGACGACTTCCCCCACGCCTTCCGCACCGCCCAGAGCGAGGCACAGGCCTCCTTCGGCGACGGCGGCGTGTATTTAGAACGTTTTCTCACCAAACCCAAGCACATCGAAATCCAGCTCCTCTGCGACAACCACGGCACCATCCTCTCCCTCGGCGAGCGCGACTGCTCCATGCAGCGCAAGCGCCAGAAGATGATTGAGGAGAGCCCCGCCCCCACCTTGAAGCCCGCTGTCCGCAAGGCGATGGAGAAGGCCGCCGTCGCCGCCGCAAAAGCCGTGGGCTACACCGGCGTGGGCACGGTGGAGTTCCTCATGGACGAGGACGACAGCTTCTACTTCATGGAGATGAACACCCGCCTGCAAGTCGAGCACCCCGTCACCGAGCAGGTCACCGGGCTCGACCTTGTCAAGTGGCAGATCCGCGTCGCCGCCGGTGCCGCACTGCCCTATAAGCAGAAGGACATCCGCCCCTTCGGCCACGCCATCGAGTGCCGCATCGTCGCCGAAAACCCCGCCAAGGGCTTTCAGCCCTCCTCCGGCCGCATCACCGACCTGCACGTCCCCGGCGGCCCATGGGTGCGCTTCGACAGCGCCCTGTATCACAATTATTTCGTCCCGCCCTTCTATGACTCCATGCTGGGCAAGCTCATCGTCCACGCCGCCACCCGTGAGGAGGCCATTCGCAAGATGCAGGCCGCCCTCTGCGAGCTCGTCATCTCCGGCGTGGACAGCAACACAGACTTTCTGATGGAAATGCTGGCCAAGGGCGACTTCGCCGCAGGCAGCTACCACACAAATTCCCTTGAGAGGTGGAGTGAGAGTGGCCATGTTCACATTTAAGAAACCGAAAAACGACCTCGAAGCGCTCCTGCAAACCGGCAGCAAGGAGCGCAGCGATTTTTCCGCCGACCTCTTCGTCAACTGCCCCGCCTGTAACAAATCCATCATCACTGCACACCTGCCCGAATACCTCCACGTCTGCCCCAAGTGTGACCACCACATGAAGCTGCGCACCCGTCTGCGCCTGAAATACCTCCTCGACACGGGCAGCTTCACCGAGCACGACGCAGACCTCACCGCCCGCAACGACCTCGAATTCCCGGAATATGAGGAAAAGCTCGCCGCCGCTGCGCAGGACTCCGGCGAGCGGGACGCCGTCATCACCGGCACGGGCAAGCTCAAGGGCATGGACTGCTGCATCTTCGCCATGGAGGGCAGCTTTATGATGGGCAGCATGGGCTGCGTGGTGGGTGAAAAAATCACCCGCCTGTTCGAGCATGCGTACAAACACCGCCTACCTGTCATCGGCTACACCGTCTCCGGCGGTGCCCGCATGCAGGAGGGTATTTTATCCCTCATGCAGATGGCGAAAACCAGCGGTGCCGTCAAGCGCCACAGCGACGCAGGCCTGCTCTATATCACCGTCCTCACAAACCCCACCACCGGCGGTGTCACCGCCAGCTTCGCCATGGAGGGCGATATGATTCTCGCCGAGCCGGGGGCGCTCATCTGCTTCGCCGGCCCCCGCGTCATCGAGCAAACCACCCGCCAAAAGCTCCCCCCCGGCTTCCAGCGCGCCGAGTTTTTGCTGGAGCACGGCTTCCTCGATGCCATCGTCCACCGCAGCGGCCAGCGTGACTATCTCGCCCGTCTGCTGCGCTTCCATCAAGGAGGTGTCCAATGAAAGCTATGGATCACGTCCTGCACGCCCGCAGCAAAAAGTGCCCCGGCGGGCAGAACTTCATCGACCACATGTTCACCGGCTTCGTCGAGCTCCACGGCGACCGCCGTTTCGGCGACGACCGCGCCGTCATCGGCGGCCTCGCCTACCTCGGCGACATGCCTGTCACCGTCATCGCCTCCGAAAAGGGCAGCGATGCAAAAGACCGCGCCGACCGCAACTTCGGCTCCGCCCACCCCGAGGGCTACCGCAAAGCGCTGCGCCTCATGAAGCAGGCGGAAAAATTCCGCCGACCGGTCATCTGTCTGGTCAACACCTCCGGCGCATTCTGCGGTATCGGTGCCGAGGAGCGCGGCCAGGGGCAGGCCATCGCCGAAAACCTCATGGAAATGACCGCCCTGCAAACCCCCATCATCTCCATCCTCACCGGCGAGGGCGGCAGCGGCGGCGCACTTGCGCTCTCCGTCGCCAACGAGGTCTGGATGCTCGGACGCAGCGTCTATTCCGTCATCTCCCCCGAGGGCTGCGCCTCCATCCTCTATCGGGACGCAAAGCAGGCGGAAACGGCGGCAGAAAACCTCAAGCTCACCGCCGACCATCTCTATAATTTAGGTGTCATCGATGCCGTCGTCCCCGACGAGAGCTATGACGACAGCTACCGTCTCCTGCGCCGCAAGCTCCTCGACACCCTGCCCAAATACATCGCCATGACGCCCGCCGATGTGGCGGAACACCGCCGTCTGCGCTTTCGCGCCATCGGAGCAAATTTTTAATCCTCAAAGCCTTGACTCCTCTGAAGTCAAGGCTTTTTCATCCCCCTCCCCGCTGTCATTCTGAGCGCAGCGAAGAATCTTACTTCCTCCATACCCTCGTGCTTCCTGTAGGGGCGAACTCCGTTCGCCCGCATGCCTATATTCTCCCCACACACCTACAAATCCCCCCGTAGGGGACACTGTCCCCAGCGTCCCGCCCTCTTGCCACGAAAATGCCCAGCCAACGACCCCCGTGTCGTTCCGAATTCCCAAAACGCAACACTATAACGGAACAACACAGGGGTTGTTCCCTATATTCCAACACTCACCCCGCCCTCTCCCCGCAAGCGGCCACAGGCCGCCGCCTCTCCACCGCACATTCAAAGCTTCCATCGCCATACACCGCAACACCAGTCGTTTTTATGTGCACTTCCACTTTCAGCCGATGGAAAAGCGGTTTTTGCATTTTTTTGACGCACAAAAGGAATGAGCCCTCGCAGCTTGAGCGTGCTAAAAAATAGAAAGAAAACAATCTAAGAAAATCAGCAGATAGAAGAAGCATCAATTCAAGAGTCCTCGTGAAAATTCAAAAGCAACTCGCCTCCGGCGAAACCAAAAAAGAGAAAAATCAACCACTCCCTATTTCCATCCAAAAAAAATTATGTTATACTATCATCAATCAGAAATCTTGAAAGGAGCACCCCATGAACGAAATCATCTCCACCCTCCACGCCCGCAAATCCATGCGCGTGTTCGAGGACAAGCCCGTCTCCGTCGAGACCCGCAATGCCATCATCGAGGCCGCCATGGCCGCCCCCAGCGCCGGCTGCCAGCAGATGTACAGCATCATTCAAATCACCGACCAATCCGTCAAGGATAAGCTCGCCAAGAGCTGCGACAACCAGCCCTTCATCGCCACCGCCCCGCTCGTGCTCATTTTTTGCAGCGATATGCAAAAGTGGTACGACGCCTTCCTGCTCGCCGGTGCCGAACCCCGCCTGCCCGGCAGCGGCGACCTCGCCCTCGCCATGCAGGACACGGTCATCGCCGCCCAAAACGCCGTCACCGCCGCCGACAGCCTCGGCCTCGGCTCCTGCTACATCGGCGACATGCTCGAGCAGTGCGAGTACCACCGCGAGCTCCTCAACCTGCCCCCTTACGTCCTACCCGCCACCATGCTCGTCATCGGCTACCCCACCGAGCAGCAGAAAAACCGCCCCAAGCCCCCCCGCTGCACCGTCGCCGACATCCTCCATGAAAACGCCTATCAGCCTTACGACCGCAGTCGGCTCGAGGCTCTCTACGCCTGCAAAACCGAAGGCGATTTCGACGGCTTCATGCAGCGCTTCTGCCAGCGCAAATACAACGCCGGCTTCTCCGTCGAAATGTCCCGCTCGATGGACAAATATCTCACCGCTTACGCCTCCTATCTCGACGAGGCCTAACCCGCAACCCCAAACCACCTCATTGCGGACTTGACCCGCAATCTAAAAAACCGGAGGTACAATATGAACAAAATCACCGACTGTTACACGCTCTCCAACGGCGTCCAAATCCCCTGCATCGGCTTCGGCACCTGGCAGTCCGCCGACGGCGAGGAGGCCTACTCCGCCGTCCGCACCGCCCTCGACTGCGGCTATCGGCACATTGACACCGCCGCCATCTACGGCAACGAAAAAAGCGTCGGCCGGGCCGTCCGCAGCAGCGGCATCCCCCGTGGCGAGCTTTTCATCACCACCAAGCTCTGGAACACCGAGCACAGTTACGAAAAGGTCAAAGCCGCCTTCACCGACAGCATGGATAAGCTCGGCCTCGACTACCTCGACCTCTACCTCATCCACTGGCCCAACCCCCTCCACTTTCGCGACCGCTGGGCCGAGGCCAACGCCGAGGCATGGCGCGCTATGGAAGAGCTCTACACCGCCGAAAAAGTCTGCGCCATCGGCATCTCCAACTTCCTGCCCCGCCACATTGACCCCCTGCTGAACACCGCCAAGGTTGTGCCTATGGTCAACCAACTGCGCCTCTGCCCCGGCGACATTCAGCCCGCCGCCGTTGCCGCCAGCCGTGCGCAGGGCATGCTGCTGCAAGCTTACAGCCCCTTCGGCACAGGCAAAATCTTCACCGTGCCCGAGATGCAGGCGCTCGCCGAAAAATACGGCAAAACCATTGCTCAAATCTGCGTCCGCTGGAGCCTCCAGCTTGGCTTCAACCCCCTGCCCAAGTCCGTCACGCCCGACCGCATCGCAGAAAACGCCGCCGTGTTTGACTTCACGCTCGACGATGCTGACGTGGCCCTCATCGAAAGCCTCACCGGCTGTGTCGGCATGGCCAAAAACCCCGACGAGACTCCCTTCTAAAAAGTAATGAGAAAAAGGCATAGCCCGACGGGCTATGCTTTTTTTAACCTATTCAAAAATAAAAATCTGCTCAATCGGCGCCTTCACAGTCCTTGAAATATCAACTGCCAACTTCAGTGACGGATTATACTTCCCTGCCTCCAGCCGAATAATCGTCTCTCTCCGCACAGACACGCACTGCGCCAGCTCCTCCTGCGTCATTTTTGCCGCCGTTCGATATTCCTTCAGATTCGATATAAATTCAGCCACACCATCACCCCCGCTTATCCAGAACATATGCCACTGCAGGCGCAGAGGTAACCGCAGCGGCGTATCCGATGGAGCCCCAAAGCAGGGTGTATACGAAATTTCTTGTTCATATAAATGACCTCCCTATATTCACATGATGTATTTATCACGTTACAAATATATCATATAAGCGGAGAACGCTCAACAAGGACAGTGAAATATTTGTAACGTTCCTCAAAAAAACTCCTAACTACAGCTTCACTTGCAATAGCAGGATGCGCCCTGCTCCGTTTTCCATTCTAAATTTCATTTTCAAATTTCTCTTGACATAACAGGTTATGACTGCTAGACTGCAAATAACTACACCCCAAACCTTTCCATCACATTGCGCCCTTGCGCAAAACAGACTTTAGGAGGTCTTTTTCATGAGCTATGTTATTTGTAGCGACTCTGCTGGTGACTTCAACGTTGACCACGTGACCGACCTGGGTCTCTGCTTGGCGACATTAAGCTTCACCATCGACGGGCAGGCCTATCAAAATCACACAGACCATTGTGACATGCCTATCAAAACATTTTATCAAAATCTGCGGGATGGCAAAACCGCCACCACCGCCGCTGTCAACGTCCAGCAGTTCACTGACTTGTTCGAACCTGCCCTACAGGTGGGCAGCGACGTGCTCTACCTCGGCTTCTCCTCCGGCCTGTCCACGACGTACCAGTCCGGTGAAATCGCCGCCGCCGACCTGCGGGAAAAGTACCCCAACCGTAAAATCATCACCATCGACACCCTCGCCGGTTCCGCCGGGCAAGCGCTGCTCGTCACCCTCGCCTGCAAGATGCAGCAGGCGGGCAAGGACATCGAGGAAGTCGCCCAATGGGTGCGCGACAACGCCTTGAAAATGAACATCTTCGTCATCGTGGACGACCTAAACCATCTCAAGCGCGGCGGCCGGGTCTCCACTGCCTCCGCCGTCCTCGGCTCCATGCTGTCCATCAAGCCCATCATCGTTGTCAACAACGAGGGCAAGCTTGTCAACAGCGACAAGGCTCGCGGCCGCAAAACCGCCTTTGACAAGGCGCTCGCCGCCATGGATGTGCGCAAGCCCAGCGGCGGTTATCCCGACGTTTTCGTCGCTCACTCCGACTGCCTCGACGGCGCCAACCAGCTCATCGACCTGGTGCGCACCAAGTACGGCACCGAGCATATTGAAACGCTGGACATCGGCCCTGTCATCGGTGCCCATACCGGCCCCGGCACCGTCGTCGTCGCCTTCCTCGGCACGCACAGAGACTAAAGCACATGACATCCCCCTCCCCCGCACCCACAGAGACCAAAGCACACGATGTCACCCTCCTCATAAAGCACACGTCGCCCCCCTCGGCACGCATAAAAACTAAAGCACGTGTCGTCACCCTCCCCGGCCATAGAGACCAAACTTATCATACAAAAAAGGCCGGAGCAGCACCGCTGCTCCGGCCTTTTTCCTGTTCTCAAATTCCGTTTCTTCCTCCGCCCTTTTTTCTCTGTCCTTCCCACATTTCGCCCCTCCCCGTAGGCGACACCGCCCCTGGCGTCCCGCTCCAACAAAATACACCTACTCTAAATTTTCACCGCTGGGGAGCGAGCTCTCGCCGTGGGACGTCGCGCCGATTTCATCGCGAACAGCGGAGCCGAAGGTGACGACGGATTTGCCGTATTTGCTGCGGAGATTGTCTATGGTTTTTTCCAGATTTTCGAGTTTCTGCCGCCGGGCGGTGGGGCGGGCGGCGAGCAGGTCAAACTGGTCGGCGGCCTCGTCCTCGGGCACAAGATTTTGCGCCGTGAGGGTGAGGGCGCGGATGGGATAGGCCAAATCCCATGCGGCCTCAATGATGGCGAGCGCCTGCGGGAAGAGCTCGCGGGCGAGGTAGGTCGGCATGGGGCAGGGACTCTGGCGGGAAATGACGCGAAACTCCGGGCTCTTGATTTGCACGGAGAGGGTGGTGCATTTGAGATGGTGCTTGCGCAGGCGCATGGCCACCTGCTCGGCGAGCATCATGACGGCGGTGAGCACATCCTCCCGCCCGAGGAGGTTGCGCTTGAACGTGAGACCGTTGCCGACGGACTTGGGCGGGGTATACTGCCCGTAGGGGGCGACGGGGGCGGTGTCCAGTCCGGCGGCATAGCGGTGGAGCAGGTCTCCCGCTTTGCCGAGCAGGGCGACGAGGGCGTCACGCTCGAAGGCGGCGAGGTCGCCGATGGTTTTCACGCCGTAGGTTTCCAGGAGCTTGGCGGTGGATTTGCCGACGAAGAGCAGGTCAGTCACCGGGAGGGGATGGACGATGCGGGCGACGTCGGCGGGCAGAATCACCGTGGTGGCGTCGGGCTTTTTGTAGTCGCTGCCGAGCTTGGCGAAAACCTTATTATACGAAACACCGACGGAGATGGTGAGGCCGAAGCGCTGCTGCACCTCATGGCGCAGACGGTCAGCGAGGGCTTTGGCATCGCCGCCGAACAGGTGCAACGATCCGGTGACATCGAGCCAGCTCTCGTCGATGCCGAAGGGCTCGACGAGGTCGGTGAATTCGGCGTAGAGCTGGTTGACGAGCTTGGAATAGTGGCTGTATTTTCCGCGGCTGGCGGGCAGCAGAACGAGGTCGGGGCATTTGCGGCGGGCAGACCAGATGGTCTCGGCGGTTTTGACATCGAACGCTTTGGCGTGCTCGTTTTTGGCCAAAATAATCCCGTGGCGGCTGGCGGGGTCGCCGCAAACTGCCACGGGCAGGTGAACAAGCTCGGGGTGAGCGAGGAGCTCCACCGAGGCGTAGAAGCTATTCAAATCGCAGTGGAATATGACCCGTTGCACCATGGGACACCTCCAAATTGACGGGCTGCGCCCTTAGCCCAGCAGCCCCTTTTTTAGCAGGGGAGAAACTTTTTTATACAGCGGCAGGGCGATGATGGTGATAACGCCGCCCTTCATGAGGTTGAAGGGAATAAAGGTGAAGAGGATGAGGGTGAATTTGTCTTGAATGAGCGGGGTGATTTTCGTGCCCATGCCGACAATCATTGCCTCGCTCCAGCCCATGAAGATGCCGTAGAGCGGGATGGTGATGAAGTAGTTGACCAGCGCCCCGGCGAGAATCATGGCGGCCATGCCGAGCAGCATGCCGATGACAGCGCCCCGCTTGCTCTTATGCTTTAGATAATACCAGCCGGTGACACCGGCGTAAGCACTGCCGACGATGAAGTTGGCGAGGCTGCCGATGCCGGCGGTGCTGGAGCCGAAGAGCTGGATGAGGCACTTGACGAACTCAATGAGGATGCCCGCCACGGGGCCCATGGCCAGTGCGCCGAGGAGGACGATGAGGTCAGAGAAGTCCATCTTCAAAAAGACGGGAAAAATGGGTAGGGGGAACTCCAGGAACATGACAATGCGGGCGAGGGCGCCGAGGATGGCGATTTTGGTCATGTAGTTGGCGGAGAAGCGCTTGCGGGGCTGAATTTGGGTCTGGTTTTCATTCATAATACAACACTCCTGAGTAAAATATACACCTGAAAAGCCGAGCCTTTCAGGTGTGTCCTCAGATACGTGTTGCAGTGCAAACAATCGGCAAAGCCGACGCAAAACGTCAAGTCACATCTTCTTCCATCCAGACTCGCAAACCAATGGCTTGCTTACTGTCGGTTTCGGAGTTGCACCGAATCAGCCGCACTGCGTCGAGACGCAGCGCAGGTCGCGGACTATACCGCCGGTCGGGAATTTCACCCTGCCCTGAAGACTTGTTTTCAGTTGTCAAATACAGTATACAGCAGCGGGCGGGGATTGTCAAGGGGATGGAACGAAAGTTCTAAAATTTGCTCTTGTTGAACGAGGGCGGGTATGGTAGAATATATGATATATTTACTATGATATAAAAGGGGCGGATGGCTTGGGCTTGATTGCAAGCGGAAGCTTGGATTTTATTGCGCAGCTGCCGCTTGAGGCGCTGCGGGCGCAAGGGAAAACGCTGCTGCTGGCGGATCTGGACAATACGCTGGCGGCCTACGGACAGGCAGAGCCCGACGAGGCGCTGATGGTCTGGAAGGCGGCGGTGGAGGCGGCGGGGCTGCGGCTGTTTGTGCTGTCGAACTCGCGCTCGAAAACCCGTGCGTCGATTTTTTGCACGGCGCTGGACGTGCCGTTCATTGCGCATGCGGGCAAGCCGAGGGTGGCGAGCTTCCATCGGGCGCTCGAGCAGATGGGGGCGACGGCGGCGGAGACGGTGATGCTGGGCGACCAGATTTTCACCGACATCTGGGGCGCAAACCGGGCGGGGATTGAGAGCATTTTGTTCAAGCCCATTCGTCTGGCGGGAAACCCCGGGCGCTACGTGCGCTATGCGGCGGAGCTGCCGTTGCGGGCGATGACAAAGCGATGGAAATAAGCCCGGTTTTCGCCGGAATTGTGGTGAAACGGGGCACGAAGCAGTGTTTGAAACAGGGCATAGATTCAAAGGAGAAAGAGGGAAAAATAAGATGAATCATTTGAATGAAATTTCTGCAAAGCTGGCCGAGCTCGGCGTAGACGCCATGATGCTCACGCATCAGGCGAACCGCTTTTATGCCTCGGGCGTGGACGCAACCGGGACGGATGCGCTGTGCGTGGTGACGCGCAGCAAGCACTACTACATCACGGATGCGCGCTATATCGAGGAGGCGCAGAAGAAGGTGGTCGGTGCGGTGGTGCAGTGTACGAGCCACACGGTGAATTATACGGACTATTTGAAGGAGATTATCGCCAGCTGCGGCATCAGCAAGATGGGTTATGAGGAGAATTATTTGACCTGTGCGGGGCTGCAAAAATATGAGGCGGATTTGGATTGCACCTTTGTGCCGGCGGAGAAGATTGTGACCGATTTGCGCCAGAGCAAGGGCGAGGACGAAGTCGCCTGCATGGTGGCTGCGCAGCGGATTGCCGAGCGGGCGCTCGACGAGATTTTGACCTTCATCAAGCCCGGCATGACCGAGCGGGAGATTGCGGCGAAAATTGTCTACGACATGCTGCGCTTCGGGGCGGACAAAATCAGTTTCGACCCCATCGTGGTGGCGGGGCCGAACGGCAGCTTGCCGCACGGGCATCCGGGCGACCGTCCGGTGCAATCGGGCGACTTTATCACGATGGATTTCGGCTGCAAAGTGGGCGGCTACTGCTCGGACATGACGCGCACGGTGGCGCTGGGCGAGCCGAGCGCAGAGATGCGCCGGGTGTACGACACAGTGCTGCGGGCGCAGCTGGCGGGCATTGAGCTGATGCAGGTCGGCGTGATTGGCTATGAGATTCACAATGCGGCGGCGAAGGTGATTGGCGATGCGGGCTACGGAGCGTATTTCGGCCACGGCTACGGCCACAGCGTGGGTATTGAGATTCACGAGGGGCCGAATGCAGCGCCGAAGGGCACTGTGCCGATTCCCGCTGGCGCAGTCGTGACGGCCGAGCCGGGGATTTATCTGCCGGGACAGTTCGGCGTGCGGATTGAGGATATGATTCACTTTACGGCGAAGGGACCGGTGAATTTGACCGAGGCGAAGAAAGAGCTTTTGGTGCTTTGATTTTTGATAGGAACACCGCCCGGAAGGGCGGTGTTCTTTCTCTTTTTGGTTTTTTGTGCCTGCGCCTGAGAGGGCGCACACTTTTTGCTTCTACGCTGCGGCGCAATCCGCCCGCACATTTCGCCTTCCTCCCGTGGGGGATGCTGCCCAGTAATCTTTTTGGATACTATCTTCCAAAAACTCACATTATCGCCTCGTCTCCGTAGGGGACGCCCTCCTCAGCCTCCCACCGCTTTTCCTCTACACCCTTCTCCTGTAGGGGCGAACTTCGTTCGCCCGCAGACCTACATACAATTCCCCCCTCCGCCCCTCGCCTCGCCATTGCCCCCACTGTCATTGCGGGCTTGTCCCACCGAATCTGCCCCACGAGGGATGTTCCCACGCAAGACCCCCCCTCGCGGGTCGAGCGTGCTAAGAAAAAAAGAGAAAACAATCTAAGAGAATCAACAGATAGAAGAAGCACTAATTTTGCGACCTTCGTGAATGTTCAAAAAAGTCACTCGCCTCAAGCGAAAGTTAGAAAGGGTTATAGAAGAGCATAAGACCCTCCGCTCCGCTCAAAATAGCAAATAGAGAACAGCAGCAATAACGAGAGAAAACAAAATCAGAGGCACTTGCTTTTTCAGTGCAAGCTATGATATACTAAAGTGTAAAACTGAAATAATTTGTTTTCATCTAAATGAATTTGTGATAAGAGGGTGCTTTTGATGTTCGATGTGGCGATTATCGGCTGCGGTACGGCAGGAATTTTTGCGGGGTATGAGCTGAGCAGACTCCACCCGGAGCTGAGCATCGTGAATTTGGAGCAGGGCGGGGACATTTATTCACGCAGCTGCCCGATTGTGGCAAAAAAAGTGACGAGCTGCATCAACTGTAAGATTTGCGACACCATGTGCGGCTTCGGCGGCGCAGGGGCGTTTTCTGATGGAAAATACAACTTTACCACCGAGTTCGGCGGGTGGCTGACGGACTATTTGCCCGACGATGAGGTGATGGCGCTCATTGAATACGTGGACACCGTGAATATGAAATTCGGTGCGACGGACAAGGTGTTCTCCACGGAGACCCCGGAGGCGAAAGCTTTGGAGCGCAAGGCCTTGGGTTTTGACCTGCACTTGTTGCAGGCGCGGTGCAAGCATCTGGGCACGGAGAATAATTTGCGGATTTTGGCCAATATTTTCGAGGACGTGAAGCAGCGGGTGGACTATCGTTTTCACACGGCTGTGACGAAAATTGAGCAGGCGGACGAGGGCTATGTGCTGCATCTGGCGCAGGGCGAGCCGGTGCGGTGCAAGTATCTGATTGCAGCGCCGGGGCGCTCGGGTGCGGAGTGGTTTTCTGAGGTCTGCCGGGGTCTGGGGCTGGGTCTCATCAACAATCAAGTGGATATCGGGGTGCGGGTGGAGCTGCCTGCGGCCGTGTTCGAGCATATCACCGATGTGGTTTATGAGTCGAAGCTGGTTTATCGGACGCAGCAGTACGGCGACAGCGTGCGGACGTTTTGCATGAATCCTTACGGCCATGTGGTCGCAGAGAATGTGGAGGGCATCAACACGGTGAATGGGCACAGTTATTCCGACCCGGCGCTGCGGAGCAGAAACACGAACTTTGCGCTGCTGGTGTCCAATCGGTTCACGCAGCCCTTTGACCAGCCGTATCGCTACGGTAAGCACATTGCCAGCCTGTCGAACATGCTGGCGGGCGGGATTTTGGTGCAGCGTTTTGGTGATTTGGTGAAGGGGACGCGGACGAATGAGCATCGCTTGAGCAAGTCCACGGTGCGGCCGACGCTGACGGCGGCAGTGCCGGGAGATTTGTCGCTGGCGCTGCCGAAGCGGCAGCTGGATAACATCATTGAGATGATATATGCGCTGGACAAAATTGCGCCGGGGACGGCGAATTATGACACGCTGCTGTACGGCGCAGAGGTGAAATTTTACTCCTCACGCATCGAGATGAGCAACGAGCTGGAAACGGCGATGCCGAACTTTTTCGCCATCGGTGACGGTGCAGGCGCAACGCGAGGGCTTGCGCAGGCGGGCGCTTCGGGGGTGAAGGTGGCACAGGTGATAGATAAGAGGCTTTGATTGACGATTGGATTCACCCGCAGACAAGCGCAAACCACCCCTACATCCCAACACAAAAAACCACCGCCCCTGCCAGTCGGCAGGGGCGGCATTTGTATAATTTCACATTCTGCGCTCTTAGGCTGCAAAATCCTCAAGGCACACGAAGTAGTTGCCGTTGGACAGCACAGCAGGCATCGTCACGGTCTGACCGTCGGCTACAAGCTCCATCGTGGTCAGCTCCCCTGTTGCCGCGCCGGTCAGCGGAAGCACTGCGCCGGTATAAGCACCGCTTTCAACAACCACCTTGCCGTCAGCCCAAGTCACATCAATGGGCTTGTCGCTGCCCGCAGCAATCACAGCGAGGTCACGCAGGCGGAAATAACTCCTGCCCTCCACCACGATTTCCTCGGCAGTACCCGTCACGCCGTAGATCGTGGCGTTGTCCATCATATCAATCACAGCAGACAGCGTATTCACATTCAAGCTCTTGGCATACGGACTCGCCAGCTGCCCCTTGTTCACCAGAGCAATCAGTGCGTCACGGTTCTCGTTTTCCAAGTCCACACCCACGATTTTCCAGTTGTTGTCCACCTCGGGGCTAATCACGCCGTTCTCGGTGATGTAATCCACCAGCAGCGTGCGAATCGGCGCAGCCGACTCCCACTCGCGGTTGGCCGCCACAAGACCGTTGGTCTTGAGCGCCGACGAGTAGCGGTAGTTGTTCACAGCCAGCGTCAGTTCCTGGTCATCGGCCAGCGGCGCACCCTGGAACATCACGTTTACAATCCGTGCGCCCTTCGGCTGAGACAGGTCAATTTCATAGTCCACTCCGGCGAACATATCGTACAGATAGCCCGGATATTCGGGGTCAAAGCTGATGGACAAATCACCGGGCACCCACTGGTTATAGCACTCAGCGGACCACTCCATATAGGCCTTGAGCTCTGCGCCCGTCACCTTCACCCGATACAGGGTGTTGTCGAATTTGTAGATCCCAAAGATGGTGCCGTAGTTGATATCACCCACTTTGATATCACTCGTGTCCGCAAACAGAGCCGCCGCCGAAACGTCTGCCCCGCTGGCCTCCAGCTGCACCTTGTTGATGAGGTCCATCACTGCGGTGTCCCGCAGCTTGCCCTCAGGAATGCCCAGAATTTCGTTCTCCGGCTGGAAGGTCACAGAGGCCTGCCCAAACACGCCGCCGCCTTCGCCGCCCTCAGAAGCGCCGCCGCCATAGATAAAGGCCACGGTTCTCTCGTGGGCTTCCTTCACGAGCGGAATGCTGCGAATCTCTTCGCTGGACGTGTAGTTGACCATATCGGTCACGCTCACGGAAACGTCCTTTGCGCTGTTGTCTGCATTGAGCGTCACGTCAAATCGCACCACGTCGCGGCCCGCATTGCGCGCCCCACCGATGGCGATGCCGTTTTGTTTGTCATTGACCACGATGTGGTAGTGACCAATCATCAGCACGTCGATTTGCGGATAATTCTCCACAATCTTCTGTGCGCCGTCGCCGCCGCCAACCTCGTCATACTCCGCAGCCATCCCGGCGTGCGCAGAAACCACGATGATGTCAGCCTGGTCACCAATGGCCTCGAGGCACTTGCCCACGGCCACGCTCATGTCCCCAAAGTCCAGCGCATCCACTTTGTCGCCGTCCCAGCGGGGCACGTTGGGGGTCGTCACGCCGATTACAGCGATTTTGATGCCGTTTTTCTCAATGATGGTGTAATCACCCACCAGCAGAGAGCCGTCGGCCTTATAGGTCGTGTTTGCAGAGAGCATCGGGAAGTCGGCCTGCGCCGCAATCCGGCCAATCAAATCAATGCCGAAGTTAAACTCGTGGTTACCCAGCGTCATCGCATCATAACCCATAAAGTTCATCGCAGAAATCACCGGATGATCGCCCTCTTCCTTGTTATACAAATCATCGGAGAGGATGGTGCCTTGAATGGTGTCGCCGTTATCAATGAGGATGCTGTTGGGGTTTTCCGCCCGCACCTCTTGAATATAGCTGTACACCCGCGCCATACCGTTGTTTGCGGTGTCTCTGTTGTCCTCATAGGCGAAGCCCCAGATGTTCGCATGCAGGTCGGTGGTTGCGATGATGGTGAGGGTATCACCGTCGGCCGCCAACGCTGCGGGCACCATGGAAAAGAGCATGAGGAGCGCAAGTACCAGTGCCAAAAGTTTCTTTTGCATTGCATTTCCGTCCTTTCATTTCGAATTGGCCGGTTTTGTTCAAACCGCCCGATTCCCCTTTTTTCGCAAAAATAATACATTATAAAAATACCATATTTCCCCCCGGGTAGCAAGCATAAAAATTATATGAGCCCGCTATTTTTCACTCAAACCCTTTTCTTACATCCCCTCCTCACCTCTCCCGTAGGGGCGCACTTCGTTCGCCCGCAAACGATTGCAAACCGCCCCTACATCCTCCCGGCACATAGGGGACACCGTCCCCAGCGTCCCCTACATTTCCATAGAAAAAGCACACTGCGCACACCGCCTCCACCGCCATCCGCAGCACGCCCCTGTGATGCTATGTAAAGCCCTTCCTTCGCCAGCCGTTTCCCCATCGGTTTTGTTGCATCGAGTTCATCCCCCCGTGAGAATGGACGAAATTGCAACTTTTAGCCGATGAAAAGCGGGTTTTGCATTCTTTTTTGCGCACAAAAAGAATGAGCCCTCGCAGCTTGAGCGTGCTAAAAATAAAAAGAAAAATACAAAAAAACAACAAATAGCGGAAGAACTGATTCAACAGCCTCCGTAAAAACAACACAATGCGTTTGCACAGCCCTGTA
>JGI994J12354_10002886_pt1 | contig 16382 bp, 18 predicted proteins | sample IntmicLarv3ML3BL_FD_12354 | JGI IMG/M metagenome (IMG submission 12354) | reverse complement strand
GTGCCTCCTGTGCTTCTTCATAGCTAAGCATAAAAAACTCCTTGCAATTTTTATATTATCCTAATATTATAACACATGAAGTAGCTGCTTTGCAAAGATTCCGAAAAATGCGTAAATATGGAGTGCTGTTAGATAATTGAAATTATATCGGAGGCGCTGGGACGATATTGTGAGAATATGAATCCCGGACGCTTTTTGACGGATTGAGTTATCAGTATATTTATATACGATATTGGAGGAAGTATGAAACGAACAAAAGTGTGGTCGGCAGCGCTTATCGCGCTTGCTCTTGTATTGGCATTATCCGCCTGCGGTGGTGACGGCGGCGGAAATTCCGCACCCCCGGCAGAGAATTCTCCGGCCGCGGAGTCCAAACCCGCGCCCACTCCGACACCGGAGCAGGTCATACCGTCCGAGCCTCTGGACACGCTCATAACAGAGGGCAGCCAATCGGAGGAAATGTCGCTTGAAATCGTTCCCGATGAGCTTCCCCCGGCTATTGTCAGCGTCCTGATGCCGGAAGCGCCGGGCGAGGTTGAAATCGGCAACAGCGCGGTTTCCGTGGACGCCTCCAACGCGGCGGACGGATACATAATGGTTCGCTATCTCGGGGAGAGCACGGCGCGGCTCAAGGTACGCGTGACGATACCCGCCGGGACGAATTACGACTATAATCTAAACACCGCCGGAGAATATGAGGTTTTCCCAATTTCCGGAGGCAGCGGAGCCTATGGAATAGGTGTATTTCAGAATGTCTCGGGCAACAGCTATTCAGTGGTGCACCAGACGAGCTACTCCGTTGAATTGAAAGACGAATTTGCGCCTTTTATATTGCCGAACCAGTATGTGAACTATTCCGAGGATACGATAGTCGTCGGAATCGCGGCGGAGCTGACAAACGGGCTGACCGATTTGTTCGAGATCGTCGAAACGCTCTATCTCTGGGTTGTTGAAAACTATGAATATGATGTGGAGCTTGCCCAGACAGTTCAGTCGGGATATTTGCCCGATCTCGACGTGGTCTATGAGAAAAAGGCCGGAATATGCTTCGACTACGCGGCGACGCTGACGGCGATGCTCAGGAGCATTGACGTTCCGACGAAGCTCGTCGTCGGATATGCGGGGACGGCGTATCACGCTTGGATAAGCGTCTATTCCGAAACCGAGGGCTGGATAGAGAGCGTCGTCCACTTCGACGGCGCAAAATGGGGACTTCTCGACCCGACCTTCCGCTCGAGCGCGGGCTCGACGGAGGCTTTGAAGCAATATTTGGGCTCGGGCAGCGAATATTCTCCGAAATATCTGTACTGATTTGACTCGGTGGCATAGATGAGGATACTCGGAATTGACCCCGGAGTCGCGACAGTCGGGTTCGGGGTGGTCGATTCAAACGGCGCGCGGCAGTCACTTGTGGCATGCGGAGTGGTGACGACGAGCGCGGGGCTCGCCCTGTCCGGGCGCCTCGAGCTGATATATAACGACGTCAGGGAGCTGATAGGCACTTTTAAGCCGGACTCCATGGCAATCGAAGAGCTTTTTTTCAACACGAACCTGAAAACAGGCATCGCGGTGGCTCACGCGCGGGGAGTATTGCTTCTCGCCGGGCGGACAGAGATGGTGCCGATATTCGAATACACGCCGCTGCAGGTCAAGCAGGCCGTCGTCGGATATGGCCGCGCGCAGAAAAAGCAGGTGATCGACATGGTGCGCCGCCTGCTGGTGCTGGATGCGCCGCCAAAGCCGGACGACGCGGCGGATGCCGTGGCGATTGCGCTGTGCCACGCGCGCAGCGCGACGTCGCTTCTTATGATGCAGACCGGAGGGAACGAATGTTCTACTACATAGAGGGTATAGTTGCTGTGCGCGAGCCGGGCCTCGCGGTCATCGACTGCGGCGGCGTTGGTTTTGCGCTGCACACTACAAATATTTCGCTCGGCGCTCTGAAAACGGGCGAGACGGCGCGGATGTATGTCCACACATATGTGCGCGAGGGCGCGGTTGAGCTGTATGGCTTCATATCGCGAAGTGAGCGCAGCAGCTTCGAACAGCTCATCGGCGTCTCCGGCGTCGGGCCCAAGGCCGCTCTCGCGATACTCTCGTCGGGTACGCCGGAGCAGATAGCTCTTGCGATCGTCGGGGGAGATGAGAAGCTATTGACAATGGCTCCCGGCGTCGGGAAAAAGCTCGCGCAGAGAATCATTCTTGAGCTGAAGGACAAAATCGGGAAGGCGATGGGTGATATGGCCATTGCGGGCGCGCCCGTGGCTGCCGCGCCTGTGGGCAGTAAGCTTGGAGACGCGGCCGCGGCTCTCGCCGTGTTGGGATATTCAAACAGCGAAATTTCCGTGGCGCTGCGCGAAATCGACACCGAAAGTCTTGCGCTTGAGGATATAATCAAACAGGCGCTGAGGCAGATGTCCGCTAAATTAGGGGGAAATCCATGAGCATAAGCTATTCCGACGACCTCGGGGAATCCGTTGTAGCCTCGGCGACGATACTGCCGGAGGATGCGCGTGAGGGTTCTCTGAGGCCGCGCCTTATTTCGGAGTATATGGGGCAGGAGAAGGTAAAAGAAAACCTCTCGGTATATATTGAAGCCGCTAAGCGGCGGGGGGAGCCTCTTGACCATGTGCTGCTGCACGGCCCCCCGGGGCTTGGAAAAACCACGCTTGCTTTCGTAATCGCGAATGAGATGAATGTCAATATCCGTATAACATCCGGCCCCGCCATCGAAAAGCCGGGGGATTTAGCAGCGCTCCTGACAAATTTGCAGGAGAACGACATATTATTCGTCGACGAGATACACAGGCTTAACCGCGCGGTCGAGGAGATACTATATCCGGCGATGGAGGATTACGCGATTGATATCATAATCGGCAAGGGGCCGTCCGCGAACTCCATCCGCCTTGATTTGCCGAAATTCACTCTTATCGGAGCAACGACTCGGGCGGGCCAGCTAACAGCCCCCCTGAGAGACCGTTTTGGCGTGACGCTTAGACTTGAATTATATACGCCGGAGGAGCTTCAGCGTATAGTCGAGCGCAGCGCGGCGCTCTTGGGCGTGCCTATAGAACACGGGGGCGCGGCGGAGATTGCCGCCCGCTCGCGCGGGACGCCGCGAATCGCGAACAGAATGCTCCGAAGAGTGCGCGATTATGCCGAGGTGCGCGGAACCGGAGTCATAACGAAAGCGGCGGCGGACGACGCTCTGTTGCAGCTCGAGGTCGATTATCTCGGTCTCGACAATGTCGACCGCCTCATGCTCAGGAGTATTATTGAGTTTTACGGCGGAGGCCCGGTGGGGCTGGAAACTCTGGCGGCGACCATAAACGAGGAGGCGGTCACTCTGGAGGACGTCTATGAGCCATACTTGCTCCAAAAGGGCTTTTTGACAAGAACGCCCCGCGGCAGGTGTGCGACGAAGCGCGCCTATGAGCATCTGGGAATTGAATTTCTCGGGCAGGAACAACTTGAAATGAGGGAAATTGATGGGTAAATATTTCGGAACGGACGGAATCAGGGGCGTCGCAAACTCGGGGCTGGACTCGAAGCTCGCGTTTAATGCGGGGCGCGCGGCGGCTGTCGTGCTTGCCAAGGAAAAGGCCGACGGGAAACCACTTTTTGCCATTGGAAAAGACACCCGACTGAGCTGCGACATGCTCGAAGCGGCGATGGTCGCGGGCCTCTGCTCGGCGGGCGCGGACGTTTTGCTTCTCGGCGTTGTTCCGACCCCGGCGGTTGCGTATATCACGAAGGAAAATGCCATCGACGCCGGAATCGTCATATCCGCCTCGCACAATCCGTTTCAGGATAACGGCATAAAGCTTTTCAGCAGCCGGGGCTTCAAGCTCTCGGATGAAATCGAGGAGAAAATCGAAGAACTCATCGACAATGAGATGGATGCAGCGCAGTACACGGGCGCGGATATCGGCACCGCCACCAGAAGAAGCGGGGAATATGTGAGCCGCTATTTGAACCACATCGTCTCCTGCGCGGATTTCGGGCAGCGGCGGCTGAAGGTACTTATCGACTGCGCGAACGGTGCGGCGTCGCGGACGGCGCAGGAGCTGTTCGAGCGCCTGCCGATTGACGTCGACATAATCAAGGATCACCCGAACGGAACAAACATAAATGTTGAATGCGGCTCGACGCACCCGGAATATCTCGCGAAGCTCGTCGTCGCCGGAGGCTTCGATGTCGGAGTCGCGTTTGACGGAGACGCCGACAGATGCATGGTGGTGGACGAAAACGGAGACATCGTGGACGGCGACAAGATGATGGGCATCTGCGCCCTTTCGATGCGCGAACAGGGAAAATTGAAGGGCGATGCGATNGTCGCGACAGTTATGTCCAACATGGGCTTCCACGAATTCGCGAGAAAATCGGGAATCAAGCTGGAGTGTACGACGGTGGGCGACCGTTATGTGCTTGAATGCATGCTGGAAAAGGGATATAACCTCGGCGGAGAGCAGTCGGGACACATTATCTTCCTCGATGACTCCACAACGGGAGACGGCCAGCTCTGCGCGGTGCATTTCCTCTCGGTGCTTTCAAAATCGGATAAAAAAGTTTCCGAACTGGCCTCCGATATCCCGACATATCCTCAGGTGCTCCTGAACGTGGTCATCGAAAACAATGATGTGAAGCGCGCCATCATGGAGGACGAGGAGGTTCTCGCCGCTGTGGAGGCCGAGGAAAAAATAATCGGCGACGACGGCAGAATACTTGTCAGAGCCTCCGGCACAGAGGCTCTCATCAGGGTGATGGTGGAGGCAAAAGAGGACCGGATTGCCAATGACACGGCGGCTAAATTGTCGGATTTAATAAAAAAACGCGCAAATGAAGTGAAAGCTTGAAGAAATTTGACAAAATGGCTTGACTTTATTTTTGTGAATAGATATAATTAGTCTTACGAAAATTTATTTATTACAGCGCACTTTAAATATGGAAAATTACTTCGATTACACCGATTCAGAATTGCTGAAAATCATAAGACACGATGCGTTTGCGGAGGAAGAGCTTGTAAAGCGATACAGCAGGCTCGTGAGAAGATGCGCTCGGCCATATTTTCTCATGGGCGGAGACAGCGAAGACCTTTTGCAGGAAGGGATGCTGGGACTGCTTTCCGCTATACGTGTCTATGATGGTACGATGAATACGCCTTTTGCGGCTTATGCGGAGCTTTGCATAAGAAGGCGGCTTTACACCGCGATAAAATCTGCATCCAGATTAAAGCATACGCCAATCAATGGCGGATTGTCTCTCGATGATATCCTCTCTGAGGAGAATACCCGACCGGCATTTTACACCGGGGCGTTGCGGCGCATTCCTGAGGAACAGGTACTGGCCAGAGAGAGCGCAAATGAGTTTTTCCATACCTTTTCACGGTATTTGTCAAGCTTTGAAACTAAAGTTATGAGTCTGTATCTTGACGGCTTATCCTATTATGAGATTGCTGTTGATGTTGGCAGGCCTTTGAAATCTATTGACAATGCCGTGCAACGCATCAAGCGCAAGCTGGCGCGGTACCCTAATCTCGGCGAATTCAGCCAAAGCTGAACGCATATAAAAGCCCCAAAGGGTAGTTTAACAAAAGAGAGGATTCAAGATGTTCGAAGACAAAACATTGGTATGCAAAGAGTGCGGAGCGGAGTTTATTTTCACCGCCGGTGAGCAGGAGTTCTATGCTGAGAGAGGCTTCCAGAATGAGCCCCAGCGTTGCAAGCCCTGCCGTGACATGCGTAAGAACGCTGCCCGTGGCCCGAGGGAATACTTCACAGCCACATGCGCTTCTTGCGGTGGAGAGGCCAAGGTTCCGTTTGAGCCCAAGACCGACAGACCCGTTTATTGCAGCGATTGCTTCGCAAGAATGAAGGAGTCCATGTAACTTAAGCAGCCAAATGGGGCGTCGTTAGACGCCCTATTTTCCTGTCAAAAAGCGTCGCCGCGTCGGCATGAGAGATTGACGATGACGTTTAACAAATATTAACTTGCAATATAAATTGGACAAGGGTATAATAAGTTAAGAATTATTTTTTGGAGGTATGCTTTAATGTTCGAAATTATGAAAGATACAATGATTGCTCAGATCCTTATTGAGGCGCCTGAGATCACCCCGATGTTCCAGGAAATCGGAATGCACTGCATCGGCTGCGCCATGGCCAGCACAGAGACAGTTGAAGAAGCCTGCATGGTTCACGGAATCGATGCCGACAGCTTCGTGGAGCGCCTGAACAAGCGTATGGCCGTCGAATACGCGAAATAAGGAATTATTCGGGATTTTTCCTGAACAATATTGAATGCCCAAAAAGTGCCGATGGCATTTTTTGGGCATTCAACTTGCAGGTGATGATATGGACACAATAAAGCTCTCTCCGCGCCTCATTGCCATTGCCGGGCTCGTGGACGGGGGAGACCGTGTGGTTGATGTTGGGACAGACCACGGGTTTATCCCCGCCTGGCTCGTCCGGAACGGAGTTTCCCCCCGCGTATATGCCTCGGATATCGTTCCGGGGCCGCTTGCGCGCGCACGGGAGACCGCGCGGACATATGGCCTTGAGGACATTATCGAATTCCGCCTTTGCGACGGATTGGATGCGTGCAGTGATAATGATGTGGATGCGGTCATCATTGCCGGAATGGGCGGAGAGGCGATAGCGGGAATTCTTGAGCGCGCATCTTGGACGCGGGGCAAAAAACTGATTTTACAGCCGATGTCGAAGCACGAGACCCTGAGAGGGTGGCTCTATGAGAACGGCTATAAAATCACGGGGGAACGGCTTGTGCGGGACGCGGGAATTATATACAGTATAATTTCAGCGGCCGGAGGAAGCGAAGAGCGCGAGCCGACGGACGCGGAGCTGCTCGCGGGCAAAAATGCGCTCCCTCGCGAGCTATATGAGGAATATGTCCGAATCCAAATCGAAAAAATGAGCCGCGCCGCCGACAGTATCCGGAGCGGAGCCGCGCGCGGTGAGGGCCTCGTCCGCCTTGAGGGGATGCTTTCAATACTGGAGGGGCTGAAAAAGCTTTTGGAGGAATAACGATGCCGAATGCCCGTGAAATAAGCGAATATTTTGAGACTATCGTGCCGTCGTCGATGAAGATGGGCGACGATAATGTCGGCCTGCTTGTGGACAACCGGGGCGGAGAAGTGCAAAAGGCGCTCGTCGCGCTGGACGTCACCGAGGGTGTGATAGAAGAGGCAATAGCGTGCGGCGTGCAGCTCATACTTGCGCATCATCCGCTGTTTTTCGGACTGAACCGCGTGGTTGGCTCGGAGCCCGCTGGGAAAAAAATAATCAGACTCATTTCGAGCGATATCGCCGCTCTTTGCATGCATACGAACCTCGACGGCGTCGAGGGCGGCGTGAGCGACTGCCTGCTGCGTTTGCTCGGGGCGGAGAGCGCGGGGATAATCGAACCCGCGACAACTCAAGACGGCCGCCTGTACGGCGTCGGGCGCTATGGGACACTGGCGGAGGAAATGCCTCTTGGCGATTTCCTCGCGAATGTGAAGCACGCGTTGAAAGCGAACGGACTGCGGTATTATGATGCGGGGAGGCCTGTCAAAAGGCTTGCCTGCTGCGGGGGATCGGGCGGGAACTGGATCGAACTTGCCGCGGCTGCGGGCTGCGATACCTACGTGACGGCGGATATCAAATACGACATATTTCAGCGCGCGGAGGAGCTAGGCATAAACCTCATAGATGCGGATCACTATTGCACGGAGAACGTTGTGATTCCGTATCTCGTGGAAAAGCTCAGGGAGGGATTCCCGTCGGTTCGGGTAATGGTCTCGAAGACCCACAAACAAATTGCGAAATTTTTTTGAAAATTGTTGGATAATTTTCAGGTTGCAGATTTTGACTGTGACCTGAAAATTTTCATGTAATAGAATATTTTGGAGCTTATCCCCATAGATATTATTAAATAAAGCTAAGGGGGAATTCAGGCGTGGCGGACACGAGGATTTATGAGGATATAGCGCTTCGAACGGACGGCGGGATATATGTGGGCGTCGTCGGTCCGGTGAGAACAGGGAAATCCACATTTATAAAGCGGTTTATGGAGACACTCGTCATTCCTAATATAGAGAATGTATATATGAAGGAACGCGCGAGGGACGAACTGCCGCAGAGCGGCTCGGGCCGAACTATCATGACGGCGGAGCCGAAATTTGTCCCCGAGGATGCGGTCGAGGTTTTGCTGGAAAACGGCGCAAGATTCAACGTGCGCCTTATCGACAGCGTCGGCTACATGGTTAGGGGTGCCGTTGGGAACCTCGAGGACGGTGAGGAACGCATGGTGACAACGCCGTGGTTCGACCACGAGATACCGATGTCGGAGGCGGCGGAAACGGGAACGCGGCGAGTTATCGGCGAGCACTCCACGATCGGAATTGTCGTCACCACGGACGGCAGTGTCTGCGAGATTCCCCGCGAGGACTACATCGAGGCGGAGGAGCGCGTCATATCGGAGCTGCTGGCCATCGGAAAGCCGTTTGTGATACTGCTTAACAGCGCGGCCCCGAATTCGGCAGACGCGCGGACGCTGGCCCTCGAGCTCGGGGGAAAATACGGTGTGTCCTGCACTCCGGTGGACTGCGCCGCACTCAGTGAAGAGGACATAACGGAGATTTTGAAATCCGTGCTCTACGAATTTCCCGTGGGGGAGCTGGGGCTCTGGCTGCCCGCTTGGGTCGACGCCCTGCCGATGGAGCACGAGATAAAGCGCGGGCTCTTCTCCGCGATATCGGAGGCGGCACAGGGGATGTCAAAAATCAGCGATGTAGAGCTTGTGACGAGCGCGCTGGCCTCCGGCGGCGTCATAAAAAGCTGTCGCGTCCAGGAGCTGTCTCTCGGCACGGGGCGTGCCTCGGCGGTGATAGAGCTGCCGCAGGAGCTCTATTATGAGACGATAAGCGCCCAGTCGGGCTTCGATATCCACGATGACGGCGATCTGATGGCATTGCTCACCGAGATGAGCGGAATCAAGGACGAGTTCGACCGCATTCGTGAGGCACTTCACGATGTCCGCACAAAGGGCTACGGCATCGTCTTGCCGTCCCGTGACGAGCTGCGCCTTGAGGAGCCCGAGATAGTGAAGCAGGGCGGGCGCTACGGGGTGAGGCTGAAAGCCTCGGCTCCCTCAATTCACATGCTCATGGCAAATATCGAGACCGAGGTTTCCCCGGCACTCGGCGGGGAAAAATCCTCGGAGGAGATCATCAATTTCCTGCTTCAGGGCTTCGAGGGGGATGTCAGCCGAATTTGGGAATCCAATATATTCGGGAAATCGCTCTACGACATCGCGGGAGAGGGCCTCTCTTCGAAAATCAAGCGTATGCCCGAGGAGGCGCAGGGAAAGCTCCAGGAGACGCTTCAAAGAATTATAAACGAAGGCTCCGGCGGACTTATCTGCATCATTCTATAGTTTATTCCGCTAAAAAATAGCATATCCCCCCAACACGTGTTCGATGTGTTGGGGGGATATTTTATGATATTTTGTAAGGTGCCTTAAAAAATATCTTGACAAAATGATAAGGTGACTTTACAATAAATAACAAGGTACCTTATATTAGCGTTTGAAACAGTATCGGACAGGAGGGAGCGCATATTGACGACGACAATATCGGTGTCGCCCGAAGTGATCGCGCGACTGCCGGACATGCTGGTTGCATATCTCTGGCAGCTCGCGCTGGATGACAAATACCGGGGATATCCGGTTCAAACCTTTATGCTGGAGCCTATGAGCTTGAGCGGCCGGGAAATACAGGGAATATCGCATTTGGACGAGGAACGGCGCGTGTTCGGCCTCGCCCCCGTGACCTGCAGACTGCGCGTATTGAATTCCGGAAATCGGTACCGGATGACACTGGCGGAATGAAAACTATTATATTATTGAGGAGGATTTTGAAATGAGCGAGAGTGAACGCGGTTTACTGGAACAGTTTATCCGTATCCAATGGCTGCTCGGGCGGTATCATTACCACAACCACAGGGCTGGGCCGATGGGAAACCCGTATCGCGGACAGGGGAGGGTATTGAAGCTCCTGAAAATGCAGCCGGAGATTTCTCAGAAAGACCTTTTGGAGCTGCTGGATATGCGTCCCCAGTCTTTGGGAGAGCTGCTGGCAAAATTGGAGAGTAACGGATATATCACACGCTCCCCGTCCGAGACCGACAAGCGGGTTATGATGGTGCACCTGACGGAAAAGGGCGCGGAGGAGGGTGTTCAGGATGAGGTGAGGCCCGGCTTTGCCGAGGTTCTTCAATGTCTCTCTGAGGAGGAACAAGTCAACCTGAACGACTATCTCGGGCGAATTACAGCAGAGCTTGAGAAGCGCGTTGATGCTGCTGACGGGGATTGGAGCAGAGGGCGCGGACAGGGCCGCCGCGTCCACGGCGAATTTGAATTCGGATTTGGCCCCGGATTCCCTTTCAATTGGCGCAAATAGCAAGCCGGTTTTTTAACAACAAGCCGCCCGTCCGATGTATTTCGGACGGGCGGTGGATTTTTTATTTGTGAAGGTTATTGAATTATTATTAATAGAGGTAGCTTTCGGAGTAGTTCGCGCCGTCGCCGATGTACTTGAGGATGCTGTCGCTGTTTCCGGCTGTGGAGGCGAAAGTCGGGTCGAGGCGCTTCCAGACTTGACCGTCGAAGTAGATTGCCGCATTTATCCAGCCTTCGGATTCGGAGTAGACGTTGATCCATGCGTGGTATGCCGTGCCGGCGTATCCGACGACGAGCTTGGTCGGGATGCCCTGGCTGCGCAGCATTGCGGTGAGGGTGGCGGCGTAGTCGAAGCAGATGCCGGATTTTTTCGCGTATACGGCGTCGAGGTCAGGCAGATAGCCGGATTGGACGGTGCTGGCGAGGTTATAATCGTAGGTGTAGTTCTGGACGACCCAGTCATAGAGCTTTCCGAGCTTGCCTGTCAATTCGGTTTCGCCTTCGATGAGTTTAGCGGCTTCTTTCACGACGATGGTGTCAGCTGTGTAGTTGACATACTGGTTCGGGAGGAGGAAAGGTGCGAATTCGTCGGTCAATGACACGCTGAGCGTCGTCGAGTAGAGCGTGGAGTAGCTGGTTCCGGAGACGTTCTGATATACTCCGATTTTATAGGAACCGCTTCCGTCCGAGAAAGGGAATACCTCGAAGCTGCCATTGGTAGTCAGGTTGTAGTTATAAGTGATTCCGCTGGGGCCGGTTACGAGAACCTTCAAACGTGCGGTGCCGGTGCCGAGATATTTTATCATGACATATCCGTCTGCCGTGTTTGAGGCGTCGAGCTGGGCGGCCTTGTTGCCGAGAACATTTGTCCCGGACGCGACCGGCTGCAACAATATTGATATGGGGGGCGCGTCGGAGAGGGCGCTGAGATCCAAAGCCATCTGCTCGGATTCACTGCCACTGACACTGTTCTGATCCAGAGTATCGATGCCGTCGATGCTGGCGGTGAGCGCGACCTTGGGCTCATCGATCTTGTTGCATCCCGTGAGGGCAATGCCGGCTGTCATGGACAGCGCCAGCACGAGCGCGGAAACTTTTACCAAATTACCCTTTTTCATGATATGGCCTCCTTATGGCTGAAGCTTAAATAATTTTAAATATTGAGAGTTTGTTAGCTTGATTAGATTATAGATTATTTGCGGTTACAATAAAAGTTAATTTAGGAAATTAACAATAATTATTTTACTGAGATAATTGCATTTTATTTAACCGGGGCTTTTTGGGGACAAAGCTTGAAAATCCTTGGCATGCGGAAGTTTTTTCGAGCAATTTCACACGCACGAGATTTCGGCCTCCGCGATGGTTAAACGATCGGTTAAAATATCCATCAAAATAGCTTTGTCATTGTCCCCGGGGTGCTCCAAAACATGGGTCAGCAGGTCTTTCAAGGCATATCCGACCTCGACGCCGCGGAGCCCGAGCTGCATGACATCGTTGCCATTGACGGCGAGGCGGTTCAGTGAAAAACATTCCCCGCTGCGCAGGAGGGCACGAAGGGTTTTGATATAGTTTCCCGGCTTTATCATGTGCGCGGCGGCGGCGACCGCCATCGCGGCNTCGGTTCCGTGTTCTGCCAGAATTTCTTTCCATNCGCGGGCGTCCTGCGGAAGGCTCAAGAGCGCTAGCGTCACACCGGCGGAGCAGTTTTTTATGGTGCCGTTGTCGAGCCGAAGAGAACGGAGAAAGGACTCGGTAGATGTGATAGATTTGTTTATCTCGAGCAGGCAGCAAAAAGCGGCCCAGCGCTGGAGCTTGTTTCGCGGCAGGGTGGAGGCTCGGGCAAATTCAAAGCNGGCGCGCGGGCGCAGGGTGAGGGAATCTAAAAGCCCGAAGCTGAGCAGGCGGGAAATGCGCTCCGTCCTGGGGGAGATGAGGATTTTTTCCAGCTCGTCCCGAACCCGCTCTGCGGCTAAATGCACGGAGAGATTGGAGGTGCCGTAGATGGCAGCGGCGGTTTTTTCTTCGATGTCGAAGCCGAGCTGAGCGGAAAAGCGGATGGCCCTGAACATTCGCAGGGCGTCCTCCGTGAACCGCTTTTCGGGCTCTCCGACGCATCGGATGAGCGAGTTTTTGATGTCCCCGGAGCCGTTGAAAGGGTCTATTATAAGGCCGTCGGAGGAGATGGCGATTGCGTTCATCGTGAAATCCCGTCGGGAGAGGTCGGTGGTGATATCGCTTATATAGGCGACGCTTCCCGGCCTTCTGTGGTCGGCGTAGTCTCCGTCCGTGCGCAGGGTTGTGACCTCGACGCGGCTGCGGCCCACCCGGACGGTCACGGTGCCGTGCTGCAGGCCGGTCGGCACACTCGAGGGGAATACTGACATTATCTCCTCGGGGAGGGCGTTTGTTGTGACGTCCCAATCCGACGGAGTTCTGCCGAGAATTATGTCCCGAACGCAGCCCCCAACAAGGAATGCACGATAACCCGCCGTTTGCAGGGTTATTAGCACGTGCTTGACATATTTGGGAGGCGTCGCTGTCATTGCCGGTTTCCTTTCATATTAATAATGGTATCGCAAACAGTTTGCGTTGCCAGAGGCTTGGCGATGAGCTTTATTGATTCGCGCATCAGCTCCAGCCTCTTTGGGTTTGAGAAGAGATAGTAGACCGCCTCGGCGACGGAGAAGTTTTCGCCCACGGACATGGCGGCTCCGTTATTGGTGAGGAATTCCATGTTCAGAACCTCGTGCCCGGGGATGGGGTCCATAAGTATCATGGGGAGCGCTTTGCACATAACCTCGGTGACGGTCAGTCCGCCTGGCTTTGTTATGATGCAGTCGGCGGCGTCCATGTATAGCTCAACATTGTCGACAAAGCCGCGGATCAGGACGTCCTTCTGCGTTTTGAGATAGTGCAGCCTCTGCCGCAGCTTTTCATTTTTGCCGCATATGCAGATGATTTGGAGATCCATGCCGAGTGAGTCTATGTTCCGGACTGCCGAGAGGATGTTTCCATAGCCCATGCTTCCGCCCATCACGAGGACGACGCGCTTCGATGGGTCAAGCCCGAGCTGGTATCTTGCCTCTTCCTTTGGGGTGGTCTTTAGAAAAGCGTTTCTGACGGGAATGCCCAAGGGGAGCAGGAGCTCGGGGGCAATTCCGCGCTTGGCGGCCGCGTAGCCCAGCAGTTCACTGCTAGTGACAATTCCGTCTATCGCCCCGCACTCCTCCCAGAAAGGATGGATACAGTAGTCGGTCAATATGCCGAGGACGGGCATTTTCAGGAGGCCGTGCACCTTCAGGGAGTTTATGACCTGAGCGGCGAACACATGGGTCGTGACGATAACGTCCGGCATGAATTCGCTTATATAGCCCGCGAACCTGTGGGCGATTATGTCATTTATGGAAAACGCGGAGACGATGCGGCGCATGCGCTCGTTGCTGACGAGCGTTGTGTACGCCGTTTGATACGGGCCGCGTAGGTGCTTGACGGAAAAGACATAGCCCTTGTCGACGATGCCGAAGAGAGACTGGCTGAACTGATAGAGCAGATCCTCCACCACGACGTCGACGCCCCTGGACTCAAGTTCGTCCGCGAGGGCGCGCGCGGTGGAATTGTGGCCGTATCCGGCGGTCACGCTGATTATTAGTACACGCAAATAAAATCACGGTTCCTTTCATGAGGAAATATCACATTTTTGTTTTCAAAAGCGTATTGCGGTGCAATAATTGATAATAATGAGGTCCGGTTAATATTAATTACTTGTAATCTTTCCCTTTGAGTATTATAATACAGACTTGGTGAAATAACAATATCGTTAATAAATACATAATCTAATATTGTGTGAAGCCGCATGTCATGGCAGCGGCGGATATCACGGAACTTTATAATAAAAGGGAATGTTTGATTTCAATGATACCATTTAAAACGTTTATGTCCCCCGGGAAACGGGGCCACCTCATCGGAATAGGCGGAGTTTCAATGTCCCCGCTTGCGGAGGTTCTCCGCGGAATGGGCGTTGAGATAACGGGATCCGACATGAAGGACGGAGCGACGGTCGAGAGGCTCCGCGCCTTGGGAATACCTATCACGATAGGACACTTTGCGGAAAATATCGACCCCGATACAGATTTTGTGGTGAGAACAGCCGCCGTCCGCGACGAAAACCCCGAAATCGTTTCCGCGCGGGAAAAGGGTATCCCTGTTTTCGAGCGCACGCAGGCATGGGGAGCTTTGATGACGGACTATAAAAACGCGCTCTGCATCTCGGGAACGCACGGAAAGACGACGACAACCTCGATGGCGACGCATATCTTCCTCGCAGCCGACCGTGATCCGACCGTTATGATAGGCGGGACTCTGCCCCTTCTGGAAACCGGACACCGTGTCGGCGAGGGGGACACGATCATCCTCGAATCCTGCGAGTATTACGACTCATTCCTGAGCTTTTCTCCGACGGTCGCGGTTGTTCTGAACATCGAGGCCGACCATTTGGATTATTTCAGCGGGCTGGAGGCGGTCAAGGACTCTTTCCGCAGCTTTGCCGCGCTGACGCCGCCGAGCGGCTTCATTGTGGCAAATGCCGAGGACGAGAACACAATGTCCGCCCTGGCGCCTCTGGAGCGGGAACTCTTTACCTTTGGCCTCACGGAAGCGGCCGACTGCCGTGCTGATAATATAGTATTCCGCGGATTGGGCTCCGAGTTTGACATCATCTGCCGAGGTGAGTTTTTCGTGCATGTGAAGCTTCGGGTTCCCGGAATGCACAATGTCAAGAATGCCCTCGCGGCGACGGCGGCGTCCCTCTGCCTGAAAGTCGGACCCGACGCGGTGAAAGCGGGCCTCGAATCTTTTGCGGAAATATACGACGACTATGCCCACCATCCCGGGGAACTGAAAGCTCTGCTCGACGCCGCCGAGCGGCTCGATTATAAGCGTACAATTCTTGTTTTCCAGCCGCACACATATACGAGGACAAAGGCGCTGTTCAACGATTTCTGTGACCAGCTCGGGCGCGCCGATGTGCTGTATCTCGCGGACATCTACGCGGCGCGGGAGCAGAACACTATGGGTATATCCTCACAGGACCTCGTGGACGTCATCCCGGGCTCGCACTTCATACCGACGTTTGAGAAGTTGGAGAACGAGCTGCGCCGTCAGGCGTGCGCCGGAGACCTCATATTGACGGTCGGAGCGGGCGATATATATAAAGTAGGCGAGGAATTGGCTTTGACGAAGCCTCTCGCGAACAGTAACTGATAATTGCATCTAAGACGTAAGGCCGGAGACATTGTTCCCGGCCTTAAAAAACAGGAGGGGCTTTATGAAAGAGGCTTTGATGTTTGCCGACAGGGCGGCCTTTCGGGATTGGCTGGATAAAAACGGGGCGGAGAGCGGCGGAGTTTGGCTGCTGTTCGGCAAAAAGGGCGGGCCCGTGACGCTCCGGGCAGGGGAAGCTCTGGAGGAGGCCCTCTGCTTCGGATGGATAGACGGACAGATGAAGAGCACGGACGACACGCAATATGAAAAATATTTTGCCCGCCGCACAAAGAACAGCAAATGGTCGGAGAAAAATAAGGCGCTGGTCGAAAAGCTCGAAAAACAGGGACTGATGACAGAGCGCGGCAGGGAGAAGATAGAGGAGGCCAAGAAAAACGGCGCTTGGGACGCCGTGAAGGCTCCACCGGTTAATGAAGAACAGATAGCGTTTGTGTCGGAGCTGCTGAGGGCATATGAGCCCGCCTATACGAATTTCGAAAATATGCCGCCGTCCGTCAAAAAAACCTATGCGCGGGCGTATTTCGACGCCAAGACGGACGCGGGACGCGTGAGCCGCCTCTCATGGATGGTTGAGCGCCTGAACAAAAACCTGAAACCGATGTAATGCTGAAAACCAACAGAAAATGCCGAGAGGCGGGAAGTTA
>JGI994J12354_10002885_pt1 | contig 16385 bp, 12 predicted proteins | sample IntmicLarv3ML3BL_FD_12354 | JGI IMG/M metagenome (IMG submission 12354) | reverse complement strand
ATCGGAGCGGCGGAGGTGATGAAAGAGGACAAGGCGAGTTGGCTGTCTTTTGCCAAGAGCCTAAAGGAGCGTGGCTTGGAGGGCGCGCAGTTGTTCGTCGGCGATCGCTGCATCGGCCTGCTGGACGCAGTCAATGAAGTATATCCCGACGCGAAATTCCAGCGCTGCACCGTGCATTTTTACCGCAATATGTTCTCGGTAACCCCGCGATCCAAGATGAAAGAAGTGGCAGCCATGCTCAAGGCGATTCACGCTCAGGAGAGCAAGAAAGCCACCCGTGAAAAGGCCGCCGCCGTTGTCATCCGTCTTCGTGAGATGAAACTGCGCGACGCTGCCGACAAGCTGGAAAAAGGGATTGAGGAAACCCTGACATATATGGATTTCCCCTCAGAACACTGGACGCGCCTACGCAGCACAACGTCATTGAGCAGCTCAATCGGGAGATACGGCGCAGAACCCGCGTGGTCGGCACATTCCCCGATGGCAATTCGGCCCTGATGCTGGTCTGCGCCCGCCTGCGACATGTCGCAGGCACGCAATGGGGATCCAAGCGTTATATGTCCATGGTTCATCTTGAGCTGCCCCAGTCCGATGTCGCCGGATAGCTTTCTCTCACCGTTCAGCTATTCCTTTTTCCGCAATACTATTGATGGGCCCCCGTCTATTCTGGCTGAATGTAGAGTGATCGGGTATTTTATCGCTTAACTTAAATTCACAAAACCAACGATACGCCAAGTTAAGCTGTATCTCCTCTACAAGGCATCGCTCGGACTTAATCCCGTACAGATAGCCAACAAACAGCATCCGCATCATACATATCGGATCAATGGACTTCCTCCCACGATTCGCGTATAAAGGCTTCATCATTTCGTAGATGAACTCAAAGGACACATGCTGGCCAATCTGCATAAGTAAATGATCTTCCGGAATCAGCTCCCGTAACTCCATTAGGATTATCTCCATTTTCCCATCTTGACGCTCTATCATATGCGCTCACCTCTACTGGTATTACCACTTTCTGCCATCCATCGCTCCTTTTGTCAACAGGTCTCTTATTGTTATTGTACATTATCAAAGTGCAGAAAGATTTCGCTCGATGTGATGAGTCCGCTAGAGTATCGCCGCAGTCTTGGATTGGTTAGTTAGCCCAAATTTTACCCGCATCCCTGTGTACTCTTCTCAAACACTGAGTCGGTTTCTTTTCTGTAAGATTTAGGTCCTATTTCTCTATCTTACCGTTTTTCGCTTACTAAGAATCATCGCTAACGACACGCTTAATGTTAGAATGCCGACCACAATCCCCAAATAAAGCGATATAGGTACAAATTGGAATTTAAGCGTAAACGCTCCTGAAGGGACTTCAATTCCTTGAATTAGTCCGTTAACCATATACAAGGGGACGCGTTTATCATTAATATAGGCACGCCACCCAGGAAAATAATTTTGCGAAAAAATAATGAACGCGCTCTCGCTAGTTGTCACATCCGCATTAATTGTGTTGAACAAAAAATCAACATTTTCAAACGATACTTCTACATTTGACAAATCTAAAGTTTCTGGATAATTTTCGACATATGCTATATTAGCATAGTCAATCACTTCGTGTCCTATATCCATCTCGTATTTAGCATCAATATCAATAACCTTGCTTGGAGCATATAAAATATCACGCACATAATTATTTTCGTAAACGACTGTGCCATCTTCTTGTGTGAATAATGGGACATATAATTGTTGTTGCTCGGCATTATCTAGTTTATCACATTGAAGAGACCGTACAAGTACGGTTGGCATGTTGAGAGATACTAGACGTAAAAAAGCATCTTTAGGTGTAACACCTGAATAGATGAAATAGGTATCAGTATGATTGCCTGTTGTTGTAGAAAGCGCTACGTCCTGTTCAGTAAAATCATAAGCTTCGCCGTAAAAATCTATATAGAGGACTGACGTATCAGAAGGATCCGTCACAAAATATGATATGTCAATTTTATAGTACGTTTTTGGTTCGATCAAAAAAGAATATTCTAATACGCTTGGTAATTGATCAGAGCCATCGAGAATAGCGTCATTTATGTTTAATATCGTTTTCGTATTCGCTGTGCTGAAATCTATAGGGGGAAGCAAAGCATCGGTCAAGACACGATCAGTATCAAAAATATACTTTACCCCTAACATGGATAGAATACTGTTTTCAGATAACAGCTTTTCTGTACTTGGAAATCCTATTAAGGCTCCAGATGCATTATAGGATATCCCTTGATTCTCAGAAAGTAGCCGATATAACATGGGGTTGTTAAATGCTATGTATGCATTTAACGTAGGAATTCTCACATGTGCATTTCTATTCCCACTAATAACCTTGTTTTGCAAATGCCCCATTGAAACAATTGCATCAAATGCTTTGTAATTTTCAATATCATCTACAATACGAATCGTATCTATGTCATCGCTAGCGAATAAAGAAATGGGTGCGGGACTCGTTTGTAATGTATAAGGTATCGTTTGCACAATTGTAATTAGTAACAACAGCATGGCTAATAGATGTGTTGCTTTTAATTGCGAATTAATCACATTTCCTTTTTTTACACAAGCAGCGAATATTCCAGTATATAGCCATAATGACAGACAAGGTAGAAAATATGCCTTTTCTACGTATTCTTTAAATAAAGAGATTGATGTTTCGCTAATCTCTTTATTTATAACGAAAGGAACAAGGCAGGACGTTCCTACGGCAAGGAGTAAACCGGTACATGCAGCAGAAACGAAAAAGCAAAAAGACGAGAATTTTTTTCGGTCATATTCAACGTCAACAGTTTTTGAAAGAGTAATTGATGCAATCACCAATATTGAAAAGTTAAATATTGGGAGCACTCTAGCCGATACACGGAAACTACCCAAAATCGGTATTTTATATAAAATTTCGCTAAGATAAGGAATATGTGCATGCGCTGCAAGAGAAAAAGACAGAAGGGTAGTCATTAGGAAAAATAGTACGTCTTTATCTTTTCTGTAATATCTTATTCCAAATAGTGCTAACAGAAAAATACCCGTGCCCCAATATATCTCTATATCTATGCCAGATGAATACCAAGCGGTGAAACTACCATAAATATCGCCCCATATCTCTGGAAAGATCATTTGTGCCAATTTTATAAAATGGATAGAATAACTCTTGAAATATTCTATCTGTGATGGCAAGGCTCCCCCTTGTGAGTAAAACATAAGCATTTCTGCGGTAGGAAATAAGTAAATGCATATAAGTCCAATGTACGTACCAATCCATTGTAGCATGTGAATGACGCTTGTTCGCCATGTGGAACGACACCGTATAGATAAATACACGAAATAGAAAAATGCAAATATGTCTGTATAAAAAGCGATCTGCACGAAGCTTGCGACTTGCAATGACATGGCAAAACTAGCGAAAAATAAGTAATGATACTTTTTCCTAAAGAAAAAGCGCGAAAGAGAAAACAGTATTATCGGGATATAAATAACTGCCGCAATAATCATAATGTGATCTTTTCGAAGGCCACCAAGGCCCACTGACATTTCATAGATAAATGCCATTACGAGAGCGATGGGGGGCTTTACATTAATCTCCATAAGGAACAAATATGTAAACATGGCACCAGTTGCCAAGTGCAGTGAATAATACAAGTATATCGCTGGTTTAATAGGCAAAATTGCGATAAGCCATATAGGAGGATAAAATATGCCAAAAGAAACATCGGTTAATGGAATTCCATTACCCAAATATTTACTCCAGAGCGGGATTTCACCGACCTCGAAAGCTTCCCGTAGCTGTGCTCGTGTCATAAAAAAAGATACACCATCGCCACTCATGAATATCTGATCATCATGATATAGATTTCCATATAGAAGCAATGGAATGATGAGCAGAATAGCGAAAAAGACTAGATTGAAGTATTTTTTCTCAAATAATGAATTGAGCTTCAGGGCTACATTCATAAAATTCCCTCTTTTCCGTCTATATCCCGTTGCATACTGTTTGCGTTTTGAACTTTTGAGTACATGGTTAATTTTTTCCTAAAAATTTATTCTCTTCTCCTCTACCACAAGCGGGCGATGTATAGTCCTTTTGTTGATTGTTAATATATACTCTCCTAGAAGACCAATGAAAAATAGTTGTAGTGCGCCGAAAATTAACGCTGTCAGCAGAATGGGAATATTCCCTGCAGGGAAACGATCCCAATAGATCAATTTAAGTATGAGATATACGAAAGCTGCTAAAATGCTAAAAAACGACAAAATAGACCCTGTAAATATCGCTACACGCATGCCCAATTTAGTATAAGATGTGAAACTCAACATAGCTGCATCATAAAGCGAGTAGAAATTATTGCTTGTTTTCCCCATGCGCCGCCGCTGCTGCTCATAGGGGATATCTTTACGCTTTGGACCAAGCTCAGCGACAATCCCCCGCAAAAAGGGCACAGGATCATCAATCTGGCGGAGCGTGTCGATAAAACTTTTATCATATAGACCAAATCCTGTAAAATGCTCTATCTGCTCGATATCTGACATTTTCTTGATAAGTTTGTAATAGCAAGTCCGCAGAAATCGCATAAGCTTATTCTCTTTGCTGTTCGTCTTTATACCAGCAACAATTTTATGCCCTTGCTCCCACTCATGTACAAAAATGGGAAGCAATTCCACAGGATCCTGAAAATCAGCACACAGCAAAATTGTAGCATCACCGCATGTTTGTAGGAGACCATAATACGGTGAATTGAACTGACCAAAATTCCTTGTATTGAAGATCGCTTTCACCGTTTTGTACTCATTACATAGTTCTTCTATAACACTTCGCGTACGATCTGTTGAGTTATTGTCAATAAAGATAATCTCGTATACATATGTTGATAACTTCGTTTCAAAAACATGCATCACAGCCTCACAGATGGGTCTTGCATTTTCTTCTTCGTTCCACGTAGGAATAACAACAGATATCTTCATAACATTGACTCCTTAACCCAGCTTATTGTCTCGCATATTCCCGCTTCAAAATTCACCGTAGGTTCAAACCCTGTATCCTTTCTCAATTCGGAAATATCCGCGCACAAATGCATAACCTGATTTTTATCGTACGCGCGTTTACCCAAGTCAAGAGGTAGTTCAGGATTAACCGCATCGCGGAGTGCCTCTATATACTCTTTCAAAGGACGAACAATCCCTGAGCCAACATTGTACGTCTTTCCCGAAATCCCCCTTTCCCCTATCAAATACAACGCTCGCGCGGCATCTTCGCAATATAGGTAATCCCAACGTTGCTCCCCCTTCGTAAGGGAAGGTCGCTCCCCTTTTAAGAGAGCGTCGATGCAATACATGATCATCGTATGCGGTGCGTCATGTATACCGTAAACACTAAAGATTCTGGCCCAGTTAAACTCTAATCCTTGGTTTTCGCATAAAAAGCCTCCCAAGCGTCCTGCAGCGTATTTGGCAACTCCATAGGCGCTATCTGGAGCGACTTTCATGTCCGTTGAAATACTTCCGCTTACTCTTCCATATTCCGCTTGAGACCCAGCTCCAACGAACTTTTTACATCCAAGCTTCTCTGCGAGCGCAATGCTATCCAATGTGTATCCAATGTCCCTGACTTGGCTCTCGGCGTGATATCTCTCGTCGCCTTTTGTCGCCTCCCAAGCGAAATGGTACAGTGCATCATGGTGAAACGCAGGAATGGTCGCCGTTTTATATTCCGACAACTCATACTCATATGTTTTTATCAACTTCGAAATGGGCAAGGCTTTTAGTTTACGCGAGTCTTTCCGAAGGATGGCGTGCACCTCCGTGCCGTTGATAAGGCACTCTTTGATGAGCGCCATTCCTAACATACTAGTTGCGCCTGTTATCACAACAGATCTCACGGTAAAACCACCCTCTACCATAACTGAATTTTTCTTATAACGCTCAAATGTATCCTTTATCATAGTCGATGATCGACCATTATCTTATCGTACATATTCATAAAGTGGCAACCTATCTCCTAAGGATCGGCTTGAAGCCATAACAACTATGGCTCAACTATGGCTCAACTATACGAAGTCAAACCTATAGCTTTAAGAGATATTCATATATCTCTCTGTCCAGCGAAGGCTCCTGATCCTGGTTCATCTTTCCCATTGCCAATTTGGGGTAAACATATGTGTCGCCATGTAGAAAAATTTCGATAAATACTGGGCCGTCAGATTCAAAAAGGCTTTGCAAATTACCTAGATTAGAACGATCATCTATGGAAAAATAAGGGATTTTATAAGCTGCTGCGAGTGCGCCAAAGTTTGGAACTGTATATCCGCCCTCTTTTTTTGTTTGCACATAATTCTTCGAAAAGTACATTTCTTGAAAGTGCCTTATCATACCAAGCGATGCATTATTAAGAAGCACTATCACTATCGGAAGGTTTTCACGGACAATAAACTGTAGTTCTTGAATGTTCATTTGTAGGCCGCCATCACCTGTAACAGCAACCACCTTTCGACCCTCTGCATAATGAGCACCGATTGCAGCAGGGATGGAATATCCCATGGCTCCATGCCCACCCGAAAAAAGAATACGCTGTCCTTTAGGAGCAAACGACTGCGCCACCCAAACTTGGTTTTGACCAACATCAGTGGTTATTATCGTATCTTTATCGATTAGCTCACTTAGTTCCTTCATGATTTGGTTTGGCTCGAGTTCGTCTTTATTTTTTAGCATTGTCTTAATTTGTTCGCAAACGTTTATCCAGTCGGTGAAATCGGGTATTTTAACATAACCATTGTCCGCTAAAAATGGAAGTAGCTCCTTAATGTCAATGCAAAAATCCTTTTCACCATTTTTGATCTTACGCGAAAATTCCGATGAGTCAATATCAATTCGAATTATTTTCGCATCTACCGCAAAATTGTCTGTATTCGCACCCGTTTGCCGCAAATCCATTCTTGATCCCAATGCAATGATCAAGTCGCTTTTTGCCAAGATGAAGTTTGCATATCGAACACCATACGCCCCCACAAACTTGTAGTTATACAAATAGTCGGGAAGAACGTCGACGGCCAACATACTGGTAACTACGGGAATTTGCAGCCGTGCCACCCATTCCTCAAAGGAATAATGCATGCCGCTAGCTCGAACCCCAGCACCAACAAGAATACAAGGCCTTTGAGCACGCTTTAGGGCAGCGTAAATTTCCTCACTAACCTCATTGACAGAGACATTCCCTCTTGAACGTGTTGCTGTAAACCCCTGCAACTCACTAGGTTCGATTTCTGCTCTTTGCACGTCCATAGGGATGTCAAGCAACACTGGACCCGGACGCCCATCAATGGCTATATGATACGCCTTCTCAAGATGATAACGAATGTCTTCTGCTTTGGTGATTTGTACACAGTATTTCGTTATAGTGGCTGCTAATGAAACGACGTCCATCTCTTGAAAACCTTTTTGCCTAAGTGGTAATTCGCCTTTGCCTTCATATGTGTTTACCTGACCTGTTATGAAGATTACGGGAATCGAGTCAAAGTATGCATTTGCAATGCCTGTGATTAAATTGGTAGCCCCAGGCCCACTGGTCGCATAGGCAACGCCCGGTCTTAGCGAAGCCTGCGCATAACCACACGCAGCAAAGGCCGCACCCTGTTCGTGATAGTTTACATGCGCAGCAATCTCCGAACTATATTTGTCAAAAGAATCCATTAAATGCGTAACCATTCCCCCGGGATACCCGAAGACATCTGAAATCTCCCGCTCAATAAAAAAGCGCACAATATAGTCAGATACTTTCATGTATTCATCCCTCACCCAAACGTCCAAAACTTATTCACCAAAAAATTCAACGGAATGGTCACCACCAAATTAATCAACGGCGCGACCGCCTCCGGCACGCCTAGCCACTCCACCTGCAAATACAAAAGTCCCATGCCCAACAAGAAGCTGCCGCCATACGCCAGATAGGACTTCAGCAGGCCCTTCCAGATGCTCTCCCCCGCGCCGTCAAAGACGAAGCGCCGTCCCAAGAAATAAGCATTTGCGACGGTCACGACAAAGGCCGCGGCGTTTCCGACCAAGTACAAACTGGGATTGATCGCGATAAACAAGTAGTAAATCGCAAGCGACGCGATGGTATTGATCACGCCGACAAGCCCAAATTTCAAAAACTGCCGACAGAACTGAAAGAAGCTGTCGCGGTCGTGGATACCCAGCTTCAAAAGCACCGCTTTCACCCCACTGCCTCGATAATAACCTTCGCCATGTAGTCGATCATCTCGTCCGTCATGCCGGGATACACACCAACCCAGAAGGTGTCGTTCATGATGCGGTCGGTGTTTTTGAGAGTTCCAACCATCCGATAGCCTTCCCCAGTCTTGCGCATCTCATCGAAGCAAGGATGTTTGATCAGGTTCCCCGCGAAGAGCATACGGGTTTGGATTCCCTTTTGCTCGATGAACGGTACGACCGTCTTCCTGTCCACGCCCTCTTTGCATGTGAGCAAGAAGCCAAACCAACTTGGCGCAGCGTTTTCCGCAGGCTCCGGTAAGATGAACCGGTCTTTGACGGGTTCGAGTTGAGTCTTCAATCGGTCGAAATTATGCCGTCTGCGCTCGACAAAACTTGGTAGCTTCTTAATCTGCTCAACGCCTATGGCCGCCTGCATATCGGTGGCCTTGAGGTTGTAGCCGAAGTGCGAATAGACGTATTTGTGGTCGTATCCCAGTGGAAGCTCGCCATATTGCCTATCAAAACGGTGGCCGCAAAGGTTGTCCTGACCTGACGCGCAAACGCAATCGCGTCCCCAATCCCGCATGGAAAACATGATCTTGGAGAGCAGGGGATTGTCCGTATAGACAGCCCCTCCCTCCCCCATGGTCATGTGGTGCGGTGGGTAAAAGCTAGAGGTTCCGATGTCGCCGATGGTTCCCGTGCGCCTTTCCTGTCCATCGATGACATACGTGCTACCCAAAGCGTCGCAATTGTCCTCGACCAACCAGAGATTGTGCTTATCACAAAAAGCCTTGACCGCACAAAGGTCAAAGGGATTGCCGAGCGTGTGGGCCGCCATAACGGCCTTGGTTTTCGGCGAAAGCGCCTGCTCAAGCATGGAAATATCCATGTTGTACTGCGGAATGGTCACGTCGATGAAGACCGGAACCGCTCCGTATTGCAAAATGGGCGAAACGGTGGTTGGGAAGCCCGCCGCCACCGTGATGACCTCGTCACCCGGAAGGATGCGTCTCTCGCCCAACAGAGGCGATGTAAGCGACATAAAAGCAAGCAAGTTCGCAGACGATCCGGAATTGACCAGCGCGCAATGCTTCGTTCCTATATAGGCGGCAAAGTCCTTTTCAAACCGCACGGCAAACCGTCCTGCCGTCAACCAGAATTCCAGCGCCGCATCCACGAGGTTGCACATCTCGCCAGAATCGTAGACGCGGGAGGCATAGGGAATCCGCTGGCCTTCCTCAAAACCATGCGATTGATTGTGATATGTGTCGTGATATTCCTTCACAAGCGCAAGAATTTGCTCCTTCGCCTGCTGTTCCGGCATTCCGCTAAACATCGTCTCTCTCCTTATGCCCGATTGCCTCGGCGATCTGCTCCCGCATCACTGCCGCAATGTCCCCACCTTGGGCGTACGCCCAATACCAGTTCACACTCTTTTGCACGGCTTCCCCGATACCCCATCGCGGTTGCCAGCCCAGCATCCTCTTCGCCTTGGTGTTGTCCAACTTCAAAAAGCCTGCCTCGTGCGGGCCTCCGTCATGCTTGTTTTCCCATGTCAAGGGCGCTGGCCACTCCCTACAAATCAGATCGACGAGCGTGCCAGTCTCCACGCAGCCGACATCGTCCGGGCCGATGTTGTATTCTCCGGCCAGAGCGCCGTCCTCATATTGCCTTTGGAGGATCAGCAGATACGCCGTCAGCGGATCCAGCACATGTTGATAGGGCCGCGTAGAATATGGATTGCGCACGATGATGGGCTGCCCCTTCATCGCCGCACGAATGCAATCAGGAAAAATCCGGTCATCCGCGAAATCCCCGCCGCCGATTACATTACCCGCACGCGCCGTGGAAACCGGAATACCCATTTCAGAAAAGAACGCACGGACATAGCTGCGCGTCACCAGCTCGGAGCAGCTCTTCGAGTTGGAATACGGATCGTATCCGTCCAACACCTCATTTTCACGGTATCCCCAAGCCCATTCCTTGTTCTCATACACCTTGTCGGTGGTCACGTTCAGGATTGACCGAATGCACGAAACGGTACGCGCACACTCTAGCAAATTCACGGTTCCCATCACATTGGTCGAATAGGTTCCGACAGGATCCTTGTAGCTGGTACGCACAATGGGTTGCGCGGCCATGTGGATGAGAAACTCCGGCTGGCTTTCCTCTATTGCTTTGCGCAACGAATTCAGATTGCGCACATCACCTATGATGGAAATCATGGCCTTCTCCACGCCACACAGCGTAAATAGACTCGGGTCTGTCGGAGGTTCCATAGCGTACCCAGTTACTTGTGCGCCAAGCTCGTTCAGCAAAAAACAAAGCCAGCTGCCCTTAAAGCCCGTATGCCCCGTCACGAATACCCGCTTGTCCTTCCAGAACGCCGCGTCGATCATTCCCATACCCTCCACGGAGCCTTTCCTTCCGCCCACATTTCATCGAGCGTCTGCTTGTCCCGTTGCGTGTCCATGCACTTCCAGAATCCGTCGTGCCTGTACGAGGCAAGTTGCCCGTCCTTGGCGAGATTTTCCAGCGGCGCGCGCTCAAAGACCGTCGCATCGCCTTCTATGTACGAAAAAACCTCCGGTCGCATCACCATGAAGCCTCCATTGATCATCGTGCCGTCGTCGTCGTATTTCTCGCGGAATTCTCGAATGTCGCCATTTTCGCCGATATCCAGCACACCAAAACGCTGGCTGACGCTGACAGTGGTGATCGTTGCAATCTTTCCCCTGCTTTGGTGGTGCGCGATCAGCTTGTTGACGTCCACATCCGAAACGCCGTCGCCATACGTGACCATGAACGGCTCATCGCCAACATGCTCGCGCACACGCTTAATGCGACCGCCTGTCATGGTATTCAGACCCGTATCCACCACCGTCACCTTCCATGGCTCTGCCACATTGCTGTGGATCGTCATTTCGTTTCGGCTCGTGAAGTCGAAAGTGATGTCGGAGCGGTGCAGGTAATAGTTAGCAAAATACTCCTTAATGATGTGCTGCTTATAGCCGGCACAAACGATGAACTCGTTATGGCCGTAGTAGGAGTACATCTTCATGATGTGCCAGAGAATCGGCTGTTCACCTAACTCAATCATAGGTTTGGGCTTGAGATGGGACTCTTCTGAGATACGAGTTCCGAATCCCCCAGCCAATATGACGGTTTTCATGATTCTTCACAGTTCCTTTCTGCTATCTCCGCAAGCTTATACGATCTAACACTCACGTCGACTACCCCATCCCCATTCGCCCCAACGTACACCTTCATCTTAGGCTCCGTCCCGCTGGGCCGAAAGGCGATCCAACAACCATCTTCAAATACATATTTTATCACATTCGACTTCGGCAACGCAATAGGTTCTTCCCTCCCATCGCCCACCGTGCGGCGAATGGACGCCTCATAGTCCTCGATCGCCGCAATGTTCTCGCCGGGAAACGCCCTCTCCCCCGCCGCGCGCAACCTTTCCATCGTCTCGGCGATCTTCTTCTGCCCGGCCTCACCCTCATGCGTGACGGAAATAAGCTTCTCGGCAGTATAGCCATATGTCTCATAGATCCCCTTGAGTGCCTGCGGCAAGGTTCTACCGTTAACACTGTGATATAGCGCCATCTCTGCGATCAACGCGGCGGCGATGACGGCGTCCTTATCGCGCACGAAGTCGCCGGCGAGGTAGCCGAAGCTCTCCTCGAAACCCAGTAGGAAGGTGTGCTCGCCGTTACGCTCCCACTCGCCGATCTTCTCGCCGATATACTTAAAGCCAGTCAGCGTGTCCACGCAAGCGACGCCATTTTTTTCAGCGATGCGGTCGGCCAGCGACGTCGTGACGATGGTCTTGATGATCGCGGGGTTTTCCCCCAACTGGCCCAGCTCCCTCTTGGTGCTGATGATGTAATCGCATAACAGTGCGCCGACCTGATTGCCAGAAAGCACCTCGAATTCGCCACTTTCGCCCTCGACGAGCACACCGATGCGATCGCAGTCCGGATCGGTCGCGAAAATCAGATCCGGCTTGAAAACCTTCGCCTGCTCAATCGCCAGCGCGTAGACCTCCGGCTCCTCGGGGTTGGGAAAGGGCGTCGTTGGAAATTCGCCGTCGGGAGCCTCCTGTTCGGGTACCACCGAAACGTTTGAAAAGCCAAGCTCCCGCAAAACCCGCCGAACAGGTATGTTTCCCGCTCCATGCAGCGGAGAGTAGAGGATCTTCAGCGTATCCGCCGATGCTTTCACCAAGTCACTGCGCATGATCAGCCGCTTGACATTGCCATAATAAGCCGCGTCAACCTCTTCTCCCAGTGCACATAGCAACCCCGACGCTTGCGCGGCGTCCCACTCGACGATGCTCGTGCCCGTCAGGACATCGCGCGCGTTCATGCGCTGCAGGATCACGCCCGCCATGTCGTCGGTGATCTGCCCGCCATCCGGGCCGTAGACCTTGTAGCCGTTGTACTGGCGCGGATTGTGCGACGCGGTAATCACGATACCCGCGTCGGCTTTCTTGTGCCTCACCGCGAAGGAGAGCATGGGCGTCGGGCGCACATCCTCAAACAGCAACGAGTGTACGCCGTTTGCGCACAACACACATGCTGCCATCTGTGCGAATTCGCGACTCTTGCGTCGTGTGTCATAAGCGATGCACACGCTGGTTTCTGCCTTGCCAAGCGACAACAGATAATCCGCGAGCCCCTGCGTCGCCCATGCGACGGTGTAGACGTTCATACGGTTGGTCCCCGCGCCGATCACGCCGCGCAAGCCACCCGTGCCAAACGCCAAAGAGCGGTAAAAGCGGTCGTTGATGCCTTCCGGGTCATGTTCGACTGAAATCAGCTCGGTTTTCAATTCCGTTGGAAGCTGCTCTTGTACTAGCCAACGACCATATTGCTCCATTACGTTCATGTACTTTCTCCCGTCTATGCTTTTTGATTGTTCTGCAAAAGGCTTTGGTATAAACTGTACAATTGACCCATCATGCCCTCTTCGCGGAAACTCGCCCCCACCCGCTTCCGGGCGTTTTCGCCGTACTGCCGCCGCAGCTCGGAATCGCCAGCGAGCGTGTCCATCGCTTCAGCAAGCGCCATAACGTCGCCCGGGGGCACGGTCAGCCCCGTCTGCTCGTGTAAGCTCACATAAGGTACGCCGCTTTTTAGGCTCGTATTGATGACCGGCTTGCCGTAGGCCATGGCTTCCAGTTGCACAAGGCCAAACGCCTCGCTAACCTCGACGGACGGCAACACGAACACGTCGGAGTCGGCGATTTGCCCGAACATCTCCTCGTCGCTGACCGATCCTAAGAAGTGTACGCGGTCGCTGAGGCCCAGTTCCCGCGCCTGCGCTTCCAGCCCATCCTGAAGCGGGCCGGTACCCACCAAGGAAAGCTCAGTATTCTTTTCGCGCGTCGCTGCGAAAGCCCGAAGCAACACCTCGCAACCCTTATAGTAGACCAGCCGTCCGATGAACAAAAAACGGGTCGCCTCTCCCCCGCCACGAGCCGACACATCTTGGAGACGAACCGTGGCGTCGCGCCACACTTTCCCCCTTAACCCATAGGGTATAGCCACACATTTTTCGCGAAACTGCGGTAAGAAAGCCGAGCCTTCGATATGCCCCTGTGTCGCGACGACGACGCGATCTGCCCGCTTGAGCAGCCAGCGCAGAAGCGGCGCGTAAAGCTTGAGCAGCTTCTTTTGCCGCACGACATCGCTATGCCACCAGAGCACCACTTTGCCCTTATAGCCGCTAAGGAACACCGCGAGATCTGCCAGTGGAAATGGCGCGTGCAGCTGCACGACGTCCGCGCCGCGGCAAAGTTTACGAAAATGGAACAGAAACCGCAAAGAGAGCGGCATCGATGAGAGTTTGCCAATGCTGCCACTGCGCCGTATGGATACGCCGTTTATCTCGTCCACTTCCGTCTTCATGCCCGTGTTGCATACCAATACGGAAATATCCGTGCGGCCAACCAAGCCCTCTGCAACCTGTTGCGCGATGGCCTCGATACCGCCGATCTCCGGCGCGTACAGCTTGTTGACTTCCAGTATCTTCATACCTTCTCCTGCAACAATTCCACCAGCGCGTCGCGGAGTGTCTCCGCCGCCCTGTCCCATGTGAACAACGCCGCACGCTCGATGCCCTTCTGCGCATACTCCGCCCGAAGCTGCTCGTCGTTTGCGAGCGATAGCATAGCGTCGGCAAGTGCGACGCCGTCCAGTGCGTCCACCGTGATGCCCGCGTCTCCGACGACCTCGGGCAACGACGCCCGGTCCGATACGATCACCGGCGTTCCGCAGGCCATCGCTTCCAGCGGCGGCAGGCCAAAACCTTCGTATAGCGATGGGAACAGGAACGCAATTGCGCCGCCCATTAAATGTGGCACCTCTTCTTCTTCCAAGTATCCCGTAACGTGAATACTATCCCCTAGGCCCAGTTGCTCGATCTTTTCGAAGATCGACTCGTACTTCCAGCCCTTACCACCCGATAACACCAGCTCCGGGCATTCGCCGCCGCGTTTGCGTAATTGAGCATACGCGTCCAGAATCGCCCCGATGTTCTTGCGTGGCTCAAGTGTCCCGACATACAGGAAATACGGCTTGTCGATCCCATATTTCTTCAGCGTTGCCGCGATCTGCTCGCCACTGTAACTCGTATGATAACGTTTGTGGTCGATACCGAGGGGTAACACGCCTATCTTCTCCGGCTTCACCTTCATGTATTTTACGATTTCACTTTTGCTGAATTCGGAGATGGTGAAGATGTATCCGGCACGCCTTATGGAACTACGCAGGGACATTGCCAAGGCAACGCGCGTCTTCGTGCGCATGGTTTCTGGATACGCTTTAAGCACCATATCGTGTATGAGCGTAACTGCAGTCCCTTGAACCCCAGGTGGCACATAGAAGTTGAAAAACATCCGAACACTTGCTTGTTTTGTAAAAAACCAGCGGTGCGGCACCGAAAATGCCCTCCATAGGAGCTCGTAATATCTGGACTTGATGGCGGTACAAAACCAAATCTCCTTCGATCCACCCATGCGAAGTTGCGCCCGCTCCTGTGTCTTCGGGTCATTGCAAATCGCTTCCAGAAAGACGTTCGGCTCCATCGAGTTTAGCCTTTTGGAAAGCTCTTGCGCCACCATGCCAACGCCTGTCTTCTTTTCGTACAGCGCGGGCTGAATGTTCAACGCCACGAGTGCGGTGAACTTCCCCCATGTCATTCCCCGCCCCCCATATCGAAATCTACGACGTCGTCCTCTCCAAGATACTGCCCCGACTGCACTTCCAGCACCTCAAGTAATAAACGTCCGTCGTTGCGAATGCTGTGCTTATCGCCTGCCTTAATGAATACATTTTCGCCGCTATGCGCCAAATATTCCTCGCCGTTGACGGTCACGGTCGCAGTGCCCTTGACGATGATCCAATGCTCGCTGCGGTGGTAGTGCATCTGGTATCCCATCTGCTTTCCGGAAAAAACCGACAGCCGCCTGATCTTGTAGAACTCGCCATTTTCCAGAATCGTAAAGTGTCCCCACGGCGTAAATTCCGTCAGATGCGTATCCGCCCGGGAATCGCCGCGCGCCTTGAGCTGGTCGTAGACGGCCTTGACGTCCTGCGTTGCGTTCTTGTCGCAGACGAGTAGCGCGTCGCCCTGGTCGACAACGACGAGATCCTTAACACCGATCATCGCGACGATCTTGCCATCCTCCATATAGGTTAGATTGCCGGACGAGTTGATCATGATATTATCCTGAAAGCCAATATTCCCCTCTTCATCCTTGTGCGATTCGTAGGTTTCGTAGAAGGTTGCGAAGCTGCCGATGTCGTCCCACTCGATGTCCAGCGGCAAGACCGCCGTGCAATCGCTCTTTTCCATAATGCCATAGTCGATGGAAATCTTTGGCGTATTCTCAAAGCACTCTTCAACGGTGGGCAGCCCAAACGCCGCGTACACCTCGGGCGCGAGTCTTTTTACCTCCGCTTCAAACAAGCCCGTGTCCAGCATGAACATGCCGCTGTTCCAGAAATAGCCGTTCGCGACGTAGGTCTTGGCGGTTTCGTAGTCGGGTTTTTCCTTGAATTGACCGATTTTATAGCCCACTTCGATGGCCTCGCCCGGCATGACATAGCCATAACCCGTCTCCGGGTTTTTAGGTTTGATGCCAAAGG
>JGI994J12354_10002884_pt1 | contig 16394 bp, 16 predicted proteins | sample IntmicLarv3ML3BL_FD_12354 | JGI IMG/M metagenome (IMG submission 12354) | reverse complement strand
TAGTTAAGGAGGATTTTCTTATGCGTAAAGCTATAACAATCGGCATTGCTTTGTATTTGGCAATTATAAGCATCATAGGTGTTTGTGACACGCTTAATAATGGTGTGGAAAAAAGGGCGCAGGCGCAAGAAGTGCGGACAGAAAGACTTGAAAAAAATCAAGCAGAGTTAGAAGAACAAGTAGAGCGCCAACGGCAAAAAACAGAAGATGCGTTGAAAAAACAACAAGCAAACCATCAAACACAGTAGGTGCTGTATTTCGTAAATATAATATTTTGAAAGGTTGTGAACCATATGAAAATCAGCGAACTTTTAGAGGTCAATAAATCAGACAACAAGTATGATGTGGCAATTCGGATGTGCTATCTCATATTCTACTCAATTGGAGTCATCGTTTTATTCTCACTCGGATTGCAATATATGAAACTTTGGGTTTGGGTGTTGTCATTTGTATGCTGTGCGTTTTGAGCAACGGCATACGGGACGGTGGCGAAGATAATCATAACCACGATTCGGAAAGATTTAGAGGATGGAAAGAAAGTTAAAGCCGAATCGGTGCTTAAGCTCTCATATCTTGTTATTTTCTCTATTGCGACAGTTATCTTTGTGGCTACCGGCATAGAAAAAGGAACACCAACAGGTTGGCTTATCTCACTTATATGCTCGTATGGCGGTGCGTTAATCTATTCGGCGGTAATGCGGTTGATTATCACTTTCATCCGAAAAGATAAATAATTTATATCAGTCTACACTAAATAAAAACGAAAGGTTGTGCAACATATGAAACTTAGGGATTATCTTGACTTTGGCAAGGCGGAGAACAAATACGATGTAGCAATTCGTATGTGTTGGCTCATATTTTGTTCTATTGGATTCATCGTCTTTTTTGCAGTTGGATTGCAGTACATGGTGCTTTAAATTTGGCTATTATCGTTTGTTTGTTGCGTCTTAGGCGCAATAGTGCTTTCAGTAATATCCAAGACGCTCATTAACATGATTCGTAAAGATCGGGAAAAAGAGAAAAAGGTCAAAGCGGATTTATTGAAAAGGCTTTTGTACCTTTTTATCTTTGCTATGGCTACGATCGCCTTTATCACGATTGGCATAGAGGAATCCGGGGGTGATATTAAATATTGGATTACTACATTAGTCGGCTCTTATGGTGGCGCCGTAATTGCGTCAGCACTTGTACGCATGATTTTTGCCTTTATTAGAAAGGACAATTAACGTATGCGAAATAGTTTGAAAGGTATGGTGATTATTATGGCGGTAGGTTTTTTAGCAGCTTTTTTGAGTGCTTGCGGTTCGGGCGTAATAAATGACGCAAGAGGAACAACAGAATTAAGCAAAGAGGATGTGCTTGTTTCCCTCAAAGAAGATTTTGGGATAAATGTGGAAACAGAATTTATAGAGTTTAAGGTGACGCGCTCAAATGACTTGAAAATGCTTTACTACAGTGAAATCAATGAAAAATTGGCATTGAGCGGTGATTTCAGAGATGGACTTAATGTGCTATATATAAAAACCGACGAAGGACAGCATAAGTTCGTGTATTATACTCCGCGCTTGAAAAACAGAGGCGGAATGATATTTAAGGCACAAGACGGGATTTATATAACGGATTATCCATTCAAATGCACTATCGACGAATTATATAAAAAAGTTCTGCTTATAGAGGATGTGGATTTGAGAGATAGCATAAACGATGATTTTTATGGCAAGTTTGCGAATTTCGCCTCATTCTACAGCATAGCACACAACGATAGGATTGCTTATGTTCACGGTGATGAGTATGTCTTTGTTTTTAATACAGAGCCGGAAACATTTATGATAGTTTTCGATAATGAGCTATATATCGTCAAGGAACAACAGTGCGTATATCCAAGAAAAATGTCAATCGCACAAATGATAATTTTGTTTGACGGTAAATAAAAATCCCAAGGAAAGGAGTATAGATATGATGAAAAAAATTATAGAGGGTTCATTCTTCTTTGCAGTCACAGCTATTGCTTTGACGGGAATCTGTATATTTTCGCCGGGAACGCGCCGGCGAGCAGCGGGCTGGTATAAAGAACCAAAGCTGATAGAATATACGCTCAATACTCTTGATAGCATTGAGGTAAAAAGCACCTCTCAAAATGTAAAAATTAAGGTTTCGGACAGCACAACCGAAGTTACGGTTAGGTATTATACCAATTGGGATGGTCACATCACGGATAACCGTTCATCTTCTCTGAAAATAGAGGAACATTGGGAACAGAATTGGAAGTATGTTATTCTTCCGAAAATGGATCATATCCTCAACAGAGATGACTATATTACATTAGAAATAACTGTACCGAAAGGAACAGACCTCACAAAGCTGAAAGTCACGACAAAAAGCGGCAAGATTGAAATAGCCGAAATAACATCTGACATCGCAAACTTAAATGCAACCAATCAAAACATAATGGTAACTGATTGTAATTTTAATGATACGAATATTTCTAATGCAAGCGGCTCGACTACTATAAAAAATAGCAGTCTTGGTGACAAAGGGAAAATTTCTCACTCAAGCGGGAATATGAACCTCGTAAATTGCGCCATTGACGATGATTTTAAAATCGAGGGAAGCTGCACACTGACGAGCTGCACTCTTGGCGATGATATAAAAATCGTCAATACGAATGGGAACGTAAAAATCGATGAAACTGTATTCAGAGGAATAACAGTATCATTTACAAGCGGCAATGTTACGGTCAGCAACATACCTGATATTGAGTTATGCAGCTTTGACCTTAAAGCTGCTGCCGGCACAATTAAGGTAAGCAGTACGAATCAAGGCACTATTTATAATGTTAAGCCGAATGGGTGGCAATCAAAACTAAAAATCAATGCCACAAGCGGAAGCGTCGCAATCAATTAAAGGAGGGTGTCCAATGAATACAGTAAAAAAAGTTGGAATTGTAATAGGCATAAAACTCGTATGCGTTGCCGTGTTCTTAGTTTTTAAGGAAGGGCTGAGTGATTTATGAAATGGAGGTGTTTATTTATGGGCGGACTTTTGTATGTGGTAGGCATAACTATCGTAGGTGTTATCGACACGCTTAATAATGGTGTGGAAAAAAGAGAGATAGCGCAAGAAAGAAGGAGCGAAAGGCTCGAAAGAAACCAAGCAAGACTACAAGGACAAGTCGAACGGCGGCAACAAAAAATGGCTGATGATATGAAAAGACGGTAGATGTGCAAATTTTGGGTGGAACTATTCGCATATGAAAAATGGAAAAAACATGGGCTATCGTTAACGCTAAAAAACTCACTTCCCATTTTCTTAATATCTGCAATCTAAAACAAAACAGCGGAAGGAGGGGTTTATCGTTTTACGCTGTTTTCGTTATGACAATTGTAGCCACCCGATGCTTTAATTAGAATCGGATTATTTAAAAGCGATTACGGAGGTGATTACAAAGAATATACAGACTGTTTTGGCATCGTGGTCAAATCCTTTCGTCAAGCGAAATCTATGACACAGTCTCAATTGGCAAACAGATTAAATATAACAACACGCTATCTGAAAGCTATCGAAAATAGCGGTAGAAAACCAAGCTATTATTTACTCATTCGAATAATTCGGGAGTTGGAGATTCCGGCAGATGCGGTTTTGTATCCCGAATCGGAAGAGAGTATATCATCAGCCAAAATCATACCTTTAAGAAAAATCACATAAGCGAGGAAAAAGAAATGACAAAGATGCATTTACAGCAGCCGGGATTCGGCTGTCCCGTTTAACAGCCAGTCTACAATAAACTGGTAATACAATTTCATAATTTCTCAAAAAAAGTCTGTCATCACTGACGGGCTTTTCTGATTTACGAGGTGAACTCTCAGAACACCCTGCCCCTTGGATGGACTTTGTCTGTCTGAGGGGCTTTTTTGCGTTTAAGCCGATTCCGCGGTGCCGCTCTCCTCCTCTTCCCCTTTCCCGAAAATTTCGAGGAAAGGGGAAGCGGAGGAGAGCGGCACCGCAGGGCTATTTTGAAAAACAGTATGTAAACGCAAAAACGCCTGTGTTTCGGTAATAAAAACCGAAACGCAGGCGTTTGCATTCTTGTTTCATCTTTTATATGGAATGACAGTTCAGTAACAGGGCAATAATAACCCAATGAGCAAATAATACTTTTTTTAAGTAGCTACTCCTAAAAATGTTGCCTATATTGCACCAGATTTGTTGCCAAAAAACCACAGCAGAACATTCCTGATAGATTGGCACATAAAAAATCCCTCCGAATCTAAAAACTTAGAAATGGAGGGATTCGGACACAACAACACGTCCCGCCAAATCTTCGTTTTTTTTATTTGGCAGGATTGTATTGTTGGTTCATCGTTTGCTGAAAGTATCGCCCGTTAAAAATTGAACTGTCATGCCATTGTCAACATGACGCAAATCAATACAATTATATTGAGGGGGTGAATTGATAGTGCATATTATACCTGACACGCTTGGCGATACTATAAAGAGCGCTCGGAAAAATATAAATATCACGATGGAGGCTTTAGCCAACAATGTGGGAATAACTGAGCGATACCTGTATCGCATTGAAAATGAGAAGAAAAAGCCGAGCTTTGACGTTCTCTATAAGCTAATCCGAGAGTTGGCTATGTCGGCAGATGCAATTTTTTATCCTGAAAAGCCATCAATGGATTCTCAGATAGAAGACCTTGTCCGAAGTCTTTATAATTGCGATGACCAGTCCATCAAGGTTGTTCGCGCAACAGTAAAATCATTGTTGGAAAACCAATCAAAAGAGTAGCTGAGTGGCTACTCTTTTTGAGTGCCGTTATTCTTTCGGTTCAATGGTCGCATTTTTCAGTCAATTGTTTGTTCCAACAGCGCGTTGACTGATTTTGCAAAATCTCTCCATTCGTTCTTTAACTCTTCAAGCCGTTTAATTCCATCGGGAGTCATAGCGTACACTTTACGCAGTTTTGAATTTTGTGCGTCCCTATGTGAAATCAAAAAGCCCTGCTCTTCTAACCGGCGTAATACAGGATATAGCGTAGATTCAGTAACTTCCAAACCAACATTTTTTGACAGTTTATATCCATAACACTCTTCTCGGCTTAATAAAGACAGCACGCACATTTCTAAAACACAGGACGAAAGAAACCTTTTGCGTGATGGCTTGTTTATCTCATTATCAGCCATAATCATTCAGCCAAAAGAGTACGGCCTTTTCCGCAAACCTCGTAAATAGAATCGTATTGGTTTTCAATCAAAGAAACAACGGTCGCGCTCCTTTTTGCCGCTATTTTTTTATACAGGAAGTAAGGCAAGAACCAGCCCACAAAACCGGGAATTGCAAGCAGAATCATCAGAGGAATCATATTGGCGTAAATAAAAGCAAATGTAGCTCCACCAAGAAATGCCGTTCCAATCAGTCCTACAGTCATTGCTGTAACAAAAGCCGAGGTTGTTTTTGATCGCTCAAGATTGTCAATTTCTGAAATACCTGCTTCAAATTGTCGTTGCAACCGGGATAACTCCGCTTTGTTTCTAATTTTACGATCACGTTTGAATTTTAAGCTGACTGCGGAAAACCCGAAAGCTGATGGGGTGATTCCCTCCAACTTCCAACCGAAGTTAGGGTAAGCATCCGCGTATACACTTTCCATTTCGCGGGTAGTGACGATTTCTTTATACTCATAACCGATAAAGTTTTCGTTCTTTTTTGTGTTGTCGTTCATTGTATTAGCTCCCTTCAGATTTAGGGCAATGCCCTTAATGGATTTTACAGTCTTATTTTGCCACTTGATTGTTAGCGGATTGTTTGAGAAGTGTTTGAGAAATATTAATGCTAATATTATTCAATAGACACATCAAATTTTTTCAGTTTCTCAAACAGCATTTCATCATCAGTCTGTTTACCGTTTTTTGTTTCAATTCGGTTTCTGATTTTTAGCATATGGGTATCGGTGTCTGAGATGATTTCCGCACACTCCTTCAACTCGGCAGCAATCTCCGTACTATCAGGATGTTCTTGTTTATACTTAAGCTGATGTTCAAGACTCGCCCAAAAATCCATCGCAATCGTTCTTATCTGAACCTCAACTTTGAGATGTTTCACTTGCTCTGAAAAGAAAACCGGGACACTGACAATCAAGTGCATACTTCGATAACCATTCGGCTTGGGATTTGCGATATAATCTTTTTGCACAACAAGAGTAATATTGTCCTGTTCGGTCAATGCTTTTGCAAGCACATATATATCATCAAGATACGAGCAAATCACCCGAACACCTGCGACATCATGTATATGGGTTTCTATGTTTTCGAGTGTGAAATGAATATTATTACGTTCCATTTTTTCTGTGATACTGGCGGTGCGTTTCAACCGGGTATCAATGAATTTGATAGGATTTCTCTGATGTCGCACATTGAACTCCGCATTGAGAATATCAAATTTCGTCTTGATTGTTTTCGTGGCGCAAGCATACATCATCATTAGTTCTTTATATTCAACCATTCCTTCGATGATTTTTTTTGACTGGTCATACATAGCTGTCACGAATGAATCTTTCGTTGACATTAGCCCTGTAGGTAAGCCGGACATTTGAGATTCGGACATCTCTGAAAAGAGTGTCTCTAAGTATTCATTTTCATTTTTCATGCGGATCTCCTTTAACTTATTTCATTTTATTCTACTGTTTTAAGCGATTCAGCCATGTTGATACGTTTTAGCTTGCGGTTCATTATCATCTGCATAACGAAGGCAAAGAGAAGCGTTAATGCTCCTGAATATACATAGCTTTTCCAATCAATGAATGTGCTGAATTTCATGAATTCAATGTTGACTTGCATCATGACATAGGTGTGGAGAAATTTACCGAGTAGCAAGCCGACACCTGTGCCGATAATCGTCAAAATATTATTCTCGCGGAAAATGTAGGTCGAGGTTTCATTGTCGTAGAATCCTAAAACCTTGATTGATGCAATCTCACGTAACCTTTCAGTAATGTTGATGTTCGTGAGATTGTACAATACGACAAACGCAAGGGCTCCCGCACATAAAATTACGACAAGCACTATGTAATTTAAACTTTTCATCGTATCATTTATGCTGTCCTTCACATCGTCTACTACAGAAACATTGCTGACCTTTTCATCGGACAGCAGTACAGACACGGCATCATGCGAATCAGTGTCCTCTGTAAATACTATATACGCTCCGGTTATTTCAGAATTATCGAAAAACAATTCGGCGGTTTCTTTCGACACATAAGCAAAATTGCCTATGTAATTATCAAATATGCCGCTCACCGTTAGTTCGGCAGTTTTCAAATTCTTACTCGTAAAGGTGATTTTATCACCAGCATAAATCCCCATATCCTTTGCAAGCCCTGAGTTTATAATGACTTCACCAGTATTGGGGAAACCTACTTCTTTACCTGCGTATTCTAAATTCATATACCCGTCAAGATTATCCGTGTTCGGCGCAAGCACAGTAATATTTTTCGCCTTGCCATTAATGGATATATCCGCACTTGCCGTGGAGATATATAACAAATCCTTAATCGTATCAGAATGCTCCTCAAGGAAACTCTCTTTTGATTCCGGCACGGCCGAGAAGCTGATTTCCGCATTGTACTGCGTGATGTTTTCGTATTGGTCGGTAATCACGTTGTTAATCGAATCCTTTATTCCGAATCCGGCAACCAGAAGAGCGGTACAGCCGCCAATACCGATAATCATCATAAAAAAGCGTTGTCTATATCTAAATAAATTACGCAAAGATACTTTGTGCAAAAAAGACAACTTGTTCCACAGCGGTGTTATCAATTCAAGCAAAGTCCGCTTTCCCGACGTTGGAGCCTTTGGGCGGATTAAGTTAGCAGCAGCATTGCGGAGTGTGTTAATACAGCAAAGCAGTGTCACAGCTATGGTGCATAGGCAGGTTACGGCAAGGGCGGCAATCAGTAATTTCCCATCAAAGACAAATGCCATGTTATCGCTAAATGGATAAAGCATATTAAAGGCTTTCCAAATAACAGCCGGGAATAAAAAGGTTCCTCCAAAATATCCTATTAGACATCCTAAAACACCTGCACTGCCCGAATACAAAAAGAATTTGCTTATTATGCTTCCATTCCCATATCCAAGCGATTTGAGAACGCCGATCTGTGTCCTTTGTTCTTCAACCATGCGCGACATAGTTGTAATACAAATGAGTGCGGCAACGAGGAAAAAGAAAACGGGAAACACCTTTGCTATGCCACCCACAATACCTGAATCGTTTTCAAAAGAAACATAGCTCACATTAGCTTCACGCGTCAGAATAAAAACCGATGGAGGTTCGGGCATCTTCAAATATTCATTTGCTATTTGGCTGTCCGTGTACAATACGGCGGAGGCTTGTATGTCAGATATGATCCCATCATATCTTATCCCGGCACGTTCCTCTGTAATAGTTGTGATTTTGCCTTTGGTATCTTCAATTTTCCTTTTATATTCTTCACTGTAAATTCTTTCGCCTGAATTTACAGTGATATAGATTTCTTGATAATAGTCGCAGGAAAAGCCGTCCGGCAGCACACAAATAAATGCACTTATGCGTCCCGAACCTATATCGGAAGTTCCTCGCTCGACATTTATGTAATATGGTAAATTGCCAATACCCACTATCGTATATTCATCATAAGTAAGAGTGTCTAATGTTTCTTCGCTGTTTCCCCTTGAGATAGAAACCGTTTTTCCTATGTCCTCTTGCCCATACACTCCCGCATCAGCAACACACTCGTTTGCCGATTCGGGCATAGCTCCGTGTATAAGACTAAGTTTATTTATATCGTCAGAAATTGAATGAACTCGAAAAACTCGCTCTGCATTATCTTCATCTAAAACAAGTGCGTCGACAAAATATGCTCCGCCTGCGAATTTTACGAAATCCGAATCTTTGTAGGATTCCACATCCTCGTCAGTAAACCCAAGAGTGGAAAGCACACGGAAATCATAAAGATTGTTTTCTTGTAGATAACCATTTGCTGTTGTAATCATAGCTTCTTTGCATATAGAGAGCCCCGAAAAGAATCCGACACCGATAATGACGATTGTGAAAATAGCAAGATAACGCCCCAAACTTCCTTTGATTTCTCTGATCGCTGTTTTGAACAATTTCAAGTTTGAGTACCTCCTACCATTCTATATTTTCCACCGGGACGGGGTGTTCATTACACTTTACAGAATGAACCGTTCCGCTTTTCACTTTGATTACACGGTCAGCCATATCACAAAGTGCAAGATTGTGGGTTACAATAACCACCGTCATGCCATTTTTTCGGCTTGTATCCTGCAAAAGTTTCAGTATAGATTTGCCTGTATCATAATCAAGCGCACCTGTCGGTTCATCACAAAGCAGAAGTTTTGGATTCTTCGCCAACGCACGAGCGATTGCCACGCGCTGCTGTTCGCCGCCTGACAATTGAGCGGGGAAATTATTCTTCCGCTCACTGAGTCCAACATCCGCAAGCATCTGCGATGCGTTTAAGGGGTTTTTGCAAATCTGAGTAGCAAGCTCTACGTTTTCAAGAGCGGTCAGATTTTGCACCAAATTATAGAACTGAAATACAAAACCTATATCATGTCTACGATATGTTGTTAATTCACGGCTGGTATAGGTGGATATTTCAGTTCCGTCAAAACAAACCGAACCCTCGCTGAGTGTATCCATACCGCCGAGGATATTAAGTAAGGTTGTTTTTCCTGCGCCGGAAGAGCCGACGATAACGCATATTTCGCCTTTTTCTATATTAAACGATGCATCTTTTAGTGCTTCGATTTTTACTTCTCCCATTTGATATGACTTGTTCACATTCTTCAAAGATATGAATTTATTCATGTTGCTTGTTCCTCTCTCCGCTTATGACTTTTCTTGCTTTTTTGAGTCATTAGCCATGTTTTGGCCATTTAAGGGGCGCGGCATAGGGTTTAATGCTCACGCCCCTTTGTCTGAAAATTGTTAACGCAAAAACATTTTGTCGGCAATTTTCGCGTATGACCTATCAAAAGGATAAAACGATTCCTTTATCATTCGATTGATAAGTCAATTTACACATCTTCCCGTGGTTTGCATTCGGCACAATGTCCCGAACACGCCCATAATTTATCCGCCACAGGAGCCCAGTTTGCTGCAGTATTTTCGCACTTCGCACTTAAATCCCGTACATTCTCCGGGTTTTGCAAATCTGTAGAATGTGAACCTGTCGTTTCAACCATCTCAATTAATTCACTGGGATTATCCAGCAGAGGACAAACACGCAAATGATTTTCATTGAACGGCTGGCGGTCGTGATAAGCCATGAATAGCGGGGATTGCAGGGCTTCCAGTATTGTTTTCTCTTTAATGTTAGAATCTGAATAATGGATAAACGCACAAGGTTCCATATCCCCGTTGGCATTGATATGTAAATACCTACGTCCACCTGCGATACAGCCTTCGGCATATTCGCCATCGTTCCAGAAGTCCATCGTAAACAGTGGCTTTGTTTCTCTGAATTTGCGAACTTGTTGATACATATAAGCGCGTTGCTCGGCAGTTGCGATCAGTTCCGGCACAGCTTCCTTCCCGACAGGCATATAGGTGAAGAACCAACAGAATTTTGCGCCCCATTCAATCATTTGGTCAATATATTCCTCTGAGCCGATGACTTCGGTATTCTTGCTCGTATAGCAACAAAAAAAACCAAAGGGCAAGCGGTAGGATTTAAGAATTTCTGCCGCTTTTTTTACTTTTTCAAAAGTACCTGCACCCCTGCGGAAATCGGTTTCAGCCTCAAAACCCTCTACGCTAATCATGGGTATAAAGTTTTTCAAGCGTAATATTTCCTGCGCAAACTCATCGTCAATTAATGTGCCGTTGGTGAAAGCGGCAAACTGACAATCAGGGTGTGCTTCACATAGACGAAGAAGGTCAGCTTTTCGCACGAGCGGCTCACCACCAGTATAAATATATAGATGTACACTTAGTTCCTTACCTTGCTTGATAATGTCGTCCAGTGTTTCATATGGCATATTCAACTTATTTCCATATTCCGCCGCCCAACAGCCCGTACATTTTAAGTTGCAAGCTGTGGTGGGGTCAAGCAGTAGCGCCATAGGAATATTACAGCCATATTTCTCAGCAAGTTCTTCCTGTTTCGGATTGCCAATAATAGCTGCCTTCAACATTAAATTTTGGAATATGGATTTTAGAACTTCCTTGTCAACATCACGGCACACATCCATAATGAACTTGTACCAATTGTTATCCGGGTCATCTAAAACCTCATGAATCGCTTTGGATTGAAGCTCGAAACTCTCGATACCCAGTGCATCGATCCATCCTAAAAGTTTCGGCATATTTGTTTCGGGATCGCCGGAAATATAGTCCATAGCCCTATTCATTAAAAAGTTGCTGATTTTCTCTTTTGCACCCATAGTTGGTCTCCTTCTCTTGTTTCAAAGTTATTATCATTCATCCCATTTTCTTGAAAATCATTCAAGGGGTATGGGTGTTTGTTGAAATACTCATACCCCTTGATTTTGTAAAGTTCAAACCAACATTTTCAGGATGCGGAACCGGCAAGTAACACCTGACCTTTTTCGCACAAATCGTAAAGTGCTTCATAATGGCTGTCGATTTGAGGGGTGGCTTTATCTGCGCCATCCTTTTGTGACCGTCGATAGTTAAAATACCCAAGCCCCCAGCCGATCAAAGAGGGAATAAGCAAAATGATGCCAAGCAGAATATTGCTGCCGATAAAGCTGAAAATAGCACCGGTCAAAAATCCTGCTCCGACAATGCCAAATCCCAGCATTTTTCCCATGTCTCCAGCGGCTTTTTTCCATTCGATCTTGCGGATTTCCCGGACGATGCCGTCAAACTGCTTTTCTAAATTCCGAAGCTCTTCTTTGTGTTCCATACGTCGGTCACGCCGGAATTTCAGTTCAACCGCCGCTTCTCCTTGAGAGAACGGAGTGCTGATGTTAAAATCTGTACCGCAAAATTCCCAGCCAAAATTCGTATAACCGTCCGTATAAACTGTTTTCATTGCGTGAGGTACTGATACAGTCTTGTATTCATACATCACAGCGTTTTTCCCTTTTTCGTTTTCGTTCATTGTAGTGACTCCTATCGTTTTTTTATTTCAGTCGATTTTGTCCGGCTGATGATTATAGATTACCTTTTGATTGTTTATTGTTTGTTTGAATCGTGTTGGAGAAATATTAATGTGCGTTTTCCCATTTACTATGTTTTAAGTAAGATCACGCTTTTTTAGGAAAAGATTCGATACCGCTCCAAAGGCGACGGTTCCGACCACGCCTGCTATCAATGTGAGGAGCATTGTAATTACGGTTGAACTGAGCGTGGCAACACTTGCTGCCGGATATAACATCATGCCGAAAAGGAATGTAAACACAATCGTCATCCAGAGCTTATTCCTGAAAAATACGGCTATACCTAAAAACAGCGAACAGAATATCCCCATTAAAAATGCTTTTGAAATAAGGCATAGGAGTAAACCGCTCACATTCACATCGAATGCTTTTCCTGTAATCAATCCCGCAAGTATCGTGCCGAAAACATAAGTGATTATCATGCCCACGCCGCTGAAAATTCCGATTGCGCTTTTCGAGATAACATAGTCCACTTTTTTTGAATGAACAGTAAAAATGTTTTTCACAAATCCCGAACTGTAATCGTGCGCAATAAAGATCGCCATAAGCAGCCCTGCAAAAATAAACAGCATATTGATATTTGCAAATCCGGCAAAATCCATCGGGTTGTCGGCAACGGCAGAGCCGCCTGTGGATTCGATCATTTGCCATGCGTTTGTAATTTCTATTCCTGCGTGTACCGTTCCGTCGGGCGATGTGGTTTCCATGCCGCCCATACTGAGAACCATTGCTGGAATTATGGCGGCAATCAAAAGGAAAATGTAAAAGACCGGGGTATGGAACAGCCTGTAAAAGTCAAGTTTCAACATAGATTTCACACGGTTTCCAAAAGTCGGAGTTTGAAAAGACTCTTTGCTAATCATATTTTGAGCGGTCATGTTATTTGCCCTCCTTTGACATTATTTTTAGGTAATATTCTTCAAGTCCGATTTTATTGAATGCTATCTCATTGACGGGGATACCATTCGCATACATCAAGCCACCAGCATTGGCACTTTCCGTTTCGTCATAAATTCGGATTCCTCCGTCCTTTTGTTCAATCTCTCTGTACTTTTGAGAAAGAATAGACAAGGCCTGCATATCGTTTCCTGTTTTCATGAAAACGAAATCGCGGCACTCCTCGCTCATTTCGCTTTCGTGCATCTCTTTTATAAGAGTTCCGTTTCGGATGATTCCGTAATGAGTAGCGATTTTGGAAAGTTCACCGAGGACATGGGAGCTTATCAGAATGGTAACACCTTCTTCGCGGTTAAGCTCGATTAAAGTTTCCCGAACGATTCTCATACCGTCCGCATCCAGTCCGTTGATCGGCTCATCTAAAATCAACATTCGCGGTCTGCCGAGAAGGGATTGTGCCACGCCGAGCCGCTGTTTCATGCCAAGAGAGCATTTGCTGAATTTGCGCCCTGCCGCGCCTGCCATGTTGACGAGTTTCAAAACTCGCTCAACCTCTGATTTCGGATTTTTGATATTGAGGTTTAACGCCTGCATCATCAAGTTTTGATAGACCGTACTGTTTCCGAAACAACCGGGATTTTCAATCAACACGCCCATCCGGGCGCGAACTCCGGCGTCAGTGTAATCTCTGCCATACAAACGGATTTCACCGCTGCTGGGGACTAAAAGCCCGCAGATCAGCTTTTCTGTTGTGGATTTGCCGGAGCCGTTTTCACCGATGAACCCGTAAATCGAACCTTCCGGTACTTTCAGATTCAAGTTTTGTACGGCGTTTATGTTGTGGAAGGCTTTGGACACGCCAACAGTTTCAATTGCATACATATTTAATCTTCCTCCTTATATGTTTTGATTATTTTCGTTTTCGCCGGGAATAACTGCGTCCTTTTTGTCGTCATCGGACAAAAAAGTATCGACAAACTTGCTTTCGATTTTCTTATAGCCGGAAACGACACCATTTTCGATTGCCTTATAGCCGGACACAACACCGTTTTCTATCGCGTTATAGCCCGATACGACGCCCTTTTCGATTGCCTTTTCGACTTTCATAGCTTTTTTCATTATGATTTGCTCCTTTCAGATTATGGGCTATTGCCCTAATTGACTTTGCAAGACTATTATGCGATTTGTTTGTTTGCTAATTGTTTGAGAATTGTTTGAGAAATATTAATGCTCCTTTTTATAGTATCTTTCCGCTTGTCTGCTGGCTGTGATATGGGCTTTGTCCTTTATCGTTTCAAATGGTATACATTCGGAAGCAGAGTATCTTAAGCCGATGCTGTCCAGTTTTTTCAACAGCGCGTTGATTATGCTCTTGGATTTGTAGTTTTGTAGTATATCAATTGCAAAGCAGTCTCCGGCACAAACCATATTGATACGGAGCCCCGGCACACCGCTATTGTAGAGGTGGATAGAGTCGACATATTTTTCGTTTTCGCCAAGTTTTACTTGCCCAAGATAGCTGATGACATAGGTGTTAATACATAAATCGTTGAAAAAGGACAGTGCTTTCTTTTTTTCTTCCAACGATTGAATCTGATCAAGTTTTTCACACATACCAATTTGTGCATTGATTAAGTTTTTTACTGCATCTGGTGTTCTTTGTTCCTTAATCATAGAACGGTATAGCGTTGCTCGTTCGGAAACGCTCATCTTGTCAATTTCCTCCGAATAGGGCAAGTAAAGGCTGCCCATGCAATTTTTATGTGTATTATCCAATCCGATTTCTTTTCGGTAATCCACAGCCATACTGCACACGATGGGTTTATCTGCATCGGAGTGAACAGCATAGATGCTCTCCGACACAAGACTTGCCAGCAAAATTGCCGGTGTGGCTTCGTTAGCCCGCATATAATCAAGAAAATCTTGTTTGTTTATCTGTAGTTCACAGCGGTAAAAATCACTGCAATCTTCCGAATTTTCCGGTAGTGCATAGCCATCTTTTGTGATTTGAGGAAGATTATTTTCATCAACATCAAACATCACATTTCCAATCGGTTCTTGTGTTTCGCCGGGCAGTAATGCTTCCCCTGCAAGACGAATGCCGGAAGGATCGGATTTTTTGTTGTAGCGTAATCCGCAATAATAGTAGATTAGTGTTTCTAAGAAGGGCATAATACCCCGCCCATCACAAAGAGCATGATGAAACGCTATGCAAACGGAATTGTCCCAATAGGTTATATCAACCAAATGATAACCGGTCCCCATGCTTCCAAGCTGACGTAGCTTTTTTGTTTTTGCCGCATTCATTGAAATGGCACTCTCTTCTAAATAGAAATCTCCATTTTTTTCGACAAGTTTACTGGCCATATAGGGGAATCGTTGCAATGTATTTGCAAGTGCCATTTGCAAATAATCACCCCTTATTTTGTTTTTCATCCTTACATCGAGAACGGTGCTGTTGAGTCCGCTTTCTCTATTAATCGTTCCGCAGACGGCAAACATATCATCACTGATAAAGTTTTTAGCGTGGATGAATCCCGGTATGTACTCGTAGATTTTCACCCCGTCCCGGAGTAGCGATTTGTAATTGGAGCGGGTTAAAAGCCAAACCAGCTTTTTATCGGGGATTCCCGGTGTAATAATACGCACGTCAACACCTTTTTTCGCGGCGTTCCGAAGGGCGTCCATAATTGCGAAATCACATATTAAATAGGGTGTCGAGATATACAAATATTTTTTTGCGGCATTGATCATATTGAGATATACACCTCTGCCAACATTTTCTGTCTTGAATAATCCGGGAACATCACCATAAGGAATTATCATGCCGTCATTTTCAAACGCAGGATAACTGACATCTAAATAAGGTTCATACAGAAGCTGTGTCTTGCTTTGCATATTCCATGACGATAAAAACATCATGGTTAGGTTTTTTACCGCTTCACCTTCAATCTTCACCGCGCTGTCTTTCCAGTGTCCGTGTTTCGGATGAAGATTAATATATTCATCCGCCAAATTCGCGCCCCCGGTAAACCCAACGATGCCATCAATGACCGTGATTTTTCTATGATCACGATTATTGTGTATCTGTGAAAGAATAGGGGTAACTCTGTTGAATGGAATACAGTCAATGCCTTCATCCGTCAGTTCTTTGTAGTAATGCTGTGGGAGGGTAGGCATACAGCCGAAATCGTCATATATGACATTCACTTTCACACCTTGCCGTACCTTTTGAAGTAATATATCGTGAATGGAATCCCACATAACACCTTGTCCGATTATGAAATATTCCATGAAAATAAAATGCT
>JGI994J12354_10002883_pt1 | contig 16397 bp, 14 predicted proteins | sample IntmicLarv3ML3BL_FD_12354 | JGI IMG/M metagenome (IMG submission 12354) | reverse complement strand
CCTTAGTTATCTTGAGTTCATCCATCGGACTGGCTTCTATCGTAGTACTAGGAATGTTATCACCTAGTAAAAAGTCTACATGTTCTTCATCCGCTACTTTACTTTTTCGTGTTTGTTTTGGCTTTTTATCTGTTACTGCTTCGCTATCTCTAGGTGTCTCTTGACGTTGTTTGCGACTTTTCGAAACACTGTTATAGGCATATGCTCCGCCCTTTTTAAGCGGTGTTAGAAGCGATTTTTGCGTCATGATAATTGCCGAAATAATAAGTCCTATTACGACAATGGTGTATGCACCCACAGTTCCAAAGGCCAGTCCAAATAACCACGCCTGAAAAGCACCTATTAGTCCGCCACCAATCTTCTCATTGGCACAAATTTGATAATATTCCCAAAAGGAATGTCCCTTGCCTAGTCCGATTGTAAGTAGTTGTAAGAATCCGCATAGGAAAAGCACGCAACACATGGCTCCGATTAATTTCCTTCTGATTAGCGGATTGTTCTTGTTTGATATATAAAAAGCAATGACAAAAAACAAAATAAACGGAACGATATAAGCAACTAATCCAAAAATCCCAAAGAAGAAATAGCTAATGAGACGCCCTACTACTCCCCCAATGCCAAAATTGCTAATTAACAATACAATCGACACCGCCAAAATACACAGGAGTATAATTTCCCCCCGCAAACCATTGTTGTCAGCATTTTTCAAAGTTCTTTGTTTTGCCACACTTTTCCTTGCTGGCGTTTTTCTCTTTGATGCTGTTCCTCTTTTGTTTTTAGTAGTCTTTTTTGCTGGTGCCATCTCTTTTCCCCTGTTTATCTTTTATAAAAAATTAAGACCGATTGCTAAAAGTCCCATAACTAAGCAATATCCGGCAAAATATTTTAGGTTGCTCTTTTTGATAAGTCTAAGCATAAAATTTATACAAACAACTCCTATTACGGCGGCAATTATCATTCCAACAACACAATATCCCCAAAAGGCGATAGTAATACTTCCTTTCGGTACCGTTACAATCGCCACAATCGCAGCGCCAATAATAGTCGGTATCGATAATATAAATGAATATTTAACAGCAAATTTTACCGAAAATCCGCACAGCAAGCAAGCGACAATCGTAATGCCAGCCCTTGATACGCCTGGTAATACCGTAAATCCCTGACAGATGCCAATCACTAACGCTATCTTGTAGTCGATATCTACCGGTACTTTTTTGCCTTGTGAAGCGAAGTTTGCCACTAACAAGAAAACTGCTGTAATTAATATTCCAGCACTTGTTGCCAAAAGTGAACCCGACATTTTGTATGTTATCGAACGCAACAATAACCCAATAACCACTGTCGGTATCAGCGAAACCAAAATCATCGCTGCAAAATTACGGTAATTATTATTTAATATTTTGCGAAATCTCAAAGCGTCGCCATTTCTTTTGTTGCGAAAGAATATCTTGATATTCTCGATGATATCACCTGTCATCTGTTTTAACGATACCAATATCTGGCGAATATCCCCTTTGAACACTAAGAATACTGCCACTAGCGTCCCGACATGCAACATCACTGTTAAAAGCATCTCAAGTTGGACATCACCTTTTACCCAGTGTTCATGAAACGCCAACTGTCCGGCACTACCAACTGGCAGAAACTCCGTGAGACCTTGTACTATACCCATAACAATAACTTGTAAAAAACTCATAAATTCAACCCTATCCCAAATTAAATCAACATCTCTTATTATATCACTTTTTTATGTCAGATACAATTTTTCTCGCTACTATTCTTCCCAATTATGGTACACATATTGGACATCGTCATCATCATCCAAAAGGTCTAACGTTTTTTGGAAGTTCTTAATTGCCTTTTCATCAGTCAATTCCACCCAAGTCTGGGGAATCATCGTCACTTCGGCTTCAAGCATTTCTACTCCTTGTGCTTCTATTTCCTCGCGAACTGCCGAGAAATCATCCGGTTCAGTAATGATTTCGTAACTATCGTCCTCTTCAACGAAATCACTTGCGCCAGCTTCCAATGAGACCATCATTAAATCATCGCTTTCCATCTTGCACACTTCTTTATCTACGATGATTTGTCCTTTCTTATCAAACATAAACGAAACGCACCCTGGCGTCCCGATATTACCTTCTCCTTTAGAAAAGGCGCTACGAACATTAGCCGCTGTGCGGTTCTTATTATCTGTTAAAGCATCTACGATAATAGCTATTCCATTAGGTCCATATCCCTCATATGAAACATACTCATAATTATCAGCTTCAGCATCGCCGGCTGCCTTTTTAATCCCTCTTTCAATGGTATCATTTGGCATATTGTTCGCTTTTGCCTTGGCGATAACATCACGCAACTTGCTGTTATTAGTCGGGTCTGCCCCGCCTTCTCTAACTGCAACTACAATTTCGCGCCCTATAATCGTAAATACCTTACCTTTTTTGGCGTCTTTCTTTTCTTTTTTATGTTTAATATTTGCAAACTTTGAATGTCCTGCCATAATCAATTCACTCCTTTGTCTTAAATGTNCAGTTTTCTCTANCCTTCTTTATACACACGGGGAACTCTCTTGCCTATTCCGCAAGCAAATTCATAATTAAATCGNCCAGAAAGCTCNCCGAGTTCCTCCATCGTGATGACTTCATTAACTGATTNCCCTAAAAGCGTTACTTCGTCAAGTTCCTTTACATCTGTTATATTACTTACATCCACCATAAATTGGTCCATACAAATCCGCCCCAGAATCGGCGCTTTTTGTCCTTTTACTAAGATATACCCTTTATTTGATAAGCTTCGCGCATAGCCATCTGCATAGCCCACTGGTATTGTCGCTACCTTTGTCTTTTTCTTGGTAACATGAATTCCACCATAACTAATGGCTTCTCCCTCATCGACTACTTTAAGATGAGTAATATGGCTTGTTATCGCCATCGCTGGCGTAAGACGCATCTCAAGCTCCATCATTTCTTTAGATGGATACAGACCGTAGATGCTGATTCCCGCTCGAACTACGTTCATATTCGCCTCGGCAAACTGCATGATTGCCGCACTATTGCTGCAATGATGTAGTGGTATATTAATGCCCTTTTTTGATAATTCCTTAGCAAAAGCGCCGAAACGCTTTATTTGCTTCTTTGTCGGCTCATGTTCAAGTTCATCCGCTCTAGCAAAGTGTGTAAAAATTCCTGCCACATTAATATTCGGTAAAGTAAAGATAAGAGCGATTTCTCTGATGCTTTCCTCTATATCAGCAAATCCAATTCGATTCATTCCCGTATCTATTGCCAAATGAATATCAACTCTTTTGCCCATCTCTAACGCTATTTCTGATAGAGCTTCAGCTTGTGCAAAATTAAAAATTGTGGCTGTTAGATTATTAGCAACAACACTTTTATAGTCCTCTGGAAACGTAAATGCTAATAGTAAAATCGGCTTTGTTATCTTAGCACTTCGCAATTCCATTGCTTCTTCAATAGCCGCCACGCCAAATCCCCAAACAGTCTCTTCACGTTCGAGTCTTCTTGCCACCGGTACGGCGCCATGTCCATAACCATCCGCTTTGATAATGGCCATCACTTTTGTATCTTTTGTCACCGCTTGGGATAATTGTTTTAAATTGTCATATACCGCATCCAAATCAATGGTAGCACATACTCTTCGATGTAATTCCATCTTTAATCCTCCCTTAGTGTTCTCATTAAATTAGCAGCGGAAATCCGCTGCTAATCATTAGTTTACCTATGCTCATTCGTTCTCAGAATGAGTTAAACGATATGATAACCGCATTAAACTTTCCGACAAGTGGACATTTTCTACTATCACACCTGCTGGAACCTTTAGGTTTAAGTCTATGTGTGCAAAATTCCAAATCCCCTTAATGCCATGGCAAGTTAGTGTTTCCATGATTTCTAGCGCGCTATCTTTAGGTACAGTCAACGCTGCAATTTCCACTTCATTTTCCACTAAAAATGCCGGTAGCTCCGTAATCATTTTAATATCTATTCCACGCACTCTCTCTCCTATTAATTTAGGGTCGTTATCAAAAAAACCGATAATTTTGAAGCCGCGTTTCTCGAATTTAACATAATTAGCAAGAGCTTGGCCTAATTTACCCGCTCCTACAATAATCAAAGGGTGAATTCTATCAATTCCTAATATTTTACCGATTTCTTCGTAAAGAAATTTGACATTGTAACCATATCCTTGCTGTCCAAAACCACCGAAATTGTTCAAATCCTGGCGTATCTGCGAAGCTGTTACGCTCATCAAATTGCTAAGCTCGCCAGATGATATTCGCTCTATCCCACTTTCGATTAATTCACCTAAATAACGATAATATCTCGGCAATCTTTTAATAACTGCCTTTGAGATTTCTTTTTCATTCAAGATAAGAACCATCCTTTTCTGCCAGGTTAGTTGTCTCATGGCTGCTTTCGCGTGCTTTCATGTTACACCACCTTTTTTCAATAACTCACTCCCTTTGGTCGTTCGTTAAGCTATCAGGTTAAACCAAATGTTCGCTTCGCTCTCGCTTGGTTTCCTGCTGATAGCTTATTTTACTCCAATAACCCTTGTCTTGTCAATTATGCTGTTTTATTATAAGATAGCTTAGACAGCGTATCACACTAGGAGGAAAACATGGTACTTTCATGCCGAAATATAAGTAAATCATTCGCCACCAATGTCATCTTAGAAGATGCATCATTTCATCTTGAAGACTATGAAAAAGTGGCTTTAGTCGGCACCAATGGTGCTGGCAAATCAACATTACTAAAAATAATAGCTGGCGAACTCTCAGCGGATTCAGGCGATGTTACTATTGCCAAAGGGAAAACCCTCGGTTATCTAAGCCAACATCAAGAGATGTCCTTGGATACTTCTATATATGATGAATTATTAGAAATCAAACGTCCTATTATTGAAATAGAACAACAAATGCGGACCGTAGAGGCTAATATGAAAAAAGTTTCAGGAAGTGAACTGGACGAATTACTTGCCACCTACACTAGGATATCTCACGAGTTCGAACAACAAAACGGCTATGCCTATAAAAGTGAAATAGTCGGCGTCTTAAAAGGTCTTGGCTTTACCGAAGAAGATTTCACTCGTCCTGCCAACGCTCTTTCGGGCGGACAAAAAACGCGTGTTTCTTTGGGCAAACTTTTGCTATTAAAACCTGACATCTTACTACTGGATGAGCCAACAAATCATCTTGATATGGATTCGATTGCTTGGCTTGAGAATTTCCTTTCACACTATAACGGTGCGCTTATAATTGTTTCACATGACCGTTACTTTATCGACCGTATGGCGACTAAGATACTTTCCCTTGAGCAAAACAAACTAACCGTTTTCGCTGGCAATTATACCGCTTTCGCCGAGAAACGCGAACAGCTTTATCGCGCCAAAGTTAATGCCTATCTAAATCAACAAAGGGAATTGAAACACCAAGAAGAAGTAATCACCAAGCTGCGCTCTTTTAACCGCGAAAAGTCAATCAAACGTGCTGAAAGTCGCGAGAAAATGATTGCTCGAACAGAATTAATAGAAAAGCCTATTGATGAAAATAATGAGATGAACATCACTTTAACGCCAAACACCCAAAGCGGTACGGACGTTTTACACATTGAGGATTTGAGCAAGTCATACGGTGATATTCATTTGTTTTCTCATCTTACTACAGACATTAAACGCGGTGAACGAGTTGCCATCATTGGTCAAAATGGTACTGGCAAGACTACTATCTTGAAAATTCTCAACCAGTTAGTGACTGCTGATGCTGGCGAAATAACTCTTGGCAGCAACGTTTGCGTCGGTTACTATGATCAAGAACATCAAGTAATTGACACTAACAAAACTATCTTTGAGGAGATATCAGATGCCTATCCACACCTTGACGGCACCAAAATCCGCAATGTGCTAGCGGCCTTCTTATTCACGGGTGACGATGTTTTCCAAAAGCAAGAAACTCTAAGTGGCGGTGAACGTGGTCGCGTCTCACTAGCAAAATTGATGCTTTCAAATGCTAACTTTTTGATTCTTGATGAGCCAACAAATCATCTTGATATCATCTCAAAAGAAGTGTTAGAACGCGCCCTAAACAATTATACTGGGACCGTTTTATATGTCTCACACGATCGCTACTTTATCAATCGTACAGCGACCAGGATTTTGGCTTTGACCAATCAAAAATTAGTTAATTACGTTGGGAATTATGATTATTATTTAGAAAAAAAGGAAGAATTGACAAATATCTACGCGCCAAGTACCGATGTTTCTTCCACTAATAATGACATCAGTGAAAATAGACTAAGTTGGCAACAAGCAAAAGTTGCTCAGGCACAAGAACGAAAGCGCCAAAGCAACTTAGAAAAAATCGAAAAAGAAATCGCCACACTTGAAGTTCGCATAAAAGAAATAGATGAACAATTCGAACTTCCTAAAGTGGCCGTGAATGTGGCCAAATGTCAAGAACTCAACACTGAAAAAGAGTCTCTTTCCGCTCGGCTTTTAGAGTGTTATGAAATATGGGAGTCTTTAGCCTAACTTTTCTTTATGCTTCCAACTCTTCTCTTACTGCCAAAATAAAATCTTTGCTATTAAGTACAATCGGGTCTTTTAGGCTTGTGATAATTGCTAAATCCTTGGTCATCTTACCGCCTTCTATAGTCGCTAAGGTGGCCTTTTCTAGTTTGTCAGCAAACTCCATTAACTCCTTGTTATCATCTAGCTCGCCTCTTTTTCTAAGCGCTCCACTCCACGCGAAAATGGTTGCCACTGAATTAGTTGAGGTCTCTTTACCCTCTAAATGCTGATAATAATGACGCTGAACTGTTCCATGAGCTGCTTCATACTCAAAATATCCATCTGGCGAAACCAACACCGACGTCATCATCGCTAATGAACCAAATGCTGATGAAATCATATCGCTCATAACGTCACCATCATAATTCTTACACGCCCAAATAAAACCTCCCTCGGCTTTCATCACACGAGCAACAGCATCATCTATAAGGGTGTAGAAATATTCGATTTTGGCCGCTGTGAACTTACTTTCATATTCCTTCTCAAAAATCTCTTGGAATATGTCTTTAAAAGTGTGGTCATATTTTTTAGAAATGGTGTCTTTCGTTGCAAACCATAAATCTTGCTTAGTATCAAGAGCGTATTCAAAACAACTTCTAGCGAAGCTCTCTATCGATTCATCAAGGTTATGCATGCCCTGTGCGATACCGGCACCTTGATACTCATGAACTAGTTCCTTTGTTACTGTCCCATCTTCAGCAGTATACACTAACTCTACTTTACCGGCTCCTGGGATAATCATTTCGACATTTTTATATACGTCACCATATGCATGGCGGGCAATAGTTATTGGCTTTTGCCAGTTTTTGACGCATGGTTCAATTCCTTTTACCACGATTGGAGCCCTAAATACTGTTCCGTCCAGTGCCGCTCTAATTGTGCCGTTAGGGCTTTTATACATCTCATCAAGATTGTATTCTTCCATTCTAGCTGCATTTGGCGTAATCGTAGCGCATTTTACTGCTACCTTGTGTTTCTTCGTAGCCTCCGCTGAATCAAGTGTCACTTGGTCCCTCGTCTTGTTACGATATTCAAGACCCAAATCATAATACTCTGTATTTAATTCTATAAACGGACTCAGCAACTCATCTTTAATAAACTGCCACAAAATCCGTGTCATTTCATCGCCATCCATCTCAACTAATGGGTTTACCATTTTTATCTTTGTCATAATAGCCTCCTTGATTGTACTTGTCTTTTATTTTATGTCGCTACTACACATCTTACTTCATGGCGATAGCTTCTATCTCAACTAAGGCTCCCATCGGTAACTTAACAACCTGAAAACATGAGCGTGCTGGAGCATTTTCCTTAAAATACGTTCCATATACTTCGTTCATCGCTGCAAAGTCATCCATGTCGGCCAAAAAAACTGTGGTCTTAACAACATCGCTAAGTTCTGCGCCAGCTTCGTTTAGCACGCCCTTAACATTTTCTAAAACTTGTTTTGTCGCCGTAGCGATATCTTCATTCACAAATGTCCCGTCTACTGGGTTAAGTGGAATCTGTCCCGAAGTAAATACCAAATTATCGGCTATTATTCCTTGTGAATATGGTCCTAGCGCCCCTGGGGCATTTTTGGTGCTAATGATTTTTTTGCTCATAACAAATCTCTCCTTTAAAATGTTGTTCCTATCGTTACATGTCCTATCCTTCGAGTTGTACGCACTCCATCAGTAATTGAATCGCCGCTTCCACGGTTTGTTCTCTGATGTCTTGACGATTACCGTCAAAGTGTTTTTCAACTACTTTCGTTCTACGTTTTACGCAACACCCAATATATACTAAACCAACGGGCTTTTCCTCAGTTCCGCCATCTGGTCCGGCAACTCCGGTTGTCACAATACTGACATCTGCACCAGTTTTTTGACAAACTCCTTTTGCCATCTCAAAAGCCGCCTCGTTGCTAACGGCACCGAAGTCGTTAAGTGTTCGAACGCGTACACCCAGTCGCTTTTGCTTAGCTTCATTGGAATAGGTGATAAACCCTTCCTTATATATCTTAGAAATACCCGCAACACTAATCAGCTGTGCGGCCACTGCCCCGCCAGTACAAGATTCTGCGGTAGTAATGGTCAAATCCTTTTCTAATAAAAACTTTATAACTTCTTCAGCGGTCGCATTGTCCTTACTCATCGGTAAACTTCCTCGCTCTTTCTTCTGTTAAATTCGCCAAGTATCTAGTCTTGCATAGTTAGTACATTTTTATTTTTAACCAAATAATCAACTAATGATATTATCGTAAATACTAAAGATGCGTATATCAGTATCTGCTCAAGAATATCAAACAAGCCACCTAAGTCAGCAATAACAACGATAATCATCACCATTTGTGTTGCCGTTTTGATTTTNCCCCACCAACTTGCAGCGATGACAATACCGTTATCGGCAGCAACCANTCGTAGGCCGCTAATAATAAATTCACGTGAAATAATTACGATTACTATCCACGCNGGCAAAGTCTTTAGGGCAACCATGCAAATCATCGCTGCACCTACTAATAATTTATCAGCCAATGGATCCATGAATTTGCCAAAATTAGTAATCAAATTATCCCTTCTTGCTAGATAGCCATCTAGCCAGTCAGTTAAGCTTGCGATGCAAAATAGTGCTAACGCTACCCACTTATTGGCTCCATTACCAAATGGCAACAACATACACAATACAAAAAAGGGAATCATAACAACCCTTAAAATCGTTAATTTATTCGGTGTGTTCATCTTCATTTATAAGTTCTCCTATCAAATCGTATTCTAGTGCCGCTGTGACTTTCGCTTCCACAAAATCACCTGATACAAGCGACTTACTTGTATTAATAAAAATATATCCATCAACATTTGGCGCATCAGCATAGGTTCGCCCTATATAAACCTCTTCATCAGCAACCTTTCCTTCGATAAAGACCGTAAGTTGTTGTCCTATTCTCTTCTCGTCAAGTTCAAAAGATATTTCTTGTTGAAGTTCCATAATTTCCGCCTGTCGCTCTTGCTTTACTTCCTCGGAAATTTGTTCCGACATCTTAGCTGCCGGTGTATCTTCTTCTAACGAATAGGTAAATACTCCTAATCGTTCAAATTCCATTTCATCCACGAACTCCATCATTTCCACAAAATCTTCCGCGGTTTCGCCAGGAAATCCAGTAATCAAGGTCGTCCGCAATACGATGTCTGGAATCTCTTGTCGGAGTTTTCTAATCACTTTAACCAACTGCTCTTTGGAAGTTCTTCGCCCCATCCGCTTCAAGACATCTGTGCTAGCATGTTGGATTGGTATATCAAGATAATTGCATATCTTAGGTTCTTCCTTAATCGTTGTAATAAGTTCGTCATCGATTTCTTCGGGATAACAATACATCAACCTAATCCATTGCAACTCTTCTATCTTACACAGTTCTCTCAACAATCTATGCAATGACTTCTCGCCATCCAAATCAATTCCATAAGTAGTTGTCTCTTGTGCGACTACAATTAGTTCTTTAATGCCATCTGACACCAGTTGTCTCGCTTGTTTTAGCACTTTCTCCATTGGAACGCTTCTAAAATTGCCGCGAATTTTGGGGATTATACAATATGTACAGTGCTTGTCGCATCCTTCGGCGATTTTAAGATAAGCATAGTGCCCGCCAGTGGTAACAATCCTTTTGTCGGCGCCCTTTGGTAACGCATCGGGATTGCAAAAGCGACTAACTTTCTTGCCTTTTAACACTTCATCAATAGCTCCCACAATATCATCAATCGCTGTAACGCCAACTATTGCATCTACTTCGGGTATTTCACTTTGTATCTCCTCGCGATAACGCTCCGCTAGACATCCTGCGACCACCAACGCCTGGCAATTACCATTTGTTCGGTACTCTGCCATCTCCAAAATCGTTTCAATGCTTTCTTCTTTGGCATCATGGATAAAGCAGCAGGTATTGATAACTATAACTTCCGCCTCCTGCTCCTCATTTGTAATTGTATGACCTTGTTCTTTGATAATACCTAGCATTTCCTCGGTATCTACCAAGTTCTTGTCGCATCCTAGCGAAACAAATAATATCTTCATTCGCACTTTCCTCTTAAAAAGCTGTTACATCCAAGAAGTAACAGCTTTTGTCGTCTATCCTTATTCGTTTTCTTCTTCTGGCATCTCTTCCTCCGAAAGGATTTTGATCTTGCCATTATAAACTTCCTCAACCGCTACTGAAAGTGGTTTCTTCCCCTCTTCCATGATGTCTGAAGCAGCACCGTTAATTAATTGTCTTGCTCTTTTGCTTGTCGCTAAGACGATTGAATAACGACTATTTACCACTGGTGCTTCGTTTACCTCTACTTCTTCGTTTACTACCTTAATTAATTCCGAATATGATGGATGTATCATACTTGCCCCTCTCTTATTGACTAATATAGTTTATCAAATCTTCTTGTATCTCTTTGATTAGTTCCTCGTGACTATTTGCTTTATCCTTTTCGCCTTGAATGATGCTATCCATCTCATCAACGCACTCTTCCACATCATCGTTGACCAAAATGTGGTCATACTTCGCCATTCCTTTAGCTTCTTCAACTGCCCGTTCAATCCGCTTGTCTATTATCTCGTCACATTCTGTTCCGCGCATCACTAGGCGATTTTTAAGTTCTTCAGTGCTTGGCGGTACGACAAATAGCAATAATGTTTCAGGATATTTTTCTTTTACTTCTAAAGCACCTTGTATCTCTATTTCTAAGATAACATCTTTGCCTTCGTTTAACATCTTTTCAACGTACTCTTCTGGTGTTCCGTAGTAGTGACAAACGTATTTTGCATATTCTATCAATTTATCTTCTTTAATTAATTGTTCGAATTCGCCTTCACTGATGAAAAAATATTCTTCACCGTCTTTTTCGCCTTCACGAGGCTGTCGAGTTGTCGCTGAGATAGACAATGCGTAATGGTCATGCTTATCCAGCAATCTGCTCATCAAGGTTCCTTTGCCTGCGCCGGAAAATCCCGATACTACTACCAGTGTTCCTCTCTTACTCATGCTAAGTCCCTTCTACTCAATATTTTGGATTTGTTCTCTAAGTTTCTCTATCTCTGTCTTTAGGTCTATCGCTGCATTGGAAGTCGATAGGTCATTCGCTTTTGACAAAATAGTATTTGCCTCGCGGTTCATCTCCTGAGCAATGAAATCCAATTTACGCCCAATTCCTTGACCTTCCTCCAATACCTTTTTGACATTATCAATATGGCTTCTCAAACGAACCGTTTCTTCATCAGTGCAGATTTTGTCCGCAAAAAACACTACTTCCGCAACAATACGGCTTTCTTCTATCTGATTATCCTTTAACAGTTCTTCAACCTTGTTTTCAATTTTGGCACGGTATTCCGAGATAATCTCTGGTGCTCGTTCCTCAACTTGCGAGGTTAGGGTACTCATATTGTCAAGCTTAGCAATCAAGTCGCCTTTAAGCGCCGCACCTTCACGTTCACGTGATGATGCAAAAGCTTTGGCCGCTTCTCTTAACGCTTTTTCAAGCATCGCCCATAATTCTTTCTCATCAACTGGTTGCTCTTCAATACTCAATACTTCTGGATAACGAGAAAGTTCTGAAACACGAATGTTGTTGTCTAAACCAAAATCGCCACTCATCTCTTTGAAATACTCAAGGTATTGACTTGCCATCTCTTTGTTATACTTGATGGCAACTTTGCCCTCCGTATAATCCTCATAGAAAATAAAGACGTCTACCTTGCCTCGTTGCATGTATTCTTTTAGTAAATTTCTGATAGAAGCCTCAAAAAAACTTAATTTCTTAGGCATCTTAAAATTAAAATCCAGATATCTATGATTTACAGATTTGATTTCTACTGTAAACTTTTTATCTGAATCTTGGATTTCCGCTCGGCCGTAGCCTGTCATACTTTTTATCATTATTTTCCCATTTCCTATGTAATATCAGCACTTAAACTATTATAGAACATCACAAAACTCTAGTCAAATCATTTTTTTCTGTTATACTATAACTTGACAGTAAAGGAGAATTTTTATGGCATTTGACGGAATTACTATTGCAAATATTGCAGCAGATTTAGATAAAGCAATCGTCGGCGGGCGAATTAACAAAATCGCACAACCAGAAAAAGATGAATTATTGATAACTATCAAAAATAATCGTGAGTCTTATCGACTTTTTATTTCCGCTAGCGCATCACTACCACTTATCTATTTGACTGACCATAATCGCAAAAGCCCGATGACTGCTCCTAACTTTTGCATGTTGCTTAGGAAACATATCGGACACGGCAAAATCGTTTCCATTGTTCAACCTTCGTTTGAACGAATTATTCGTTTTGAAATCGAACATCTAAATGAATTAGGTGACCTTTGCAAAAAGTATTTGGTAGTGGAAATCATGGGTAAACACAGCAATATTATATTTACCGATGACAAAGATATGATTATTGATAGCATCAAACATGTCCCTTCGCATATTAGTTCTGTTCGCGAAGTGTTGCCAGGACGAGATTATTTCGTGCCGCAAACACAAGACAAATGCGACCCTTTGACTATTGATGAGACGGCCTTTGTTGAACAAGTAATCTCTCGTCCACTATCAATCATGAAAGCACTCTTTACCTCTTTGACGGGAATAAGCCCCTTGGTTGCCGAAGAAATATGCTTTCGCGCATCAGTAGATGGCGGTGCTGCTTGTGATTCTTTAACTGACATTGCTAAGAGTCACTTGTTTCATACCTTTAAGCGCGCAATGGATGACATTGCTGATAAATCTTTTCATCTGAATATCATCTATAAGGATGACGAGCCTATCGATTTTTCAAGTATTACCCTTTCAATGTATGATGATTTAAACAGTAAATCTTTCTCTGATATATCCGCTTTGCTAGAAGCGTATTATGCCGAGAAAAATGTTATCACAAGAATACGCCAAAAGTCTGTTGATTTACGCAAAATCGTTACTACTGCTCTTGAACGTAATGTAAAAAAGTATCAGTTACAAGAAAAGCAAATGAAGGACACTGAAAAAAAAGACAAATATCGCATTTATGGCGAATTGATTAATACCTATGGCTACGATGTTAAAACTGGTGACAAATACCTAGAAGCACTTGACTACTATAATAATGAAACAATCAAGATTCCGCTTAACCCCGATTTAACTCCCCTTGAGAATGCTCAAAAACATTTTGAACGCTACAATAAATTCAAACGAACAGCCGATGCTCTTAGCACTCTCTTGACGGATACTAAAAAAGAGATAGAACACCTAGAGTCGATTAGAACTTCGCTTGATATGGCACTGACTGAGAATGATTTGGCTCAAATCAAGGAGGAACTAATTCAATACGGTTACATGAAGCGTAAGATTACTGGGCGAAAAGATGCAAAAATCGTATCGCAACCCTTGCATTATATATCAAGTGACGGTTATCATATTTATGTTGGTAAGAATAATTTTCAAAATGAAGAACTTACTTTTAAAATAGCTACTAACGAAGACTGGTGGTTTCATGCCAAGGGTGTTCCTGGTTCTCACGTAATCGTCAAGACTAACGGCGACGAGCTACCTGATAGAACTTTTGAAGAAGCTGGCCGCTTAGCAGGCTACTACTCTACTTATCGTAAAGCGCCAAAGGTCGAAATCGACTATACCTTACGACGCAACATCAAAAAACCAAATGGCGGAGTCTTGGGACTCGTTATCTATCACCAAAACTACTCGTTAATGATTGAACCAAATATTAGTAATATCACGAAAGTTAATTAGCACCAATACCCTTTTAAGGAGATAAATATTACACTTATGAAGAGAAAACAAAAACTAATTGAAGAAGCAGTTCGTTCGCGTCGCAAGATAGCTCCTTTTAATTCAGACATAACGACTGGATTAAGCGATTCCGAGGTATGTGAACGAACAGAAAACGGCTACGATAATGCCCCTGTTGATCCTCCTTCAAAATCCATGAGAGAAATCGTTCTTTCAAACATTTTCACTTATTTCAACTTGATTTTTGCGATTATTGCTTTCCTATTAATATTGGTAGGTTCTTTTCGTGATTTGACATTTTTGCCTATNATTATAGCTAANGCATGCATTGGTATCGTTCAAGAAGCACGCTCTAAAAAGATATTGGATAACCTAAGCGTCCTAAATGCTCCAAAGTCTACTACTATTCGAAACTCAACCGAAATAGTGATTCCAGCCACTGAATTGGTTCGCGATGATATTGTACTCTTCTCTGCCGGCAACCAAATCCCTGCTGATGCAGAAGTGATTGAAGGAGAAGTGCAAGTCAACGAATCCTTACTAACTGGTGAGTCTGATGAACTCACAAAGAAAAGTGGCGATTCTTTGATGTCGGGAAGTTTCATCGTCTCTGGTCACTGCCACGCTCGTCTTGTTCGAGTTGGTGCTGAATCTTATGTTTCTCAGTTGACACTCGAAGCAAAGAAGACCAAAGAAGGCGAACAATCTGAGATGATTCGTTCCTTGAATAAACTCGTTAAAGCTGTCGGTATCATCATCATCCCTATCGGCATAGTTATGGTTGTTCAACAACTATTCTTTGAAGCTACCACCTTACGCGAAAGTGTCACTTCAATGGTCGCTGCCGTTATCGGTATGATTCCTGAGGGATTGTACTTACTTGCAAGTGTTGCTCTAGTCGTTAGCGTTATGCGCCTAGCTGGTAAAAAAGTACTCGTTCACGATATGAAGTGCATCGAAACCTTAGCACGTGTCAATGTGCTTTGTGTTGATAAAACAGGTACTATTACCGAAAACGACATGACGGTTAGTGATTTCGTCGCTCTTAATGATGAGGCTGACACCCTTCCCTTAGTCGGAGATTTCGTCCACGCTATGTCTAGTGACAATATCACTATGGCAGCTCTTAAACAATACTTTACTGATTCTTCCGGACGTATCGCTACTGCGGTGACATCATTTTCATCAGTATACAAATATAGTAGCGCAACATTTTCTGATGGTGCTTATGTAATTGGTGCTCCAGAATTTGTCCTACGTAGCCAATATGAAGATTATCAAGATAAAATCGAATCCTACAGCGAGACAGGCAGCCGTGTACTAGTCTTTGGTCGCTATAATGGAGCTATCGACGGTAAGGCTTTGACTAGTCCCGTCGAACCGTTAGGATTGGTTCTACTGGCCAACCCGATTCGTAAGGAAGCAAAAGAAACTTTTGAATACTTCGCTGAACAAGGCGTTACTATCAAGGTTATTTCTGGCGACAATCCTGTTACCGTTTCTAAGGTGGCTCTTGAAGCTGGCATTGAACTCGCTGAGTCTCATGTTGATGCTTCTACTTTACACACCGACGAAGATATCGCTGAAGCGATGACAAAATACACTGTTTTTGGCAGGGTAACACCAACCCAAAAGCGTCAATTTGTTAAAGCATTAAAAGCACAAGGAAACACTGTGGCAATGACTGGTGATGGTGTTAATGACGTACTTGCGCTTAAAGACGCTGATTGTAGTATCGCTATGGCTTCTGGCAGTGACGCTGCCGCTCAAGCTTCACAGTTAGTATTACTAGATTCAAACTTCGCCTGTATGCCTTCGGTAGTTTTAGAAGGTCGTCGCGTAGTCAATAACATCCAACGCTCTGCTAGTTTATTCCTAGTCAAAAATATTTTTTCGTTTTTGTTGGCGATTTTTTCAATGGCATTCATGCTTACTTATCCTTTAGAGCCTTCTCAGGTTTCATTGATTAGTATGTTCACTATTGGGATTCCTGCTTTCTTCTTGGCTCTAGAGCCAAACAAAAGCATTATCAAAGGTCGCTTCTTAACCAACGTACTG
>JGI994J12354_10002882_pt1 | contig 16401 bp, 12 predicted proteins | sample IntmicLarv3ML3BL_FD_12354 | JGI IMG/M metagenome (IMG submission 12354) | reverse complement strand
AGGTTCGCCGCTGCGAATGACCTGCCGGTAGAGTCGCCGCAGAGAGTCCACCTGTTCTTGCGCCAACGCAGGCAGAGGTAAGTGGGCGAGAGCTGCGAAGTGAGGTTCTGCCGCCAGCAAACTGCGGGTTTCTTCCATGGTTTTGGCTGCACTGAGGCGAGTATAAAGCTGACGACTCAGTCGATAGCGAGCGGGCAGGTAGCGGACAAGGGTTTGCGCTTCGGCGGGAAAATACGCTTTGAGCCGCAGAAGGTTGAGCAAATTGAGCCGATCTGTGGCTTCCCCCAGCAGTCGCTTAAGCCGATGGTTCACTGCGCCCTGATAGCGGGTTTGAATCAGACGGAGCATATAGCTGTCGTAGCGACTGTACAGCAGAGCCTCGGCGGCGGAGCAATCGGGTAGGCTGCCCTTTTGCACTATGCGGCGTACGCCGGCCTCGTAAATTGTGCCACTGGTGGCATTACAAAAATCCTCGCCACTGCGAAAGCTGTGGTAGTCGCTCATGAGACGGCGCAGGGCTTGCATATGGGGAAAGAACTGCCAAAATGCCTTGTCCCCGGGAGGAACAAAACGCCCCAGCGAGCGAAACTCCTCCTCCATAATTCGAGTCAGAGCAAGGCGGCGATGGGTATTGCCTGCTATGGCGAGAGAGAGCTCTTGCTCACTGCGGTCTTGGAGAAAAGCGCAGGTCTCCTCAATACTTCCCAGCTCGCTTATGGCAGAGAGCTCCGCCTCAGTGAGCTGCTTGCCGTAGCGTGCACGCACCTTGACTGTCAGTCCAGCCTGTCTCAAACAGGCAGTCATGTGTCCACTCCTAAAATCTGCGCCAGTATACTGCGTAGGTGAGTCTCCTGCTCCAGTTGGAATCGCTCCTCTGCAGTAGCGAGGTCGACGGCAAGCTGGCGTTTGAGCCGCTCGATTTCCTCGTCAGCAGCCTGTCGTTCGGCCTGCTCTGCCGCCTCGATACGACGGCGGGCTCGAACCAAATAGGTCTCTAATAGCTGCCGACTCTCCGCCTCCAGCGCCTGGAAGAGATTGTCCTGCTTTCTCTCCTCGGCATGTACTATGGCCTGTGTCCGCTCCTCCGCTTCCATAATATATCCCATCAGTTTTTCATGCTCCAAAAAGCATCACTCCTCTGCCGCAAAGCGGAAAATGATACATGCATTATATCCCTATTAAAAATAGAAACTTAGCAAATTTTGCACAAGCTTTTTTCCAGTTACAAAAATGCTCTTATTCTTTTTAATCGCAGTGAAAAGCACAGCGAAGCCGGTCGTTTTCTCTCGGAAAAGGAAGTTTTTCAGATTTTCATTGACGAATCAGGCTGGGATGGGTATAATTCTTTTTAACTGCATCTGAAGAGGGTGCAGAATTTTGTAAGGAGGATTAACCTATGACCAACAAGCTTCTGAAGGCCCTGGAACAGGATTGCACCCTGACACATGAACAGCTTGCCGCCATCACGGAAATGACTGTGGAGGAGGTTCGAGCAGCGGTCGCTCTATTAGAGCAAAACCGGGTTATCCTCGGTTACAAAGCAATTGTGGACTGGGGCAGCACCAGTCGGGAGGACGTGACCGCTCTCATTGAAGTGAAGGTTGCGCCCCAACGAGGCGACGGTTTTGACCGTATCGCCGAGCGCATCTACCAATATGACGAGGTGGAGAGTGTGTATCTCATGAGCGGCTCTTTTGACCTGACGGTGATTATCTCCGGCCGCACGCTAAAAGAGGTCGCCCAGTTTGTTAGCGAGCGACTCTCCACGCTGGAAAACGTCAACGCCACTGCCACCCACTTTATCCTGAAAAAGTATAAGGAAAAGCACTTGATTTTCAAGAATCAAGAGCCTGGCGAGAGGGAGTGGATTTTCGCATGAATTATGATTCCTTTCTCTCCACGGGCATTCAGTCCGTGCAGCCCTCGGGTATTCGGAAATTTTTCGACATTTTAGAGGAGATGACCGACGCCATTTCTCTCGGCATCGGCGAGCCGGATTTCGTCACTCCATGGCATATTCGGGATGCCGGCATCTACTCGCTAGAAAAGGGAAAAACCGCTTACACCTCCAATGCGGGCATGGCCGAGCTGCGGCGGGAGATTTCCGCCTATTTGCAGCGGCGCATGAACCTTAATTACAGTTATAAAGACCAGATTCTCGCCACGGTCGGCGGCAGTGAAGCCATTGACATTGCATTTCGCATTCTGCTCAATCCGGGGGACGAGGCGATTATTCCTGTGCCCTCCTTCGTGTGCTATGGTCCTCTGTGCACCATGCAGGGCGGCGTGCCCGTGTATGTGGAAACCAAGGCGGAAAATGAGTTTCGTCTGACAGCGGACGAGCTCAAAGCCGCTATCACGCCGAAAACAAAACTCCTTGTACTCCCCTTCCCCAACAACCCCACCGGCGCTATTATGGAGCAATCCGACTTAGAGGCCATTGCCGAGGTGCTGCGAGGCACGAATATTCTGGTGATTTCTGACGAAATTTATGCCGAGCTGACCTATGGTCAACGGCACGTATCTATCGCCACCATTCCGGACATGTATGAGCAGACGATTTACTGCTCTGGCTTTTCCAAAAGCTATGCAATGACCGGCTGGCGGCTGGGCTATCTCTGCGGCCCTGCACCCATTGTGGCGGAAGCGACAAAACTCCATCAGTACGGCATTATGAGCGCACCGACCATGAGTCAGTATGCCGCCATTGAGGCCTCCCGCAACGGTGACCAGGACATTGAAGCCATGCGGGAAGAATACGATGCCCGCCGTCGCTTTTTGGTCAAAGGCCTGCGAGATATCGGTTTGAGCTGTTTTGAGCCGAAAGGTGCGTTTTACGTCTTCCCGGACATTCGCTCCACCGGACTCACCAGCGAAGATTTCTGCGAGCGGTTTTTACGAGCGGAAAAAGTTGCGGTGATTGCGGGCAGCGCTTTCGGCCCCGGCGGCGAGGGCTTTGTGCGCTGCTGTTACGCCTCCAGCATGCAAAATATTGCCACTGCGATTGAGCGGATGGACCGGTTTATTAGCCATTTATAAAAATGTAAAGCGGGCATGGGGTTCCATGTCCGCTTTTCGCTCTGATGGGCAAGCGCACACCTGCCGTCCCTGCGCAAACGAAAGCCATACCATTTGCAACAAACAAATCATAACAGGAGATGAGACTATGTTTCAGGGTTTACCCTTTCTTCCGGCGGAACTGTTGCTGCCTAAGGCGGAGCATTTACCCCGTTTCCCGGTGATTGCCTGCGACCAGCATACGGCGGAACCGACATATTGGGCTCAGGCAGAAGCACTGGTGGGCGATGCCCCCAGCACGCTGCGGATGATTCTGCCGGAGGCTCACCTTCAAGGGGATGTCACCGCTGCTATCACTAGAATTCACGCTGCGATGGAGCAGTACTTAGCAGCGGATATTTTTCAGTCCTATCCCAACGCCATGATTTACGTGGAGCGCAAAGATTCTGTGGGAAATTTGCGGCGGGGACTGGTGGGCGTTGTGGATTTGGACTGCTATGAGTTCACCCCCGGCAGCAACGCACCCATTCAGGCCACGGAAGAAACCGTACCCGCCCGCATTCCGCCCCGTGCGGCGGTGCGGCGAGGTGCAACGCTGGAGAGCAGCCATGTGATGTTGCTGTGCGACGATGTAGAGCGCAGTGTCATTGAGCCACTGGCGGCGCAGATAGGTCAGATGGAGCCGCTCTACGATGTGGCGCTGATGCTAGGCGGCGGACATTTGCGGGGCTGGCTGCTGGGCGAAGCGCAGCTTGCGCAGGTGGCGCAGGCACTGCGGGTGTTGCAGAGGCGGTCGCCGTTGCTGTTTGCGGTAGGCGATGGCAACCACTCTCTCGCCACAGCAAAGACCCTCTATGCTGAGCAGCCGGAAAATTCCGCCGCCCGCTTCGCCATGTGCGAACTGGTGAATCTCTATGATGAGAGTTTGGCCTTTGAGCCTATCCATCGAGTGGTGTTTGGCGTGAACAAAATGCAGCTTTTATCCGCATATACGGCCGCTTTTGGAGAAAATCAGCCGCCGCTGCCAGAGCTCCAGCTCTTTCTGGACAACTATACCGCAAAAAACGGCGGGGAAATCGACTATATCCATGGTGATACCACGGCGGCGAGGCTGGGCAAGCAAGCCGATGCGGTTGCGTTTCTCTGTGAAGTGATTCCCAAAGGAGAGCTGTTTTCCACCGTGCTTACCCACGGCGTGCTGCCCAGAAAGTCCTTCTCCATGGGACACGGAGACGACAAGCGCTTTTATATGGAGTGCCGGAAAATTTGAACTGCATGAATGCAAAAAGGAGCAGCCTGAACGGCTGCTCCTTTTTTTGTATGCGCTACACATTGCCTTATAAAAACCGAAGCCGCTTTGCGGAAAATAGCTCTCATTTTCTTCTGCGCTGCCTTCGGGTGAAACAGCTTCGGCGCTCATGTCGGCAAGGGCTTTGCACCGGACGCAACTTTTTCTTCTGTCTGCATTTTATTTGCCGGCTCAGTTTTTATTTCGTTCGGCTTGTTTGGCTCATTTTTCGCCATGCGTTTTTACCTCCTATTCTATTTTTTGGCATGAAAGCAGGGCTTAACTTTTCAGTCAAGCCCTGCGGGAATTGGTTTCCCTCCCTCTGGCTTCGGGCCAACTTGGCTCGAAGTAGAAAACGTACCAATACAAAGTACCGCCCCTTTTGTCCTCTTGGGCGGTACTTTGGTGTAGGTTAGCTTCCTATTTTCGGTTTTATTCTATGTTGTACATTGTCAAAGTATCTAAAGAGTATATGAAGCAAAAACAGCAAATCGTCAATACCTTGTTTGAACAAAATGCCCAGTAAGTTGCTTTTTTAAATGCATTACCTCATTGCCATTAACCTACAAAATTTAACCGCCATAAATCTGCATTTTCTTTCTGCCGTTGACAATGTCATAATTAAAAAGCGCTCCTTGGACAAACCAGGGAGCGCTTCTATTTTTCTAAACAAAGACACAAAATTTCTCTGCAGCTTCATGTTTTTTCAGCGAATGATATAAACGGTTTCGTTTTTTCTCGGCTGAGGCGGCGTCGGTGTTTCGATGTAACCCACGGCGGCGGCACCGCAGATGACATAGTCCTCCGGCATGCCTAGCTCACATAGGCACGTGCGAATAATTTCTTCGTCCCGCAGCCAGCGCAGTTGGTTAATATAGCAGCTACCCAAACCGACGGCCTGTGCGGCAAGGAAGATGTTTTGCAGTGCCGCTGCACAGTCTGCCATGGCATTGGCGTACCGGGGTCGGTTGGCCGCCACAATCAGCGTAGGTGCATGATAGTAAAAATTGTAGCCTTCTCTGGCGGACTTTTCCTTGGCATTCTGCTTGGCCGCATAGTCGTCGTCCGGCACCCAGGTCTGAAAGGCTGCACGCACACGCTCATTGAGCTCCAGCAGCTTTTCTTGATTTTGAATTGCAAAGAACTTCCATGACTGGCTATTTCCTCCGCTAGGAGCCCAAACCGCCGCCTCCAACAATGTGTTGAGCTGCTCTTCACTGATTTGCTGTGACTGAAAACTGCGGGTACTTCTGCGCATCCGAATACAGGACAAAACGTCTTCTTTCATCTTGTGCCCCACTTTCTTCCGCCAGTCCGGCGGCTGTTTGCCTTCATTGTTTTTATGCTCCCATTATACTGCGCCTCTTTCCTCTTTGCAATAGGCTTCCTTCAAGATAAATACAAAATTTATCAACAAAATGCAACAAAACAGGTAGACTTCCTTTTTGTTTTATGATACAATCGTTCTATAGTCTTGCGACGATACTAGGAGGTTATGATATGAGCTATGTCTGGCATTACGAAACCCCCATTGGCCGTCTGGCCATTGCAGAAACTGAGGGCGCAGTTTCCCACCTGCGTTTCGACGGCGCTGCGCCTCTCGCCGGCTACGAACCAAAGGAAACCCCCGCCATCCGGCAGGCCGGCGAGCAACTACTGGCCTACTTTTCCGGCCAGCGCACCTCATTCGACATTCCTCTTCATTTGAAAGGCACTCCCTTTCAACAGTCGGTCTGGTCGGCGCTGCAAGCCATTCCCTTCGGCGAAACCCGCAGCTATAAAGACATTGCGGCACAAGTTGGCAATTCCAAGGCGGTGCGGGCGGTTGGCATGGCCAACAACCGCAACCCTATCCCAATCTTCATTCCCTGCCACCGGGTGATTGGCACAGGCGGCAGCTTGGTCGGCTACGCTGGCGGTCTTTCCGCAAAGCAGCTTTTGCTGGATTTAGAGCACTCCTGTGGCTGAAGCCGGGCATTTTGTTTACGGCGAGGTGGAAATCGCTCACCTCAAGTTGCGAGATCCTGTCCTTGGTGCTGCCATCGACCGCATCGGGCCCATTGAGCGAGCGGTCACCCCCGACCTTTTCACCGCACTGATTCACGCCATCGTGGGGCAGCAGATTTCCACCAAGGCACAGGCCACAGTTTGGGCACGGCTGGAATCTCTCTGCGCTCCGGTCACGCCGGAGAGGCTGGCAGAACTCTCGTCGGAGGAATTGCAGCGCTGTGGCCTCAGCTTTCGCAAAACTGATTATATGAAGGGCATCTCCGCAGCCATTCTGGCGGGCAAGTTGAATCTGGCCGCTTTGGCTCAGCAGCCCGACGAGGAAGTCTGCAAGCAACTGAGCCAGCTCAAGGGCATCGGCGTGTGGACGGCAGAAATGCTCATGACCTTCTCCATGCAGCGCCCCAACATAATGAGCTATGGGGATTTGGCTATTCTACGGGGGCTACGCATGCTTTATCGCCATCGGGTTATCACGCCCAAGCTTTTTGCCAAATACAAGCGGCGCTATGCGCCCTACGCCACGGTAGCCAGCTTGTACCTCTGGGCTGTGGCCGGTGGCGCCTGCCCGGAGCTTACAGACCCTGCCCAAAAAGCTAGGCAGTCCGGCGAAAAAAAGTAGCCCCCTTGCATCTTTTCCGCCGCTGTGCTATACTAGCGGAGAATTAAATATAGACAGGTTCCGCCGCTTTGCGCGGCAGGGGGAATGGGGTGCAAAGCCCTGCGAGTCGGTCACTGTGAAGCCTCTTTGAGGATAAGTCAGAATACCTGAAGCCTGTCTGCATTTCTGCCGGAACCAGAAGTTGCGAATCGACCCAATCGGCATGCTTTGATATAAGAAAACCGCCGCCCTGCGTGAAAGGGGCATTTCTGTTTTGCTCAAAAACGTTCCATTGTTTTCTTGTGCCAAAGGCTCTGCTGCCAAGGGGCTTGTTTTGTATGTCTGCCGGTTTCGGCAGGCATCTTTTTTTATGGAGGAACTTATGAAACAGAGACTTTTCAGTGTACTACTCGTATTCGCCCTGCTTCTCTCCCTGCTACCCGCAGCCGCCTTTGCGGTGGAAGAACCGGCGCAAAACGGCGGCGTATACCAAATCAGCACAGCGGAAGAGCTGGTCTGGTTTCGTAATCAGGTAAACGCCGGAAACTATGCGCTTCACGGGGTTTTAACCGCCGACCTTGATTTGAACAATCAAAACTGGACCCCAATCGGGCTGGCCTACGCCACCGCCTATACCGGCTCCTTTGACGGACAGCACCACACAATCAGTGGCCTATCCGTCAGCAGTGCAAGCGCAATTCAGGGGTTGTTCGGGTTCATCAACGGCGCAATCATTCAAAACCTGATTGTTTCTAACGCATCTGTCATCGGCACAAACAACATCGGCGGCATCGTCGGTCAATCCCATGACAGCATCATTGAGCGTTGCTCCTTCTCTGGAAGCGTCACAGCCACTAGTAGCAGCGGTCGTGTCGGCGGCATCCTTGGCGGCACACACAACACTTCCGCTGCCACCGCCATCAACAGCTGTGCGAATACTGGGACAATCAGTGGTGCAACCGCCGGTGGAATCTTGGGTTACGGCGCTGCTGTTATCTCCGACTGTTACAACACAGGCGATGTCAGCGGAACCACACGAGCCAGCGGTATCGCAGGTCAGCTGCAAAGCGGCTCTGCCACCGGTTGCTATAACATCGGTGACTTATCCGGCAACGCCTCTCCGGCAGACATTTGCGGATTTTTCACTGCCTCCGCCGCCATTGACGCCTGTTTTTATCGAGGCGAGCGTCCCCAAGGCAACGATGCAAACCACGAAAAGGTGACCAACTGCATCTCATTTACCACGCTGGAAGACCTGCTCGAAAATTTTCCGGACAGCGCCATTTGGACTCCTGACATCGAAAATATCAATGGCGGCTACCCTATTTTTGCATGGCAAGCCGGCAGCATCACTCCGCCGGACCTCACCCCCTCTGTGTCCATCAGCGGTGGAACCATCTACGCAAACTCCGGCGGAGGAGCCAGCCAAATTCCCCTTACGCTGACGCTTGCAAATATCGCTGATGCCCATATCGAGCGTATCGAATGGAGCATCGCAAAGCAGGGTGGCGGCGAGGCCATCACGATTGCCAGCCTTGCAGCTGTGGAAGGTACGGATCGGAGCGTCATCGCCCTTGCCGCCATCGGTGGTGTCGCTACTGTAACCGTCACCGTCATCGCCGGCGGTGAGACCTATACCGACACCGCTGTGGTTATGGTCATCCCTGATGTGACCACCGTGAGCGTAATCAACCCTGCCACGGACGGCAACATCGCCATCGGCCAAACCGTTACCGCCAAGGTGAACCTCCGAGGCGGCGGCGAGTATGACTATGACCTGTTTCCCATCCTCACTTACCAGTGGAGAAACGGCACAAGCAACATCGTTGGCGCAACAGGGAAAAGCTATACCATTTCCGCCGATGATTTTGCTGAGTGGAACAATATCTCTGTTCAGGCTCTTTACAGCAGTCAAGAGGTCGGAAACCCGACCAATCACGCCGTCCGTTCCGGCGACCACGGCCTTCTCTACCCGGTAGCCTACGACGCTGGTTTCACCATTCCCACCGTCATTCAGGCCGACGGCCCACTGCATTTACCTGTCACCCACACACTAGGCGGCGTCACCGCCAACATTAACTGGCAATTTACCCCCAACGAATTTATCAGCCCGGAACAGGACATCACATTGCCCACTGAGGGCAAGCAAACCATTGCATTGACCGCTCGCTTCGAGTATGGCTCCGCCTTCGCAAACAAAAACTTCACCCTCACGCTCTGGTCTCCCGCCGCTATGGAAGAAGCCCAAGCCGTGACCAATTCTTATCTGGAAGACGCAGCAGCTTCTCTCGGCGCATGGTACCGGCTCACGCCGGTTTACGGCACAGATGAAAATATAACCGCCATGGTCGCCGCCGATTTGGCCGCCAGAGGTTATGACGACGTAGTCGTCACCCTTACTGCTGCCGACCAGATCAGCGACGGTTGCACCATCGCCAAAAACGGCGACATTACCTACTTCTATGCCAATCCGGCAGGCATGCGGGGTCTCTGGTTCGGACGCTATGACCTAACCTTCACGCTGAGCAAAGACGACGCAGTGCACAGTCTTGCCGTCCCCGCTACCATCTACTGGAATCAGGATATGGTAAAAGACACCATGCGCATCCAGGTGCTCGATGCCCTGACCGAAGCCGTCATCCTCGGCAGCAATGATGCAAGCACCAACGTCACCGACTCACTGGTGCTGCCAAAGATTGTGGGCGGTCAGAAATGGGCACTTATCAACTGGAGCTCTGACAACACCGGCGCAATCTCTGTCAGCACGGAGAATCAAACCACAGCGGACACGCTTTTTGACCCCTTCGTGGGTAGCGTCGTGCGTGGCACTGCGGATAAAACCGTCACTCTCACCGCCACCGTTACCTTCCAGCGCAGCAACGACCTCATCGGTTTAGAACCGCCCATTGTCCTCTACAAAACCTTCACTGTCACAGTGAAAGCGCTGGACGATGCCGCTGCCACAGCCGCACGTCAGGCGCTGCTGGACAAGCTTGACGCAGGCTTCAGCGCAGCCGGGCTCACCGATGCGGTCACCGGTTTGGCCCTCACGCTCAATGGTGGCACCTACATCGCAAGCAACGACATTCAGCTCCCCACCACCCGTGATTTCGGCGTGGACGGAAAGTATTTCCCTGTCACCCTCAGCAGCAGCGACCCAGAAACCATCGTCGCTCCGGGTGTGGCCAATGCCGGGCGGGTGACCATCTACCGCCCGCCTGTGGGCAGTCCGGCAAAAACCGCTACCCTCACTGTCACCATGACTGACGCAGCGCAGGGTCTCTCCGCCTCACGGGACTTTACCGTCTTCGTTCCCGCTCTAGCACAGGCGGAAATCGACGCAGAGCTCGCCCTTATGGCGCAAGTCAAGCTGGCCTACCGCAACGGCATGCAGGGGGGCAACGACCCGCTTAACGTCACCAGCCATCTCAGCTCTTTCCAAGAGGTTTACTCCAGCGACGGCACCCTTGTCTGGGTGCGTGACAGTCAGTCCAGAACCAACACAGGCATTGTCCCTGTGGCCATGGACGGCTGGTATGACCTGCAAACCTGGCGGTTATTCCGCTCCAGCAACGCCGCTGTCATCAGCCACGAAAATCTTCTGCTCGCCCCTTCGGCTCTCTCTAAGGACGTCACTGTCTCCAGCGCCCTGTCCAGCCAAACCTTTGGTAAATACGGCGCACGCTACGCCGCCGACCCGATTGCTTACAGCGGCTATGCCCCACTGGCAGAACTCTACTATCAGGAGGTCTCTGCTGATTTCGTAGTCCGCGGACGACTCGAAACACAGATGATGGCCTTCGCTGTGGTAGAAAACCCAACCGTCACGTTCTCTCTCACTGGCCTTGACGGTCAGGTTTGGATTGGAGCCACCAGCGCCTACATGACCGAAGGTTCCACCGCTTTTGACGTATTCCGGCAGACCCTTGCCGACCATGGCATTGACTTCGTCGCCCGGGCAGGTTATATCTCCGCCATTGCCACGCCGGACGGGCAAATGCTCTCCGAGTTTGATAACGAAAACCGCTCCGGCTGGCTCTATCGGGTCAACGGCACCCTTCACGACCTGTTTCTTAACCAGTACGTCCTCAACGACGGCGACAACATCGAAGTGTTCTACACTCGAGATTACACCGTAGATTCCGGCTACCCTGCGCCGACCAATCCGGACAGCAACGGCGGCGGTGCACCTGCCATAGAAAACCCTGCCACAGAGCCTCCTGCACCAGAGTCGCTCTACACTGTAGCAGCACTGAATGTTGGCTCCTATCAGGCGACACTCCACAGCGGTGGAACCGTATTGGTCACGCTGCCTGCGGGCGCAGCAGGACAGGTTATCGTCCTCGTCCGTGCCGACGGCAGAGAAACTGTGGTGAAAAAGGCCATTGTCACCGATGGCGCAGCCCGCCTTCTCCTTTCCGCAGATGCAACCCTCAAGCTGGTTACGCCGTCCATCGAATTTTCCGATGTGAACAAAGGCAGCTGGTACCGAGATGCTGTGGCCTTCGCCGCCGGACGTCAGCTGTTTTTGGGTACGCCCGAGGGCACATTCCTGCCTGAAGCGCCCATGACCCGGGCTATGCTGGTCACCGTGTTGCATCGCCTTGAAGAGGCCACCGCCGAAAAATCCGCATCCTTCCCCGATGTCCTCTCTCAGCAGTGGCACGCTCCCGCTGTTTTCTGGGCGGCGGAGCAGGGTCTTGTCACCAGCAACGCCGATGGCACTTTCGGCCCCGATCAGCAAATTACACGGGAGCAGCTGGCCGCCATTCTCTTCCGCTATGCGAGCATGGTCGGGCTAGACACCTCCGGTCGCAGCGATTTGTCCTCCTTCTCCGACAGCAACGACATTGCCGACTACGCCCAAATTCCCATAGCTTGGGCGGTTCACGTTGGACTGCTGCAAGGCGATGGCACAGCCCTTTTCCCTGCCGCCCCTGCAACCAGAGCTGAGGTCGCCACTCTTTTGCAGCGGCTGATTGTCCTCATGGTGCAGCCCTGACCCTATTGGTGACGTCCGGTGCAGGCTGTATGCCTGCGCCGGATTTCCGTTTCTTCTCCCATTTTCGTTTTTCTTCCACTTTTGCAGATAAAATGGTTTATTATTTCTGGTTTTCGCTATTCAGGATAGATTTCCTGTGCTACAATATTTCTACAGTTAAAACAAAACTACGGAAAGCCAACGGGTGTGAAGAGGCGGCCACTTTTAAAGTATCCGCAACCCACTTGCCCCACATGGCAAACCGCAACATATACATTATATTGTAGGAGGAACCTGTATGGAGCTAACAAAAACCACTCTGAGCAAGCAAGATGGCATCGGCATCATCACCATGAACTCCCCCGCCAATCTCAATGCCCTGGATCTTGGCATGACCCAAGAGCTCGTCTCTCTTTTGCAGGTCTGTGACGGGGATCCGGAAATCAAAATCCTCATGCTCACCCATAGCGGCAAGGCCTTTTCCGCCGGCGGAGACATTGCCTATATGAACCGTGCCCTCAAGGACGGCACTTTCAACCCCTACGACAGCGAGTTGACCCGACTGGTTACCACTCTGACGCTCACCATCAAGCGGATGAAAAAACTGGTCATTGCTGTCGTCGCCGGCGCAGCCGCCGGAGCCGGAGCGAATCTGGCCTTTTCCTGCGACCTTGTGTTCGCCTCAGAGAAGGCCCAGTTCATTCAAGCTTTCGCCGCCGTAGGGCTGGTGCCCGACACCGGTGGCATATTCCTGCTCAGCCGCCTCATCGGCGCACAGCGCGCCATGGAGTTGTGCATTACCACTCGCCCGCTGGGTGCGCAGGAGGCCAAGGACTGGGGACTGGTCTACGCCGTCCATCCTCTGGAGGAACTGTCAGGCAAGGCCTTGGCCTTTGCCGAAAAGTTGAGCCACGGTGCGCTTTTGAGCTATGAGAACATCAAAAAACAGAATTTTGCGGCAAACTTCAAAGACTACGAAGACTATCTCGTTAACACCGAACAGGCCACTCTCGCCGTCTGCGGTTCCTCCGCCGACTTTGCGGAAGGCCTTGTCGCCTTCGTGGAAAAGCGTCCGCCTCAGTTTATCGGACGATAACCCTCTGGAAAAGACACTCGCCTTTTTTGCGCCGCACCTTGAATATCATAGTAAAGAGCCCGCCGACAACTGTCAGCGGGCTCTTTTTACTTAGCTTAGTTCCACTCAATAAGGCCTTTTTCTAGAATAATTGCGCCCTTATCTGTATTCACTAGGCGGAAAACGGCCTTACCATCCTCCACCTTCCACGCCACCAGCTCCACGTTGGTGCCGGGAAGCAGCGGGTTGCGCAGTTGGGCTTCAATAGACTTGAAGCGCTCAGGCGCATCCGGGAACAGGCCTTGGATGGCCAGGCGGCAGGCATAGCCAAAGGAGCAGAGCCCCTGCATGATGGGCTTCGGGAAGCCTTCCTTTTTCGCTACTTCTGCATCCACATGGATGGTGTTTGTGTCGCCAGAGAGGCGATAGAGCAGGTGCTGGTTCTCCGCCACAAAATCGGCTTTTACGAAGTCGGGGGCACGGTCAGGAATTTCAACATCACCCTTCGGGAAGGCGGGCTTGCCCGGCGCTTCGTACGCACCATAGATGGTGTCGCCGATGTTGGTAAACACCTTCTCGCCGTTCTCATCATAGGCGGTCAAGTCGCTGCGGATGACAATGCCCTTGCCGTTGCGGTCATACACATCAGTGATGACATCCTCAAAGGTCAAAACAGCGCCGTTCACGTCGAGGGGCTTGTGCACCACCAGCTTGTGCGCCATGTGGAAACTGCCCTTGTCGTCCAGGTTGAGGGTCTTATTCACCGGCATGGGAATGGGACGGGGGGGATTGATGTTAAACGTACCCCAGTAAGGCACAAGGCCGAAGGAGGGGAAGGGCTTCAGGCCGTTTTCATACTGATAAACCAGTTCGTCCTCTTTGGCACCGATGCCTACGGCATAGATGGCAAGGTCGCGCCAGGTGTAGGTGAAGGTACATTTTCCACCGCTCATGCCGATGATATCGCGTTCCAGTTGTTTCATAGTTTGCCTCCTAATTTAAAGTAAGAGCCTGCTCATACAAGCCGCACATCTCGGGGCTGCACAAGCAGGCTCTGGATTATTTTTTACTTAGCGAGCCAGCATGCTGGAGAGAACCACCTGCTGAATCTGGTTGGTACCCTCAAAAATCTCGAAGATTTTTGCATCCCGCATGAGCTTCTCTACCGGATACTCTCTCATATAGCCATAGCCGCCCAGCACTTGAACTGCATGGGAAGCGACCTGCGAGGCGCTCTCGGAGACGAAAATCTTTGCGGAAGAGCCCATGCCATTGAGGGGCTTACCCTCGTCGAGCAGCCGTGCAATGTGCATCAGAGTTGCGCGAGAAACCTGTGTCAACTTCATCATGTCGGCAAGCAAGAAGCCCAGACCCTGGAACTTAATGATGGGCATACCGAAGCTGGTGCGCTCCTTGGCAAACTTCACGGCCTCATCCAGCGCACGCTGCATGATGCCCACGGCGAAGGTCATGCTCTGGGGACGGACTGCTTCCATGTTCTTCATGATGATACGGAAACCGCCGCCGACTTCGCCAATCAGGTTTTCCTTGGGGATGCGAACGTTATCGAAGATAACCTCGTTGGTGGGAGACAGGCGCAGGCCCATTTTGTCCTCGTGCTTGCCAATCTGCACGCCGTGTGCCTTGTCAACCAAAAACAGGGTGATGCCCTTGGTCTTCAGGCTCTTATCCACAGTAGCGGCCACAACAAAATGCTCAGAGAGCTCGCCGCAGCTGATGAAGGTCTTGGTGCCGTTGATGACGTACTCGTCGCCTTCAAGCTTGGCGGTGGTGGCGGTTGCGCCTGCGTCAGAACCGGCACCCGGCTCGGTCAGGCAGAAAGCGTACATGTGGCCGGCCAGCAGATTGTCAGCAGCGGTCTGCTTTTGCTCTTCAGAGCCGCCCATAAAGATGCAATCGGCGGACATGCTGCCAGCGTGGAAGCTGAAAGCGAAGCCGGAATCGTAGCAAGCCATGACTTCATTGAGCATAAACTGAGTTTCAAAATTTGCGCCCAGACCGCCGTATTTTTCCGGCAGTTCAATGGCGTACAGGCCTGCGTCAAAAAGCTTCTGGAACACGTCCATGGGAAATTCGCCCTTATGGTCAAGCTCTTCAACACGGGGAGCAAGTTCCTTATCGAGAATTTTTGTCGCAATATCAATGATATCGCGCTGTTCGTCATTCATGACAAAATTATTCATTCTAATCACCTCATATAAATTTGTTCATTTCTTTTGTTGCCCTTACGGCAGGTTGGGGAAAAGTGTGTATATCACGATTGTCACCACCGTGACAGCAATGGGCAAAATCACAGTCGCCCAAAACACTGGCATGTATGAGTCCTTCGGACTCTCCTTGCAAACGCCTTTTGTCACGGTGACCACAAAACCGTTGTAAGGCATCGTGTCCATACCAGTGGAGGAAATAAGCATGGTTCTGTGCAGCATATCCATACTCATCCCGCGGGGGCCGAAAATGTTTGCCAGAATCGGCGCAGCGATACCCATGCCGCCAGAGGCAGAGCCACAGACGCCGGCAAGAATATTCGTGGCGACTGCCACAGCGACCAAATCCGGGCCGGGGATAGCTGTAATCATGTTTACCACAGCGGAAAAACCAATCGCTGCGGAAACAACGCCGCCAAAGCCTACCACGGTGGACGTGTTGCAGACAGCCATAAATGCGTTGGTAATGCTGTCAGCCACGTTTTCCATCAAGGTTTTTTCCGTGTCGGCGTAGCTGCGCATGAGGAAATAAGCGAGTCCTGCGCCAAGCACCACGCCATATTCAATCGGGAGCAGAGATTTGCCATCAATCTTAATATTAATGGTAAGCAGAGAGAAAACCAGCGGTAAAATCGCAATGACAGCGCTGGGCACTTCCTGCTCGTCGTTAAATGTGTCAAAGGACTTGGCAACGAAATGCTCGGATTTTTTTGCTTTTGCAATGGACATGTTGAAAAACAAAACGCCGCCGATAAGAGTCAAAATGGTTGCAATGAAGCCCACGGTATAGCTGGACATCAAGTTTGTTCCCAATGCGTTGACCAGCACGACCTGACCAACCTGTGGATTGCCCGGCCCAATGGACGAGAAGGTGCAGCAGCCGAAGATAATCACGCCGGGGATATAGCGGCGGGGAATGTCAGCGGCACGGAACATCTCCAATGCGATGGGGAACAGGGAAAAACAGACCACAAAGCCTGCGATGCCGCCGTAGGTTAAAATGCCTGTGGCAAGAATCAGAGACAGCACGGCATTTTTCGTGCCGAAGGTTTTTAGTAGGAGTCGCGCAATTGATTTGGATGCTTTGGTAATCTCATAGACCTTCGCCATAAAAGAACCTGCCAGAAAAATTAAGAAATTGTTTCTGACAAAGCCCACAAAGCTTGTCATATAGTTACCTTTGATTGCATCGTACAAATCGAG
>JGI994J12354_10002881_pt1 | contig 16403 bp, 15 predicted proteins | sample IntmicLarv3ML3BL_FD_12354 | JGI IMG/M metagenome (IMG submission 12354) | reverse complement strand
CCCCCGCGCCCCCTCCTTTTAAAAACTTATTATAGGTGAATTTATGGGGACATGGTCACCTGCACCGAGGATTCATTCACCGCATTCATGTTTATGCTGTAGATGATTCACTGATTCAACTCACTCCAACCCCGGGAAGCCCTGTTGGCGCAGGGCCTCGTATGTCACCAGGGCTACGGTGTTGGCTAAGTTCAGCGAGCGTTGATTAGGGCGCATGGGGACGCGCAGGGTTTGGTATTCTGTTAGGATTTCCTCGGGCAGGCCAGCAGTTTCGCGGCCAAAGAGCAGGTGGGCGTCCCGGGGATATTCGATTTGCGAATAGGTTTTTTCGCCTTTCGTCGTCAGACAAAAGCGTTGGGCGTTGGGCCAGGCGGTCAGGTATTCATCAAAGTCAGCATATTGCCGCAGTTGCACGCTGGGCCAGTAGTCCAGGCCCGCGCGGCGAATGCGGGATTCGTTGATCTCAAAGCCCAGTGGGCCCACCAGGTGCAGGGGGCAGCCCGTGACGGCGGCCGTGCGGGCGATGTTGCCCGTGTTTTGGGGGATCTCGGGCGAAACCAGCACGATATGGATCACGGCTGTTCCAACAGGCTCGCGGCCTCGGCATCGACCATGACGGTGACATCGGGGTGCTGCCACAGGGCCGAGGCGGGGTTATCCAACGCCTGGATGCCCCCGGCCAGCGCAGCGATGGCGGGGGCTTTGGCTTCGCCCGTCGCCAACAAAAGGATGCGTTTGGCGCGCAGAATCGAGCCGATGCCCATGGTCACGGCGCGGGCGGGCACAGCGGCGGGGTTGTCAAAAAACCGAGCGTTGGCCGCGCGGGTTTCGGCGGTCAGCTGGGCGACGTGGGTCAGGCTGTCAAAGGGCGTGCCCGGCTCGTTAAAGCCAATGTGGCCGTTGGTGCCGATGCCCAGCAACAGCAAGTCGATGCCGCCCGCCGCCGAGATGGCCTCGTCATAATCCTCGGGCAGGCCCGTCTCCGCTGTGGGAAAAAAGGTGCGCGACAGAGGAATGTCGATCGAGGAAAATAGATTGTCCCGCATGAATCTCTCGTAGGCGCAGGGGTGATCAGGGACCAAGCCAATGTACTCGTCCAGGTTAAAGGTCGTCGCCTCCAAAAAGTTGATAACACCCTGTTGGTGCAGCAAAATCAGCCGCCGATAGAGCTGCAGGGGCGTGCTGCCCGTGGCCATACCCAGCACAGCGTCGGGCTTTTCTTGCAGTAGTTGGACGTAGAGTGCGCTGGCCGCGGCGGCGGCCTGTTCAGAGGTTTCGTATCGTGTAATCGTCATCGTCAGTAGGGTTCCTTCACTCCTTGACCAGCAGTTCCGCCAGCCGATCGACATCGCCCGCGCCCACGGCCAGCACCAGGTCCTCCGGGCCCGCCGTCGCGCGCAGATGCGCCGCCAACCCGGCAAAGTCCGGCGCATATTCCGCGCCCGCCATCGCCGCCAGATCCTCGGAACGCGTGCCGTCATCGGCCTCGCGCGCCGCCCAGATGGGGGTGATATAAGTATGATCGCCCTCCCGCAACGCGGCGGCAAAATCGTCCATCAGGGCGCGGGTGCGCGAGTAGGTGTGAGGCTGAAAGGCCAGATAAATCTTGCCCACACAGCTTTGCCGGGCGGCACACAACAGCGAGCGCACCGCTGTGGGATGGTGCGCATAATCCAGTATGACGCGCGCACCGCGGGGGGTTTTGCCCTTGTCCTCAAAGCGGCGGCCCGCGCAGTCAAAGGTGCCCAATGCCTGCGCCGCAACGGTCAAATCCAGCCCCAGCACCGCCATCAGCGTCATGGCCGCGGTGGCGTTTTCGATATTATACCGCCCCGGCAAGCGCAGGCGCACCGGCGTGCGGGTGCCCTGCCAGACAAAGATAAACTCGCTGCCGTGGCGGTGCAATTGCAGGTCTTGGGCGTCAGCCTCGGCCTCGCCCTCGACTGAAAAGCCCACGATCTTGCAGGCCGCCCCGGCCGCCAATTGCGCGGCGTTGGCGTCCTGGGTGTTGTAAATCAGCGTGCCATCGGCAGGCAGCAGGGCAAAGAAGTCCGTAAAGGCTTTTAGCATGTGCGCCATGGTGGGAAAAACGTCGGGGTGGTCGTGCTCGATGTTGGTCACGACGGCCACGCGGGGATCGAGTTGCAAAAAGGAGTGGGCGTATTCGTCAGCCTCGGTCAGGAAGATGTCGCCCTGCCCCATGCGCGTGGTGCCGCCCAGGATCGCCAGCTCACCGCCGATGTGGATGGAAGGATCAGTGTCACAGGCCAGCAGGGCCGTCGCGGCCATGGCCGTAGTAGTCGTCTTGCCATGAGTGCCGCAGATGCCCACACCGCAGGGGCTTTGCTCCATCAGCAATGCCAACAGTTTGGCGCGGGCGATGACGGGCAAGCCCAGCTCATGCGCCTGGCGCATTTGGGGATCATCGCGCGCGATCGCCGCCGTGGCGACGACGGCCCGGGCACCTTGCATGGACATTTCAGGATCGTCCGACACCCGCGCGCCGCAGGCAATCAGGCGGTCGGTCAGGTGCGACAGTTTGCGGTCGTAGCCCGAAACGGCAACGCCCCGTTGGATCATCATGTGTGCCAAACCCGACATCGAGATTCCCCCTATGCCGATGAAATGAAGAGCGTTAGCTTGAAGAATTTCTTGATCCGTCACGCCGCGCCTCCCCAAAAAGTGTCAGCATTTCCGGGCATTTCCCGCATGGACAACCGATGGTGCATCATAGTGCCTCCCTTTGTGCGCATTGCCGTGTCACCCTGGCAGGATATGCGCGGCTCCCCTGTCATCTTGACAAGGCAAAGCGGAATATTATATCGCGGCAGGGCCCATCCCGTCAAATCGACGCCCACGATTTGCAGAAAACTACCCGTTGGTGTATGATAGTAGAGTGTGGGGATGTTCCATTCCTCACCGCGTTAGTCTCCCCTGCCCAGTTTGGGGATGCAACACAAGGAGGTGTCTATGGCACTGATTGGTCGGTCGGCATTGGGCGCTGTTCACATTACCGAGACGGCGTTGGCGATTCTCGTCGGCGCTGCCGTGGAGCATTGTGCCGGCATCGTCGGCATGGCTTCGGGCCGGTTGATGGACGGCATCAACGAGTTACTGCGGCGCGAGAACTACGGGCGTGGNGCGAAGGTAACTTCGCAAAACGGCCAGTTGCACGTGCAGATCCGGGTCATCGTCGAGTACGGTGTCAACATCCACGCCATGGCGCAAAGCGCCGTGGAGATGATCCGCTATTACATTACACAGCAGACCGGGATGCGGGTGGCCAGCGTGGAAGTGCTGGTTGCCGGCGTGCGCGTCTGAAGTCGGAGCGAAACTAGATGGTCAAGATAATCGACGGCACCATGCTGCGCAGCATGGTGCTTGCGGGATCCGCCCTTGTAGAGGCCAATCGCGCCGGGGTGGACTCACTCAACGTCTTCCCCGTGCCAGACGGCGACACGGGCACCAACATGACACTCACCTTGCAGGCCACTTGCCGTGAGCTGGGCAACTGCACCACCGACGACATGGCGACGATCGCCGCGACGGTGTCCCGCGGAGCGCTCAAGGGTGCGCGGGGTAACTCGGGCGTCATCTTGTCTCAGCTGTTGCGCGGCTTTTGCGCCCGCGCGAGCCAGGAGGAAGCCCTGACCGCCGCCGCCCTGGCCGAGTGCTTTGTCGGCGCGGCAGACATGGCCTACAAGGCCCTGATGAAGCCCCGCGAGGGCACCATCCTGACCGTCGCCCGCTCGCTGGGCACCGAGGCCGTGCGCAGTGCGCCGCGCTTTGAGGATGATCCGCTGGGGCTGATGCGCGAGGTGTTGTTGGCAGGCGAGGAAACCCTGGCCAAGACCCCCGACATGCTGCCCGTGCTCAAGCAGGCGGGCGTTGTGGATGCCGGTGGCAAGGGCTTGTTGTACCTGGTCGAGGGCTTTTGTCGGGCACTGGGCGGCGAGGCCTTTGAGGGCATTTCCGCCCCGGTCGAAAAAACCGTCACGGCGCCCGTTGCCCGCATCGTCGACCTGGCAGAGATCGAATTCGGCTACTGCTCCGAGGTCACCATTGTGCACTTGCACAAGGACGTGGGCGAGGCGCACGTGCAAAAACTGCGCGATGGGCTGGAGGCCTTTGCCGACTCGGTGGCCGTGGTCAGCGATGAGGAGAGCGTCAAAGTACACGCCCACTCCGAGACGCCTTACAAGGTGCTTTCCCTGGCCATGGAGCTGGGCGAGATCACCGACATCAAAATCGACAACATGCGTCAGCAAAACCGCGAGTTAATGGCCGCGAGCCAGGCTGCCAACGCGCCCAACCGCCCGCTTTCGATCGTGGCGGTGGCCGTCGGCGAGGGCCTGCGCACGCTTTTCCGCGATTTGCTGGTGGACGAATTGATCACGGGCGGGCAGACCATGAACCCCGCCATCGAGGACATCACCGCCGCCATCCGCGCCTCGGGCGGCGAAAACGTGCTGATCCTGCCCAACAACCCCAACATCATCCTGGCGGCCCAACAAGCCGCGCTGTTGATGGAAGACCGCAAGGTCGAGGTCATCCCCAGCCGCTCGATGAGCCACGGCATCGCCGCCATGTTGGCCTATAACCCCGAGGCCTCGCTGGACGAAAACGCCGAGGCCATGACCCAGGCCGTGCAAAAGGTCGGCGACGGGCAAGTCACTTACGCCGTGCGCGCGACAACCATCGGCGATTTGGACGTGCACGAGGGCGACATCATCGGCCTGGCCAACGGCAAGCTGGTTGAGGCAGGCCGCGACCTGGACGGCGTGGTGCTGTCGCTGCTGGGCCACCTGGTCAAGGACGACAGCGAGATGATCACGCTGTTCTTTGGCGAGGAAGTCGACGAAGACGCCGCCGCCGCCCTGTCCGAGCGCATCGCCGAAGCCTATCCGGGCTGCGATTGCCAAGTTGTGCCGGGTGGACAGCCTTTATATTATTATTTTATTTCGGTAGAATAGGTTGCGCATCGCCGCGCGCCTTTTATCATGTGGCATAGGGGCGACCGTCTCGGTCGCCCGCCCTGGTGATCGTCTGCAATACTTTTTCTCAACCGCCATTGCGGGTTTCGACCCGCAATCTTGTCATCAATCTTCGTAGGTGCGGGCGACCACATAGGGTCGCCCCTACATTTTCTGATAAAGCGTTGTTGGGCGATTGACTGATGCGGGCGAATGCTATTCGCCCCTACAGATTGGTGAAAAATCATTGTAACGGAGGGACGTATGACGGCGGTTGATCTGCCCGGCTTGGCCGACCTTCCCGGTTGCGGCAAGGCGCGGTTGCACGCGTTGGAGCTTGCGGGCATTTTAACGGTGGGCGATCTTTTGACGACCCTGCCGCGCCGATATGAGGACTTTTCGCGCAGCAAACCCCTGGCCGAGCTGGCCCCAGGCGAGTTAGCTGTCGTCTCGGTTTGGGTGATGGGCGCGCCCAACGCCCACCGCGCCGCCGGTGGGCGCAGCGTATTGCGCTGCCAGGTGCGCGACGAGTCGGGATCCGTGACGGCCTTTTGGTTTGGGCAGGACTATCTCAAACATCAACTCAAACCCGGTGAGCGGTTGCGCCTACACGGGCGGTTGGCCGTCAAAGACGGGCGGCGGATGCTGTCCGCCCCTGCCCTGCTGCGCGACGACGAGGTGGGCCTGACCCCCGTTTATTCCGTCATCGCGGGCTTGCCCCCACGGGTACTGCGGGGCATGATGGCCCACGCGCTGACGCAGGTCGATCAATTGCCCGATCCCCTGCCGCCCGCCTTGCGCGAAAAATTTGGCTTGCCCGCCCTCGCCGACGCCCTGCGCACCCTGCACGCCCCACCCGATCGCGAAAGCTTGGATACCGCCCGCCGACGCGCAGCTTTTGAGGAACTGCTGCTCTTCCGCGCCGCCTTTGCCGCCCTGGGCCAACGCCGTCGGGGGATGCAGGGGCCCGCCATTTCGGCCTTTGATCAAGAGGCCTTTTTCGGTCGCCTGCCCTTCGCGCCTACGGGGGCCCAACGCCGCGCCACGGAGCAGATTTTGCAGGACATGGCGGGGCCGCGGGTGATGTCGCGGCTGTTGCAGGGTGACGTCGGATCGGGCAAGACCCTGGTCGCCGCGGCCGCCATGGTGGCCGTCGCCCGCGCCGGGCACCAGGCCGCACTGATGGCCCCGACCGAACTGCTGGCGCGCCAACACGCCAAGTCTCTGGAGGCGCTGACGGGCCTGCCCGTGGTATTACTCACAGGCACACTGACCGCCGCGGGCAAACGCCAGGCGCGCGCCGAGATCGCCGCCGGGGCACCGCTGTGCGTGGGCACTCACGCCCTGCTGACAGGTGACACACAGTTTGCCTCGCTGGCCTTGGTCATCGCCGATGAACAGCACCGCTTTGGCGTCCAGCAACGCCAAACCCTGGCCGACAAGGGGCCCTCGCCCCACGTCCTGCTGATGTCGGCGACCCCCATTCCCCGCACGCTGGCCTTTTTGCTGTATGGCGATCTAGACATCAGCATCCTGGACGAACTGCCCCCCGGCCGCACGCCTGTGGACACCCACGTCGTCATGCCGGGCAAGATGGATGGGCTGTGGGGCTTTATCCGCGAGCGCGTGGCCGAGGGGCGACAGGCCTATGTCGTCTGCCCCGCCATCGAGGAGGAAGAGACAGGCAAACCTGCAGCACAAGAGGTGTTTGCCGATTTGAACGGCGGGGCCCTGGCCGGGTTGCGGTTGGGCTTGTTGCATGGCAAACTGCGCCCGGCAGACAAACAAGCCGTGATGACGGCCTTTGCCGCGGGCGAGCTGGACGTGCTGGTGGCGACAACGGTGATCGAGGTGGGCGTCGACGTGCCCAACGCCGCCGTCATGGCCGTGCTGGATGCCGACAGTTTTGGCCTGGCCCAACTGCACCAACTGCGGGGGCGGGTGGGGCGCGGGGCGGCCAAGAGTTATTGCTTTTTATGCACGGCGCGGGCCGAGGGATCGACGCGGTTGCGTTTGCTGCAAAAAACCGCCGACGGCTTTGCCATCGCCCAAGCCGATCTGGAGTTGCGCGGCCCCGGCGAACTGCTGGGCACGGCCCAGAGCGGCCTGGCCAACGGCTCCATCGCGGGGTTGGTGCAGGACGGGCGAGCACTCGACGAGATCCTGACGGCCTATGAGTGGTTGCAGGCGCGGCCCGAGTTGCTGGAGGGCGTCGAGCAAGCCGCCATGGCGCGCTATCGGGCGGGGATACAAGCATGAGTTTGATTGATTTTTTGCGCGAAAACGCCGCCGCCCCGACGATGCGATTACACATGCCGGGACACCATGGGCAGGGTTTTGCTCACCTGCCCATGGGCTTTGCCGACTGGGACATCACCGAGATCGACGGGGCCGACAATTTTCACGCGCCCGACGGCATCATCGACCGCGCCCAGAAAAAACTCGCCGCACAAAACGGCTTTGATGTCGCCTTGCTCTGCACCTGCGGGGCCACCGCCGCCCTGCAAGCCGCCCTGTTGGCGTTGTGCCCGCCCGGCGGTCGGGTGCTGTTGCCCAGAACTTGCCACAAGTCCGTCATCGGCGGGCTGGTGTTGTGCGGGGGATGGCCGGTGTGGCTGGCCGAAGCCCTGCCGACACCTGAAGTTTTGGATGCGGCGATTGCACGGGAAACCCCCGCCGCCGTCGTGCTGACCTCGCCGTTGTACACGGGCGAGTTGGGCGACATCATCGGCTGGGGGCGGGTGTGCCGCGAGCGGGGCGTGCCCCTGATCCTGGACGCCGCCCACGGAGCCCACCTGCTGCCGGGGCTGTGCCCACCCGGGACCGCGGCGATTTGCGATGCGGGGGCGGCGGCCTACGTCGTCTCCTGCCACAAAACCCTGCCCGCGCCTGGACAAACCGCCCTGCTGTGCGGGGGGGCGGAGCACGCCGAGCGGCTGGCCGCCGCCCTGCGCCTGGTGCACACGACAAGCCCCTCCTACCCGCTGATGGCGGGGGCGGTAGGAGCCTATGATTGGTTATTTGATCACGCCGCATTGCTCGCCCCGATGTGGCAAGCTTGCGGCGAGTTTTGGGCGGCGATGGCCCAAATGGGCCTGGTGGCGCCCGTAAAACCGGGGCAGGCTGGGCGAGACATCACGCGCCTTACCGTCTTTTCGGCGGACGCCAACGGGCTGAACAATGCCTTGCGCGACAAGGGATTTGTCGGCGAGGGCGTCGTGCAGGGCGGATCGGTGTACATCGCCTCGGCGGTCGACGATCCCGACACGATCCGCGCCCTGACCCAAGCCGTGCGAGAATTACAACCTGCGGCAGGTATTTTTGATGAAATCCCACTCACCCTTCCCGAGGCCGTCCTATCCCCCCGCGAGGCCTTTTTCGCGCCGCGCGAATGGGTGCCTTTGGCACAAGCCCTCGGTCGAATCGCGGCGGCATCGGCAGGCCTTTATCCCCCCGGCGTACCCCTGGTAATGCCGGGCGAGCAGGTAACTGTCGAGACCGCACAGCAATTGCGCGGGGTAGGGGCGTTTGGGGTTGTGGATGGCGGGGTTTGGGTTGTGTGCGATGGGGTTACGGAGTCCGTTCTCTGATCGCCTCGTCCCAAGGCACATCGCCAATACCCGCAACCAACTCGCCATTGACAATTATCGTTTCCAGATGAAGCCGATAGATTTGTTGATCCCATTGCATGTGGACGACAACGCCCATGCCCCCATCGACAAGTTCCATGGCCGTCGGGCGCAGGATGGTGCCGGCGGGGATACGATCGAAGTCGCCGTCCTCATCTTCAGCGTCCAGTGCGGCCAGGGTAATCAGTTCAGGGGCGCGGATGATTTCGATGGGGCCATTCCACATCGAGCCCTGTCCTGTCGTGAGTTGCTCAAACTCCAGGTCAACAACAAGCGTCATTGGCCACATCAACTCCTGTTCCATCTGCAACTGCATTCCCCGGGCGGTGATGGAGATAATCTGAGCATTATAATAATTTTCATAAACAAAAGAGGCTAGATAATACCCACCTTCCCCTATCGGCGGGCGGATCAGCGAACGGATATACACATTGCTTGTAATGAACCCCTCCGGGTGCTCAGGCTCCTGGGTCTCATCTAGATCGCGAAACTCCGCCGGCCACTCGTGGACATATTGCGAGATGAGCAGTGTGCTTCCGTCGTCGCAAAATACCAGCCATGGGCCCTTTTCCAGCGGCTGTTGCCAATCCATAGTTTCACCAACGCCGTCGATGACCAGTTCCGGCAAATCGTCACCCTCAGTGATCGAAAACGCAATAGGCTCGCTTCCATCATCCTGGGGCAGCAGCAGGGTTTGGTTCAGCGGCATGAGCATCAACATGGGCAGGTCGCCCACGGCGATCTCGGGCGGGGATTGGGTGGGTTGGACATCGGGCACGGAGGTGGCGGGGGCGATGGTGGGTTCACCGGGGGTGCACCCCGCCAACAGCACCAGACACAAACACAATAACAGCAGCTTTTTCATTGGATGTCCCCCGTCAATACATGCGAAAGGCCCCATTGCGGCAGGATGTCGGGATCCAGGAAGACCCGCTGCCCTTCGTACTCCGCCACCAATTGGTGTTTGAGAACGTCATAGGCTTGGATCTCGAAGATTTCGCCCGTGGGGATGGTCAGGGTCGTGCCGTTTTCGCGCAAAACTTGCAGGGTTTGATCGCCGTAGTAGCTGCTCACCCTCATCGGCTCAGCAAGGGTAACGGCGTCTTGCCGCCGCATCAGGCTGCCCCGATCGTCAAAGTTGTATTCCAGCGCAAACGACATGCCGCAGGCGCGGGGCAGGGTGTATGTGGTGGTCAGGGTGGAGTTGACGATGGCGTTGATCTCGCCCTGGACGCGATAGGGGCCGCGCACGCCGCCAACGCCCGTGGCCGTCAGGGGCACACAGACGGTGGCAAACTCGGGCTCGTAGTTGCTGGCAAACGTCTCGATGCGCACCAGCAGGCGATATTGGCCCGTGGCCAGCCGCAGAACGTGGCAGGGGGCCAACACCTTGCCGCGCAGGGGCAAATCATCAACCGACATGCGGGTGCCGTTAAAATAAATGCCGTATTCCTTGGCCATCTCGGTGTACACCGTCTCGCGCAGTTCCACCAACAGCGGGGTCCCGTCGATGGTCAGATTCAACTTGCTGTTGCCCCTCAGCGCAACGCTGGCTTCGCCGCTTGGCAATGTCAGCTCCACGGGCGGGCCGGGTGTGGGGATGGGCGTGGGGGTGTCGATGGGCTCGGGTTCCCAATAGGTCGGCTCGGGCCGCGGTGTGGGATCGGGGCGGGGCGTGCGCGGGGGCAGTAAGGCAGGTAGGGACAACAGCTCGATCGCCGGGCGGTCGCCGACGCGCCAGACGTCGGTTTTCAGGGCGTCAAAGTAGCCCTCGATCCCCGTGCTGAGCTCGCGCACGCCATAGCGCAAGCCGCCGTCGATGGGTTCTATCCAGGTCAGTTGCAGGGGCAGTCCGGGATTGATGGGCTGGATGCCTCCGTTAATGTGGGTCAGTTGCAGCACGTCCAGCACCACCAGCGCGCGGCCTTGGGTGACCATGATCGTGCCGCGCGCCATGCCGCCGTCCTCGGCGAGGGTATACCTCACTTGGCCGACAACAGGGTCGATGCCGTCAAAGCTTTGCTCAAGAATGACGGCCCCGCCCGAAATGCCTTGCAATTGGGCGTCGGCAATCGTTTGGCCCTTGCCCGAGTCCAGCCGCAGCAAAAACACCTCGGGTGATTCGTCGTCGTCAACACGCGACTGCACCGCCACAACGGCGGCCCCATCGTTCGTGCTCAGGGCCCAGGGGGCTTGTTTGGTCGAAACTTTGGCAAAAGGCAACTCCGTGACCTTGCCGTCGACCTCGATGCCGCCGTCGCGCACCGTGACATGTTTGGTCTTGTCGCCAACGGCGATCTGCGCCGCCTCGCCAAGGGTCAATTGCACTGCGCCGGGCTCGGGCTTTTCGCCGCAAGCGACGCAAATCACGGCAAAAACCGCCATCAGTGGGAGCCACCAGAGCTTTTTCAATCCATTGTTCCCCCTTATGTGCTGGGTTACGCTCATTTATCATATCACATCATCTCACCCCGCGAGTTGCACAATCGCACTCGCCATACCGAACAATCGACCTTTTCCCCGGGGGAGGGCCTTTGCGTTGGCCGCGGTATGATATGATAATGGCAACCATTGATGGGGAGGAATGCCATGCCGACGGCTTGCCGTTACACCCGCGGACGGGTGGTGGACATCGACATCGACGAGAGCGCCGAGGCCATCGCCGGGCGTTATTGCCTGATGTTGGTGCGCGAGCCCGGCTGTGTGATGGAGCTCAATCATCAAGTGACCGAGGTCGCACCGGGGTTGATTTGCTTGCGCCCGGGCAGCGGCGCGCGGATCATTCCCGGCAAGGCGCAGATAACGACACTGCGGTTTGGCTTGAGTTTCCTCAACGTTAACCTGCATGACGAGATGCTGTTTAACGGCGAATATCAATCCAACATGGCGCTGTTCGGCGATTTGCCGCTGGACGTTTTTTGCCGCGAGGAGGCCTGCTGTGCGTTGGCCTTTGACCAGACTACCCTGGCCTGGCTGGGCGAACAGATGGACTGCGTGGCCCGCGCCATCACCGAGCAAGCCGACGGCTGGTGGTCGTGCCGGGCGCGGCTGTACACCACGCTCATCCTCGACCGCTGTGCCCAGACTTCGCGCGCCAAACCCGCCGTCGCCGACAACAACTGGGATGCCCAGCTCGTGGCCGAGGCCCTGCGGTTAATTGACCGAGATTTTACCACGGCCATCAGCCTGACGACGCTGGCAAAGTCGTTATATATCAACAAGAACACCCTGACCCGGCTATTCGTCCAGCAAGTAGGCATGCCCGTGACCCAGTACATCATTCAATACCGCTTGCGTTGCGCGCGCACTGCCCTGGCCACCACCAGCCTGCCTCTGCCCGAGATCGCCGCGGCCTGCGGGTTCTCCTCCGAAGCCTATCTCATCCGCCAGTTCCGCCAGCACTCCGGGATGACGCCGGGAGCCTATCGCAAGCGCGNGGTGGCCGAGCGGATGGGGTGTTTTTAGGGGGGATGCGTTTTTTCCGGGGGAGGTGCTTTTTTGAAAAAAAGCACCTCCCCCGGACCCCCACCTCAAAAACTTATTATTTATTTTATGATGGGGTTATTATAAGAGGATCCAGCCCATGGTGCCTTGTTTTTTGGCGTAGATGCGGTCGGTGTAGCGTTTGATGAGGGAGACGGTTTCGCCTGCGTGGACGGGGAGGTGGTAGTCGGTGGCCATGCTGCCCACACAGAGGTTGCCGTCGTGATCCCGCCACGTGCGGTTGTTGGGGAAGCGAAATATGCGACCCGTTGACAGGTGGCGGTAGGTGCCGAATTCTTCGCCGGGTTCGACCAGCTCGATAAAGCGGTCGTCCCAGCTGATGTTATAGGTACCGCCGCTCTCGGGCTGGTCTTTTTCGACGCGATAGGGCGACAGCGCGTCGGTATAGGTGAAGCTGAATTCGCCCCTTTGAATGATCAAGGCGTTGAGTTGGCCACCAGTTTTGAAGGTGCCGCCATCGATGGAGGCAATTCGCTTTTTCTCATTGCTAATGGGGTTATTGTGGGGGATTTTGTCGCAATAGCATTCTGATGGGTAATGACCGACGACGACATATTTGTCAAAATGCAGATCTTGATCCAGGAATCTGTCGTTTTTCATGCATTTCCATGCATCTTGCTGGGTGAGGTCTCCGGCGGTCAGGCCGCCGTGGACGAAGGTGTAGTCGGTGGTTTCGATGATGTGGGGCAGGCTTTCGATCCATTGGCGTTGCGCGGGCGGCAGATCGTCGGTGATCCAGTCGCTGTTGCCTCGCAGGGCGTGGACGTTGGATTTTTGGGATAGTTCGATGACGTATTTCAGCGTTTCTTCGCCCTGGGGGCCTTTGGTATAAAAATCGCCGAGCAACAGGAGGATGTCGTCGGGCGAGAATTGGATTTTTTGCAAGAGGTTGACCAGTAAATCGAGGTGGCCGTGGATGTCGCTGATGCAGATGGTGCGCTTGTCTCTTGGCAGATCCAAGTAGGCGACTTTGGCCAGCTCGCTCATGAGGGGCTCCTGATGGTGAATTTTGTAAGAGTATTATAGCATTGTGCGGGCGAAGCGTGCAAGGAGGCAATTTTGATTTTTCTGGCGGGGGGTCATGGTATAGAAATATTGTTATTCGATAAATTTTTATTGACAAATGATATCTCCGAGCATATAATAGCTTCGGACGCGCAAACGCGTTTGATCAAACTTCTGGAGGAAAATCATGCAACACAAGCGTTTTTCCCTTGTCGCCACGCAGGTTGGTGTGGTGGTTTTGGCAACGTTGCTCATTGCCGCGGTTGCCATCTTGCCCTATCTGGTGCGGACCTACTTGTTGGTGGCCCGCCATGACGCGTTATATCAACCCCTGTTGATTTGCCTGTATGCCACGAGCGGGCCCGGCGTGGCGGTATTGGCTTTGGTCTGGGCACTGTTGCGGAACATTCAGAAAAAGGCCGTTTTTGTCCGTGCCAACGTGCGGATTCTTCGGGGGCTGGCTTGGTGTTTTGTGGCGGTTACCCTTTGTTTTTTGGGCCTTGGCTGGTTTTATCACATGAGTTTTGTCGTGGCGGTGGCGGTGTTCTTTTTCGCCATGGTCCTGCGAGTGCTGCGGCACGTATTCGAACAAGCCTGTGATTTGCAACAGGACAATGACTATACCATTTAAGGAGTTGCACCATGATTCGGGTCAACCTAGATGTGATGATGGCCAAACGACGCATCTCACTGGCAGATTTAGCGCAGCAGGTGTCCATCACACAAGCCAACCTTTCCATCCTCAAAAACAACCACGCCAAGGCCGTGCGTTTTTCCACCCTAAACGCCATTTGCAAGGCGCTGGATTGCAAGGTCGAGGATGTGCTCACCTACGAAGAATCGGAAGATTAATCTTTCCCTGAAAAAACCAAGGAGGAACCACTATCATGTCAAACAGCCCCATCCCCGAAACGAGTTTACCCACCGCGCCCCCGCCCCGCACCCGCTCGGAAGGATTTCTGGCCGTCGCCGCCCTGGTACTGGGTTTTTTGTTCTGGAAATTGATCATTCCATCAGGGTTGCCCTCAGCGCTTTTGCCCGTGTTCTACCCCTTCATCATGCTCACCGGCGCCCTCGAGGCCAGTTTGGGGAACCTGCTGTTTATGGGTGCCTTTACGCTGACCTTGTTTGGATACATGCTGCTGACGCGCCGACGCATTGCCATCGATGGCGCCCTGGTCTGGCTGGGTTGCCTGGCGCTCAGCGCAAGTTTTATGCTACACACGAATCAACTCATCGCCGGTTGCTCCTCGGCCCTGCTGACCGCGGGCGTTGGGTATGCTTTGTATTTGCTTTTTGCCCCCGAACGCGGCAAAGGAGTGATCGGCACCCTGCGCGCGTTGTTTGTCACGCCTTTTGTCTGTTTCAACGCCTTGTTTGTGGTCATCCGCGACGGACTGCGGCGCACGCAATGGGGAAAAACCATCGGCAAAACGCTGCTGGGGTTAGCCATCGCACTGCCCCTCACGGCGCTTGTTACAGTGCTGCTGATGCACTCAGACGACAATTTTTCCGCCCTTGTTACGCGCATTCTTGGGAATTTGGGCGCGGGTCCCCTGCGCACCCTCGGCTTTGTGGTGTTGGGCTTGCCCATGGCCATGTACTTCTTTGCCATGATTCACGGCAGTACCCTCAGCGATCGCCCCTCGCGCTCTCGCACGACGGATAAGCCGCCCTTCCGGCAGGCCTTGCACATTGCGCCCGCCTCGGTCATCGCCATGGTGGTTTTGCCCATACTCATGGTTTACACCATTTATTTTGCCTCTCAATTCACTTATTTCACCAATGCCTTCCAAGGCATTTTGCCCGAGGGTTTCATCTATTCGGAATACGCACGCCGTGGGTTCTTTGAACTGTGCGCCGTTGCAGGCATCAACCTGGCGATTATGCTTGGCGTCATGGGGTTGCAAAAACATTCCAGCAAGCTTTCTCGCACCTTGTGCGCCGTGTTATGCCTCTATACCTTGGGGCTGATCGCCATCGCCCTGAGCAAAATGGCGATGTATATCAACACCTATGGCTTAACCAGGCTGCGCGTTTATACCAGTTGGTTTATGGTGGTACTAACCGTGCTGTTTATCCTGATGCTGCTCAAGCAATTGATCCAACGACTGCCGATTTGTCGCATTTTCGTCGCGGTGTTTTTGGTGCTATATGCCCCCCTGGCCTTCGGGCGGCCCGATGCGGCCATCACACAATACAACCTTGCCCGCTACCAGATAGACCAAGGGTTTAACATCACCGCCTTTTTGGAAAACGACGGGCAAACTGTGGACGCCGTCGCCTTGGTCAAACCGTTGACACAATCCGACGAGAAGGTCGTTGCTGCCGCGGCACAGCGTTACTTAGACAAAATCGGTCAACAGGTTATCGATCATAACCCGCATTGGTTGTATTACAATTTTGGGTATACCCAAGCGCGTGAAGCCTTGAAAAACGAGGACGGAAGCTGGGCATTTGACACTCCTGATCCGGATCGATCGCGCGGCAGCATTCGGGATTAGAGCGTGTCTTCAAACCTGCTTTGGAAGCGAAAATCCGCAGATTTTGGTGCATTTACCGGGTGAGGAGGGAAGGAATACCGTTAGTATTCCAACCGACGAGGCGGGCAAAGGTGCTGGAAGCTGCGGTTTTTCGCCCGAATGAGGTTTGATAACACGCTCTCGCTCTTGATTCTGTTATAATGTGGAACATATCTTGCTTTGGAGGGAGTTTTATGACGTCGTTTTTGGAGTTGGCCGCGGCTCGGTATTCGTTGCGGAAGTATGATTCGCGGGCGGTGGAGGCTGATGTGCTGACGCAAGTGTTGGAGGCCGGGCGGTTGGCGCCGACGGCTTGCAACAACCAGCCCCAACGCGTCATGGTGCTGACCGAGGCGGCGCAGTTCGAAAAGATCGACGCCTGCACGCGCGGCCGCTTTGGCGCGCCGGTGGTGTTGATGGTGTGTTATGACAAGGATCTTTGCTGGAAGCGGTCGTTCGACGGTGCCTCCAGCGGCGAGATCGACGCGGCGATCGTCACCACCCACATGATGATGGCGGCACAGGATCTGGGGCTGGGCACCTGCTGGGTCATGTATTTTGACGCGGCGAAGGCTGCGGAGTTGTTTGATCTGCCCGCCAACCTGATGCCCGCGGCATTGTTGCCCGTGGGGTATGCGGCAACCGACGCCGCGCCCGCGGCGGGGCATGGGGTGCGGATGACAATGGAAGAAATGTTAATTTAAGGGTAACTCAACCGAAATTGCGGATCAAGTCCGCAATGACGATATAAGATAAGGCACAGTGGGCGA
>JGI994J12354_10002880_pt1 | contig 16418 bp, 10 predicted proteins | sample IntmicLarv3ML3BL_FD_12354 | JGI IMG/M metagenome (IMG submission 12354) | reverse complement strand
AGGTGGTGTGTATTTAATTAACCGAACCGATGGAACGATTGAAAGAACATATCAAGATAAACAGGCAATGTCATTCTTTGTTGCTGATAAGATAGTTGGCGTCATTAGCTATGAGGGAACAATACAGCTTTATGATATTGCGACAGGAGAACCAGTTACTGACCAAATTTTAACAGATGAAATGGCAAAAGTAGATTTACAGATTACAAGCAGTATGAGCACTCCAGTCTTGGTAACTGGGGGAGATGAGGAAAATACTATTTATTTTTGTAACAGCAATGGACTTTTTCGACGTGTCATCGGTGGGACAGCGATTGAGGAAGTAATAGATGGAAATATGACTTCAATTGGAAGTCCAGGTTTTGGTTTGCAGGATATGGAATTTTTTTCAGAGGAAGAACTCCTTATTGTCATGCAGACGATGGAGGGGCAATCGAAGATAATTCGTTACACTTATTCTAAGGATACGCCAGCAAGACCAAGCAAGGAAATAACGGTATATTCATTAAAGGATAATTTAGAAGTAAGACAAGCAATTTCGATGTTTCAACAAAATAATCCAGACTACTACATCGCGTTTGAAATAGGAATGACAGGTGAAGATAGTGTGACAGCAGCCGATGCACTGCGAACATTAAATACTGATATTATGGCGGGGAATGGACCAGATGTTTTACTTTTAGATGGTATGCCAGTTGATTCCTATATTGAAAAAGGACTACTAGCAGATATTACTGACCTTTTAGCAGAAGTCAAGGTCAAAGATGATGTTTTTGGAAATATTACAAATGTTTATGAAAAAGAAGATGGTTATTATGTGTTGCCAACAAGAGTGCGAGTACCGTTGATTCAAGGTGATAGCGGGAGTGTTGCATCAGCGACAGACCTACAGGCATTTACCGAGCAAATAGAGAAACTGCGAGAAGAAAATCCAGAGCAGGAGCGAATCATTGAAAGCAGAGATGCAGCAGCCTTAGCACGGACACTGTATTCCATTTATTCAGCGGTATTGCAAAAGGAAGATGGCAGTTTAAATGAGGAAGAGTTATTACGGTATTACACATATCTCCAACGTTTGCAGGCAACAGATAGAACAGTAGAGACCAATGAAATGATGATGAACGGTGATTATATAGAAGATGTTGTTTGGTCAGTAATGGAAATGATATTAGGAGAGCTAGAGGTTGCGATAGGTTCCCTAGGAAGTGTTACTAATTATAATATGCTCATTTCTAGTCACGGACAGATAGAAGATGCTGCGGTGGGATTAATGGAGTTATCAGGAGAGAAAGTTTTTATACCAACAGGTCTAGTGGGTATCAATAGCAAGAGTGAAAAGATAGAAGATGCACAAACCTTTGTTTCTTATTTATTAGGAGCAGAAGCCCAGCAGATCGACCAAGACGGTGGATTCCCAATTAATCGAACGGCTTTTGCAAACATAATAAAGGGAGCAGAGAGTGGACAAGAGGCAGGCATGTCGATAGTGGTTAGTGGTGATGGCAAAGAAGCAATGCTTGAAGTAGAATGGGCAACGAAAGAGGAGCTTGCGACCTTACAACAAATGATAGAGTCACTTGATACAGCAGCTTTAACGGATAGCGTTATTAGTGAAGCAGTATTAGAACAAGCAGTGGAGTGTGCAAAAGGAAATATAACGGCAGAGGAAGCAACGAGTGCAGTTATCCAAAAGGTGCAGATTTATCTTGCAGAACAGGGTTAAAAGAGTAGAATTTATGAAAGTGAAGCATAAGAAATACGATTTGGCAGGATTATTGTTTGTCCTGCCAAGTCTTATCGGGGTTAGTATTTTTTTAATAATTCCTTTTGCTGATGTGATTAGACGGTCCTTTTTAGGGGCTGTGAATGAAGCATTTGTCGGAATTAAGAATTATCAGATGATTTTTAATAATGGGGCATTTATATTAGCAACCAAGAATACGCTGCGTTTTACAGCAGTCTGCATTCCGCTATTATTGGTGTTATCACTTTTCATTGCGGTCTTTTTGTCGGGACAAAAACGCCTAGGAAGTTTTTTAAAGAGTACCTTTTTAGTACCAATGGCCATTCCTGTCGCATCAGTAGTGTTATTATGGCGGTTATTATTTCATAATAGTGGCTTGATTAATGGGTTGCTAGATGTCGCAGGGCTAGAGGGTACTAACTGGATGGATAGTAAGTATGCTTTTTGGATACTGGTATTTAGTTATATTTGGAAGAATCTAGGATATGATATTGTATTATGGATGGCGGGGCTTGCAGGTATTTCGGCAGAAATATACGAAGCGGCACGGGTTGATGGAGCAGGAAATATTCAATGCTTTTTTAAGATTACATTGCCAAACCTACTGCCATCACTCTATACTATCACGGTGTTATCTTTTCTTAATTCTTTTAAGGTCTTTAGAGAAGCCTATTTAGTAGCTGGTGATTATCCGCATGAAAGTATGTATTTAATGCAGCATTTATTTAATAATTGGTTTCGGGAATTATCTTTAGATAAGATGGCAGCGGCAGCAGTTATAAATGCGTTGGTTATTTTTCTATTAGTCATGATATTGAAACGAGCTTGGAGCAAAGAGTGAATGAATTTCTTGATAGAAATTATTCATTCTATTGCAGAGCAAAAAGGCTACAGCATGGAGTAAAGAGTGAAAACAATGAAAAAATATATAGGAATTTTAATTTTAGCGGTACCAGCCTTTGTTGCATGTTATCCGATTTTCTTTTTGCTGACAGGGTCGCTAATGGGGGCTACGGAGTTAAGAGAAAATTTAGAGCCAGTACTGCAAGGCGGCAGCGGTTATATTAGGTGGCGAATGATTCCCGCATATCCAACCCTGCGATATTATGTGGAATTACTTTTGGATACCCCCGCAGTCTTTGTAATGTTTTGGAACTCTATTAAAATGACCGCAGGAATCTTAATCGGACAATTATTAGTAGGGGTTTCGGCGGCATGGGGATTTGCAAAGTTTCGCTTTCCAGCGAAAGGATTTTTGTTTACACTATATGTTATTCTGATGATGATTCCCTTTCAGGTACGAATGCTTTCAGAATACTTAGTCTTAGATAGTGTTCAAATGTTAAATAGCCAGTGGGGTATTATTATGCCCGCAGTATTTTCAACCTTTCCTGTTTTTATCATGTATCGTTTCTTTGAGGGAATCCCTGATGCAATGATTGAAGCGGCAAAGATTGATGGTGCAAACCACATACAGGTTTTTGTCTACATTGGTTTACCGCTTGGTTCCTCGGGAATTATCTCGGCAATGGTATTGGGATTTTTAGAGTATTGGAATTTAATTGAGCAGCCGCTGACCTTTTTAAAAAATCAAACGCTATGGCCCCTATCTTTATTTTTACCAAATATTGATTTGGAGCAAGCAGGAATGGCATTTGTCACCTCAATTGTTACACTATTGCCAGCAGTATTCGTCTTTTTGGCAGGACAGGAGCATTTAGAGCAGGGAATTGTGGCTTCAGGATTGAAAGGATAAGGAGTATGAAGAAAAAATTAATTGGTGTATTAGCGGGGTTTTTGGTAGTTATGTTGTTATTCACCTTATTATCACGGGCGGCAGATAGTTTAGGAATTGCTAGGGTGACAACAGCAAAACCAGAGCGAAGAAGTATTACTCATGAAGTGAGTGCGGCGGGCAAGGTAATGCAAAATCAAGAGCAGGCAGTATATACAGAAATGAATCAGCGGGTGAAAGCAATCAGTGTCAAAGAGGGTGAAGCGATTGAAGCGGGTGATGTGCTTTTTGAAATTGATGAGACTGATTTAGAGGAACAAATTCTAATCGCTAAAGAGGATATAGAAAAGCAACAGCTTCAAAGGCAGGATAGTATTAGTTCCCAGCAAGCAGGTGCTACAAATAAAGCAAATGAACAGGCAAATGCTACGCAGGATTATAATGATGCAGTTGCGAGCGGTGATGTAGCGGTACAGCAGGCAAAAGATGCCCTAGATGCGGCAAAAAAAGAATTAAAAGACTACAAAGAGCCAAAGCAGACGGAGACAGAAAAGGATACTGTATTAGAGAGCTTACAAAATACAGTTGAGGAAAAACAGATAGCGTATGATGCCGCAGTGGCAAAAAGAGATGAACTTGAAAAGCAAATAGAACTAGCCGAAACTCCCTCGGAGCAGGCTGTAACAGAGTTTGATGAGGCAACAGAACAAGAAAAACAAGCCAAGGTAGAACTAGATAATGCCGAAACGGCACTTAACGCCTATCAAGCGAATCAAAATGTAGCAAATACAGAATCAGTAGAGGTGACAAAGGAGCAGCTAGAGCAAAAGGTTGAAGAAGCCAAGGCGACCTATGACCAGGCTGTTCGTGATAAGGAAACAGGAGTTAAGAGTGCGGCAAGAGGGGTGCAGAGTGCAGCGGCAGCGGAGGGCAGTAATAGTACGGCAGCGGTAGCAGCGATTGATTTAGGACAGGCAGAGAGAAAGCTTGAAAAATTAGAAACATTAAAAGAACAAGGCGGTAAAATCATATCACCAGTAAAGGGGATTGTTACCAAAATAAATATCACCGTGGGAGAGCGAACCACAGATGGAACCGCTGTGATGTTAGCGGATATTTCCTCTGGACTGCAATTTATGGCACAGGTGCCAAGTAATCAGGACAAATATATTGCGAGGAAAGATGAAGTGGTTTTAAAGCCAGATAATAACGGAAAAGAAGTAACAGGATTATTCGTCGATAGCCTTAGTGTTAATGGTGAGGATAGCAGTCTTTTAGATGTGACGGTACATCTTCCAGAAGACACACTAGAAATGGGAACAGGTGCAACACTAAAAGTAACAAAGGCTTCAGAAGCTTATGATACCTGTGTTCCTTTAAATGCACTTTATCAAGATAGCTATAATCAGTATTATGTCCTTGTCATGGAGGAAAGTGAAAGTATTTTAGGAATCCAACAGACGGTTAGACGTGTTGATGTAACGGTGCTAGATAAGAATACACAGTATGCAGCCCTAGCAGGGGGCGTTTTGGCGGCAGAGCAAGATATTGTAGTTAGCTCAGAAAAAGCCTTGGAGGCAGGGGATAGGGTTCGCCTGAATGAGTCATGAAGCGATATCTTCATTATAGCGGTATAGCTGTGATTGCGATGTTAAGTGTCCTTTGTTTTTATCAGGCAATTTTAGGAAGCCGTGCATTACGAGCGGCGGCAGAGTTTGTAGATATGGCACTTGCTTCCGAATTACAAGCAAAGGAAGCCAGTACTATATTAGCAAATCAAAAAGATGAAGAGACCTATCAGAGCGTTTTTATGGCAATAGAAAATAATGTCTATCTTAAAAATGAAACAAATGGAAAAAGTGCGGTAGTAGATAAAATAGCCATTGTGGGTACAGGTAGCTTGCTGACCAAACAAAATATTCATTTGAATGAAGAGGATAAAACGGGCTGTTTGATTTCGGCAGATATTGCGGAAACACTGTTTGGCAACACTAATGTAAGCGAAGTAGAAATCATGATGAATAATCATCTCTATGAGGTTCGAGGGGTTGTCCATGATTTGAAAGAAACGGTGATGGTTACAGCCGATAATGAGACCCAAATGACCAGATTAAGAGTGAGGATTCCAGAGGAAAAAACAGCGGCTCAAATCCAAAGTGCAGTAATGAATCAATATGGAATTTCGGGAACCATACTAGAGTACCAGCTTCTTTATTGGTTGGGAGCAGGTAGCTTATGGCTATTTCCTGTCATTGCTAGTATTCGTTTTCTATTTTGGTTACTTGCAAATGCCAAAAGTACCACTCGGAAAATGGAGCGAATCTTGTGGTGGGGAAGCAGTCTGCTGTTGATTGGTGTCTGTGGATATTTTATGATGGAGTTGATTCGTATTCCACGGGAATTAGTACCTACAAAATGGTCTGATTTTTCCTTTTGGACAAGGCTTGGACAAGAAAAGCTAGAAGCCCTTAGGTATTTGTTTGCGATTAAAAAATTACCCTTTGAGGGCTTTTATATTAGCTCCTTTATTCAAGTGCTGCTGCTTAGTGTGATATCGCTGGTGCTGTACTTTCTTGCAATAATCTGCTATACTAACGAAAGATTAAAAAGCAGTTAAAGGAGAATAAGAGTGAATGAATTTCTTGATAGAAATTATTCACTCCCCAAGTTTGTGATGGAGCCACAAACTTGAATTGCAGAGCAAAATCTGAAATTTTGCGAGTGGAATTTCAGATTTTACGAGTAGGTCTCCGCAAAAAAGGCTCCAGCATGGAGGAAACAGTGAAAGCACGTGGTATAATCTTACTTTCCATTTTATTATTTATGATGGTACTAGCTGGTTGCAAGCAAGAGACTACTTTGCCAACAAATGTCGAAATAGGAATGCAGGAAATTGAAGCTGGTCAGTATCAGAAAGCCCTAACCACATTTGGGACAGCTATTTTAGAAGAGCAAGACTTGGTAAATGCATATCGTGGTGAGGGCATTGCCTATATGGGTCTGGGGAACTATGATGAGGCAATCATATCTTTTGACGAAGCGATTGCAAGGGCAGAGGATAAGCAAGGGGAGCTTGTCAAAGATATTCGATATTATAAAGCAGCCACCCTCTATAAAACAGAAGATTTTACGGGTACCATCAGTGTTTGTGATGATATTTTGGCAGAAGATTCCGAGGCAGACGCTTACTATCTGCGAGGAACCAGCTATTTAGAACAAGGCGAGGCCGAAAAAGCAAAAATTGATTTTGATATAGCAGTGAGCCAGCAGCCGCAGGACTATGATTTATATCTCAATATTTATGCAAGTTACCTAGAAAAGAATCTTTCGGCAGAGGGTGATTTGTATTTGCAAAAGGCTCTTGAAATTGATAGCAAAAATAAAGAAGATGCGTATCATAAAGCACGGATTTATTACCATTTAGAAAATTATGAACAGGCAAAGACAGAGCTAACAGAATTAGTTGGGGAGCAAGGGGAAAAGGCACTTCTTTTGATGGGCAAGACCTATCAGGCAATGGAAGACTATCCTCATGCTCGTAATATGTATGAACAGTATATTTTGGTTCATGGGGAAACGCCAACAGCATATAATGGTATAGCTCTTGCGGATATTGGTGAAGAAAATTATGATCGTGCCTTAGGGAATATTGCAAAAGGACTAGCTTTAGCAGAAAATAAAGGAAAGCAGGAGCTTTACTATAATGAAATCGTCGCCTATGAATTTAAGGGCGATTTTCAGACAGCAAAAGAAAAAGCCTTAACTTATCGAACGAGCTATGTGATGGATCCACTGGGGAAGAAAGAGTATGATTTTTTACAAAATCGTTAGCCATTTGGACATACGCTGTGTGATGATGGCATAGTATGGTACATGCTACATAAATAACGTGCTATATGAATAACGTGCTACATGAATAGCATGCTATATGAATAACGTGCTACATGAATAATATGCTATATGAATAATATGCTATATGAATAACATGCTACATGAATAACATGCTATATGAATAACATGCTATATGAATAACATGTTATATGTATAATATGCTATATGAATAACATGTTATATGTATGACAAAATAACTGAAATATAGGTTTGAGGCATGTTATATGAGGAGGGGAGTTTTAATGAAAACAACAGAAACCAGTGACGGTCTATATGATATGGAAGAAAGAGTTACCGAACGTGTCATCTTAGTCGGCGTCAGCAGTTATGAAACTGATGATATCGAGGCCTCATTAAAAGAGCTTGAGGAACTAACGACAACAGCAGGAGCAACCATGGTTGGCAGTTTAATTCAAAATCTAGAACGCCCTCACGCAGGAACTTACATTGGAAAAGGAAAAATAGAAGAACTGCGAGATTTAGCAGAAGAGCTAGATGCGACAGGGGTTGTATGTGATGATGAACTTTCCCCAGCACAGTTGCGTAATTTGGAGCAGGAGTTGGATTTAAAGGTGATGGACCGCACCTTGGTTATCTTGGATATCTTTGCGGGTCGGGCCTCGACAAGTGAGGGAAAGATTCAAGTAGAATTAGCCCAGCTTAAATATCGCCTGGCGAGACTAACAGGTCTTGGGCGTTCACTTTCCCGTTTGGGTGGGGGAATTGGCACCAAAGGTCCAGGTGAAAAGAAACTAGAAATGGATAGACGTTTAATTAAAAATAGGGTCGCACAGTTAAACCGTGAGTTAAAAGAAGTCAAGAAACATCGAGAAGTAACGAGAGCGAAAAGAAGTAAAAATAACGCTTTTGTAGCGGCGATTGTGGGTTATACTAATGCTGGAAAATCGACCTTACTAAACACCTTAACCAATGCTGGTGTGCTGCAAGAGGATAAGCTATTTGCAACCCTTGACCCGACAACAAGGCTCTTGGAACTTTCGGGCGGGGCAGGGATTTTATTAACAGATACGGTTGGATTTATTCGTAAACTGCCCCATCATTTGATTGAAGCCTTTAAAAGTACTTTGGAAGAAGCTAGATATGCGGATATTATCTTACATGTTGTAGATGCCTCTAATCCGCAGATGGAACAGCAGATACATGTCGTATATGAAACGCTTCAGAATTTAGAGATTACAGATAAGACCATCATCACTTTATTTAATAAGCAAGACAAGGTAGATAAAATAGAAACCTTGCGGGATTTTAAAGCAGACAAGATTTTAAAAATTTCAGCCAAATCTGGAACGGGGTTAGAGGAGTTAAAGGACGTCTTAGAGAAAATATTACAAGAGCGTAATATTTTGATTGAACGAATCTACCCGTATGAAAAAGCAGGGATTATCCAGTTAATTCGAAGTCACGGTCAGCTTTTGTCGGAGGACTATGAAGAGGACGGAATCCATGTGAAAGCCTATGTTTCAGCGGAAATATACGAAAAAGTGACATTTTAAGAGAACCACTAGATATAGTTTATTTGTAACAAAATATTCATATATCTAGTGGTTTTTTGCATTGACTCCTTTTTTTAGATTTGATACAATCAGTGTAATTGGATAAATTCGGATAAAATGAATGATATGGGAAAAGGAGTAAGTCAATGTTTAAGGTCGTAAAAAGAGACGGTGAAGTGGCAGAGTTTAATTTGAAAAAGATTTCAGGTGCAATTACCAAGGCATTTGATGCAATGGAGATGCAGTATAATGAAGATATTATTGATGTCCTTGGACTTCGTGTGACTTCCGATTTTCAAAGTAAGATTAAAAATGATTTAATTGATGTGGAAAGTATTCAGGACAGCGCCGAGCATGTGCTGGTTCAGACAGGCTATGCAGATGTGGCAAAGGCTTATATTTTATATCGTAAGCAACGAGAAAAAGTTAGAAATATGAAGTCAACAATCGTTGACTATAAGGACATTGTCAATGGTTATGTTAAGGTAGAAGATTGGCGTGTAAAAGAAAACTCAACAGTTACCTATTCCGTAGGAGGCTTGATTCTTAATAATTCGGGTGCTATTACCGCAAATTATTGGTTGTCAGAGATTTATGACGAAGAGATTGCACAGGCACACCGAAATGCCGACATTCATGTGCATGATTTATCTATGCTTACAGGTTATTGTGCGGGCTGGTCACTAAAGCAACTAATCACTGATGGACTCGGTGGCATTAAAGGGAAGATTACTTCAGCACCGGCAAGGCATTTGTCAGTACTTTGCAATCAAATGGTAAACTTCCTAGGCATTATGCAAAATGAATGGGCAGGGGCACAGGCATTTTCCTCTTTTGATACCTATTTGGCACCATTTGTAAAGGTCGATAACCTCGGCTATGGTGAAGTGAAAAAGTGTATTGAAGCCTTTATTTATGGTGTAAATACACCAAGCAGATGGGGTACACAGGCACCATTTTCGAATATTACATTGGACTGGACCGTTCCCAGTGACTTAGCAGACCAACCAGCAATTATCGGTGGAAAGCCAATGGATTTTGATTATAAAGACTGTAAAAAAGAAATGGATATGATTAACAAAGCCTTTATTGAAACAATGATTGAGGGTGATGCAAATGGTCGTGGATTCCAATATCCAATTCCGACTTATTCGATTACAAGGGATTTTGATTGGTCTGAAACCGAGAATAACAAGATGTTATTTGAAATGACTTCTAAATACGGAACGCCTTATTTCTCAAACTATATCAATAGTGATATGGAGCCGAGCGATGTTCGCAGTATGTGCTGTCGCTTACGCCTTGATTTGCGTGAATTACGTAAGAAAACAGGAGGATTTTTTGGCTCTGGTGAAAGTACGGGAAGTGTTGGTGTTGTTACGATTAATATGCCAAGGATTGCCTATCTAGCAAGAAACGAACAAGACTTTTATAAACGCCTTGACCATATGATGGACGTGGCAGCACGTTCTCTAAAAATCAAGCGTGGTGTGATTACCAAGCTATTAGATGAGGGACTTTATCCCTATACCAAACGCTATTTGGGAACATTCGAGAGCCATTTTTCAACCCTTGGTCTTATCGGTATGAACGAGGTCGGGTTAAATGCGGTATGGCTAGGTGAAGACATGATCAGTGAAAGAACGCAAAAATTCACAAAAGAAGTACTAAACCATATGCGTGAGCGATTAGTAAAATACCAAGAAGAATATGGTGATTTATATAATTTAGAAGCATCACCAGCCGAATCCACAACCTATCGTCTAGCAAAACATGATAGACAGCGTTGGTCAAACATCAAAACAGCAGGAAATGAGGGTGATACACCATTTTATACAAATAGTTCAAATCTGCCCGTAGAATACACAGAGGATATATTCACGGCATTAGACATACAGGATCAATTGCAGACCTTGTATACATCAGGAACTGTATTTCATTCATTCTTAGGAGAAAAACTTCCAGATTGGTTGGCAGCGGCGAAATTGGTAAAAAAGATTGCCGAAAATTATAAGCTGCCCTATTATACATTATCACCAACATACTCCGTATGTAAGACACATGGCTACTTGGCGGGAGAACAAAACATTTGTCCGCACTGTCAGGAACCAGCCGAAGTATATAGCCGTATCACAGGCTATTATCGCCCCGTTCAAAACTGGAATGATGGTAAGGTGCAAGAGTATAAGAATCGTAAACTTTACGATATGCAACGGTCCGTTTTAAAAAATGTGCCAAAAGAAGCACAGGTAACAGAAATGCCACAAGCAGCAGAGGCGGCAAAGCCAAGTGTGGCACAGCCAAGTGTAGCACAGCCAAATATGTCACAGCCAAATATGACACAGCCATATTTGGCTGGGGGAATCAAATATCTCTTTACAACAAGAACTTGTCCGAACTGTAAAATAGCAAAGCAACTGTTAGCAGATGAAGATATCGAGATTATTGATGCAGAAGAACACCCTAAACTGGCAGAACAGTTTCAAGTTATGCAGGCACCGACCTTGGTGGTAGATGATGGGGAGAATGCTGAAGTGTATGTGAATCTTGCAGGAATGAAGAAGTATTTAGATAGAAAAGTGAATGTATAAAAAACTTTTGTAGGGAATGAGTCATAGACTCGTTCCTGATTTTTTGTCTCTAAATGAAAGTTTCAAATATCCTACCTTATCAATATTTTGCACCAATGACATACTAATATCAACTTAAAGAACCGCAAAAGGAACTGTGTTTCATAACCGAGTTTCACTCGGCTACGTCACAACAGCTCCTCTTTCTCCGCTCCATTGATATTGAAAAGGATTTCTAATTAAATTTTTTCAACATTAGCAGCCTGCATTCCACGGTCGCCCTCTGTCAATTCATAAGAAACTTCCTGTCCTTCTTCAAGAGACTTGAATCCGTCAGTTTGGATTGCTGAAAAATGTACGAATACATCTGATCCGTCTTCTCCAGTGATAAATCCGTAACCTTTTTCTGCGCTGAACCATTTTACTGTACCTTTGTTCATTTTGGTACCTCCATTAAATAATAATAATTTGGGATTTCCGAGGTAAAAAAAATCCACCAGTTATTACAGATTACAGGGCTGAAAATATAATCTCTAATAACTAGTGAATTACTTTACATCCATTCAATCCTTGATACACCCCCGATTATAGCGATTGCGTTTCTAAAAGTCAAGTAAAATTCATACTTTTTGCAAGTGATTTTACATTCAGCATTGATTGCGGTATAATTTAAAAGAGAAAGTTAAAAAAGTTAGTGAATAGGAGTAAATCAATGACATCATACGAAAAAGAAATGTTTGCAATTTTGGGAATGAAACCGACTAAAAATGTTGCGGCAATTGAACGCATGTATGCTTGGAAAATTAGAAAGTATTCACCAGAAAAAAACTATGAAAAATGGCAGAGAATTCATTATGCCTACTTAAAGGCAATAGATTATGCAAAGCGGAGTAATTCTTTAGTGGATAATAGCAACAAATATTATCAAACGCCAAGGCAAACGCAGGAAATACAACCAAGGGTACAGTCCAAGGCACAGCAGAGAGTACAGCCTAATGTACAGTCAAGGGTACAACCCAAGGTACAGTCAAGCGTACAGCCTAATATGCAATCAAGAGTACAACCCAAGGTACAGTCAAGAGTGGAGCCAAAAACACAACTGAGTCAGTCCTTTGGGCAAAATGAGCAGCTCAAGCAACAGCTAATGACAATGATGGAAACGAGATGGAAAGCACCAAAGACAAAAGGACAGTCAGGTAAAATTGGTACTATTATTGGAATATTGATGATTATGGTGGTGATTTTGCTAGGTGACATGGGGATAATTAGTGAAGTTTTTGAAGAATTGCCATGGATACAGCAAGTCAGTGTTAGTGAAGTGGAAGCAAAAGAGGAAATTCAGCGTTATATGACTGGAAAATATCCCGATTTAGAAATGGAAATTACAAGTATTCAGGAAATTGACTTTTATAGCTGGGATACAGACAGGGATAAGATCGAGAGAAAGTATTGTGGATATCAGGTAATGATGAATCAGGTGTCAATTTCAAGAGAGGGGTATATCAACGTCTATTTATATTACTGGCAAGAGGACAAAGAAATACAAATGCTTTGTTTTGATGATTTACAAAAAGATGAGATTACTGAGGATATGGCAGCATACTTGCAAACAGAAACTGGAGTATCAGCAGGAATGGCATCTTTGGCATGGAACGAACGAAATTTAAATAATTATGGGATGAAACAGACACAGTACCATAATTCCTATGATGGAGATTTAAAGACATTTTTTGCCAAAGAAGAGATTACAAAAAATACTTTAAGCACCTCTTTAATAGATGGTGCGGTGGAAAAAAGTGAAGATGGAAGTAATGGAGTTATCGCTACAAAAGCTGTTTTCTTGTACCCTGATGAAAATATTCAGACCTTGAAAGAGTGGTTTGAGAATCAGGGGCAAGGAGCCACAGTTGCTCTGCAAGATGGAGTAGAAAAGGTGGCAGAGGAACTAAATATGGAAGTAGAAGCCGTCGGGATACCAGCAGGACAATATGCTAAAGTGCAAGCATATAATGATAATAGGCATTATGCAGAGCTTTCATTTTTGGACAAGGTCAGAAGTAATTTTTCTATGGAAGAAAGTTTGACAGGTGTGGCAACAATGATCACAGCATATCAAAGCACAGGTAGTGAAAATGAACCGATGTCGACACCAATAAGGGAACTAACAGAGGGAATATATATTAAAGCAGCAACGCCTTGGCTTGATGAGCATTTAGATGTAATAGAAAATATGATAGAACTTGAAGTGGTAGAGGCCTCAACAGAGATGGAGCGTGCAATTCAAGAGGAGAATGTGAATTTAGTCCCCCAAATTAGTTATACTTGTAGACTATCAGAAGAGGGTTTCGCATTATTGGAAGAGTCGGCAGATAAATTTGAAAACCAAGAAGTTATTTTAATATTTGATAGAGAGAAATTAGGAATGACAGATAGATATCAAATAGGGATAAACACGCATTATAAAGCTGTTTTTATGTACAATGAAGATGTTTCTATATACGATGAAGAAAGGAGCTTTATTAAGCAGTTTGCCCCATATACCAAGGCGATTGGTATAGAGGGATATCTCATTGTAAAGTTGGAGATTAGTGATGACTACAAAGAACAAATACTTACATTAGCAAATTAGAGTGGACAAAAGCAAGATAGAATAAACAAAGGGGAGCATATCATGGAAGTAATGGAAATATTAAAGGCAATTTTATTTGGGTTTGTAGAGGGAGTAACGGAGTGGCTGCCCATTAGCAGCACAGGTCATATGATTCTTTTAGATGAGTTGATAAAGCTCAATGTATCAGAGGAGTTTCGCTCAGTTTTTTTGGTCGTGATTCAATTAGGAGCAATTTTGGCAGTGGTGATTTTATTTTGGAATCAGATTTGGCCCTTTTCGTTTAAAGAAAAGCCAGTGATAAAGAAAGAAATCTTTACCATGTGGTTTAAGATTATTGTAGCTTGTTTACCAGCGGCGGTCATTGGTATTTTGTTTGATGAAAAAATTGAGGAATTATTTTATAATTATCAAACAGTCGCGGCAACCTTGATTATTTTTGGTATTGCCTTTATTGTCATTGAAAATAAAAATGCTGGCAAGAGTGCAAAAATTAACAGTATTGCGGATATTACTTATCAGACAGCATTTCTAGTAGGATTGTTTCAATTAATAGCGGCGATTTTTCCAGGAACATCTCGTTCAGGAGCAACGATTTTGGGTGGTATTATCCTCGGCTTATCAAGAACAGTAGCGGCAGAGTTTACATTCTTTTTGGCAATTCCTGTTATGCTAGGAGCCAGTTTGTTAAAGCTAGTGAAGGATGGTATCAATTTTACAAGCCTTGAATTACTCATTTTGCTGGTTGGCATGGTGGTGGCGTTTTTTGTCTCGATTATTGTGATTAAGTTTTTGTTAAACTATATTCGTAAACATGATTTCAAGGTTTTTGGTTGGTATCGAATTGTCTTGGGAATAATAGTAATTATATTTTTTTCATTTATTAGATAAATAAAAGGGTAGATAAGAGTGAATGAATTTTTTGATAGAAAGTATTCACTCTATTGCAGAGTAAAATTTCAGATTTTACGTGCAAGCCTCCGCAAAAGAGGCTCCAGCATGGAGAAAAAACATGAAGAAAGTTATGCTTCCAAAAAATGTAAAATATATTATTGATAAATTAGTGACACACGGATTTGAAGCCTATGCAGTGGGGGGCTGTATTCGTGATTCCATTTTAGAGCGAGTACCAGAGGATTGGGATATTACAACCTCTGCTAAGCCAGAGGAAATGAAAGCACTTTTTAAGAGAACCATTGATACTGGGCTACAGCATGGAACGGTGACGATTTTGCAAGGCGGCGGCAGTTATGAAGTGACAACCTATCGGATTGACGGAGAATATGAAGATCATCGTCACCCAAGCGAAGTCACCTATACATTGAGCTTGATTGAAGATTTGAAACGTCGAGATTTTACGATAAATGCAATGGCCTATAATGAAACGATAGGGATTGTTGATTATTTTGGCGGAATGGAGGATATACAAAAAGGAGTGATTCGCTGTGTGGGGGAAGCTAGGCAGCGTTTTTCTGAAGATGCCCTTCGAATCTTGCGAGCCGTTCGTTTTTCAGCACAATTAGGTTTTGAAATCGAAGAACAAACATGGCAGGCGATAGAAGAAGTGGCAGGAAACTTAAAGGATATTAGTGCGGAACGAATTCAAGTGGAATTGGTAAAATTACTACTTTCAAATAATCCAGACTATCTTCGTACCGCTTGGGAAGCAGGGATTACAAAAGTAGTTTTGCCAGAGTTCGATAAGATAATGGAGACAGAGCAGAACAATCCTCACCACTGCTATAATGTAGGAGAACATACCCTAGAAGCACTCAAAGTGACAGAGAATAATAAGGTCATAAGGCTTGCCGTTTTGTTTCATGATATTGGAAAACCAGAGACAAAATCAACAGATATAGATGACAAAACACATTTCTATCAGCACGCAGAGGTTGGTCAAAAGCTGACGAATAAGATTATGCGGCGGCTGAAATTTGATAATGATACAAGAACAAAGGTGGTACAATTAGTCAAATACCATGACCGCCACCCGAACGTAACAGCAAAAGGGGTCAGAAGACTGATAAATCATATCGGTGTGGATTCGTATCCATTGTTATTGCAGGTGCAGCGAGCAGATATTATGGCACAGAGTAATTATAAACGGGCAGAAAAACTCCAAACACTGATGCAAATTTCAAATATTTATGAACAGATTTTAGCAGATAAGAATTGTCTTATGCTCAAAGATTTAGCGATAACAGGCAAAGATTTACTTGCTGAGGGAGTTCATCAAGGAAAAGAAGTTGGGCAGATTTTACACCAATTATTGCAAGCAGTATTAGACGATCCAAGCCATAATAATAAGGAATATCTAATTGAATATGCAAGAGAGTTATTATATAATAACTCACAG
>JGI994J12354_10002879_pt1 | contig 16419 bp, 14 predicted proteins | sample IntmicLarv3ML3BL_FD_12354 | JGI IMG/M metagenome (IMG submission 12354) | reverse complement strand
ATCCTATGTCCTTCGGCAGCTTCGTATTCGCCAGACGCAGTATGTTGACAATGGTGTCATCCAACGGTTCCTGGAGTTTGATCATAGTAACGTGAAGCACATGGATGACAAAAAGGATTTGGTCGTCTGTTTGTTGTATACAACGACCCGCATACACCTGACGTAATGTTCAGAACATGGAAAAGTTTCCTTCTGTAACCGAAACTTTACTGTTTTTTACCGAGTGTTTCCTTCCACAACCGAAACTTCCATAGCTTTATATCGTTGAAAGAACGTGCATGATCATGGACGACATCAACCGGGAACTTTACATGAACAAGATATCGGGTCTTATCGGCAACCGTAACGCTAAGGTCATCACCGGCATCCGCAGGTGCGGGAAATCCACGTTCATGCTCGGACTGTCGGAAAGGATCGGCTCTGAGGGTGTCAACAAGATATATGTTGACATGGAACTATGGGACAACAGACATCTGAACGATCCCGATAAACTGTACAGGACCATCAAGGAAAGGATCATTCCTGGGAATAAGAACGTATTGTTCCTGGACGAAATACAGGACGTAAAGGAATGGGAATCCGTGGTACGTTCGCTGATCAACGAGAACATATGTGACATATACATCACAGGTTCCAATTCACGGCTATTGTCATCAGAATACGCAACATATCTTAGCGGAAGACTGAACATGATCGAAATGCATCCGCTATCCTTCCGTGAATGTGTGAAGTTCAGTGAATCCTATGGTATTGGAGCCGACCCTGAGCAATTGTTGCCGAGATTCCTGAAATTCGGCGGATTCCCGATACTTTGGCGAACGGGTTATGATGAACGTACGGCATATTCGATACTTCAGGATATCATTTCCACCGTCATGGTCAAAGACATCGTTTCGAGACATGGTATCAAGAATCCTGACCTTCTGGATCGTATGTTCAGGTTCGTATGCGGAAGCCTCGGGAAATATACGTCATTGAACAACATTTACAATTCACTCAACACTGAAGACCGAAGCATCTCCAGAGATACTGTCTATGCTTATGCAGACCATCTTGAATCTTCGTATCTGATACAGAAAACCAATGTTTACGATATAAAAGGAAAGAGGGTCCTTCCATCAAAGTACAAATATTTCCTGACGGACCTCGGTCTGAAACATGCGGTCTTGGGTTACAGAGCAGAAGATATTTCGGGCCACATGGAGAATGTGTTATACTGCGATCTAAAGAGCAGAGGGTACAAAGTATGGGTCGGAGAGAACAACGGAAAAGAGATCGATCTGGTCGCAGAAATGGCCGGTAAGAAGGTTTACGTTCAATCAGCATTCCGTTTCTCATCCGAGAACGTCATAGAAAGGGAGTTCGGAAATCTCCGGGGAATAGATGATAATCACCCGAAATACGTTGTCACAATGGACGGGGGCGCATTCCATGGAAACTCGGACGGAATAATATCTTGCGGTCTTACGGACTTCCTGATGAAGGACGAATTATGACGGCACAAGGTAAATGATGTCTTCGACGATGGCCACCGTGATCGTCTCGCCGGCTTCGAAATTCTCCGGGATGCGGAGATCGACCGTAGAATAGTTCCTGGGGTCCAGTATCTGTATCTCGTCCCCCGTGACGTTAACGACCGTAGCTTCTCTGAGATCCTTTGGTTTAGCTGCAACCCTCATGCTCTTCAGATCGTTCTTCCGAATGGTGGTTTCCCTGAAATTCTCCAGATCGAGAAGTTTACCGCCGTTCTTTCCCAGCCATGTCAGTTTGTATATCCTGTTGTTGAAGGAAACAACATCACCGACACCGTAATCGGGAAGACGTACAAGGTACGTCAAACGGTACATATCCTCTCCGTCCGATGTTTTCCCGACGAGTTTTGATGACTCTTTGAACTCTCCGCCGTATGAGTCTTCGATGTCACGAGCTAAATTCTTTCCCAGTGAGATCGAAGACAACAGAAGATCGACTCCTCCTGATACTTCTTCGACCTTGGTTATGAACACATGGCGGTTGCTCTTGCTCATTGCTTCTACGGTGCTCGTTATCCTGCGTACTATCTCGTCACGTACGTCATCTTCAAGATCCTTCGTACTGCTTCTGATCTGCAGTGTCGATTCGTAATAATTTCCCAATTGCCGGGAGCATCTTTTGCAGACGGTGTTCTTTATCCTCACGACCGAACTGCATTCGGTTCTCGTACTTACTTCATCGATGTCAGCGATGATCTCGCCGAACACCGAAAAGTTCCTCGGATCGAGTTCAGAAGACGCCAGCGCAACATCACGTACGACCGCCTCTTCTATCGGCTTCATCGTTCCTTCCGCTGCTAACTCGACGGCATCTTCCGTGGACATGGACAGCCACTTCCCTTGTATGAAGAACTCTTCGCAGTTGGTACACCTTTCCAGATCCACGCGTTCTGCTAACGAAACTATCTGTCGTCCATTGAGGAAACAGGGAATACACATCCCTCTTATCGTGTTCCTATCATCCTTGCCGCATATGACACAGAACATGTTCACATTCTCACTACTTGTGCGTGTTCCACGCCTTCGATCGTTATTGTTCCATGAACAAGACCCAGATCCTTCGCTATTGATATTGTCCTTGAGCCTACGAGGTTCATTGACGTCGCACGTAACATCATTCCCTTCACTTCTGATTCGTCAACTATCTCGGAACAGTAGAATACCTTCGAAACGGTCAATTTTGCCTTTCCTTCACGGAACGTTTTCCCGATCAACTCCTCATCACAGGCCGCAAGGATCGTCTCGGTGTCACGGATATAGGAACGTACTGCTATCATTCTGAATCCACCACTTTTTTGTATATTCCAGATGTTGAACCTGGGCGGAATAGATCGTTGGCTTCTCTCAGCCTCTCCACTGTGTCCCGTGCATCGCTTTCGGTAATTCCATCATCCCCCGCGTATTTGATTATCTCTTCCATCGTGAGTCCATCCGCTCCGTACATTGTGAATATGCCCATAATCAGCGGCATCAGGTCCCTTGTCTTCTTGGATGTTCCTGATGTTATCGTATCAATGTCCCATACGCCGTCTGTCGATCCTATGATCTTGTCCAGATAGTACTTGACCAGACGTATCGCTCTTTCAGCATCTTGCACTTCCACTATCGGCGACAGTCTCGTTCTTGCGGATGCTTCCGAAAGACGTACGTACGCTTCCAGCTGTCTTGCTGTTATGGGAACGGGGGAGTTCTTACCGCCTCTTCCTCTTGTTTCAAGGTAACTGTCCTGTATCTTCGCTGTCGCTTCATCAGAGAGAACAGGAACTATACGTTTCGAATATGCGACGTATTTTCTGAGGACATCGATCTCATAGATCGGTTTTATGTCGCTCGTTTCGGAAAGGATCCTTTCCGAATCGTTATCCTTTCCTTTGTTCTCCTTCCTGCGCACCTGACCGCGCCTGTGGGCTTTCAGGATGTGCTGTGTGATGTTCTTATCACGTGTCGCTTCCGGTTCGTCAGTTAACACGAATATCATATCGAAACGTGACAACAGAGCAGGCGGAAGGTCTATCTGATTTGCGCGTTCCGCAGATCCTTCGAACCTTCCGTGTTTCGGGTTTGCGGCTGCTAACATGGAGCATCTGCATTGTAACGTCGCCGAAATACCTGCTTTGGCGACACTGATCTTCTGCGACTCCATCGCCTCATGCAGGGACGAACGGTCCTGCGGGCTCATCTTATCCAATTCGTCCACACAAGCCAGTCCCTTATCCGCAAGCACAAGTGCACCTGCTTCCAACGTCCAGCGTCCGTCTCCGAAATCATCTTTGACCGCGGCTGCGGTGTTGTGCACCACGAAACCGTTACCTAAGAACGAATGAGCCGGATCAACTGTCAGATCGTAAACGAATTCCGGCAGGTCCTGTGTTAAGTATCTCACAGACCTGACGGCTTTGAACTTCATCCTCCTCGGCGAATCGAAACATGTTGCCACCATTCCGCCCTCTTTGATCTCACGGGCCTCTACCCAATCGAACACTGAACCGGCAAAGGCCATGATCTTCGTTTCCGGTGTTAAAATGAGTTTATCGTCATTGACCGTTGTTATTTCGACCAGTTTTTCCGGGGTCTTGATCTTCCACACGTACGTAACAGGAAGGACACGGAACATCCCCTCCTTTGCCATCGATATCGTCTGCTCTCCTTCGATGCTCTGTCTCCAGATCCCGGGTCTGTATTCCTCGGGCTCGGTCATGTATTTCCGTACGAGGTCCTCGATCCTCGTGTCCCCGGACTCCAGATTCAGTATCGTGTCCCCGTGCACACAAAGACCTGCGGCACTTGCTGATTTTCCGGATGCGTATATGCCTCTGGGGGCAAGCATTCCCATATATCTCAAGAGCTGAGACTTAGCAACACCGGGGTCCCCCACCAAAAGGATGTGCATGTCTCCCCTGATCACGGTACCGTCATCCATCTCCTTGTGGGAACCGCCGAACAACTGTAATGCGATAGCTTCCTTCTCGGTTTCAAGACCATAGATCGTCGGCGAGATGGAATGTATGATATTATGGAAAAGGTCCGGATCCTTGGACATTCTCAGCATTTCCACTTCGTCTTCTTCGGTTATCTGTATCTCATCGTATTCATGCTGCTCGAATTCGATCGAAACAACATCCATCTGTATCTCGAATATTGTCGATCTGTCACGGTCGTTCTTCGGTAATGACCTTATTATCCCGTTCAGGATCAGTCTGTTACCGGGAGTGATGATCCCTGAGATATCGTCCTCCAGGAATCCAGATAATCTTTCGGGCTGCGCACCGCCTCTTAAACCCTCAGGATTCTCCTGTATCTCCACTTTCTGTGTGTCAATGTATATCGACCTTGTATCGTCTAAGATGAAACGTGTTGCCGTTTTGTTACAGCTGCCTTCCATGTTACTGCACATCATCGGCTCACGTAACGAAACTCCCGTCTGTTCTTCCCACATCTCGGTACTGCATCTGGCACAACGGAAAAGAGCGTGTGTCATCCTTGGTTTTACGGTGGTTGCTTTTCTTACGAGACCTTCGACGGCCACGAACTTTCCCAGGTGTTTCGCCCTCAGTTGTCTTATCTCCACCCTTGCGTCCCTCGGCAGATCTGTGATTCGTAAGTTCACGGAAAAGGTGGGATCCCATCCAGGGGGCATCATGTCCTTGATGACCTTACGGCCAATGGATATCGACTTGTCCGGATGATCGAGAATGAACATTGCAAGATCCGTGCTGTAAGCGTCTATGTCGTTGTATGATACGAACAGGCTTCTTTTCTCAGGATATGTGTCAGCGATCTCCTTCCTCTTCAGAACGTATTCCTTGCGGTCGAATATCTCTTCCCATCCGGCCTCGATCTCGTTGTCTTGGAAGTACATCGCCATGTTATCACCATAAGATCGTACTCAGATCCTTGCTCCTGCATTCGTCGTCCACCCACCAGATCCATCCGCCTTTCTCCACGGATACTTCGCCTTTGATCAGGTCGCCCTGTTTCAGTTTCGTCAAAGATTTGACGAAATCATCGGGACAACGGTAATTGAATAACGACTCCAAACGGTATTCCACTTCTGCAGTGGTCAGTTTTTCGGAACCGAAGACCATCCAAATGAGTTTCACTATGTCGGTCATCATACGACACCATCGATAATCTGACAAGTCTAAAAGCCTATCGTTACCAGATGAAATCGTATCGGGTAGATGTTGACGAGTATCGTCACAGACATGCGATCCGATATGTCATTGCATTTAGTAACATTGTTAACCTAAAATCTTCATCGATTTTGATCGGGTCAGCATACGGATATCGTAAAAGACATTATATGTGATTCAGACGATATCGTGCACTAACTCAGACGGCCTCGATGAAGATGCCGAACGAACGAGGGATCAGATGATTTCGGTCGAGGATCTAAAAAACAACGGTAACGGCGAAAAAGACAAACTCGCCCCCCCCCCTATTACGCGGTAAAGCGAAGAACCAGGGGCAATAACTCGGCTTTTGAACACGCACTTGCGGCTGAAATATATCTGATCGGAACGGACACCATCATGACCTCAGACGGTCATGACACGATTTTTGAAGTGGTCACGGATCTGCGAACGTTGTTTATGACAAACAGCGAAAGCTCGGTCCCGTCAGATCTGAGTGCGTGGGAATTTAGAACGGCATCGCAAGGATGTCCGATGAAAAGAGGGATCAAATGAGATCGATAAAAGAACTGAAAAGGAGCAGAGATGCGTCAACCGCACTCATGGCAATAGTCATCGTTGCAGTTCTTGCCGTTGCGGCGGTAGGAGTTTATGTTTTTGTACTGCAGGATGAGGAAGAAAAAGAAAGCGTTATTCAGGGGAATATGGGCGTAGGGACCACCTTTGAATATGAGCCGGCGACCACAGGGGCACCGTCATACTCGAACCCGCAGATCAAAGACACAACAATGACCATAATCGGCCAAAGCGGGGAGTACTACGCAATGGAAACGGTCGGAGAGATCACCATCGGTTACTCCACATACCCATTTTCCTTCACGGTATTGATGCACAAAGAGACGGGTAAGATCAGGTATGCCGACGACAAAGGCGCTGCGGAAGGAATTGACGGTGCTAAGAAATGGAATGTGGTGACCAACAAAGCAGAATACACCATAGCCGGAGAGAAAGACGTTGATGAAGAGAGTATGATGATCGTGTCCGGGATGGTCGACGAAAAACCGTTGATACATTCATTCGAGATCGAAGAACGTGGGTACGTTGTCAAAGGATTATACGTTGATGACAGCATGGATCTGGCAGAACCCGAGCCGTACGAACCTTCCGCTCAGATCGGAAAGGGATGGAAATATGATGAGATCGTGGATGATTCAGAAACCGAAACCGAAATGAAGGGCTCGATGACCGTGACCATCATAGCAGATAAGCCTGACGGATTCATTACGGTATATTCCGGAGAATTGAGCGGCTCACATGAGGGAATTTCGATGAAGATATGGGCCAGGGCTGTGAACGAACCCATGATCACGGATGATCTGAGCACATTCGATCAGAGCACCGTGAAACTTCAGACGATTAACGGTAACGTTGATGTCACGAAGTATATCCTGACAGAGACCACCTTCCGTGGCACGAGTGTTAAAACGTACTACATAGGTGATGATGACCTTTTGTATGAGGCGTATCAATCGTACACCGACGCCGGAGAAGACGAACCGTATTCAACAACGAAGGTCGTTTTGGTCAAAAAGTTCTGATGACCTTTCCAAACCTTTTCCATTATTTTTATCAAAATCTGAGTAAGCGGAAGCTCTGAGCACCCGGGCGCGAAAGACAAGTTTCTAATGTCCATGATCGGATACTCCTGCGGAAAGTTAGAAAATAAAGGAGAAAGAGGAAGACGATGACACCGAGCAAGTTTACCGACAAAGCAGTGATGCCCGATGACAAAATGGTCCAGGAAATGATAGCTGGCACATACGCTTTGTGGAAAGAATTCTACGATAATATCCAAAAAACATATCCTGATGTGAATGCCTCGTGGAAACATTACGGCAAGACCGCGGGATGGTCGTTCCAAGTCAAAAGTAAAAAACGCACGCTGTTCTATTTCGTTCCCGTCGAGAATTCTTTTGATCTGACCTTCATACTTGGTGACAAAGCCGTTGCGGAAGCTGAGCGTTCACAGCTTCCGAAGACCGTTGTTGAAGAACTGCTTTCCTCCAAACACTATGCAGAAGGACGTTTCGTCACTGTTAACGTTACAGAAAGGAAAGATATCAATACCGCAACGTTACTGACTGCGATCAAGAACAGGAACTGATATCCAGATTCGTTCCGTGGAGACGTTTATCTATTTTGCAACATATCCATGACCTCATATGAGGCTGGCATGCAGTCTCGACACGAGGGATCTCATGAATTCAAAGAATGTTGGAGGCCGCACGGGTAATAAAAAGGGTCTCGTGATCCTGACCTTGTTCACTGCGGTATTGCTTTCAGTCACGGCATCTGCGCTTCTGCTGTCAGACGAGGGTGTTGACGGTCATACCGTCGACACCGGCAATTTCACGCTTGAGTACGCTATTGTCGGCGATGAGGCGATAATAACTGGATACTTACCGGGAGGTTCCGGCGATCTGATCATACCGGAGACCGTCACCGTCGGCGATAAGACGTATCCCGTCACTGCAATCGATGAATATGCATTCATGAGCTGCCTTGGGATCACGGGCGCGGATATGCGCTACATCAAGAACATAGGTAATTGGGCATTCTACGGCTGCTCCGAACTCAGATATGCGTATATGGATTCTCTCGTGAACCTGAGTGAACGCGTATTCTACAACTGCGTCAGTCTTTATTCAGTGGATCTCGGTACCGCAGAGACATTGGGCCGTGAGGCATTCAAGAACACTGCCCTCCTTTCAATAACGATACCGGCGACCGTCACGACCTTGGAGCGCGGTATGTTCACTGATTGCGTATCACTGAAAGAGGTACGCATCGACAGCGGAAACCAGAATTACATAATGGACGGGGACGTCATGCTCAACAGATCCAAGACGGAGATAGTCCTGTGCCTTCCGTCGATGGCCGGCAGTTACGTTATGCCCAATACCGTCACGTCGGTCATGGATGATGCGTTCAGGGACTGTTACGAACTTACGTCCGTGGTCGGAGACTCCCTTAGATCCGTCGGCATCTGGTCATTCTCCAGTTGTTACAAACTCACATCCATTGATCTCAGCGGCGTGACCGATATAGGATACAGTGCATTCGAACATTGCACTTCACTGAGATCCGCAGATATCGGTTCTGCGGTGTACATAGACAGCCGCGCATTCGGTTACAGCGGACTCACAACGGTCGAAGTATCTGCAGTAACACTCTACCTTGGTTTTGACTCGTCCTACGACGGCTGCGCATTCGGCGGAAGTCCAGATCTCATGAACATCAACGTTGCGGCAGGCAACCCTGTTCTCTCATCTGTTGACGGTGTTCTGTTCGATAAGGACAAGAAAGTGCTCATATCCGTCCCTGCGGGACGTACCGGTTCTTATGATATCCCTGATGGTGTCAAAAGGATCTCATCATCAGCATTCGAAAGCAACAGACTCACTTCAATAACAATTCCGGATTCGGTGGATTACATCGACTACTGGATATTCTTTGACTGCATGCGCATGACCGAGATCAAAGTGTCTCCGGGGAACAACGACTACAAGAGCATTGACGGCGTCCTTTTCTCCAGGGACGGAACGGAGCTCATAGCATACCCGAAAGCTAAGACGGGGCCGTACATCATACCGTCGGGTGTGACGAGCCTGGGTTATAACGCCTTCATGGATTGCATCGGGATCACATCAGTGACATTCCCTGAGACCCTGATGTGCTGGGGCGATGAATTCACCGGATGCATCAACCTGGCAGAGATCATCGTAACGGGGTCTTTCGATCGAATAACGATCGACGGTGTCCTTTTCACCGGGGACGGAAAGAAACTCTTACTGTTCCCTCCGGGAAGGACAGGGGGCTATGACATACCGTCATCCGTGGAAACCATAAGTTACGGCGCATTCGGCGAAAGCCGTGTCGGTTCCGTGACGATACCGTCATCCGTGACGTCCATCGAGACCGTTACATTTTATGACAATAAGGAACTCACACGGATAGATGTGTCCCCTGACAATGAGAACTACATGTCCATAGACGGAGTCCTCTTCACCAATGACGGAAAGAAACTCACGGCATTCCCTGGAGGAAGGACCGGATCCTATGTGGTACCGTCATTCACAGAGGAGATCGGCTATTCTGCATTCGATTACAGTAAACTGTCCGAATTGACTATCATGTCAAATGTGAAGTCCATAGGAAGCATGATATTTTGGAGCTCGGACCTAAAGATCGTGACCGCACCTGAGGGGCTGGATCTGCGTTTAACGATGCCTGCAACAAAAGTAGTGCGTTACAACGGTGACGTTGTTGTCATGGCATCTATTGAGGGCACTACGGTCACGCTGAAGTTTATGCCCGAGAACGGAGAGATCATTGATGACATAGTTGTCAAAGATGTCAGCGGGAAGACGATACAGGACAGAAGGTCAATGAATGAATGGACGTTCGATATCGGGACGAACAATCAGGTATACGTTTCCGCAACGGTAAGAGATGCACCCGAAGATATTGCAACATTCGCAGGGATCGCGTTCGTGGCGGGATTCGTTGTCCTCATGGTCGTATTCATTCTGATCGGTGCCCGCGGAAAATTCTAAGACGGGTGCGGCGCAAGCTGCGTCCGTCTCCTTTCGTTTTCACGAATATGTGCTGGCATCGGACAGATCACATCATAAGCGACCGTGCTGAACATTAATGTGACCTCCATTTCTTAATGGCCATTGTGTTAACAAATACCGCATGTGGCAGCGATATTGTTTCGAATTCATTCCCCCTTGGATCCGGTTATCACTTCGAGATATTCGTTCTGTATACGAACGATCTCGGAACTGTCCTTCGCTTTCGAATAATCCTCTAACAGTTCGCCATTCAGTCTCATGAACTCCGGCGCCCAGTTGAACCTTCCCAGGAACTCTGAAGCTTGTTCCTTTTCTCCCAGAATTATGAGCGATGCCATCACTGCTTCCGCGCTGTTCAGCTCCATCGGCCTTCCCCAGTTGATCGGGTTCGCTGCTAGAAGATAAGGTAACGCTCTTTCCCTTCCGTTCTTCACTTTCGGAAAATCATCAATGTTCGTCCACGTCAGATCCATTACCAAGAGCCCTTTCTTTGCATATACGATATCAGCAGGAGATAACGCTTGTTCGGCAAAAGGCGAAAGGACTATCGTTCCCGACGCTTCATTCAGTCGGACATTCTTTCCGAGACCGAACTTTATCATTCTTTTTGCGGTACATTTCTTCGGATCGCATTGACATGTATCATACACCATTACGGGGATCATCACATACCTTCCAATGCGGACGGGTCCTTGAACGTCTCCTGCACCCAGTCCTTTATCTGAGCGACCAGTTGAGTATACGCTTCAAACAGTTCCTTGTCGTCAGTTGCTTTGAGATCCTTTCTCGTTCCGAAGTCCTTTCCCATTATCTTCTTACATGAATACGGAGCGATGTCCTTGATCCTGTCATACGTCTCGCGCTGCAGGAACACCAGATAGTCATATTCCTTGAGTATCTGTTTGGATCTGAAATCCTTCGCGCGGTATTGACGTATGTCATAACCGATCTGATACATTGATGAGATAAGTTCACAATCCATGTGATCGAAATGCGCACCGGCGCTGCATACTTCGTATACGTCTCCATACAACTCTTTCAGGAAGAACTCCGCTATCTGCGACTGCAGTTCGTTCGTTTCGTCAACGAAAAGAATGCGTATCTTTTCATTTTCCGCTACTGTTTCCTTCTTCTTCCTGAACATCATTCACGATAATCGAACGGTTCCGTTAATACTTTGTGAATGACGGAACAGTTCACAGCATGCACTGAACTCAGCGCAGTACATACGAAAATTGAGTCGCCGGGTGCTGCTGCGCCTTTCCACACAGAACACCAGGACGAACTCATAGGAGGTTATGCACAACCGATTCCAAACGAGACGGGTAAGGATTGTCGTTGTCCAAGCGGACACCGAGCCATGCGCTCCTGTATGCTTGATGAAAACGGTATGATAAATAGGTTTTGTTCGTTGTATCTTCTCGGGGGAAACAGTTAGTCTAACCGTAATAATACGCCACTAAATAGTAGCTGTTTCGTCAGAAGGTATAGCCGAGAATTGGGAAATCGGGTGTTCCCTCACCCTTTCCAAGTTGAGGCGACACCCGGGACCGTTCTGGCTAGGAGGTGCTATATGCACAATCGTACCCAAACGAGACGGGTAAGGATTGTCGTTATCCTTTGGGATATCGTGGTCATCGCTGACCTTGAAATTCCATGAATAACGATCGTGGCGGTTCACGTTAAAAAACCCGGCCCCTTTCTAGGGGGGTCGTTACCTCCTTTAACTGGCTTACTGAGCGTTCTGTGTATGGTCGCTGACACAAGATCTTCGGTAATGTTTTATCATCGTCCGCTGTATCAGGAATGCCACAGTGATGATCGTTGTAGAGCTGATCGTGATGATAGACGGGCGAGCTGAGTGGCATAGTTTCCGTCAATTGCCGTTCTAATACGATAAATACAACAATTCCGTTCTCGGATACATGTGGCCTGTTCTTCAGATCGCGCTGGACCTTATGCATCTAAAAAGGAGTGTCGAGATCGCTCACGAATCCGTTGACGGAGGAGTCGATTGGATCGAAGTGGGAACGCCCCTCATCAAGAGCGAGGGCGCGGAGTCGATACGTGTGCTCAGAAGGGAATTCCCAGACAGGAAGATCGTCGCTGACACGAAGACAATGGATGTCGGTTCCTTTGAGGTCGAGATAGCCGCGAAAGCAGGTGCAGATGTTATAACGGTGATGGGTCTTGCCGATGATTCTACGATATCGGAAGCGGTCATGGCCGCCCGCAAGTACGGTGCGGAAGTGATGATCGATCTTCTGAATGTGCCAGACCGCGAACGCAGAGCGAAAGAGGTCGAGAAGTTGGGTGTTTCCTACATATGCATGCACATGGGCATCGACCAGCAGATGAGAGGCGAGGAACCACCTGTGAATATCCTCAAGAACATCGTGAAAAGTGTTTCAATTCCTGTTGCCGTAGCGGGCGGCATCACTGCTGAGAAGGCAGGAGAATACGTCAAAGCGGGAGCGTCAATAATCATAGTCGGCGGCGGGATCATCAAAACGGAAAAGATAACAGAAGCCGCAAAGACAGTAAAGAAAAGCATGTCCGGCAAGGACGTTCAGAGAACCGATCTTGCCAGAAAATACAACGAAGAAGACCTTTTTGAAGCTTTCTCACGTGTATCGACATGCAACATATCCGACGCGTTCCACAAACACGGTGTTATGATCGGGATCGTTCCGCATATTGCATCGGGTCAGAAGATGGTCGGCCGTGCACTTACTGTCCAAACATGCAACGGCGACTGGGCGAAGCCCGTGGAAGCGATAGACAGAGCGAAGAAAGGTGACGTCATCGTCATCGACGTCGGCGGTGCTCCGGTGGCAGTATGGGGCGAATTAGCGAGTGAATCCGCAAGGATCATGGGTGTCGTCGGTGTCGTGATCGACGGTGCCGTAAGGGATATCGATGACATCAAGGCTATGCAATTCCCTGCATTCTCACGGTCGGTCGCACCGAACGCCGGGGAACCGAAAGGATACGGCGGCATCGGCATTGAGATCACCGTCGGAAGTCAGACCGTACGTACAGGCGACTGGATAATCGGAGATGAGAGCGGTGTCATCGTGGTACCAAAGGAACAGGCGGTTGAAGTTGCGAACAGATCACTTGATGTTAAAGAAAGGGAGAACCGCACGAGAGAGGAGATCAGACGCGGTTCAACACTCTCTAAGGTCAACGAATTAGAAAAATGGGAACCTGTGAGATGATCACAGGGAAATATTTTGAGATCACACGAACGGGTTGTTCTCTGCCGTTACCGGAACGCCCGCGACCATTGCCTCGAGTCTCGCGACCCTGTCCGCGGTCTTGGGGTGGGTACTGAATAACGACGATACTCCGCCGCTCTTCGCCGCGGGAGGTTCTATCCACAGGTGCGCATCAGCCAATCCATCATTGTTACGTGTGTTGCTCATCGGTGCACGCGCGATGCCGCCTTCCAGTTTCCTTAACGCAGATGCTAACGCCATCGGGTTCCCGGTGAACTTCGCTCCCGTCCTGTCAGCACCGAACTCCCTTCCGCGTGAGATGCTCATTTGTATCAGCATCGCGGCCAGCGGGAATGTTATCGCACCCACGATCGCGGCTGCGATCATGGCGGCACCGTTCTTGTTGTTTCCGCCTGACATGAACGCCAGTATCCATAATCTGCTGCCGATGAATGCTATCACACCGCCTACGGTGGCAGCTATCGACATGATCATCACATCACGGTTCTTCACGTGCGCGAGCTCATGTGCCATGACTCCCGCCAATTCCTCATCATTCAGTAACGTCAGTAATCCCGATGTTGCTACTACAGCAGCATCCTTGGGTCCCCTCCCCGTTGCGAACGCGTTCGGTGAAGGGTTGTTCGTTATACCGACCTGAGGCATCGGAAGTCCGGCTTTCTCTGAAATGTCCTTGACGATATTGTAAAGCCTCGGATTCTGGGCTTCGGTGATGATCTTCACCTTATGTCTTCTGAGCACCGTCTTCTTGGAGAATACGAAAGCGTAAAGGTTGATTATCACTGCAAAAATGATCATTATCAGAACGCCTAACCAGACGTCTGCGAAGAAGTATCCTATCAGCACTCCCAGTAACGCAAATACAAGCGTAAGCATCAGGAACAATGCCGTTGTCCGTAAGAAAGCCCTCATGTGTTTCCTTCCTGTATCAACACTCAAAACGGTACCGATATTTGAACTTAGACCTTAAACTCTATAATGCGCCGATATCAGAGCGAACCTATATGTTCGTTCATTTCAAACTGCAGTTCGGTCCCAACGTACCAATCCTTCACGCCTTCGAGTCCTAACTTCGTTCTCATTGCAGTTCTCGTTCCCGGTGTGATGCAGTATCCTAAGTAAAGAATGGGCGTTTTCACATCATTCGCCAACCCGGATGCCATTTTCTCAACTTCCGGATCCTTTTTCTTGTTCTCGGAGAAGATGTTGCCGATAACGGCGATAGCATCCTTTCCGGTAATGTCCTTTACCGCCTTCAAGGCGTTGAAGATGTTCGTCCTGCAGCATCCGGTGATAAGTACAGGACCTTTTTTCGTTGTAAGTATCAATGCTGTTTCGTCATGGAACGTATCATTCACCCAGAAGCCGTCGATCGCGCGCTTGTACCTTTCACTCGGTTCTGCCGGAGGTAGCGTGAATGCCATAAGATTCTCACTCAACTCGAGCTTTCCGGATATTTGGAACATATCTGCCTTTTCAGAATTCTCATCAACTATCTTCGGTGCGGTCGTCTTCTTGATGTTGAATCCCTTTACCGCAGTAGCGGAAGGCTGCCAGATATCCTTGTGTGCATAAACCTTGATAGAATTTTCCCTTTCCTTCAGAACCCCGTTCAATCCTCCCGTGTGCGGACGTGTTCCGTTGGACAGAACGATGCGGTCGATGTCGTTGACGCTGATGCCGAGATGCCTCATGTTCTTCATCAGGTAGCTTTCTTTCATACCAGTATCGAACAACGTCAGCTGATCGTCCGCGCTGATGAGCATGGCCGCACCTTTCGCTCCTATCAACGGAGTATTGACAATGGAACCTTCTTCGTAAACGCAGAGGATCTTAGCTTTCATATCCATGGTAAAAGGACCTGACGATAAAAACGTTGCAGTAGGTCTGTGCCCCATATACCGATGCGCTCTGTATTCTCATTTCCTGTCGTACATCTTCGACGGGATGTCAGAACATATCTTCCACACAAGTTCTTCGGACATCTCTCCCGACGAGAGAAGTCCTTTGATCCTTTTCGGTACCGTCGTTATCGGCATGACCACACCCGGACGGTTTGGGTCGTCTATGTAATCGGTCTCCAGCATGAAACGGTCGCCTTTGCCGAGAGCTTCGCGTATGGAGCTTCTGGATGCTGCGACTGACGGAAATATCCCGTAATTTTCCTTTTTCGATACCCATGGCGGGGAGAGGTGTTTGATCACCTTTCCCGGATCGAGCTTCGCTGAATCAACGGATGTCCTCAGCCATTGCATCGTGTACTCTTCGGATTCACAATGCACCATGACCGGACAGTCGCATTGTCTCGCCAGGTCCATGCCGTATTCAAGGATGTGTTGTGACGCATCGGTAATTTCCTTGGGAATAGGAAAATGAGGCCTTCCTATCTCGCCGATGACGTTCGCCTTTCCGTCGGAAACGAGATCGAACGCAATGTCCATGCCTTTCTTCATGATCCTTTCTGCTTCTTCAATTCCGAAACGTTCCGCAAGACCTATCAGCAATATGGGATACGGGCCTACGGCAACGTTGACCTTGAGGTTAGTGTGCTCCCTTACTTCCGATGCCTGGGTCAGTGTTATTTTGAATGATCTTCTGAAATCATCCGCTTCTGAAATCGTCACTTCCCTGTACGGTAACGTCACTAACGTCAGACCCGTTCCGCCTGCTGCCTCGAACTCCTTTATTGCATTGAGGCCGTGCCCCTTCGGGTCCATGTGTATATGGTTATCGTATATCGGAATACTATTATGATCATTTTCCATCGGAACGTTCACGGTGCTTCCAACGCTGATAACATAATTATACGTTGCCTGTTGTATTGGCACCCATGGATATCGACCCGAACTCAAGGTTCCTGCTGAAGAGTTTCAGG
>JGI994J12354_10002878_pt1 | contig 16421 bp, 20 predicted proteins | sample IntmicLarv3ML3BL_FD_12354 | JGI IMG/M metagenome (IMG submission 12354) | reverse complement strand
ATTGACCCGCCAAAGGATTTACTGGATGACATACGTCAGATTTTGTTTGACAGTGCGCTACGGCTCGGCGAGATGAAGATGAGAAACGAGGAAAATGTGTCTGTCACCGAGTTTCGCGCCTATTCGCTTCACCCGAACAAGGACACCGATTTTAGCAAGGTTTGCGGCGAAATCGCTGCAATGGAAAAAGTGAACGAAGTGAAGTATAAGCTCATTTAAGTTTGGTGAAAAAAGAGGAAATAGCGATGAATCATCCAGTTGAGAGACTTATACAGACTATAATTTATAAAAGCGTGGAATTTGAGGTTGTTGAACGTCTGGATGTTATTTGGGTCGGTTGTGCAGCTTTCTCAGGCAACAACACTGCCCCTCCGTTTTTTGACGATGATACGGCTCTTATCAGGCGCTACCAAGCACTTATCGACGTACCAAAGCAGGAGTTGATATGTCCCGACTGGAGTGCGGCAATTTCGATAAACTTTGACTGCGGCGACAAACCGAGCGGTATTATGTTTGCGCAGGAGACATATTCGGAAAATCAGGATGGGAGTTACGACTTATTTACGCAGATGGGAGGCTTGTGGCTTCGTATGCTCAACAACGAAAATGCGGCGAGACTGCTTGGCAAGCAGAACCCCGCTCCGTATGAATACTTTGCGGAATCGCAAATTATGCAATGCGCCGCAAAAGAAAATGGATTTCGGCAAAATTCAGGCGTGCATGTGCAGATTGAGTACAGCTGTCACGCGGAATACAACACGCCGCCACATAAAAATTATGCATATATTCCGATTGAAAAAGTATAGCAACAAAAAGGAAGGTTTAGGGTATCCTAAACCTTCCTTTTTGTTGCACTTCAGATCACTAATACTTCTTAAAACAGATATTCATGTCAACATTGCCTTTGATTCCGTCCACTGTACCCGCCGAGGTGTACTGCCACATTGTGAAATCGTAGTAGTACGTCGGTACGGGGTTGTACTGCGCGAGCCAGAAATCGTAGGGTGTAAGCCGCTCTATATCGTAGCTAAGGTAGGTAAGTGACAGATAGGAGTACACACAGGGCGTATAGCCAGCAGCCTTTATCCGCTCGCAAAAGGCGATAGCGCAGTCGGTAAGCAAATCGCCGTCCATATCGTATGTACGCGCGGTTTTCGAGCCGACGTCCTCCCAGTCGAAAACTATCGGATATTTCGCCGGGCGGCCGTCCAACATACGCAGGACAAATTCCGCTTCCTCGACAGCTTCCGCCGGAGTTATCGCCTGAGAAAAGACATACAGTCCGACATCAAGACCTGCCTCAATCGCACCGTCAATGTTTTTCTGAAAATTCACATCCTCGGAAATCGCACCGACAGTGTAGCCGCGATATGCGGCGCGTATAATCGCAAAGTCAATGCCGTCAGAAGCGACGCGCTGCCAGTCGATGTCCTCCTGCCAAATTGAGACATCAATTCCGTGGGTGATATGTACGGTGGGGTCGATGTAGCTAATCCGCCCGTTTTCATCCTTTTCAAAAAAAGAGTTGGTATAGCGGTTCAGCGGAATATCTGCAATTTTTGGGATAATATGCGAGCCGAAATATATGAAATTAGGGTCGCGGTACTCTGGTTCGGCTGTCGGTTCGGGCGGAACAAACCGCTCGTCCGAGCTGACAATTTTTATACGTCCAGAGATGCTTTCAAGTATAGCAGCAAACTCGTCGCGCGATATTCCGGCGAGTGTGGTCGCCGCGGCGTTAACAGTAAAGGACAGCGCAAGAATGAAAAAAAGCAGCGCTGCTGGGAACCTCGTTGGATTCATATTTTACCTCGTATGCGTCCCATTCATGGGGCTATTTAATTGGCTTTATCTTTAAATAGTTCTCTGTATAGAACCGCAAATGCGGGAGTTTCTGGTCTGTCCGCCCACTCCAGTCGTCCGGACGCGGGGCAGGCGAAACAGTGAAAAACGGGGTTGCCGACGGGCCTTATCAGGATGTGTTCACCAGGATAGGCGAGTCGGGAGAGCTTCCGTATGAGAATAGTATAGGCGGCTTATGTATACAGCATATTACAAAAATGAGAATAATTTGTTAACTTGGATAATTCGTGTAAAACTCATAGAGACGCAACACGGTCAAAATCGCCTCTTGGCGAGAATATTTTCCAGAGGGGTTGAACTTATTGTTGCTCGCTCCGTTCATAATTCCTGCGGCGGACACATAATCAACCGCGTTTGCTGCCCAGTAAGGAATCTGGTCGCTGTCGGAGAAGACAATAGGTTCGTTTTCGGCGCTAAGCTCAAACAGAAGCGCACCGACGCGGTAGAGAATAGTGGCGGCTTCGCTTCTGTAGAGAAATCCGTTCGGGCTAAAAACGCCCTCGCTTCGCCCTACGACAATGCCAAGCGCATACGCTGCAAGGATGTCTGGATTTGAGGTGTCCTTGAAAGCGTTAACCACACCGACACCCTTTTCGGCAATTAACATTGAAACTGATTTGCCGCTCATCTCCTCTATAAGCCGTACGACAAGTGTGCAGAACTGCTCACGCGTTATGTTTGCGGAATAGTTCTTTTGCAGAGAATGCGGCACCAGGTTTTTCTCAAACGCGCGCGCAACCTCGGTTTTTGCCCAACCGGAGGGAACGTCAGTGTCCGTGGGGCGGACAAGAATTCTGTAAGTTGTCGCAAAAAATTCAGGCGTGATGTCGAAATGCGTAAGCGTCGGGTCTTTTTTTGTCTTTACACCGCGCCGGTATTCGTTACGGGTGTCCCATGTTGTGTCGATGATAATCCAACGTCCGTCAACATATGCCTCGTTCCACGCGTGGTTCGAGCGAGTAGCGGCAAGGTGAGTTGCGCTCCATACGCCGTCGTCCTTGTCGGTAAGAACGTAGCCCGTGACGACAAGGGAGGGAATTCCGGAGGCTCCGGAGAGCGCGGCGAAAAGGTTTGAAAACCCGCGACAGAGGGCGTAGCCCGCGGCAAGAACCTCGTTAGGCTCGGTTTTAGAGGAAGTTCCGTTTTCGTAGGCGGTGAAATCATAGTAGATGTTATGCGTTATCCACGAGTGTATCAGCAGCAGTTTTTCGTAGTCGCTTGAAGCGCCTGCGGTAATCTGCGTGGCTAGGGACTTGATTTTGTCACTATATGGGCCGCTGAGGTGCTGACCGGGGCTAAGCCATGCAGAGCGCATTGTGCGGTTGTGCTCAAGGGTAGGGGAGTCGGTTATGATAAAGCTGCCGTCGCTCTGTTTCTTTACGCGAACAGAATCGAAAATGAGACCCTGAAACTTACCGTATTCCTCGGGTCCGGCATAAATTTCAACAAGGCCGGAGACGGTAAGTGGTACGGATTTTGTGAAAGGAACGCCGGGAGTAAAGTGGAAAGTGTGGGACTCGCTGCCAGCCTTGACAAGCAGCCAAGTATTATCCTTGTTTGAGCTTACTCCGCTGACGGTTAGCGTGCTGCCGGAGACTGAAAAAGAAAAATAGTCGTCAGGGTTAAAGGAGGTGTGCAATTCTGAAGCGGCGACGGCGCCGGGTGCGAACAGCCCAAAAACAACTAAAATAGACAAAAGGAGCGAGAAAAGGCGGGTAACAGGCCGATTAGTAGACATAAAAAACTCCAATCTGCCGTAGAGACGGCACACACAGTTCATAACAAAAACTCGATTGACGGCTAGAGAAAAGCCCATAGGATGATTTTAGCACAAATATCACAATTTTGCTACATGAAATTATGGAATATCGACAAAATTTTTGAGCCTGCCGGTTTTCGTGATTACATTATGCGTTTTAGCGAAGAACAGCCCTTTATTTTACTTGACTTTGACAAGTAAGTGTAATAGAATAAAACCGGGAGATAAACAAACAAACTTTTATAACTGGAACCGCTACAACTCCCGAATAAGGAAAGGAATGAAAGCAATGGCATTAGTTACAATGAATTTTGAAAGCGCATACCTCAACTCAAATCACGAAATCAGCGTCATCCTGCCCGACAAACCAAGAACAATGACTCCCAGGGAATTTTTCGAAAGCGGAAGGAAGTACAAGGTTCTGTGGTTGCTGCACGGCACATTCGGCGACCATTCCGACTGGATACGCAAATCGAACATTGAGCTCTATGCCTGCGAAAGGGATTTGATAGTTGTCATGCCGAGCGCGCTGAACTCTAACTATTCCGACTGGCCGGAAAGTATGATGGGCTTCAACATGTTCAGTTACCTCACTGAGGAACTTATGCCCTTGATTTACAACTGGTTCCCGGCATCCGACAAGCGTGAGGACAACTTTGTTGCTGGTCTTTCAATGGGCGGCGGCGGAACAATAAAGTACGCTGTTAACCATCCCGACAAGTTTGCGGCGGCGGCGATTCTTTCGTCCTGCGCACGCAACCCGCATATTATTGATATGGATGACCCGAACCCACGCAGCAAGAGAAACATAGTCAGCGTCAAAAATGCGGGAGGGCTTGACGCGTATATTAACAGCTACGAAAACGTGTGGGATAAGCTCAAGGAGCTGAGCAATACCGGCACATTGCCGCGCCTATATTTTGCCTGCGGGAAAAACGACTTTCTTTACAACGATTTTGTGTCTTTCCGCAAATACGCCGAAAGCTTCAACCTTGACGCTACATTTGAGGAAATTGAGGGCTATACGCACGAGTGGCGCTTCTGGGATTTGACAATTCAAAAGGCGCTTACATTCTTTGGCCTTGACCAGAAGGACGCGGGAAATCCGTTCTAATATTTAAAGTAAAGACAGTGAAAGGTGAAGCTGTGCTCCATCTTTCACTGTCTTTTTTGTAGCCTTTATGAAAAAACTGTGCTAAAATTCAAATGCTACATTAATTCAGAATTTCAGGAGGGCGTATGGATATAAAATTCGGGAAATACCGCCATTTCAAGGGCGGTGAATACGAGGTTTTGCACATTGCAAAGGACTCCGAGACGCAGGAGCCGCTTGTTGTCTACCGCGCGCTTTACGGCGAGGCGGAGGTCTGGGTACGTCCCGCATCGATGTGGACTGAGACTGTGGAGCGTGACGGCAAAGTTTTCAAAAGATTTGAGTTTATCGGCTGATGGATTATGAACTTATTCGCTCAAAGCGAAAAACAGTTTCACTCATCGTAAAAGCGGAAGGTGAGCTTGTCGTTCGCGCGCCGATGAAGCTGGCAAAGCGAGAGATAGACCGCATGGTGGAGTCCCGCGTGGCTTGGATTGAAAAAAGTATGGAGCGCCAGCGCATCCGCGCCGAAAACAGGAACAAGCCTTCGGCGGAGGAAATTGCGCAGCTAAAACGCCGTGCGAGGGAATACCTCCCCGAATGCACGTCGCATTTCGCAAAAATTATGAACCTGTACCCGACGGCGGTGAAAATCACCTCAGCGAAAACGCGGTTTGGCAGTTGCAGCGGGAAAAACAGCATATGTTTTTCGTGGCGGCTTATGCAGTATCCGCTTGAGGCGGTCGATTATGTTGTTGTCCACGAGCTTGCGCACATAGCAGAGAAAAACCACGGTGCGCAGTTTTACGCGTTGGTTGCTTCGGTTTTTCCGGACTGGAAAGCGCGGAAAAAGCTACTGAAAAACTAAAAATTTCATATTTCGCGCGGCTTTTATCAGACGTGCGTTTCATTTTTTTTAAACTTAGCTGCCCCGATGTGGCAGCAGCTGCATTAGGCTTTCTGGCAGTTCGGACAGAAATAGATGTTTCCGCCTAGATACGCCTGCCGGACAAGTCCGCTTCCGCAGACAGGACAGGGATACGCGAGCTTTTTTGCGGATAGGACGGTGTTGTAGCCTCCGGGGTTTCCAAACAAATCCTTTTCCGTGTCGCGTCCGCCGAGGTGCGTCATCTTGGCAAGGGTTTCCTTGACGCTTGAAAACAGCCGGTGCAGTGTTTTCGCGTCAAAAGTTCCGATTTTCGTTTTCGGATGAATACCGGCCCTGAAAAGTATGTCCTGAAGCACGCCGTTGCCAAGGCCGGGAACGCGCTGCTCTGTCGCGAGGAAAGCCTTGGCGCTCAGTGTCTTTTTCGCACCTTCAAACATCGTGCCAAAATACGCCTCGTCAAAATCATCGGTAAGTGGAGAAGGTTTTTCAGTTGCGACGAGGTAGTACGGATTTTCGTTCGCGCCTGAGGGAAAGGCCATCAGCCCGCCGTACATCTGCACTGTACAGATAAGCGCTGAGCCGTCGTCGAAATCCACGCGGAGCTGGTGCTTGTCCGGCTTTTTCGCGTCGGCGGCGTAGAAACGCACATTTACGCCGTCATTGAGGCAAATTCGCATATCTTCGGCATAAATTTCGACCTGTCCGGCACGCGGCTTCGCGCCTGTGATGCGCTTTCCGCTTAGGAGTTCGCCGTACATAGCAGGCTCGCCGAAGTACCACGCAAAGCCGTGTGGCGAGCTTGCAGCGACTGCGCTTGTGATGGTTTTGTCGGCTAGAGTTTCGGAGATTTGACGGCAAATTGTTGCGCTTTCGGGAAGTTCCAGCATAAAATTACCCCTTTTCATAAATTGCGTTATATTTTCAACAAGTCTCTCTTGAGATAGACTTTGTCTATCAGCTGAACGCCGCCCTCAAAAATGGGTTTGTCATAATGCTCAAAAATGTAGTTTTCCATGCGATGCGAAAACGAAAATTCGCTTTTTTCGTAGAAGGACACGGTGAGCGGAGTGTCGCCTGTTCCGACAAGCATGATTGAACCTTTTTCGCGATAGTGCCTACAAACATGGTTTATTAAACTTCTGCCATAACCTCTGTTTTGAAATTGAGGATATGTTGCGAGATTTTGAATTTCAAAGACACCGTTGCCTTCGTCGGTCACAACGCAAACGCTTCGTAAATCACCGTCATAGAGCGCGAACAGTGTACCTCTGTCCAAATATTTGTCAATCATATCCTCCTGCTCGTCAGCTAAAAGCAGCAGGTCGAGAAAATCTTTTTTGTTATCGGAAATAATAGCAATATTCATGAAAATCCCTCTGTCCAGTACGTAGATTATCACTGTCAGCATAGCACAGATGAGATTTGTGCGCAAGAGGTAACATTGACGTAAAAACCGCCCACCGCAATTGCGCCGGGCGGTTTTCATCATTTGAACTTGAAGAGCAGCACGCCCGCTATCATAAGTCCTGTTCCGGCGTATTTAGGCCAGCCGAACACAACCTGCTCCTGCCCGAACCAACCGAAGGCGTCAATTGCCGCCGCAACGAGGAGCTGTGCGATTAAAATTGTCGAAATCGCGACGGTTGGGCTCAAATTTTTGATGCCGAGCATGACTGTAACGGTTATAACGAGCCCGATTACGCCGCCGAAAAGGTAGATTTTCGGTGTTTCGGTGAGCGCGTGCCAGTTGCCTTTTGCCATGAAGAGCATGGCGATAAGTGACAGCGCGAAGGCTGTACCCTGAATAAACGCGTTTGACTCCCACAGTCCGATGTCCTCACTGAGCCGCGTGTTGAAAACGCCCTGAAAGCTCATCGCCGCGCCTGCAATTATGCTGAAAAGTATACCTAGCATATTTCCTCCCAATAGTCGTGATAGGGTAATTCTGCCCTGTTTTGGGAGGGAACATGCACTTTGCTTATTTTACGATTTTGCGTCCCTCAAGATAGAAGCGCTTGTCGGCGGCGTGACCCATAGAAAAAGTTTTGCGCGGAAGAACGCCGTCGAGAATTACGGTTTTGAAAAGTTCGTCCTTAGCCATAGGTGGAAGCAAAAAGCCGATGTTTCCGCCGGCGGAGCCGAGCTCGCGGGTAACTTCGTCGCCGTGTATGTAGTCAACTTCGCCGCCGTTATCGGCGACATAGCTGTCTATAAGCGCCTGGAGCGAGCCGACCGCGAGGTTCGAGGTAGGGTTAGCGAGGGTAAGAGTTCCGCTGCCGCTTTTGCATACGTACTCGAAACTCTGGCCGTCGCCATTATTGCAGTGTTCTTTCAGATAGGCGAGGAACTTTTCGGAATCCACGCCGAAAACAACGCGGTGAATCGGTTCAAATCCCAAAGCTTCGTCGTGTAGATTAACAAGCTCGATAAGCGCAAACCGCGCGGGGTGCGACTCCAAATCCTCAGCGCCGAGTGAGGGCTTGAGGTTTTCCCAGCAGGTTTTTGCCGTTGCAAGCGAGTGGTTTCCGTCGCCGACGGCGAAAACAAGCGGTGCTTTGCTGCTAACGCCGTACTTTGCTTCAAAGGCGCTAAGCTCGCCGAGAGCTTCGACCGCGCCGATGATTTCTGCCTGCCCATTTGCATCGACGAGCCTGCCGGTGATGTGTCCGCCGCCCTGCATGAGATCAAAATCGTACAGGGTTTCAAACTCGGATTTTCGCGCGAAAACAGGCTCGATTACGGTGCGGCCGGGGTCGTCAATCAGCACCATGATATGCGGAAACTCAAGCGGTGCGTCCTTGCGGATTTCCACGCGCGGAGGGATTCGGGAAAGCACAGTCCCTTCGGTCGCGCGGACGGGGGAGCGGCTCGACTTGTCGTAGTCGTATTGCTCGAGGTCGATAAGCCCCACAAGACCGAGGCGGTTTTTGCCATCGCTCTGCGTACGTTCGACAAGGATAAATCCGGCAGGCGCTTCACAAAGTACGCCGTCAGAGAGATAGCTTTGCATCGCTTTGTTTATGGTGCTGATATGCGCGGAAATATCACCGTTAAGGTAGATTTCAGGCAGAACTGCGCGGAAAGTCGATGGCGAACCCTCCACAATTTCCTCAACGCTTTCCCAGTACTCNGGCTCAGAGGTGTACTGGTCGCAGGCAACGACGCTCCATTTTTCAAAGGAGCTCGCGGGCAGAAGCACATTCCCNGGTATAAATTTTATTTTTTCCATATAATCATTCCTTTAAAAAACATAAGCGGGGGAAAATCCCCCGCTTAAAATTTTACCATACTATAAACTAACATTAAAGAATATTTTTGACGTTATTTGTGCCGATAATTTCCCCGCTAGTATACGTTTTTTGTAAGTGTCCGACAAAATTCAGCACAGTTTCCACCGAATGACTGAGTTCGCGCAGAGAATCATCGGAATAATCCTTGAAAAGAGAGTAGCATTGCAGCGAAAGCTTGTCTAAAAACTGGGAGTAAAGCGCCTCGCCGCCCTCGGTTATTGTAACTATGGACAGGCGGCGGTCGCTTTTGTCTGGTACGCGTGAGATATAGCCGCGGCGCAAAAGCGCGTCAACAAGCGGACCTGCTGTTTCGCAATGCTCATAAGGCGCGCAAGGGCTGTCATACTGACTGCGCCGTACTGCTTTATAAATGCGAGCGCCATAGTTGGCTAGAAAGAAGCCCGCCTGCCTGCTCCTCAGCGAAGTGCATGGCGTGGCGGGAAAATGCGAGAGTGAACACGAATAAGTCGCCAAATGCCTGCATGGAAAGACGTTGTTTGTTTTCGGGATGATGTGTCAGCATAGAGCCGCATCCTTTCATAAATCGTTATATTAAAGCATATTTTACTACAGAACGACAAAATTGTCAAGATATACAAAAACGTTCTTGGAAAATCATCGACAAATATTCAAAATGCATAAGAATGGTTCTGGCTAAGAGATAACGGAAGAGCCTTTACAAATATCCGTTATGGAAAGAGGGAGAGCAAATTCGCCGAAATGTGAAGGAAGGTCATGTATCTTGAACAATATGTCGCTGTTGGTAATTAAAAAGTTGCGTTTCATGCCAGAATTCCGAACCAACCGCAAAAGGTTCGGAGGGCAATCCGGCACAATCCGCGTACGCAAAGCGGCCTGCTTGCGCAGGGATTTGTTTATACTTTTTTTCAGTGTATGATAATTTTCCGAGAGTTCACGAAGTTCCAACGGGTAGCCTGTTTCTGCGCTTCGGATGTCGAAAAATTCAGTGTGTATCATTTTTTTGCAAACAAGCGACAAAGTTTCGGTTATCCTCACGCTGACAATCCGGTTGTCGCAGCGTTCAATATGAAATTGTAGTGAAGCGCGGGCAGGGGTTAAGGTGAGCCCCTTGAGTAGACGTGAATTTCGCTCCAGCTGTACGGTTTTTGCGACCTCGTCCTCGCAAAAAGCAAGAAATCGGCGCTGGATTTTGTCGTAAAACCGGTCGATTACTGCGTCGGATTTCGGGTTAGCCGCGCTGATTTCCGGGCGGATAACAGTGATATCGACAAGCGTAACGCCGTCGTGCGTAACATTGTGGTGTTTTTCGTATTTATTCATAACTCAGCTCCGATTTAACATATTCCGGCGGCAGGAATTCCGTGTTTATGCCGGATTTGGATTTCAACCCAGAATATGCGCTAAAATTGATTTGGTGCATAGACGCGTAAATTCTACATATATAGAGTGCAAAAGACATAAAAATGTTTACAATCCGCTATTTTCGATGTATACTACCGAAAAAGGAAAGGATGATTTTTATGGATTCCGCTTCGGTAAGAGAGTTATACGCAGACCCGCAGCGTTTCGGCGGCAAGAGCGTCAAAATAGGCGGATGGATTCGCACCGTCCGCGACAGCAAGGCGTTTGCCTTTATCGAGCTTTCGGACGGCTCGACCGTCAAGCCAATTCAGATAGTTATGGACAGCGAAACCAAATGCTTCGAGGAGGCGAAAAAGTACAACGTCGGCTCGGCGATCTACGCCGAGGGCGTTATTGTCCTGACGCCGGAGGCAAAGCAGCCGCTCGAGATAAAGGCGACGAGCGTCGCCCTCGAGGGCGCATCTGCGCCAGAGTATCCGCTTCAGAAAAAACGCCACACTCTGGAATACCTGCGCACCATCGCGCACCTTCGCCCGCGCACCAACACCTTCCAGGCTGTTTTCCGCGTGCGCAGCGAGGCGGCGTTTGCCATACACGAGTTTTTCAATGAGCGTGGATTTGTCTACGCGCACACTCCGCTGATAACCGCGAGTGACGGAGAGGGCGCGGGCGAGATGTTTCGTGTTACGACGCTTGACGTCGGCGAGGACGATTTCTCCAAGGACTTTTTTGGTAAATTTACGGGCCTTACCGTAACCGGTCAGCTCGAGGCTGAAACTTTTGCACAGGCGTTCGGCAAGACGTACACATTCGGCCCGACTTTCCGCGCAGAGCGCTCGAACACGCCGCGCCACGCCGCCGAGTTCTGGATGATTGAGCCGGAAATCGCGTTTGCAGACCTGAACGACGACATGGAACTTGCCGAGGCGATGATTAAACACATCATACGCTGCGTTTTGGAGCGCTGCCCGAACGAGATGGAGTTTTTGAACTCCTTTGTTGACAAGGGGCTGCTTGAGCGGCTTGCGCACGTCTTGAACTCCGACTTTGCCCGTCTGAGCTACACGGACGCTATTGCCGAGCTTGAAAAAGTCAAGGACAGGTTTGAGTATCCGGTTTTCTGGGGCTGCGATTTGCAGACTGAGCATGAGCGCTATATCACAGAAGTTTTGGTGGGGAAGCCTGTTTTTGTTACTGATTATCCAAAAGACATCAAGGCGTTTTACATGCGCATGAACGACGACGGAAAAACTGTTGCGGCGACAGACCTTCTCGTTGCCGGAATCGGTGAGCTTGTCGGCGGAAGCCAGCGAGAGGAGCGCTTTGACCTTTTGAAAGCTCGGATTGAGGAACTCGGTATGCCGATGGAAAACTACGACTGGTACCTCGACCTGCGCAAATACGGAACGACAAAGCACGCGGGATTTGGACTAGGATTTGAGCGTATGATTATGTACCTCACGGGAATTGCGAACATCCGCGATGTAATTCCGTTCCCGCGTACCACCGGTTCGGCTGAATTTTAATATGATTGCTGCAATTAACATCGGAAACAGAATAATTTCCATCGGTGGGTACAGTTCGACAGGCGAACAGCTCTTTGTTGTTACCGCCTCAACATCGTTGCGCTTTACGGCGGACCAATACACCGTTATGTTCCGCGAGCTTCTTGAACTCCACAGCACCGAACCGATTTCCGGTTCGGTGCTTTCGAGCGTTGTGGCATCGCTGACGGACGTAATCTGTGAGGTTGTCGAGCGTCTGGCGGGGCGTCGGCCAATAGTCGTAGACCCCGGCATAAAGACGGGATTTCGTATTGAAATAGACAATCCGGGCGAGCTTGGCGCGGACATCGTTGCCGTTACAGCGGGCGCACTTGCTAAGTACGAGCCGCCGCTTGTGGTTGCATATTTCACCGACGCGCTTGTAGTTTCTGCTATTGACAAAAATGGAAGCTTTGTGGGTTGCTCGATTTGCCCCGGTGTGAGCGTTGCGCGCGACGCTCTGGTACGAGAGACAGAGACGCTTCCCGCAGTATCGCCGACGGGAGTCGGCAGGATAATTGGGAAAAGTTCCGTAGAGTCCATCCGTTCAGGACTAATTTACGGTGCGGCGGCACAGCTCGAGGGACTGGGTGAGCGCTTCCGTGCGGAGATTGGCACGGCGGATATTATCGTCACCGGCGAAGAATCTGCATTGATTGCAAAGGCATGCAAAAGCGAGGTTATTCATGACAGAGGGCTCCTACACGACGGGCTTTACGCGATTTATGTGAAAAACATACAGACAAAACGGCGATAACGCGCATAAAATCTAAGTTTTGGTTGAAAATTGGGCTTTCCTTTTATGGAAAATCACAGTATAATGGTTTCAGGCACAAATGCCTGAATTTGCGTCGCACCCTGTTGAAGTACGGGGGCGGCAGCAGGAGGAATCATTTATGGTGAATAGAGACAGAAAATTGGAGTACTTGGTCAAGCTTGCGGTGCTTACCGCGATAGTTCTGCTTATGGCGTACACTCCGCTCGGATACCTTAAAGTCGGCGCACTTTCAATTACGTTTATAGTTATACCGGTCGCAATCGGTGGTATAATTCTTGGCCCGGCGGCGGGTGCGTTCCTCGGGTTGGTGTTTGGGCTTACGTCCTTTGCCCAGTGCTTCGGAACTGACCCTTTCGGCATGGCGCTTCTGGCAATCGACCCTGTGCGCACATTTATAATGTGCATATTGCCGCGGGTTATTTGCGGCTTCGGCAGCGCATATATTTTCAAACTGCTGAAAAAGATTGATAAAACTAAGCTCTTAAGCTATATAGGCGGAAGCCTTGCGGCACCGCTCCTTAACACATTCCTTGTGCTCGGTTCGCTAATCCCTCTTTTTGGCAGCAGCGAACTGATTATGGGTATGCGCGGCAACATGAACATTGTCGCGTTCATCCTAACAATTGCCGGAGTCAACGGGCTTGTCGAGGCCGCTGCCTGTGGAGTTGTCAGCAGCGCCGTCGCAAAGGCGATTGACGCGGCGACAGGCCGCAGCCGCAAAAGAATTTAGTGATGTAATTAAACCGCAAAAGGATAAAATAACGGTGACATGGCAAAGTATGTACTTTGTCATGTCATTTTTTTTGGCGAACACGAGGGAAAATCCACGCAGAAAGACATTTTTTGCAACAAAAGAAAAGCCTGAAGGATAATTTTTACTAAGCCGCAAAAAGGTGTTGACAAAGAGGGGGGCAGTAGGATATAATAATCACCGTCGCACGGTTTAGGCCGCCGGACAGATGTGTTTTTGTGTGGGAGCATAGCTCAGCTGGGAGAGCACATGCCTTACAAGCATGGGGTCACAGGTTCGAGCCCTGTTGTTCCCACCACACTACATATTAGTCCGCATTGGTCAATCCGGCCCGGTAGTACAGTTGGTTAGTACGCTAGCCTGTCACGCTAGAGGTCGTGGGTTCGAGTCCCATCCGGGTCGCCAGGCGTGCCTCTGTAGCTCAGTTGGTAGAGCAGTGGACTGAAAATCCACGTGTCGTTGGTTCGATTCCGACCGGAGGCACCAGCAAAAAGGGCGGGCTGTTTTTACAGTTCGCCCACTTCATACGGCGCCATAGCCAAGTGGTAAGGCAGGGGCCTGCAAAGCCCTTACCCCCAGTTCAAATCTGGGTGGCGCCTCCAAATAAAAAACACTCCGTAAGGAGTGTTTTTTATTTGGAGGCGTCGGTTGCAACGATAATGTTACACGTTCGTTTTTTTGGGGTAAGGTTCTTTTATTTCTGTCAAATCCATGAGGTAATCAAGACTTGTGTTATAAAATTTCGCCAGAATAAGCAGGTTTTCCGCTGTCGGCATAGATTCTCCCCGTTCATATTTTGACAAAATGCTTTGGTCGATTCCGGTCTCCATTTGCACCCTTAGTTGGGTTAAGTCCTTTGTCACTCGAATCATCTTAATATTTTTCACCTAATCACCTCTAATAAGGACATTGTCTCATATTTTATTCTTGACACTCATAATGATTCGTCTTAATATATGAATATAAAGAATATATTAGGAGGAAAAATACATATGAAATGTGAAAATACTGGTTGTATATACAACAAGGAATATTCTTGTGTTTTTGCTGTTGCGCCTACACCTACCCTGTGTTATACTCAAATGAAGGAAGGGGAGGGTGCAATGGTTGAAGCATTTGTCAGGGGCAGGACATTGCCTGAGGCGTACCACGCTGCGCTTTGCGAACTTTATCACAATGGGGAACTGTCTCCTTGCCCGGACTACAACACATCACAAAAAGAGCTGAGTATGACGTTCACAATCGACGAGCCGGTCTCCGAGCCGCTTATCAGCCGCCTGTTCATCGGCGGACCGCGTGAGCTTGAGCAGTACCGGCAGGAAATGCTTGATGGTATCCTTGATTTCGAGGTTGAAAAGGGCAACTGGGAGTATACATATCACAGCCGCATGGCGGAGCAGTTTGATTTCATCTGCACTGAGCTGAAGCGGAATCCGGATAGCCGCCGCGCCGTTATCGACATACGCGACTGGAGAACCGACTCTAAAAAGGATTCGCCCGCCTGTTTGCAGCATATCCAGTATTTTATCCGTGAAGGCGCTTTGCACTGTAAGGTATTGTTTCGCTCCAACGACGCGCCCGAGGCGGCCTACATGAACGCTTTTGCGCTTATTATGCTGCAAAAGCGGTTCGCCGATGAACTTTCGGTCAAAACGGGCAGCTATACCCACCGTGCAAACAGCTTCCACGTCTATGAAAAGGATTTCGCGCTGCTTGAAGGGTATGTCACTCGCATCGAAAGCGGCGAGGACTGCACATTTGACTACGACGGCGACTGGGAAGAGATGATGGAGGAATTCAAGCCTGAAATTGCGCAGGCGGTCAAAAAGCTAAAGGGAGAATAGGGGAGAGCAGCTGTGGAACGTTTTAGACTACTTTCCAGAGCATTTCTTGGCGGAATTATGATTGGCGTTGGCGGGACGGCGTTTCTGGCAAGCCCGAATGCTGTACTCGGCGCGTTTTTGTTTACGATTGGGCTTTTCGTAATTTGCGTGTTTAAATTTGCGCTGTATACCGGGATGTGCGGGTATGCGTTTGATGGGAAAATCGGTAAGAATTTCATTGAGCTTCTGATTGTCTGGATAGGAAATTTCATAGGGTGCTTTACTGTTGCTGCTATGCTGCGCGGAGGCGCTACGGCGCTTGTCGAGGCGGCGGTATTGAGCTGTGACGCAAAGCTTGCGCGTCCGCTCGGTTACGCGTTTTTAACGGCGATACTCTGCGGAGCGCTAATGTACATTGCGGTGGACAATTTCAGAAAAAATGATAGCCCGCTCGGGAAATATATCGGCTTGTTTTTGTGTGTGCCTGTTTTTATCATAAGCAAGTTGGAACACAGTATAGCTAATATGTTCTTTTTCAGCATGGCGCATGGCTTTGCGGTGTTTTCTGCGGACACGCTGCTGTTTTTGTTTGGGGTAAGTCTTGGAAACCTTGCGGGCGGCGCGGGATTTGCGCTTTTGCGCCGGATTTCCTTTGCGCCGGATAAGAGCTAAATAACGAACGGAAAATTTTGTTGAAATATTGAGAAAAGGTCTTGCATTAAGCATGAGAGTGTGATACTATATCAAAGTCGCGAATTTCGGTTTGCGAAAGTGCGCTTGTAGCTCAGTTGGATAGAGTGACTGGCTACGAACCAGTAGGTCAGGGGTTCGAGTCCCTTCAAGCGCGCCAAATAAAAAAGGATTGCCTAAGCAATCCTTTTTTATTTGGCGTACCGCTGTGCGAGGTTGTCAGGTTATTAAACCTGACAACCTCGCACAGGCAGAGGAGATGGTGCAAAACATTTATGGAAATCTCAATTTTCAGTGTTGACAGACGTTGAGGCGGGTGCTATAATAGTGAAGCTTTGTGGTTAAAAGTTTGATGTGAGGCACATTTGGGGGTGTAGCTCACCTGGGCGAGCGAACGGGTCGCTTTTTGTCAGCTCGAAATATTTTACCGAAAGACTGGCATTCAAACCAAGTTGCAATCGCAAGACTGGCACACCAAAAATGAATATTTTCGCCGCACATGGGGGTATAGCTCAGCTGGGAGCGCGAGTTAGCCGCTTACGATAACATGAACAACAAAATATTTCGGGCACCGGGGGGTGCCACCTAACTTGGGGG
>JGI994J12354_10002877_pt1 | contig 16427 bp, 18 predicted proteins | sample IntmicLarv3ML3BL_FD_12354 | JGI IMG/M metagenome (IMG submission 12354) | reverse complement strand
CCTGTGTCGGTCGTGAAAAACGGATTGCCCGTGCCGCCCGAAAGAATCACTACTTCGCCCTGTTCCATCAGCTCAATGGCGCGCCACTTGTTGTAATATTCGCCGACGGGCTCCATCCGTATTGCTGTCAGCACACGGGCTTTTACGCCTATTGCCATCAGCGCCGAGCTCAACGCCAAACTGTTAATTACTGTAGCGAGCATACCCATCTGGTCGCCTTTTACCCGGTCAAAGCCTTTCGATGCGCCGCTCAGCCCCCGGAAAATGTTTCCGCCGCCAATCACAATGCCTATCTGTATGCCCATAGCGGCTATTTCGGCTATTTGGGAAGCATATTCGCTCAGCCGTTTTTCGTCAATTCCGTATTGCTTTTCGCCCATCAATGACTCACCACTCAGTTTTAGTAATATTCTTTTATAAGGTGCCATTTTTTTGTTTTTCCGCAAAGATAGTGCAAGCCGAGAGAAGTACAAAACAAGTTCAATAGAATTAGTAGGCTTCTCGTAATTCGGCATATCCAAACAACGTTCACCGTCCGAAAGGGCAGCGGCAAAGCAAGCTTTTGGTTCTGCTCTTGCTACTCGAAACGTTGCTCGTTTTTACTTCCGGGGCGCTGTCTATCTTCGAGTTTACTCAAAGGTTCAAAAAAGCCTCAGGTTTCGGAAGCGTTTCCGCATTATCAGTCAAATTATTTTTGTGTGGGATGCCCTCAAAGCCGGACTGTGTCGTCAGTGTTGTATAAAAAGAGCAGTTTGATAGGCGACTCCATTCAAAATCTCCGGTTAAATATTTCGGCGTAGATAATGGCCTTACGCATCTCATCGGCATCTTGGAGATCGGATGCTATGGTTATCGGGGCATCCTCGTCTTCTTCCACTAAAATGGGTTCGTGGTTTTCTGACAATTGCGCATTTTTATGTTCGAAATCGTGTGTTAGGAATGGAGAAGGGGAGAGAAAGCTCTTTTTTTGCACCTTCTTCGCCGCCTTTTTCTTCACTGCAGGCACAGTGACCTCGCGCATCTCTGCGGGTTGTGGTGCCTGTTTTTGAGCCGGTTGTTCAGGCTTCTTTTTCGCTAATTTGCCGATATTTCCGAGCAAATAAAGAGCACCTATAATTAAGAGTGGAAGCAGGTCGGTTAAGAAGTCCATTATTTTCGCTATTTTTGTACTCCAAAGATAGTGCAAATTGAGAGGAAAACAAAAGAGTTTACTCTTTTTTATCCCGAGGTGCAGCCTATCTTCAAGTTTGCGTTAAAAGTAACAAAAATATTCGCATATTCATGCAAAAAACAGATATAAAAATCGGTCAGACAAAAAAGTTGTTTATCGAAACATACGGCTGTCAGATGAATGTTGCTGACAGCGAGGTGGTTGCCTCGGTTATGCAAATGAGTGGCTACTCGCTTACCGACTGCCTTACCGATGCCGATGCCATTTTTGTAAACACCTGTTCGGTACGCGACAATGCTGAACAGCGAGTGCTGAACCGCATCGCCTATTTTCAGGCATTGAGAAAAAAGAAGCCCAAGCTGCTTATTGGAGTGCTTGGCTGCATGGGCGAGCGAGTTAAAGACGAGTTGATTGAGCAGCATGGAGTCGACATTGTGGCGGGCCCCGATGCTTATATGGATCTTCCCAACCTTGTGGGCGCGGCCGAGAATGGGCAGAAGGCGATTAATGTTGAGCTGTCGTCAATTGAGACCTATAAAGATGTTACCCCCCTTAAAATAGGCGGTGTGCACATTTCGGGCTTTATTTCCATTATGCGAGGGTGCAATAACTTCTGCTCGTATTGCATTGTTCCCTATACGCGAGGGCGCGAGCGTAGCCGTGAGTCCGAGAGTATTTTGAATGAGCTGCGCAACTTGAAACAAAAAGGTTATAAGGAGGTAACCCTGCTGGGGCAGAATGTAAACTCGTACCATTATGCAGGTGGGGACGAAGAGATTTCTTTTCCCCGGCTGCTTGAGTTAGTTGCTTTAGAGGCGCCCGAAATGCGCGTCCGTTTTACCACCTCGCACCCGAAAGACATGAGCGACAAAACGCTCGAAACCATTGCTCGATACCCCAACCTTTGCCGTAGCATTCACTTGCCGGCACAGTCGGGCAGTGATAAAATTCTGTCGGTGATGAAGCGGAAATATACGCGCGAGTGGTATTTGGGGCGCATTGCCGCTATCCGTTCATACCTCCCTGATTGTTCCATATCTACCGACCTTTTCTGCGGCTTCCACTCCGAAACCGAAGAAGACCATCAGGATACACTTTCGCTTATGCGCGAGGTTGAATTTGATTCGGCCTTTATGTTCAAATATTCCGAGCGCCCCGGAACCTTTGCCGCCGAGCATTTACCCGACGATGTGCCGGAAGAGATAAAACTAAGACGTTTGCAAGAATATATTGATCTGCAAAACGAACTGTCGCTGAAACGCAACCGCGACGACATAGGCAAAACGTTCGAGGTGCTTATCGAAGGTTTCTCGAAACGCTCGAAAGAGCAGTTATTTGGGCGGACTTCGCAAAATAAGGTAGTTATTTTCGACAAGAAGGGCTTTCGTATCGGTGGCTATGCTACTGTAAAAATCACCGATGCCAGTTCAGCTACGCTGTTTGGTGAGCCTGTAAAATGACGATTTAGTCGGAAAAGAAAACCCTAAAAAAATTCGGAAATAAGGCGTTTTTTTTGTTCCTTTGCGCTCATATTGGGAATGGTGCGCCCGGTGGTTAATAATTCTTAATTATGAGCAAAAATACAACAATCCAAGCCTCGTCGTTTCTCAACTCCCGGTTGACCTCGACAATTAGTATCTCGTTAGTGCTGTTTTTATTGGGGTTAATTGTTTTAATGGGGTTGCTGGCAAACAATCTTTCGGTGTATGTGCGCGAAAACATTGCCTTTTCGGTGGTGTTAGACGATGCGATGAGCGAAGCCGAAATAAAGGGGCTTCAAAAGCTCCTTGACACCTCCCCGTTTGTTCGTTCTACCGAATTTATATCGAAAGCGCAAGCCTCGAAAGAGTTAGAGGAGGAGTTGGGTGAGAATCCCGAGGCATTTCTCGGTTTCAATCCGCTGCTGGCATCGATAGAGGTAAAGTTGAAATCGGAATACGCCGTTCCCGACAGCATTGCCATGATAGAGAAAAAGCTTAAAAGCAGTAACACCAATATTCAGGACGTGCTGTACCGGAAAGATCTGTTGCAGATGGTTAACGATAATATGAAAAGTATCAGCTTCGTTCTACTTGCTTTAGCGGCTGTGCTGATGATTATTTCATTTGCTCTGATTAGCAACACTATACGGCTAATGGTCTACTCAAAGCGGTTCTTAATTTACACCATGAAACTTGTAGGCGCTACAAACGGCTTTATCCGCCGTCCCTTTATTATGTCGAACATTGCGAACGGAATTGTCGCCGCGTTTTTGGCCATCGGCATGATGATCGGCTTTTTCTATTACCTGACCGCCGAAGTGTCGGATATGATGCGGCTGTTCGATGTTACAACCTTGCTCGTTGTTTTTGGCATTGTTGTTGTACTGGGAGTTGTAATAAGCGTGTTTTCAACCTATTTGGCAGTAAACCGCTACCTGAGCATGAAAATAGATAATTTATACAGAGTTTAAATATGGAAAAGAACAACTTTGCTTTCGGCAAAAAAAATTATATACTGTCCGGCATATCGGTGCTGTTAATCGTTGTCGGATTTTTGCTGATGTCGGGAGGAGGAGCAAAAGACCCCTCCGAGTTTAGTCCGGAAATATTCAGTGCGACACGCATAAAAGTGGCACCGGTTGTAGTTATGTCGGGCTTTATTTTAATGATTGTTGCCATTCTGATCAACGGTCGCAAGCCGGAAGAGGTTTCCGGATCAGAAAAAGAATAATGGCGTCGATAATAAGCTAAACAGAGAAAGATTATGGAATGGTATGAAGCGTTATTATTGGGTCTGATTCAGGGACTGACCGAATTTTTACCGGTCAGCAGTAGCGGACACATTACAATAGGGGGGCATTTTTTTGGCCTTGTGGGCGAAGAGAACCTGATGTTTGCTGTTGCGGTACACGCCGCGACGGTTTTAAGTACTATCGTGGTATTCAGAAAAGAGATTGGCGAGTTGTTTCTCGGCCTGTTTAAATTTCAATGGAACGAGCAAACCCAATATATTACTAAAATAGCGATTTCGATGATTCCAGTGGGCATTGTCGGGGTTTTCTTTAAAGACTATGTTGAGTCGCTTTTTGGCTCAGGATTAATGCTTGTAGGGGCGATGCTGCTGCTTACGGCAACATTGCTTATTGTATCGGCTCGTTTTAAACCCCGCCAAAAAGAAACAATTTCGTTTAAAGACGCGTTTATTATAGGGGTTTCGCAAGCAATTGCCATTGTTCCGGGGCTTTCACGGTCGGGCACAACCATTGCTATGGGGCTAATGCTTGGAAATAAGCGCGAAAGCGTGGCCAAGTTCTCGTTTCTTATGGTCATTGTGCCTATTTTGGGCGAGGCGTTTTTGGATTTGATAAAAGGCGGATTTTCTGGAGGCACTGAAAGCTCGCTTTCGACAAGTTCACTGCTCATTGGGTTTCTTGCTGCGTTTATTACGGGAACAATAGCCTGTAAATGGATGATTAACATTGTAAAAAAAGGTAAGCTGGTTTACTTTGCCTATTATTGTATAGTAGTGGGTATCGCGACAATTATTTTTTCGCAATTAGGATAAAGGTGGGATGAATTTTATAGAAGGAGAAGTAATTGCTTTTGACAAACCGCTGGGGTGGACATCGTTTCAACTGCTTTCGAAGTTCAGGTATAAACTAAGCCGGAAGATGGGGGTGAGAAAAATAAAAGTAGGTCATGCCGGAACCCTCGACCCGTTGGCAACAGGCGTGCTAATTTTGTGTACGGGAAAAGCAACCAAGCGTATTGAAGAGTTTCAACTGCAACAAAAAGAGTATGTTGCCACGCTGAAGTTGGGGGCAACCACCCCTTCGTTCGATTGCGAGACTGAAGAAGACTCCGAATACGATACCGAGCACATTACCGGCGAGCTTATAAAAGAGGCATTGTTAGCGTTTTGGGGCGAAATTGAGCAGGTACCACCCTCTTTCTCGGCGTGCAAAGTAAACGGCGACCGGGCTTACAACTTGGCGCGGGCAGGTGAAGCGGTAGAGTTGAAACCCAAAAAGCTGCGCATCGATGAAATAGAGCTGCTGGCTTACGATGCTCCCTTTGCTACCATTAGGGTAGTGTGCGGAAAGGGCACCTATATAAGGGCGCTTGCGCGAGATATAGGCAAAGCCTTGTTGTCAGGCGCTTATCTTACGGCTTTGCGCCGTACAAGGGCAGGCGGCTTTATTGCCGACGAGTGTTTAACGGTTGACGATATTGACACCTTTTTAGACACAGTAGAGATGAAAACAAATAAAGATTAATATATGAAGCTATCGCAATTTAAATTTAATTTGCCACAAGAGTTGGTGGCCTCTCATCCGGAACGCCACCGGGACGAGTCACGAATGATGGTGATTGATCGCAAATCGGGAGAGATTGAGCATAAGGTATTTAAAGACCTCCTGCAATACTTTGACGAGGGCGATACGTTCGTGTTTAACGACACCAAGGTGTTTCCCGCGCGTATGTATGGCAATAAAGAGAAAACGGGAGCGCGCATCGAGGTGTTTTTGTTGCGCGAGTTGAACCCTGACCTTCGCTTGTGGGATGTGTTGGTTGACCCCGCGCGTAAAATACGCATCGGCAACAAGCTCTATTTCGGCGAAGACGATTCAATGGTGGCCGAAGTGATCGACAACACCACATCGCGCGGCCGCACGTTGCGCTTTTTGTTCGATGGCTCGTGCGAGGCGTTTAAAAAAGCATTGTATTCGTTGGGCGAAACACCCCTCCCGAAATACATTGAGCGCCCCGTTGAGCCGGACGATGAGACTCGCTACCAGACTATTTTCGCAAAGGATGAGGGCGCTGTTGTAGCTCCCGCCGCAGGCTTGCATTTTAGCCGCGAGTTGATGAAGCGCCTTGAAATTAAAGACTGCGTTTCGGCTTTTGTTACGCTGCATTTCGGGCTCGGCAATTTCCGAGAAATAGACGTAGAAGATTTGACCAAACATAAAATCGATTCAGAGCAGATGCAAATCACCCCCGAGGCGATTGACATTGTAAACAAGGCCAAAGATGAGCGCAAGCACGTTTGCGCGGTGGGCACGTCGGTACTGAGGGCGTTAGAGTCGGCCGTAGGTACCAACCAACGCCTGAAAGCTTTTGACGGATGGACGAACAAGTTTGTGTTTCCGCCCTACGACTTTGGTGTTGCTACCCGGTTGATAACCAACTTTCATATGCCCTATTCAACCATGTTGATGATGGCGGCGGCTTTTGGTGATTACGACCTGATTATGAAGGCTTACGATGTGGCAGTTAAAGAAAAATACCGCTTTGGCGCGTACGGAGACGCCATGTTGATTCTTTGATGCAAAAAGGGAGTACGGAGGTCTACTTCTCGCTGGGGGCTAATTTGGGCGACCGGGAACAGCTCTTGAACGAAGCGGTAAACCGGCTCGAAAAGGAGGTGGGAGGTGTTTTTGCCCATTCGTCTTTTTGCGAAACCGAGCCGTGGGGCTTTGCCTCTGAACATCTTTTTTTGAATATGACGGTTGGGATAGAGACCGTGCTTGACCCGTTTGCCCTACTCGAAGTCTGCAAGCGGATTGAACGTGAAATGGGGCGGCAGCAAACAGAGGGCGAGGGCTACGAAGACCGCCTGATCGACATAGACTTGCTACTTTACGGTATGGAAGAGATAAAGATGCCGGATTTAGAGGTTCCCCATCCGAAGTTGCATTTGCGGCGGTTTGTATTGGAGCCGTTATCAGAGATCGCGCCGTGGGTAATACACCCTGTTCTTGGGAAAACGATAGAAGAGTTATTAAACAAAATATAAATAAAAGCAACTAATATACAATGAGCTATCTATTTACATCAGAGTCAGTTTCGGAAGGGCATCCCGATAAAGTGGCCGACCAGATTTCTGACGCGCTGCTCGACGAGTTTTTGGCCTACGATGCCGACTCGAAGGTGGCTTGCGAAACGCTGGTCACTACCGGACAGGTAATATTGGCCGGCGAGGTAAAATCGAAAACCTATGTCGACGTGCAAACCGTTGCCCGAAAGGTGATTGAGCGAATAGGCTATACAAAGAGCGAATACCGGTTCGAGGCAAAATCGTGCGGCATATTTTCGTCCATTCACGAGCAGTCGGACGATATAAACCGCGGTGTTGAACGCGAAGACCCCTACAATCAGGGTGCGGGCGATCAAGGCATGATGTTTGGTTATGCTACCAACGAAACTGAAAACTATATGCCCCTCCCGCTAGACCTGTCGCACCTGTTGCTGACCGAGTTGGCCGGCATTCGAAAAAACGAGATCGCGCTGATGCCCTACCTTCGCCCCGATGCCAAGTCGCAGGTGACGGTTGAGTATGCCGACAACGGCAGGCCGTTGCGCATTGATACCATTGTGATTTCGACCCAGCACGACGAGCCCACCTACAGTCCCTCGGCAACGGTGAAAGAGCGCGATGCGGCTGATGCCGCCATGTTGGAGCGGATTGCGGCTGATGTGAAGAGTATTCTTATTCCTCGCGTAAAAGCTAAATGTGGCAAAGAGGTGCAGGCCTTGTTCGACGATAAAATCAACTACTTCATAAATCCGACCGGCAAGTTTGTAATTGGCGGCCCTCACGGCGATACGGGCTTGACAGGCCGTAAAATCATTGTAGACACCTACGGCGGAAAGGGTGCGCATGGAGGCGGAGCCTTTTCGGGCAAAGACCCCTCGAAGGTTGACCGCTCGGCGGCGTATGCCGCCCGGCACATTGCAAAAAATCTGGTTGCCGCGGGTGTTGCCGACGAGGTGTTGGTGCAGGTGGCTTATGCTATTGGGGTAGCCAAGCCGATGAATATTTTTGTGAATACCTATGGCCGTAACAACGTAGCGTTGACCGATGGTGAGATAGCGGATAGAATCGGCGAAATTTTCGATATGCGTCCCAAAGCCATTGAAGAGCGCCTGAAACTTCGCAATCCCATTTACTTTGAAACAGCCTCGTACGGTCATGTTGGGCGGCAACCTCAGGTGGTGAAAAAGAGTTTTAGCTCTCGCTATTCTCCCCAACCACTCGAACAGGAAGTTGAGCTGTTTACGTGGGAAAAATTAGATTATGTTGATCAGATAAAGAGTGCGTTTTTCAATTGACCTAAAAGATCCGGATAAATGACAAGCAGTGCGAGCATTTGCCCTACGTTGCTTCTGAACGAAGTTGCCGGAATGCCCTTTCGGTTAAAGGAGTCCTTGTTGGGCAACTCAGACGGGTTGTTGCTGCTGTTTATGTTGTTGCTTCTCGGCTTGGTGGTTGCCTTTCGGCTAACCCCGGAGTTATTGGGCGAGCTCAGTTTTTCGTTTACCGAAAAAAGGAACGATTTTTCGCGACTCATTCGTGTTAATCGAGGTGTTTTAATTTGCCTTTCGGTTGTTTCGCTCTTTCTGCTTTCGTTTTTTTTGTCGCTGTTTTATTCGGTAGTGATTGCCGGCCGGTTGCCCGATGCAATGCACAGCCTTAAATCTTCGGCTGTATTTGCTTTGCCGCTGCTTCTTTATTTTCTCTATAAGTGGGGGTTCAATCGTTTGTTTGTTTGGACATTTTATTCGCGCAAGTTTTTTAACTATTGGATGCAGTGCTCTTTAGGCATCTATTTGTTGGTGTCCATAGCTTTGTTGCCACTGCTTTTTATTTCGCTGCTTTTGTATGGCAACGAGCTTCATATTTTGCTGTATACCATGCTTGCCTTGCCTTTATTTGCCATTTTGGTGATGATGGTAAGGTCGTACTTTATATTTTTTAGAAATATAAAAGGTGGTTTGTATTTTATTTTGTACCTTTGCGCCCAAGAAATATGCCCTCTTTTGCTGTTAGGCGAAGCGTTGGAAATTTCTTATAACTATTATATCTAAAGACCGCTATGAGCTTAAAAATCAAAAAAGTGCTGGTTTCTCAGCCGAAGCCCTCTTCTGAAAAATCGCCCTATTTTAGCATTGCCGAAAAATATGGAGTTTCTATTGATTTTCGCCCTTTTATTAAAGTTGAAGGATTGACCGCAAAAGAATTTAGGCAACAAAGAGTGTCAATTTTAGACTATACCGCGATTGTTTTTACCGCCCGGACGGCAATCAGCCATTTTTTTAGTTTGTGCGAGGAGCTGCGGATTGTGATTCCTGAGACGATGAAATATTTTTGCATGACCGAGGCCATTGCCGTCTATTTGCAGAAATACATTGTTTACCGGAAAAGGAAAGTTTTTTTCGGGCAAACCGGCAAACCGGAAGATTTGGTGACGGTTATAAATAAGCACAATAAAGAGAAATACCTGTTGCCGGTATCGGATGTGCATAAGGAAGACCTGATGGGCTTGCTCGACGCAAAAAAAATCAACTATACCAAGGCGGTGATGTATCGCACGGTGAGCAATGATTTTGATAAATCGGAAAAGTTTGATTACGATATGATTCTCTTTTTCAGCCCGGCAGGAATTGCTTCGTTGTTAAAGAATTTTCCGGATTTTGATCAACAGAACGTTAAAATCGGAACCTTTGGCCCCACTACGGCAAAGGCGGTGCGCGATGCCGGCTTGCGGCTCGACATTGAAGCTCCCTCGCCCGAGGCTCCCTCTATGACAACTGCCCTTGAGCTGTTTCTGAAAGAGCACAATAAAAAGAAGTAACGATAAAAATTGCTGCGAAATACGATAGGATTGCTCCACATTGTGCTTGGGCAATCCTTTTTTCTTTGTATCTTCGAGCCGTATATACACTTACGCATAATGCCGGAAACGGACAACATACCCGCTAAGCAACGATTTGTCTTTGGTAAGACCGAGCATCTCTGTCTGGAAAAAGAGATCGACCGGCTTTTTTCGTCGGGCGAGCGATTTCTCTCTTTTCCACTGCAAGTGGTCTACCTGCCGGTCGAAAATGGGGGTGGGGCAGTGTCGGCACTATTTTCGGTGTCGAAAAAGCGCTTTAAAAGGGCGGTGCATCGCAACCGTGTAAAGCGGCTGATGCGCGAGTGCTTCCGGTTAAATAGAGCATCGCTCTGCGCGTTGCTTAAAGAGAAGAAAGTATCGCTGAGCGTGGCCTTTGTGTTTATTGATAAGGCACTGCCCGATTATCAATTAGTAGAGAAGGGCATGCTAAAGGCGATGGGTAAACTAATTGAGCGGCTGCAATGAAAAAGCTTCTGACAACGCTTCTTTTACTTCCGGTCTATTTTTACCGGGCGTGCATTTCGCCGCTGTTGCCGGCATCGTGCCGCTATACGCCGACTTGCTCCGAGTATGCGGTAGAGGCGTTGAAAAAGTATGGTCCGGTTAAAGGCTTTTGGCTAGCTATGAAACGGATTGCGCAGTGTCACCCGTGGGGAGGAAGCGGATATGACCCGGTTCCCTGACGCACATACCCACGTTGCTCGCGCGCTTCCGCGCGCGTTTGACTTGCTGAATGTTGAGCTTCCTTTTGCCGGGCAGCTCAACGAGCATCGCTGCTATTCGGTTGGGCTGCATCCGTGGAGCGACCCTGTTGAGTGGGATGCCGGATTAGAACAATTAGAGCAATGGATTACATTGCCGCAGGTGCGAGCGGTGGGCGAGTGTGGGTTGGATAAACGGCGCGGCGCACCGTTAGAGCAGCAGAAAGAGTTGTTTGTCAGGCAAATTGATTTGGCGGTTGAGCATAAAAAACCGTTGATGTTGCATAATTATAAGGCGGCCGACGAAATGCTGGAGTTGCATGCGAAATACGGTGACACGGCTTGGATATTACACGGCTTTCGAGCAAATACCCTTGTTATGGAGATGTTTCTGAAACGGGGCTTTTATTTCTCGTATGGGTACCACTTTAACGAAGAGGCTTTGCTGAAAACGCCTTTAGACCACCTGTTGCTTGAAACAGACGAGGCTTCGGAAGTTGAACTAATCGGGCTGTATGAGCGGGTGGCGGAACTTTTAAAGATGGATACGGGTAATTTGGCCGGGTTAATGCGGAAGAATATGCGGCGGCTCTTTTCGATGTGAGTTGGGAAGTATATCTTTATGCCAGCGTCACCGATCTTTACAAAAACGTCAAGACAGGCTGTGCCTTGCCGAATAAAAAAGAGCAAACTCTTTTGTTCTCCGCTCGGCTTGCGCTATCTTTGCAAACAAAGAAATATTGATAATAATTAAATAATAGCGCTATGACAGATGTTAAACAAATTATCGGAGCGGCTCAAGAGAAGATGCAATTAAGTGTAGAATTTCTAGACGAGGCACTTTCGCATATCCGTGCCGGAAAAGCAAATGTAAAAATACTTGACGGAATTAAAGTTGAATATTATGGAAGCAATGTCCCGTTGTCGAATGTGGCAACTGTCAGTACGCCCGATGCGAAAACCATTGCTATCCAGCCATGGGAAAAACCCATGATGAAAGAAATTGAGCGGGCAATTATTAACTCCGATCTGGGAATCACGCCCGAAAATAACGGCGAGGTTATCCGTATTAATATTCCCCCACTTACCGAAGAGCGCCGTAAAGCATTGGTAAAGCAGTCGAAACAAGAGGCCGAGAACGCAAAAATAGGAGTCCGGAATGCCCGCCGTGATGCCATTGAAGCGTTGAAGAAGAGCGTGAAAGAAGGCGTTTCGGAAGATATTGCGAAAGATGCCGAAGGCGAAGCACAAAAAATACACGATAAATTTATCAAGAAAATAGACGACCTCTTTGCCGAAAAAGAGAAGGAGATTATGACGGTATAGGATCGGATTTTTGACGGATAGGATAAGGTTGCCCTGTAGATTTGACACTAAAATAAAATATGAAAAAAATTAAAATCGTAGCGTTGACGCTCTTGTTATCGCTGCCTTTTGGTCTTGACGCGAAGGTTTGGATAAACGAGCTTATGCAGAGTAATGTAGACTGCCTGATGGACGACCGGATTGACTTTCCCGACAGTTGGGTTGAGTTGTATAACGACTCTAATGCTGCTGTAAATATTAAAAATTGGCATATCTCTGTTGAATCTAATTATCTCAAAGGCTGGAAAATACCAGTCGATGCTGTTGTTCCGGCAAAAGGATATTTGCTTATTTATTGCGACAAGGAGTCTAGTGGGTTGCACACCTCTTTCCGCATCGATAGCGGAAAGGGAGATCTTTACCTGTTCAATTCTTACGGAACGGTAGTTGATCAGGTAACCGACATTCCCAAACAACCCGCGCCTAACATTGCCCGAGCTCGCACCGAAGATGGCGGAAGTACATGGGGGTATCTTATTACGCCTACCCCTGGCGCTAAGAACGAAGGTTCGTTTTCGGGTCAAATGTTTATGCCGCCCCGGTTCAGTATAAGGGGCGGGATCTATAAAGAAAGTGTAACCGTTGCCCTGTCGCTTCCGGCAGGCACACCACCCGATGTAAACCTCTCACACATTCGTTATACCACCGATGGTTCGGAGCCCACGGCAACTTCGGCAAGCTATAGCGGCGAAATAACCATTTCGCAACCCACCTCGCTTAGGGCAACCATAATAGCCCCGGGCTATCTGATAAACCGCTCGGCAACGCAATCGTACATCATTACCGACCGCGATCTTACCCTACCCGTTATTTCTCTTACCCTTAACCCCGAATATTTGCATGACGATAAAATAGGCATATATGTAGTTGGTGATGGTACAAACGGAATAACTGGCAATTGCTTGGATTATGGAACAAATTTTAACAATGATTGGCGGCGGCCGATGAATATTGAGTATTTTCCCTTGCAAGATAGTCCGAGCATGCTCAACCAGCTGGGCGAAATGCGCATTGGTGGTGGATGCTCGCGTGGAAAAGTACAAAAGAGCTTGATGCTATATTCAAACAAGCGTTTTGGGAACAATAGGTATGCTTATCCATTTTTTGAAGATAAACCGGATATAGAAATAAAATCGGTTATGCTTCGCAATTCGGGGAACGATTTTTTAATGACAAACCTTATGGATGCTGCCATACAATTGTTTATGGGGCGGAAAGTTGATGTTGACTATCAGGCCTTTCAGCCGGCAATAGTTTTTATTAATGGCGAGTATTGGGGCATTCAGAACATTCGCGAGAGAAGCAATGCTAATTTTGTGTTCAGTAATTACGGACTCGATGATGACAACAACGAGTTTGATATGGTTGAGAACTGGAGTGAATTAAAGGCGGGCGATATACTCGATTTTAATGATATGATGAACGAATTAAAAAAACCGCAAGATGAAATTTCGGCAGAAAAGATCATGAATATGGTTGATTTGGATGAGTTTATAAATTATATGATTCTTGAAATTCATGTGGGGAATATTGATTTTCCTCAAAACAACAGCATAATGTGGAAGCCTAAAGCAGAGGGTGGAAAATGGCGGTTTATTTTAAAAGATCTTGACATGTCTATTAATCACCGCTTTAATCATAATCCGGATTTTAACTCGTTAGTTCGAAACGCCACCTATGATATGCCCAATGATAGCCGCTCTAATTTGCTGTTTAAATTTTTATTGACTCAGGATTCTTTCAAAAAGGAGTTTTACACTCGATTTTCCGTATATCTCGGTGATATTCTTCACTACAATGAAACCAATGCGGTTATTGATAGCATACAAAACCTTATGGCCGATGAAATGCCGCATCATTTTTCCAAATGGATACCCCGATTATCTGTTTGGGACAAACTTCGTTCAACATGGGAGCTAGAAGTGGACTCGGCTAAAAGTTGGCTCACTAAGCGCCAACCTCATATGTATAAGCACCTGAACGACTTTTTTGACCTGGACGGAGTGGTGCCGCTAACAATAACAGTTGAAGGAGAAGAAAGGCATCCTTCGATTGTCTCGTTTAATGACATCGACTTGCAAACAGGGGGCTTTGACGGGATGTATTATAAAAATGAAGAGATAAAGTTGAGCTTTAAACCTGACCCGACTTATTTTACGGTGTGGCGGATCTCTTATTTTAGCAATAGCTTTTCAGATCCTGTAGTTATGACCTATGGCCGGAAAGAATTGAGGTTTTCCATTGCAAACGAAGTTGATTCGGTTGCCATAGAGCTGCTCTCTACTATTGATGCTTCTTATGCCGATATGGAAAGTGTTTTTGTGCTTCCACAAAAGGGGGGGATTGAAATAAACAACTTGCCGGACGAAAAAAACACAATTTCGGTATATAACGTGTCCGGCCAATTAGTCGCTTATTTATCAGCAGAAAGTGAAACTATTTTTATACCATTGCAAAGAGAGGGTCTTTATATTGTTCACATTTCGAATAGAAATACGACCATTTCGCGAAAAACGGTCTTATAGTTTAGTCTCTTGACATAACTTATGCGGCAATAGCCGCTATTGAACAAGCCTATGCTAGCATGGGTGGCAGGTCGGTAAATACATTGCCGTTTACGGAGGGCAAACCTTTTTGTTCGTTAAAGAGTAAAACAGACTCAAATTTCAGTGAAAAACCGTACCTTTGATAATTAAAACAAAAAAGTGATGAAGTTTAGCGAAAAAGCATACAAGATATTTGAGGAGTCGGTGGGCGACTATCATAAAAGCGACCATGTAGATACACCGGTAGCAAACCCCTATCCCGGAAAAAGCATAGAGTTTTACCTCTATCTCAAAAACTGGATCGATGCCGTTCAGTGGCATCTTGAAGATATAATTCGCGATCCGGCCATTGATCCCGTTGAGGCATTGGCACTCAAACGCCGTATCGACAAGTCAAACCAGGATCGCACCGATTTGGTTGAGCTGATCGACAGTTATTTTCTTGATACCTATAAGGATGTGGCATCTCAGACGGGTGCAACAATCAACACCGAGAGTCCGGCGTGGGCGGTAGACCGCTTGTCGATTTTAGCGTTGAAAATACACCACATGGAGGAGGAGGCGCAACGCCCCGATGCCGACCAGTTGCACAAAACGTCGTCGTCGGCTAAGTTGCGGGTGTTGCTCGAGCAGCGTGCCGACCTTATGCTGGCACTGAACCAATTGATTGACGATATTGCCGCCGGGCGCAAATATATGAAGGTGTATAAACAGATGAAAATGTATAACGATCCGAGTCTGAACCCCGTGCTTTACGCCAAAAAGTAAGTGATGAAGAGGGTGTTGCTCATCCGTTTTTCAGCTATCGGCGATGTGGCAATGCTGATACCGGTTGTTTATTCGGTGGCGCAGCGCTATCCCGAAACCGGCTTTACGCTGCTTACCTCTAAGTCACTGATTCCTTTATTTATCAACAAGCCCGGCAACCTGAATGTTATTGGTGCCGATTTGAATGGGACGGAAAAAAAACTGCCTGGCTTGCTTCGCTTTGCCGCTTCGCTGCTTCCGCGTAAGTACGATGCGGTCATTGATTTGCACAATGTGCTTCGCTCGCGAGTCCTTCGCTTGTATCTGAAGGTAAGAGGGGGAGTGCCTTTTTATGCCCTTGATAAGGGGCGAAGCGAGAAACGACGGCTCACTCGCCGGAACAACAAAATTGTTGCCCCACTAAAACCGACGATTACCCGTTATAAAGAGACGCTTGAGAAGGCATCGCTTGGATTTCCGGACAATTTTGATACGATTTTTGATAATGCCGGCTCTGTTGTATCCGCTATTGCTGCCGATATGCCGCCTAAAGAGGGGCGTTGGATTGGTCTTGCGCCCTTTGCCAAGCATGAAGGGAAAATTTACCCTGTAGCGAAAATGGAAGAGGTGTTAAAAGGGTTGGCAGCTAAGGGTTATACGGTCTTTCTTTTTGGGGGGCGAGGAGAGGAGCAGGTGGTGTTGGACACATGGGCAGAAAAATTTCCCTGTGTTTATTCTCTCGCAGGCAGGTATCCGTTAAACGAGGAGCTGTGTTTTATGCGAGAGCTGGATTTGTTTGTTTCGATGGATTCGGCCAATATGCACTTTGCCGCGCTGGTGGGTATCCCTGTTGTGTCGTTTTGGGGGCAAACGCACCCTAATGCAGGTTTTTACCCTTGGCGGCAGCCGTTGGAAAACGCGTTGCAGTTGCCGTTGTCATGCCGGCCCTGCTCGGTATTTGGCAATAAAAAATGTCACCGCGGCGATTGGGCTTGCTTGAACAATATTTCACCCGACCGCTTTGTCGCGTTTGTTTCAGATAAATTAGAGGAGATAATATGAGAACTCAATACAACTATGAGATAGACTCTGGTTTCGCCTTTCTGAAGTCGTTTGTCGTATCGCTTCCCGATGCCTTCGGTTCGTTTGGTGAGGTTATTTACGAGGGGCGCAACACCCTTCGTCGAGGCAGTGTGGAGGGCTACGACCTTGCTGTGAAGGCATTCAGGCCTCCA
>JGI994J12354_10002876_pt1 | contig 16433 bp, 18 predicted proteins | sample IntmicLarv3ML3BL_FD_12354 | JGI IMG/M metagenome (IMG submission 12354) | reverse complement strand
TTTTCCCGCGAGGCTCTTGAAATACTGCGCCAACCTTTGGAAGATGGCAAAGTAACACTTTCACGGGTTGCAGGTAATGCAACTTACCCTTGCAACATTATGCTTATTACCGCAATGAACCCTTGCCCCTGCGGTTACCTTGGGCACCCTGTAAAACAATGTACATGCACACAATATGCTATTGATAAATACCGCCAGCGTGTTTCGGGCCCTTTGCTTGACAGAATTGATATTCACCAAGAGGTTTTGCCTGTTGAATATGACGACTTATCATCTGTTGATAAAGGCGAATCTTCTGCTGATATTTTTGAACGTGTGGAAAAAGCACGGGCAATACAGGCACTACGGCAAAAGCAAACGGGCGTTTTGTTAAACGCACAAATACCCTCAGGCGCATTAAGAGATGTTTGCCAAATTACACCAAACGCCGATGCACTTTTAAAAAAAGCTTTTGACAAGCTTGGGCTTTCTGCACGTGCACATGACAAAATACTGCGAGTAAGCAGAACCATTGCAGACCTTTCCGCCAGTGAGCGTGTTGACGTACCGCATGTTGCAGAAGCCGTACAGTACCGCTCTTTAGATAGAAAGTATTGGTATACTAAGTAGAAATTTTAACGCTTTGAAAGGAAACTGCCATGAACTGGGAACCGTGGACAGGATGTTACGCTGTTAGTGAGGGTTGCGCCAACTGCTATTTTTACGGTCCGAATGCAAAACGCTTTGGGCAAAATACAGTACAGAAAACAGATAAATTTGATTGGCCTATACGAACTAACGAAAAAGGCGAATACAGAATTAAAGGTGGTAAAATTCTTGCCACCTGCTTTGCGACTGATTTTTTCTTGCCTGAGGCAGATGAGTGGCGCAAAGAAGTTTGGGCTATGGTAAAAGAAAGAACCGATATAGACTTTTTAATTTTGACAAAACGAATTGACAGATTTCTTGTATCTCTTCCTGATGATTGGGGCGATGGATACGATAATGTAAACATTGGTTGTACCGTTGAAAACCAAAAGCAGGCAGATTATCGCCTCCCGTTGTTTTTATCTTACCCAATAAAACGGCGGTTTATTGCTTGTTCACCATTACTTGAAGCAATAAATATATCACCCTACCTTGAAGGGGTAACCCACGTTACTGTAAGCGGTGAGACCGGGCGAGATGCACGCATGTGTAATTATGAGTGGGTACTGAATATACATAAGCAGTGCGAAAAAGCCGGGCTTACGTTTTGGTTTAAAAATACCGGTACATTTTTTATGCGTGATGGAGTAATTGAAAAAATTAACCCCTTCAAAGAAACAACCGTTGCAAAAGAACTTGGTATAAATATTTCAGATGGGAAACCGCTATTTTAAGAATACAAAACGAAAACTTCCGGCAAATGCCGGAAGTTTTTATTGACACGTTATTATAGAAGATACTATTTATCTTCTTCGGGTGGGTCAGTATAAAAGTCGTCTACATCAAAGCCAAACTGCTCTTCAAATGCGTCATCTTCATCATACCACTTGTCATTTTCAAGTAGTTTTTTTGCCATTAAATATGCGCCAACAGCCACCCCTGCAAGGGCAACCAGAGCAATAAAAATTTTTTTCATTTGTTTTGCCTCCTTCGCAAAAATGCTTTGCTTTTAATAGTATAACACGAACGCAAAAATAAGTACAATAAAAAAGCAAAATTCTTACAAAACGCTTTTTATTGTTGACAGTACATTCTAAAACAACCATACTTATTATATATTATAAAATAAGGGGCGAAGTGTAGTTATGAAAGAAAATACAAAAGGTTTTATAGGCGAGTTTAAGGCGTTTATCTCTCGTGGAAATGTAGTAGACATGGCTGTTGGTATTATTATAGGCGGTGCGTTTACAAGCATTGTTACTTCTTTGGTTAATGACATTTTTATGCCTGCATTGGGTTATGTAATAGGTGGTATAAATTTTAAAGACTTTAAGTTTGCACTACCCGCTGCCGCCGGTGCGGAGCCCGTTTACATTGCTTACGGCATGTTTATACAAAACATTATAAACTTTATTGTTATTGCTTTTGTGGTTTTTTGTATGGTAAAGTTACTTAACGGCTTGCGCAAAAAAGAAGAACCTGCCGAAGAAAAGCCCGCTGAGCCCAGTGAAGATATTGTACTGCTTACCGAAATACGTGATTTGCTAAAAAAGTAATAACTTATTAAGCCACAAATGTATGAGGGAATAAAATGGCAAATGATTGGCGACTAATGAATCAAGAAAAATTCCTCAAAAATATGGAATTAAAATTTCACAAATACGAAAAACCGTCCGCTACATGGGATCATGATCATTGCGAATTTTGCACGAAGAAATTTGTTGAAAGCTGCAGTGAAACAGATAACTGCACTGATGAAGGTTATTCTACTTTGGATAATTATTACTGGACATGTAAAGAATGTTACGAAGATTTCAAAAATATGTTTAACTGGACCATAGAGGAAAAGTAGTATATATAATATAAAAGCTGAACGGTATATACCGCTCAGCTTTTTTGTACATAAATTTTAGTAATAATGCTTTTTACCATACAATCAATGTAAAGTGTAAGCCTGTTTCTGTAGCGTCATTAAAATCACTGTGGCTGTCAACAGTTAAGCTATCTTCCCCTATAACTCCTGTGTAGGTTAATGTTGTATCTCCGCCGTTAGCACCTGTGCCTACAAATACAACTGTAAATGTTATTTCTTGCCCGTTTACTTCGTATGTGCCCCTTGCCAAGCTGTCAGAATCATCTTCAAAATATTGTAATGCCCCCGCAATAGTTGTATCAGTAGTTAGTATGCTTGCGGTCGTGCCATTTTCAAGAAATCTTACGCAATTCCAGTATGTTCCCACCACACTATTTGTAACTTCCATTTGGTAGATACCATCATACCTAAGCTCTGCCACTTGAATTGAGGCTTCAGCTTCTGATGATGGTGTAGATACTGTTTCTTCCTTTTTGCACCCTGTTAGCATAACTGTTGTAGCTAATAAAATTGCTACTAAACATGCTGCTCTTTTCTTTAACCGTACCATTAATGCTCCTCCTTTCTATTTAGATATATACGATAATATTCTTTATTACTTATGATACTTACCACCAGCAATAATACTGTACCCCCTGTACAGTTGCTCTGCCATTATTACCCTGCACAATTGGTGCGGAAGTGTGAACTTTGAAATAGAAAGCTTAACATCTGCACGGTTTTTTACTGTATGGTGTAAGCCATGTGAACTGCCAATTATAAATACGATACTACCGTTATACATTGCATTTTGCTGTAGTAATTCTGCAAACTGTTCTGATTCTATTTGATTTCCTTCAACACAAAGGGCTATAACTTGTGCCTTGGCAGGAATGGCACTTAATATTTTGTCTGCTTCTTTTTTTAAAGCGCTTTCTATCAAAGCTTCTGATGCTTTATTTTCGCTTATTTTTTCTTCTGCAATCTCTACTTGCCTAAAGGTGCAAAAAGCCTGCAGGCGCTTTTCATACTCTGCAAATGCTTGCTTGTAATATGGGGCAGATAAACTGCCAACTGAAATTAACAGGCAACTTTGCATACTATACCTCAATAAAGGGGGAAATTTCGTTTCTTAGGCTTAGCTGCATTAAACAGTCCTCGCCCATTTTTGCATTTTCTTCCATAAAAGTTGTTTGCATTGTATTAAGTACTATTTCCCTCGTGTTGTTTTCTTTACTCATGTGGCAAAGTGCAAATTTATTGCATCCTTCCTTTAACAGCTTAAGAAGTGTTTCAGCACTTTCAATATTGCCTAAATGCCCTGTTGATGATGCAATACGTGTTTTAAGGTAGTATGGGTACGGGCCGGTCATCAGCATACCTTTATCATAGTTTGCTTCAAGTGCAACAAGGTCTGCCCCATTTAAACCGTTAAAAACTGCATTGCTTACATAACCAAGGTCAGTTGCTACCGAAACAACCTTACCTTTAGGTGTTGTTATACGGTAACCTTTACAGCCTACTGCGTCGTGGCTTGTGTCAAAAGCTTCTACTAAAAAGCCCCCTGCTTCTACAGGGCTATTTTCTATTGTAAAAAGCCTTGCTGTACCTGGCACTAAGTTTCTGTCTTCAAGGTACTCAAGTGTTTCAGGCCCACCATACAGTGGTACATTATTGTGTCTCAAAAATACTTCAAGCCCACTAACGTGGTCAGTATGCTCGTGGGTAACGCAAATACCTCTCAGGTTGCTTATGCTAAGGCCTGCCTCGTAAAGCGCTTTAGTTGTCCACCGGCAACTTTTGCCCATGTCAACTAAAATATAACCGCCATCTTCTTCTATAACAGCACAGTTACCTGAAGACCCGCTGTATAATGTCGTAAACCTCGCCATAGTCTCTCCTATAAAAAAGGCGGTGCAACCGCCGTGGCAGCTATACCGCTCTTTATACTATTTTTTACTGTGCCTGGGCCGTGCTTTCACGTACATCTACATACCTAATATCGGCACCTATACCCTGCAGTTTTTCAACTATATTTGCATATCCACGTTCAATAAAGTGTATATCTTCAACTTCGCTTACACCATTTACTGCTAAGGCTGCAATTACAAGCGCTGCACCTGCACGTAAATCAAGCGCACGTACCGGGGCCGGCAATAGTTCTTTTATACCCTCTACAACGGCTACTCTTCCGTCTACTTGTATGTTAGCACCCATACGGGCAAGCTCATCTACATACCTAAAGCGATTATCAAAAATACCTTCTGTTACAATAGAAGTACCTTCTGCAAGGCATAGAAGAGCCGTAATTTGTGGCTGCATATCTGTAGGAAAGCCGGGGTGTGGCGTTGTTTTTACATTTACCGGTTGCAAAGGTCCCTCGCAAGAAACACGTACTGCATCATCAAATTCTTCTATTTGCGCTCCTGCGCTTTTCAGCCTATCAATAATAGGCTCAAGATGCTTAGGTATAACATTTTTTACAAGCACATTCCCTTTTGTAATAACTGCAGCCGCCATATATGTGCCAGCCTCAATTTGGTCAGGAATTATTGAATAGGTACACCCGTGAAGCTTACCAACGCCCCGAATTTTAATAACATCAGTGCCTGCACCACGTACGTCTGCCCCCATAGTATTCAAGAAGTTAGCTACGTCTACTATGTGCGGTTCTTTAGCAACGTTTTCAAGTATAACCATATCGTTTGAATGAACAGATGCAAGCATTGCATTTATGGTTGCACCTACTGAAACAGTATCAAAGAATATATGTGCTTCTGTTAATTCTTCGGCTTCTGCTCTTATCATGCCGTATTCTACCGTAGTAGTTGCACCTATGGCCTCAAAAGCCTTCAAGTGTTGGTCAATAGGCCTTTGCCCTAAATCACACCCGCCCGGCATTGAGGCGGCAGCTGATTTATATTCGCCAAGCATTGCACCCAAAAAATAGTAAGATGCACGCATAAGCCTGCTCATCTCACTTGAAATTGGTATTGGCTTAACATGTGTGGTATCAATTTCTAAAGTGGTTTTGTTTATAGAGCGTACAACTGCTCCCATATCTTGCAAAATACGTGCACAGGTTGCAACATCGCTTATATCCGGCAGGTTTTCAATAATGCATTTCCCTCTTGCCAAAATGGTTGCGGGTAAAATAGCTACTGCCGCATTTTTGGCACCGCTTATATTAACTTGCCCACGTAACGGCTTTCCGCCTTTAATAACAAATTTTTCCAAATGCCTTTGCCCCTCTCAAAGCATATGACATAATATCTACGCCTTATTATACCATCTGTAATTAAAAAAATAAAGTAACAAAACTATTATATTTCCAGTTTATTTTTTGCGCTGCTGTATATGTTTGAAAACAAATCAATATGTTAATCTCCAAAGTAAAAAGGCTGCCCATTTATACGGTATAAAGGACAGCCTTTTTATTAAAAATTGTTAATAACCTATATATGGCGCCGGGTTTACAGGCGTATTGTTTATACGTACTTCAAAGTGTAAGTGAGGACCCGTTGAGTTACCTGTAGAACCGGATGCTGCTATTACCTGCCCTCTTGTAACGTACTGCCCTGTTGAAACATACAACTGGCTGTTATGTGCATAAAGTGTTGATACCCCGTTACCGTGGTCAATAATAACATATACTCCATAGCCTACATATGAAACTACTGCTCTTGATACATATCCATTATCAGTTGCATAAACAGGCGTACCTGTTGGCACGGCAAGGTCCGTACCTGTATGCCCTACATAGAAGCCGCGGCTTCTTCTGAAGCTACCAGCCGGAAGTGGCAATACCATAGAGCCCGTGCCTATACCGCTACCTGCCGCTGTTGGCAGCCTTGTGCCAACTACACGTTCTTGCGGTACCATTGCAATAATTTCCTCAACGTGAATACGCTCTCTATGATCTTCGACACCATCAATGTATGTAATTTCATAAGTAACAAGGTTAAGCCCGTTGTTGCCTTGCGTTACTACTTGCATTTCGTTGTTTAACATTTCATCTGAGTAAGTTACTATATTAGTACGTGGAACTGTTTCTTCCACTTCAATACGTTCAACTACTTTCACTCGTAGCATCATGCGGGAGCGCGAAACCACAAGCCTATCTCCTACCCAAAGGCCACCACCTTCAAGTTCCGGGTTCATTGCATAAAGCTCTGCAAGGGTAATATTATTTTGTGCTGCAATGTAAGATGGTGAGGCGCCTTCTTCTACTTCGTAATACCTCTCGCCTTCAACTTCATGCGTGAAAAGCTGATGCATTTCGCTATCATAATCTCTTAAGTTATCTACAAAGAAAATACCATCTACTATTTGTACGTCATCCACAAATTCTACTGTAATTGCGTCATTGTCAGGTTGTTCATAAGGCGCTTTAACTGCGGCAATGTCAGCCAAAAGCTTGTCTACTTCAGTGGTAGCACCATAAAACACACCGTTAACATAAAGCCCTGTAGCTTCAACAATTTCTTCGCCAGAGTTTTTGAGAATAGTGTCTACAAGCTCGTCTTCGCTTATTAATTCATCTACATCTGCCCGTCTTATTTGTAGGGTTGCATCTACCGTCCATTCTTCCTGTTCTTCTTCGCTGGCAGAGTATGTATTGTTACCGGTGTTATATACAAGGCGGGTTTGAACCTGGTTTACAGCGCCTTCATAAACACCATCGTTTTCTACATAAGCTATAATATCGCCATTATACTGCACCGCTAATGCATAGTTTGCTTTAAGGTGTATGTTTACCCAAAAAACGGTAAGTGCACAGGCTATTAAAGGAACGCCCCACATAACAGCGTTTTCAGTTAAGTGCCCATGCTTAACAATTCCTTCACGCAAGTATTTTATATAAAAACCAATTGTGCTGCTTTTTTTCTTAGCCTTTTTGTTTTCTTTGGCTTTCTCTTTCATTCTTTGGTAGCCGTCGTTGAATTCAGTAAGTGGTGTAATAATATCTTTACCCATTTTTACCACTATGTTACCAAGAAAAACGCTTCCAGCCTCAGCCCATCTGTTTAAAAGTTGCATTACATCTATAAAAAAAACTTTTGCACTGTTATAAAACAGCGTTGCTTCCATTTCTGCAAAAAAGCCTACTTTATATAAAAAGTCTCCACATCTTTCAGAAAGACTTTGCTTATTCTTTTTTCTTGAGGGTTTTTTGTTCTTTTTGCGAAACCCTGAGCTTGGAACACGGTTGTATTTGATTTTTTTACTGCTCTCTGTCATGTGTTCAGCTCCTTTTCTATATATTTGCTTTGCGTTTATTTTTTTATTACTCTATATATTATACGTAATTTTACAAATTTGGCAACCTTGTGCATACTCTTAAGCATATATTGTATGTTTTTCTGTTTTTAGTTTGCAAATTTTGTATTTTATGCTTTTTAAGTTAATTTTCTAAAAAAACATTTATCTATTAGGCTCTGCATATCTTCAGGTATTTGTACAGTTATTGTTATTTCATCTTTAGCGAATGGGTGTACAAATGCAAGTTTATAACAATGCAGTGCCTGCCTGCTTATTTCTTTTGTGCTTCCGCCATAAAAATCATCGCCTGCTAAAGGGTGGTCTATAGAGGAAAAATGTACCCGTATTTGGTGCGTACGCCCTGTTTTTGGGTATACCTCCACTAACGTGTAGCCGTTACCGCAATGTATAACTTTGTAATCTGTTCGGCTTTCTTTTTCGCCTTCGCCGTTTACTTGGCGTTTTACAAAAGAATTTTCTGCATAACCTATAGAAGTTGTTATACTGCCTTCGTTTTCTTTTAATTCCCCTTCAAGCAGGGCAAGGTAGGTTTTGCTTATACCTTTTCTGTAAAAGCTTGCGGCAAAACTGCTTTTTGCAAGTAGAACAAGGCCTGATGTGTTTCTGTCAAGCCGCATTACAGGGTAGAATACAGGTTGTTCAAATCCTCTTTCATTCATTAAATAAATGTAGCCGTTACCAAGTGTACCGCCTGGGTATTTGAAGGTAGGGTGAACTACAATTCCCGCCGGTTTATTTACTACCATAATATATTCATTTTCAAAAACTATATCAAGCGGTATGTTTTCAGGTATTAGCTCAGTTGCTTTTTGTGGCATTGTCACTTGCACGGTATCTCCCGCTTGCAAAATGCGGTTAGTGTAGCTGTACTGCCCATTTACCATTAGCCCATTTTGTACATATTTCAGCTGTTTTATAAGGCGTGATGAAAAGCCTTGCCTACGCAGAAAATTACCAAGCTTTTCTTCTTTGTACTCTTCGGTTACTATAAACTGCACAAGGCTTCCCCCTTCTTTTACCATTTACGAAAATATTGCGAAACAATGAGAATTATACTATAATATGTATGCAGTGAGCAAATATACGGCGGCATGGCTTTTATAGCCATGAGGAAAGTCCGGGCTTCACGGGGTAATGGTAGCTGCTAACAGCAGCCGAAGGCAACTTTAGGGCCAGTGCAACAGAAATAAACCGCCTGCAAAGGCAAGGATGGAAAGGCGAGGTAAGAGCTCACCAGCGTGCAGGAGACTGCACGGCTATGTAAACCCTACCTGAAGCAACACCCATATGGAACATTATGCGAACCCTGCGCGTTTCGGAGGTGGCTAGAGCCGTGTGGCGACATACGGCCAAGATAGATCGTCGTTTAATACAGAACCCGGCTTATAGTTTGGTCACTTAAAAGAAGGCTTAGCCTTCTTTTTTTGCGCCTATAAAACAAAAACAGCCTTCCCTGTTTTTTGCAAAATTGGCTGTTTATATTTTTATTGTGTAAACCTTATATTATAATAACCGCTCCATCATGATATGCGGTACTTCTTCATCATAAAAAACTTCGCCGTATTGTGTAAAGCCTAATTTTTCGTAAAAGCCTGTAGCACTAACCTGTGCACCAAGTATAGTTCCTTTTGCCCCGGTTTTTTCAACATAGGCAATTATTTGTTTAAGCAAGCTTGTGCCTGTTCCATTGCCACGGTTTTCTTTTAGCACGCACACCCTGCCTATATGCTGCATATCTTTTCTTTCATCATCTATAAAAAAGCGGGCTGTGCAAACTGGCTTATTGTTTACGTAGCCTACAATATGTGTTGCGTTTTCATCTATTTCGTCAAACTCAAGCTCAGGCGTGTAGCCCTGCTCTTCAATAAAAACTTTTTGTCTTACTTCAAACGCATCTGCTAAGCTATCAGTTTTCCCATTAAAAAAAACAAATTCCACATTCTACCCCTTTACAATTTCAAAGTCTACCTGCCCTTTTGCCACATCTACAGCAGTTACCTTAACCTTTACTTCATCGCCCACTTTATATGCAATGCCCGTTTGCGGTATGGCAAGGCTTACACCTTGTTCAACTTTTATTGTATCTGCTTGTTCGCATATTGTGCGCGCAGGCACAAGGCCCTCTACAGTGTTTGGCAGTTCTACATATAGGCCGTGCAGTACTGCCGAAGTTACTATGCCTGTAAATATTTCGCCTATGCAGTTGCCCATATACTCTGCTTTGTAGCAAGCCGTGCAGTCTCTTTCTGCCTGCATAGCACGTATTTCTGCTTCAGTTGTTTTTTGTGCCGCAGTGCTTGCTACTTTGCTGTATTTCTTTTTCAGTTCATCTTTACTTTTTCCGCTAACGTAATTTGATAATACCCTGTGAATAAATAAATCAGGGTATCTGCGAATAGGGGAAGTAAAATGTGCATAGTCTGATAAAACCAATCCATAGTGCCCTTTTGCCTCTGTACTATATACAGCTTTTGCCATACTACGCAGAACCGCAAAATGTACTGCTGTTTGCAAATTTGTTCCTTTTGTTTTATCAAGCAGTTTTGCAAGCTCTGTTTGTGTAGGTGTAAGCCCTACAAAGCTTACTTGTATATTAAGTTGTGTTAACACTTCTTTTAGGTGCTCTGCTTTTTCGGGTGCGGGTTTATCGTGCACACGGTACAAAAATGGTAGGTCTTTTTCTTCTGCAAGCTTGGCGGCACATGTGTTTGCAAGCAACATGCACTCTTCAATTATTTTTTCTGCAAGTCCACGCTCTCTTCTTTCAATGCTTTCCACTTCGCCGTTTGCATTTATTTTAATTTTTGATTCATGAGTTTCAATTTCCATGCTTCCACGTGCAGTGCGTGCTTTATCTAATTTTTCGTATAGCTCATTCAATAAAAATAAGCTGCCTTTTACTTCGCTGTATTTTTCAGCTAATTCTTGCGGTGCTTCTTTGCCTTCAAGCAAAGTGTTAATTTCGCTGTATACACCTTTTACCCTACTGTGTATAACAGTTTTTTCAAAAGAAAAGCCTTCAACCTGCCCGCTGTTGTTTAAGTTTATTAGGCATGAAAAAGCAAGCCTGTCAACCTGTGGGTTGAGTGAGCAAAGGCCATCAGACAGTTCTTTTGGCAACATAGGTATAACCTTGTTTGCGTAATATACTGATGTACCGCGTTCAAACGCATCATCATCAAGCGCAGTATGGGCTTTAACATAATGGCTTACATCAGCAATGTGTACGCCTAACAAATAGCCATCGTTCTCTGTTTTTTCTACAGAAACGGCATCGTCCATATCTTTAGTTTCAGCACCATCAATAGTAAAAATTATATGGCCACGTAAATCTATGCGGTTTTCGGTTTCTTTTTCATCAATGGTTGTAGGCAGTTTGCCTGCCTCATTCAAGGCCTTTTCGCTAAACACTTGCGGTATATGCAAGTTATACAACACTGCCTTTGTTGCACTTTCTGCTTTTTCTGCCTTTCCAAAGCACATTGTTACTTTGGCTTTATGCCACATGTAGTCTGTTCCGCGCTTTGTTAAAGTCGCCGCTACTTTATCACCTATTCTTGCGTCTGCTATGGCATCCTTTTCAACTTCAATTGGGTATGCCGGCAGTGAATCAGGTATTATAACCTTCTTTCCGTTTTGCAAGGCCAGTATGCCTGTAAATGTGTTTTCTTCTTTTATTACTTTAAGCACAACACCTCTAAACAAGCCATCTGCTTCTGGTATAACTTTTATCTCTACTTCATCAGCGGGCATTGCACCTTTTAGGTACCTTCCGGGTATAAATATATCTTCGCCTTCGGTTTCAATTCGTGCTGCAAAGCCAAAGCCCTTTGCCACTCTAACAATTTTACCTTTTACTATGTTTTTGCTTTGTGCGCTACTTCGCCTTAGTGCTACCGTTTTTGCTGATGCTAAAGTATAATACCCGTTTATTTTTACTACCTTTTTTTCTTTTTCAAGCTTAGCCAAAATGGCTGTTACTTTTTTGTTGTTTCCAAATTTTTTCTTGAGGCCTGTTATTCCGCTTGGACCTCTTTCAAGCTCTTTAATAATTTTTTCTTTTAAAGACATTTTTCTCCTTTTTACTTATCTTTTACATTTAATAAAAAAAGCCTGCCGCTTGGCAGGCTTTGCGTATGTTACTTTGCAAATAAACTTATAAAGTTAACACCTATGGCAAGTACAAACAACACAATTGCCGCATACTTTGTGTACTTTGCAAGCACTGAGTTTGCAGAATACGAGCGTGAGTCAGACTGAAGCATGCTAGTACCGCTTATTGCACCGGATAAGCCACTTCCGTTTGCTTCTTGCATTAATACCATAAATGTAATTACAATACCTACTATTATAAGTACAACAGCACTTACTATTTCAAGTGTTCCCATAAAACAAAACCTCCTAAATAAAGCAGTGTTTAATATATCATAGAATTATATAAAAAGCAAGAAAAATATATAAAGGTTTTGTAAACTCACGCTTGAGTGTAGGTATTGTACACCCGCTACCCTCTTGTTTCTTCGTTTTTAACAAAAGCAGTGTTTAATTCTACTTCCATATGCTGAATACTGTTAATAAGCTTTGCTATAGGCTCAACCGTTGCTTTTATAACACGCTCGCCAATTTCTTTTGAATGTCCTCTTGGGTCTCCCATCGGGCCTGGGCTTTCAGGGCCAGGTGTGCCCCAGTGACCTTCAGCCGTTTTTTTGTATTCGAAGGATGAAAACCTAATACCTGCCGGGCGTTGTTTCATGTATTCTTCAAGTTCTTTTGGGTATGTGCCCGGGTAACTGCCGGGTATGTGTGCTTGCAATAGGTCTTCCCGCACTTCTGCGCCAAATACCTCTGAAACTGAAGTTTCAATTAAGCAGGCATGCCCCCAAGTACGCCCTTGCCCGTTTTCCGCAAGAATTGTTTGTACTTCTTCTGAAGGCAGTACAAAGAAATTACACATTGCAAAAAATGCACCTGTTTCTTTTGTAAGGCGTCTCATCGCTTCTTCCTGGTAAGGTGGGTTAGGGTCGTGCCCGTTCACAAAAATAATTTTTTTAAAACCCATACGTACTAAAGACATTGCTACATCATAATAAACATTTATAAGTGTTTCAGGTTGTAGTGTAAAAGTACCAGGGTAATCTCTGAAATACGGAATATCAGAATAGCCGAAAGTTATGGTTGGTGCAACTACAGGCTTTGCCGTATTAAATGTAGCCTGTGCCGCACGCTGTGCAATACCTGTGCAAATAAAGTTGTCTACATCAATAGGCAGGTGCGGGCCGTGTTGTTCTGTTTGCCCTGCGGGCACCAGTACAATATCGGTTTCTTTTAACCTTTCTTTTATTTCTTGCCACGTCATGTCTTTCATAAAAATATTTCTATCTGCCTGCATGGGGTGCCCTCCTTTAATTTTCTTTATATAACACAGTATATAGTATCAAGTATAAATAATCAACAATATATATTGTGTGGTAAAAAATAATTGTAATATAAAAACAGCCCAAGAGTTAAATTGCTCTTGGGTTGCTTTTATATTTGCTTTTTACTTTTTTCCGCTTCTTGAACTTTGCCCGGTGCACAATGCTATAGCTAAAATTACTATACCCCCCAATATTGCCAATGCAAAGCCCGTTACTATCTCTACTACCTTTGCTACCATTGCAACATTGCCCCAAAAGGCTATACGTTCGTTCTTTATCCTTTCGTTATCCGCTTGCCACCATTCCCGCAAGCTTTCTTGCTCTTTCACTACTTTTTCATAATTCATTTTTATCCCCTTAAAAACTACTTTATATTGAATTCCTCCAGCAGACTTTCATATCGTTTTCTGTCTTTTTCTCTGGCAGGTACTAACGGGTTATAAGTAATAATATGTATAACATCTGCATCTTTAAGCAGTTCATCGTATTCACCATGCACAAGTGCTTTTTGCCCGTGCCGGCTAATAGCAGTGCAAATAATATCAGTTTCTTCAGGCGTTGTAAGTGCCCATTCTTGCAAAAGTGTGCGTGCCATTTCTGCGCCTGTTTCAGCGTGTATTTCCGGCTTATCTCCAAATAGTGTTATATCGTGTAGTATTCCTGCAAATGTGGCAAGTTCAATATCTAAGCCTCTTTTCATTGCTATCATCACGCTTATTTGTGCCACATTGTAAGAGTGTATTGTTAGGTTCCTTCTTATAAGGGCATCGTCCATATCTGCAATAACTTTATCAAAAAGCTCATATAATTTTTCTAAACGGTTCATTTTCCGCTCATCCCTTCTGTTTTGTATGCTTGCCTTTTCTTATTGGTTTTGCATACAGAAACAGTTGTCAGCGTGGCCGTTAATAAGCCCTATTGCATGCATATACGCACATATTATTGTAGTGCCTACAAATTTAAACCCTCTTTTCTTTAGGTCTTCGCTAATACTGTCTGAAAGTTCAGTTCTTGCGGGTATATCATGCTCTCCCGTGCGTATAATGCGTATGGGCTTGTTGTTTACAAACCCCCACAGGTAGGCATCAAAGCTGCCAAACTCTTCTTGCACCTTTTTAAAAGCTTTAGCGTTGTTAATTACCGCATTTATTTTCATGCGGTTGCGTATAATTTCTGCATTTTGCAAAAGTTCTTCAACTTTGGCATCATCATATTTTACTATTTTATCAATGTTAAAATTATCAAATGCTCTGCGGTAGCCCTCACGCTTGCGTAAAATAGTAATCCAGCTAAGGCCTGCCTGCATACTCTCAAGTATCAGCATTTCAAAAAGTGTGTGGTCATCGTGCTTTGGTACGCCCCACTCTTCATCATGGTACTTCACATACAGTTCATCATCAAGCGGTACCCATGTGCACCTTTGCTTTTCCATTGCCTGCCTCCTTAATAGTGTATATGTTGGTAGTCATATAAATTTACTATTAATCTTTACATATTTCTTCGGCAAATTCTTTTGCTTCTTCAAGGTCTTCTTCATCAGGGTCTCCCTTATGGAAAACCAAAAATGCTCCATCACAATTGAAGGTATCATCTGAAACAAAAATTCCTTTGGGCTCTAATATTGTTTTAATCTCAGGCAATGCTTTTTGCCCTCTTGCAGAAGAACCGAATACTACTACTTTTTTAACCTGTTCTGCTGTTAAGCCCTGCAAAAAAGCGCGCATCTTTGCATCTATTTTACCCATGTAGATGGAAGCACCAACAAAAAGAATATCTACATTTTCAAGTTCGCCTGCTTCTTCTACCGAAACAGCTGTTGTTTTTGCACCGGCGGCTACAGCATCTGCAAGCTTTTTTGTGTTTCCTCCACGAGATACATATACTACCTTGTTCATATCAGTTCCTCCTGTTTTGTGTTTTTATATTGTTAACAGTTGCCTGCTAATATATTTTTCCACCTATCATAAGTGTTTCAAAAGATATATATTTTTATAGAACGCCGGATTGAAAAACATCAGCACTTTATATCAGGCTTGTTTGTTCTGCTATATCTTCTTCCCTAAGTGGTGCGCCTGTGGCAGGCAGTGTGCGCACTTTGAACCTTGAAATATTAGCAAGGCTATAGTAGCTTGCAAGGTGTATTTCTTTTATGTGCTGGTTTTTTTTGAGTGTGATGACTGATACACCTGCCGAACTTTTCGTGGTTTTTTCAGATATTTGTGCTGTGTTTACAACAAGAAGTTTATCTGCCGAGGTTTGAATTGCAATATCTTCTTCTTTTGCAAACTGGAAGAAACGCACGGGTGGTACTTTATCAGAATAAGCGGCAATAAGTTTTTTGCGGTTTTGCTTTGTTTCGTATGATGTAAATGGAATACGTACACCTTTACCGTTTGCAAATATAATAAGCAGTTTTTCGGTATAGTCTTCGGTTACTGCCATAAACAGCGGTTCTTCGCCTTCGTCCATGCCAAGCTTTGCCGGTATATACTCACCAATAACGCTTGCCTTTGTATCTTCAAAGTCAAACCCTCTGGCTTTGTACACCTGGTGTTTGTTTGTAAAAAACATAAGGTGTGCATTGTTTTGTGTTTCAATGTTGCACAGTATTTCATCGCCGTCTTTCAGTTTGTGCTCTTTGCTCATTCTTAAAGACTGCGGTGTAATTTTCTTGAAGTAGCCTTCTTTAGTGAAGAAAGTAAACACAGGGTAATTTTCGGGCTCGGCTTCGTTTTCTTCATCATACTCTTGTACATCTTGTGCGTATACTATTTCTGTTTTGCGTTCAATGCCGTATTTATCTGCTACATGCTTTAGCTCTTCAATTATAATCCTTTTTATTTTTTCTTTGCTGTTTACAATACTTTTCAGCTCAGCAATGTCTTTTTCAAGCTGTGTAATTTCATCAGTGCGTTTTAGTATATACTCTCTGTTCAAGTGGCGCAGGCGTATTTCCGCAACGTACTCCGCCTGTATTTTATCTATGCCAAAACCTATCATCAGGTTTGGTATTACTTCGCCATCTGCTTCTGTTTCACGCACAATTTTTATAGCTTTGTCTATATCAAGCAAAATGGCTTCAAGCGCTTTAAGCAAATGCAGGCGTTTTTCTTTTTGCTGCATATCATAATAAGCACGGCGGCGTACGCTTTCAGTTCTAAAGGCTACCCATTCTTTTAATATACTGCGTACACCCAGCACACGTGGCATACCGCTTATAAGCATATTGAAGTTGCAAGAAAAGCTGTCTTCAA
>JGI994J12354_10002875_pt1 | contig 16437 bp, 17 predicted proteins | sample IntmicLarv3ML3BL_FD_12354 | JGI IMG/M metagenome (IMG submission 12354) | reverse complement strand
CGCATCCCCTCATCGTTCCTGCCTATGCAATCGGGTGTGGGCAATGTAGCCAACGCTGTGTTGGCCGCGCTTGGCGACAATAAGGAGATCCCGAACTTTAACGTTTATACCGAAGTTATACAAGATGCCGTGATAGAGTTGATGCGGAAAGACCGTGTGCAGTTTGCCAGCGGATGCTCACTCTCGTTAAGCAGCGAAATCATTCAAGAGGTATATGGCAATCTCAGCTTCTACAAAGAGAAGCTGTTGTTGCGTCCGCAAGAGATATCGAACAACCCGGAAGTGGTTCGCCGCATGGGGCTTATTACTATGAATACGGCTCTTGAGGCGGATATATTCGGATGTATCAACTCCACACACGTAGTCGGCACAAAGATGATGAACGGCGTAGGCGGCTCGGGCGACTTTACCCGCAACGCGTACCTGTCAATCTTCACAACGCCATCGACAGCCAAGAACGGCGCCATCAGCGCCTTTGTGCCGATGGTGTCGCACTGCGACCACAACGAGCACTCGGTTAAGGTAATTATTACCGAATACGGGGTTGCTGACCTGCGCAAGAAATCGCCGGTTCAACGGGCACAGACAATTATTGAAAATTGCGTTCACCCCGACTATAAACAGTTGCTTTGGGATTACCTGAAGCTGGGAGCAAAGGGTCATACACCCCAAACGCTACAGGCTGCGTTCGGATTCCATGTTACGTTTAACGAAACAGGCGACATGAGAAATACCGACTGGTCAAAATTTATGAAATAACAGTGCCTCGCGCACCGGAATATATGAGAAAGCGTCTCCTTTGTGGGGGCGCTTTTTTTAGTATGACGAAAGAATGTCAAAACTGATCTTCGATGACATTCTTTGAAATCAAAACGAAAAATCGCTCCCTATTCGTACCCCAACTAATAACCCTCAACTTCGGGGGCTATTTCCGGTTTAAATGTTAAATCACTCTTTTTGCTGAAAAATAATTCTACTTTTTTTGTAGAAACAACAAAGTAATAATACCTTTGTTACTGTTATGGAAATAAAGTTTGATAAAGAGTATTTGCGCGAACTGTACGAAGTTGGCAAAACGACAAACAAAAAATATCGCTTTCAGCCGGATATCGTGAAAAGGTATCAATCGCGTATTGAAACACTTGAATGTGCGGATAATGTTGAAAAATTATTCACAATCAATTCATTGCGATACGAAAAACTGAGAGGCGACAAAGAGGGCTTAGAGTCTGTCCGCGTAAATGACCAATATCGAATTGAGTTTAAAACAACGCAAGTAGTTTCCGAAACTGTAATAACTGTATGTAATATTATTGAATTGTCGAATCATTATAAATAAAACAATTATGGGTAAATATGTTTGCGCCCGCCCCATTCATCCGGGCGAAGTTCTGAAAGAAGAAATTGAATATCGGGGATTGTCGCAAGGCAAACTTGCGTCACAAATGGGAATGTCGTACAAAATGATGAATCACATACTAAACGAACGTCGCCCACTTACAACCCAAACAGCAATGTTGTTTGAAGCTGCCTTGGGGGTAGATTCTGGCTTGTTGATGCGTATGCAATTAAAATACAATTCGCGTATAGCACTACAAGACAAGTCTTTTGCCGAACGCCTTGCAAACATTCGCAAAGTGGCGGCCATGCTTTAATATTAAGACAGGACATTAAAGAGATTTGCAAATGAAATAAGTCAAGTACGCTTCGTTTGATTAATACACTTTTGGAATTTCTCGACTTTGCCCCGGTATTGATTATTCAGTATCGGGGTTCTTTTTCATCAAAACAAAACTATTTGTCAGCTCATTTGTCAGCAGCAACAAAAACGCCCGACTTTCGACATTGAAAATCAGGCGTTTATTGTTTTTTGTTGTTGTCCCACCAGGATTCGAACCTAGGCAAGCTGAACCAAAATCAGGTGTGCTACCATTACACCATGGGACAAGCCTATTGCTTATAAAAGCGATGCAAAAGTATACATTTTTTCTATTCCAGGCAAATTTTAGAGGCTTTATTTCGCAATTAGCAGAAAATAGTTCTTCTTCCCCTTTTGAGCCAGAATGTATTTCTCGCCAATCAAACGCGAGGCATCAATTGCTTCGTCAAACGCCGCGAGCTTCTCTTTGTTGAGCGATACGCCACCGCCCTGCGTCATTTTACGCATCTCAGCCTTTGAAGGAAACACGGGGGCTTTATCGGTTAACAGGTCAACCGCCTTTATCCCGGCCAAAAGATCGTCTTTCGACACTTCAAATTGCGGAACGCCCTCGAAAACAGAAAGCAAAGTCTCTTCATCAAGTTTTTTCAGCGCATCGGATGTTGCATTTCCGAACAAGATGCCCGATGCCTCAACGGCTGCGTCGTAGTCCTCGTTCGAGTGTACCATTATTGTGACCTCTTTTGCCAAACGTTTTTGGAGCGGGCGCAAATGGGGCGTCTCGGTCTGCTCTGCAATCAAGGCACTAATCTCGGCTTCGTCGAGCGCGGTAAATATTTTTATGTATTTGGCGGCATCATCATCGCTCACGTTCAGCCAAAATTGATAAAATTTGTATGGGGTGGTATAGCGGCGGTCGAGCCAAACATTTCCCGATTCTGTTTTTCCGAATTTTCCGCCATCAGCTTTGGTTATCAACGGGCAGGTCAGCGCAAAGGCCTCTCCTCCCGACTTGCGGCGTATCAGTTCGGTGCCGGTGGTTATGTTACCCCACTGGTCAGACCCCCCCATTTGCAATTTACAACCTTGGGTATTATAAAGATAGTAAAAATCATAGCCCTGAAGCAACTGGTACGAAAACTCGGTAAAAGACAACCCTGACGATGACTCGCCGCTCAAACGTTTTTTTACCGAATCTTTCGCCATCATATAATTAACGGTGAGATGTTTACCTATGTCGCGAATGAAGTTCAGAAACGAATAATCTTTCATCCAGTCGTAATTGTTGACCAAAAGAGCCCTGTTGGGCTTATCGCTGTCAAAATCGAGAAACTTGGCCAATTGCTTTTTTAAAGATTCCTGATTGTGGCGCAGTGTCTCTTCGTCGAGCAAGTTGCGCTCGGCCGATTTAAGCGAGGGGTCGCCAATCATGCCCGTAGCACCGCCAATAAGCGCGACAGGCCTGTGTCCCGCCCGTTGAAAATGCTTCAGCATCATCACGCCCACTAAATGGCCAATATGCAGCGAGTCGGCCGTAGGGTCAATGCCCACATAAGCCGAGGTTAACTCTTTTTGCAACTGCTCTTCCGTACCGGGCATCATATCGTGAATCATGCCCCTCCACCTTAGTTCTTCTACAAAATTCATTGTTCTATTTAATTATTTTTCTGCAAGTTTTGTACAAAGATAGTACATTCTTTAATTTTAATGAATTACAAACGACACCTCTTTAAAAAAATATTTTCGACACTCGCCGCTTTCCGTAACAAGATGAAGATAGCCGGATGTATCAATCTCTTCTATCTGCGCCGAAAAAAGCCCCGCGTTGTCGCGGAAGGGGTGAAAACCCTCTCGCCTGAAAAGGGCTGCGTGGTAACATTTTCGCAGCTCATTGACTTCACCGTTTTTCAACAAACTGTAGTTCGCGGCTAACCGCGTCAAGTAGTCCGTCAACAAGAGCCGTTTGTCTATCTCAATGCCCAAAAGTTGTAGTAGCGATACCGGGTTGGGCGCGTCGGAATAAAATCGCGACTGGTTTACATTTACCCCAAGTCCGATTATCGACAGCGAAATCTCGGCCGCGCAAAGATCATTTTCAATCAATATGCCCGCCAGCTTTTTGTCGCCGTAATAAATGTCGTTCGGCCATTTTATGGTAATGGGCGCAAGGTAATTCTCCAACGCTTCCTGTATGCTCACTGCCACTAATTGCGACAAAATAAACTGTTCGGTTATTTTTATGCCCGTTGGGTAAAGCAGGGTGCTGAACAAGAGGTTTTTTCCCGCTTCCGACTCCCAGCTGTTGCCCACCTGTCCACGCCCACTCAACTGAAAGCCGGCCGACACGGTTGTGCCTTCGGCTAAAGGTTCTTTTCCGTTCAGCTGCCGGATATAGTCGTTTGTTGACGAGGTTTCGGTTATTTCTATTACAGGATAGGGAGCGTTCATTGTTCCAATGTTTTTAATAGGCGTTGCCGGTCCTTAGCGGGCATTTTTTCAACTACCTTTTGGTACGAGTGCCTTATGGCGCGCTTTATTTCGGCATCAGGCATATCGCTTTCGAGGTTAATCATGTTCCAATGTTTTTTATTCATGTGATAGCCTGGTCTTACGGCCTCGTAGCATTCGCGTTGCTCTACGGCAAGCTCGGGGTCGCACTTTAGCAATATAAAACGTTCGTCTTCGGCATTGAGCGGAAGCAAAAGAAACATCTTCCCGTTCACCTTAAAAACGAGCGAAGTTTCGTCGAACGGAAACTCTTCGGTTACCTCGGCAAACGAAATGCAATAGGCGTGTACTTCTTCTATATTCATTGTTCTAAAATAACGGTGAGTAAAAAGCATCTTCAATATGGTCAATAACAGGCGCGCCTAGCCCGAACACAACGGTCAGCACATCGAACCGCGCCGGCAGCGAAATGTCGTACCTCTTAATATAGGCATCGGTGGCAGAGACAATCATGCGAATTTTTTTCGCGCCTATCGCCTCCTCCGGCGAAACAAGATAGTTTTTCGTGCGCGATTTCACCTCTACTATAACTAATTCGCTGTCGGTTTGCGCGACAATATCCAATTCGTAACGTTGAAATCGCCAGTTAAGATTCCGTATCGTATACCCTTTTTTCTTCAGGTAGTCAACGGCAAGGGCTTCGCCTTCACGGCCGAGTTGGTTGTGTTCTGCCATCTTTTTTTCGCAAAAATAAGGATTCTCTTTGTTTATCGGATAATAGATTTTAATTTTGTGGCAGAAAAAAAGAAAATATGCGCAAAGTAGCACGGAATAGACGTATTTCGCTCTGGCTTAACGAAGAGGAGTTCAAAGCCTTAGAGCGTTATTTAGACACCGCCGAAAGCCGTCGGCGATCCGAGCACGTTCGCGAAATACTGATGCGCCATATATGGAGCCAATTGGAAGAGAGTTACCCAACCCTTTTCTCAGAAAACGATATGAGGAGATGATACCTGCCGACGACACGCGCTATATGCAAATGGCTCTTAAAGAGGCTTCCCAGGCCGAGAAAGAGGGCGAAGTGCCCATAGGGGCGGTAATGATATGTCAGGGGCAGATTATTGCCCGCACCCACAACCAAACCGAAACACTTAACGACCCCACGGCACACGCCGAAATATTAGCCATTACATCGGCCACCAACACATTGGGAAGCAAATACCTTGCCAACTGTACGCTTTACGTAACGTTGGAGCCGTGCGTTATGTGTGCGGGGGCATTGGGATGGGCGCAAGTGGGGAGGATAGTTTTCGGTGCCGAAGACGAAAAGCGGGGATTCTTACGTTTTGCGCCTGACGCTCTTCACCCAAAAACAGAGCTGGTCAAAGGCATTCTGAACGACGAATGCGCCAAGCTTCTGACCGACTTCTTTAAGCGGAAGCGGTAACGATCACTCTTTCGCCTTTTGTGTGAGAACTTGATGAAACAGCGACAAATCAAACTAAAAAGCCGGAATGAGCACAAGCAAGCGAAGTGCTTAGGGAAGTAAAAAACATACGCGCTTGGGGGGCTTTTATTATCACTGATACAAATACCGCTTGATACTGCGCTTGGGGGTTTTGTCAAACTCTTCCTGATAGAGTTTCAGTTCTGCTACCTGACTGTAGGCCGGAAGTGACTTGTTCAGCTCATTGATATTGGCTTGCATCAATGCCTCAACCTCCTGCAAGGGGATTTTCCCCTCGTCAATTGCCGCCCAGTCGGGGTTGATAAGTGCCGTTAGGCGACCGCCCTTTTCAACTATAAGCGACTCGTTCACATAGTCCATATTATTGAGCTCGCCTTCAATCTCCTCAGGATAGATATTCTGCCCCGACGAGCCGAGAATCATCGTTTTGCTGCGCCCTTTTATAAACACATTGCCGTCTTTGTCAATCAGCCCAAGATCGCCCGTATTCATCCACCCGTCGGCAGTAAAGGCAGCATCGGTAGCCTCCTGATTTTTATAATAGCCCAACAGTGTATTGTGCCCACGCACGCGGATCTCGCCCACTACTTTCTCCGGATCGGACGAATTGACAGTCACCGACATCCTGTCTACCACCTTGCCAACCGATGCCAGCCGGAACGTGCGCCAAGGAGTATACGATATAAGTGGGCCGCATTCGGTCATTCCGTAGCCAACGGTATATGGGAAGCGAATCAGCTTCAAAAAACGTTCAATATCGCGGTTCAACGCCGCGCCGCCAATTACCACCTCTTCAAAAGCACCGCCAAAGGCCTCAATCATTTTCTTCCGCACTATGCCGTAAACGGTTTTGTCGACTACAGGCAGCTTGAGCAGAAAGCGCATAACAGGAGTTTCGAGCATTGGGAATATCTTGTTCCGCACAATTTTTTCGATAATAAGCGGAACGGCAAGAATCAGTATCGGTTTCACCTTCGCAAACGACTCGGCAATAATTTTAGGCGAGGGTGTCCGGGTCAGGAAATGAACATGACACCCTTTGGCATACGAGTTCAACACCTCAAAAGCAAGCCCGTACATATGCGCCATCGGAAGCATACAAACAATATGGTCGCCCGGGCGCACGTAGACAAGGTTGTCCATCGCGAAACGGATGTTCGACCACAAACTGCGGTAGGGCACCATTACCCCCTTCGACATGCTGGTGGTTCCTGAGGTATAGCTCAACACCGCCAACTCGTCCGGCTGCTCTACATGGTAGCTGATAACCGATGGGCAAAATTCTTTAATCCGCTGCCGGAAAAGCGTTTCCCGTTTTTTCAGTAATTGCGCCAATTCACCTTCAGCCGGCTCTTCGCCAAAAATCCGGTTGAGACGGAACATCCCTTTCAATCCCTTCATCTCGGACGAGGAGAGATTTTCCCAGACCACATCGCCCGAAAGCAACAGCTTTGCTTCGGAATGGTTGGTAATATGATGAATATTCTCGGGCTTAAAATCGTGCAAAATGGGCACGATAACCGCACCGTAAGAGAGTGTTCCGAAAAAAGCCATTGCCCAATGCGAGCTGTTGCGCCCAACGAGTGCCACCTTGTCGCCCTTTTTAATGCCGAGCAGCTCTAACAGAATATGATACTTTGCTATCCGCTCAGCCACATCGCGAAAATAGTAGGTTTTCCCGTTATAGTCGGAATAGGCCGGAAGATTCCAATAATTACGAGTACTCTCCTCAATCAATTGCAAAAAACGCTCACTCATAACATTTCTCTTTTTTTGTTTCACAAAAACGGTATCGCTGCCGAGAGGGTCACACCTTGACCTTGACAACGATTTTCTTTATCGTGCCATTGCCTATACCGGGCGCATGGGCATCTTCAGGAAAAAAGACAACAAAATTGCCCGGAGCTATTTTGAAATAGACTTCGGGGCTGTCTTTAAAGAACGAAATATCTTTCTCGGCATCGTAAATTGCCGGCAAATCGGTAAGATCGCACAACGGCTTCCAACCAAAAATTTCAGGCGCGCTTACAGGCAGCTGAATATCGATGTATTTATGGTGCGTTTCGAGGACAGCATTTTCCTGCTCTTTCCCCTCAATTACCGACACCATAAAAAACGCGTCATCACCTTCAATGAGCATTTTCCCCTCCTCAAGCAACGAAAAATCGATCGATTTCAAATAATCGAACACTTTTTTAAACAGAGGGTGTGCCTTTTCGGTATGTGCCGAATTGTTTAACGAGTCAATAATCATAGCTGTTTTGATAACAAGTTGAACCGCTTTTCTCTTCTCAAAGCTACAAAAAAGTTTTAATAAATCGCTATTCCACGATATACTGCCGCATTCCTTCCGACATGGATATGGCATAACGGCCGTCATTGCCGACGTAAATCAGGTAATATTCGAACTTGTCGGCCAGCGTTGGAATCAATCTCTCGGTTTCCTCTTTCCCCCACACTAACAGGGCAGTAGCGTAAGCGTCGGCGGTCATACAGTCTTTCGCCACAACAGTAACGCTCAACAGGCTTCCTTCAGTGGGACTGCCCGTTCGCGGGTCGATGGTGTGCCCATATTTTTTTCCGTCTTTTACGCGGAAATTGCGGTAGTTACCCGATGTAGCCATAGCGCCATCACAGATCGACACCACCTCTTGCAACTCGCTTATTGTACTCAACGGGTCGTCAACCGGCTTATTAATGCCTATACGCCAACACTTTCCCTTTTGGCTTACCCCTTTCATTGCCACCTCACCGCCAATCTCGACCATGTAATTCTCTACCCCGTTACGCTGCAAAAGTGAGGCTATCACATCGCAGGCATAGCCCTTGGCTATTGCCGAGCAGTTCAAGGTCAGGCGTGGGTCGTCTTTTTCTATCTGCCCGTTTTTGATACGCACCTTCTCGTAGCCCACAAAGGCTTTGATGCTGTCAATCTTCGCCTGCGACGCCTCATCGGCCTGTCCGGCACCGAAGCCCCAGAGGTTTACCATGGGTGCGCACGTAATGTCAAATACTCCTCCCGTAGCAGCCGAAACTTCCATTGCCCGGTTAAAAACCTCTGTGAACCATTTATCTACCTTCACGGGCTCGTTGTTGTTTACCTTCGCGATAACCGACGATGGGTTAAACGGGTTCATAGAGGCGTCGAACAAGAGCAGTTCTTGTTCTATTTTTCCGGCTAACGATTCCGATGCCTTATATTTGATGCTGTAGCGAGTGTGAAAAATTGATCCCTGCTCTTCGTAATATTGCTGAGGTTTGCCGCATGCCGATAAAACCGGCATCAGACAGAAAAATAGCAGGGCTGTTTTTAGTATGTTTTTCATTGTGTTTTTCAATTTATGCAGTAAAAAATCTTACTTATCGAACCGGTTCTTTTTTATAAACTCGAAAAGTGGCTTTCTCTTTTTCTCGGGATAAGGGGCGGTAGCCGGTTCGGACGGATAGCCGACCGGAAGAAGGGCTATCGGCTCCCACTCTGGCGGGATGTTAAAGTTTTCGCGGCACAGGTGCACGTCAAAATTGCATACCCAACAGCTGCCCAAACCCTGTTCTTCGGCTGCCAACGCCATGTGTTCTACCACAATGGCGGAGTCTATATCGCAATAATCTTTCCCATCCAACTTGCGTTTCCACGCTGCTTCGTGGTTGCCGCAAATAATCAGGTAAAGAGGAGCCGTATCAAACCAATCGCGCCGGTAGCAGGCCCGGACTTTGGCAATCGCCTCGTTGTCGTTTACTACAATGCAGCTCCACGGCTGATAGTTTACGGCCGACGGCGCCAAACGGGCGCACTCAAAAATATATTCTAACTTTTCGGGTTCTACCGCTTTCTGTGTAAAGCTGCGAACCGAGGCTCGTTTTTGTATCAGTTCAAGAATGGTCATATTTCTTCCGCTATTTTATAGTTGTTTCGTTCAGTTGAATTTCGCGTTACCAGCTCGCCCAAAAAGCCCGTTAAAAAAAGTTGTGTGCCAAGAATCATTGATGCTAATGAAAGATAGAAGTAAGGCGAATCGGTTACTAATTTATAAGCCATTCCGTGGTTCATGGCATACAGCTTGTTAGCTCCCACAATAATAACAGCGATGAAGCCGAAGAGAAACATCAAGCTTCCCAAGAGACCAAAGAAGTGCATTGGTTTTTTGCCGAATTTCGAAAGAAACCAAAGCGTCATTAAATCAAGATAGCCGTTTACAAAGCGATCGAGTCCGAATTTGGTTTTTCCGTATTTTCGCGCTTGGTGCCGCACCACCTTTTCGCCGATGCGCGTAAAGCCGGCATTTTTGGCAAGGTACGGCACATAGCGGTGCATATCGTTATACACCTCTATGCTCTTAACCACCTCCTTACGGTAGGCTTTCAAGCCGCAGTTAAAGTCGTGCAGCTTAATACCCGAAACCATCCGTGCCATAGCGTTGAACAGCTTGGTGGGCAATGTTTTTGAAAGGGGGTCGTAACGTTTTTGCTTCCAACCCGAAACAAGGTCATAGCCCTCGTTCTTAATCATCCGGTAAAGACCGGGTATTTCGTCGGGGCTGTCTTGCAAATCGGCATCCATTGTTATCACCACATCGCCCTGTGCCTTCGCAAATCCGCAATAAAGACCTGGCGACTTGCCATAGTTGCATCTGAAACGGATCGCTTTAACATGCGGCGATTCACCGGCCAAACGTTTTATAATAGCCCACGAGTTGTCGGCACTTCCATCGTCAACAAAAATGATTTCGTACGAGAGGCCATTGGCCTCAAGCACCTGCTTTAACCATTCGTACAGTTCGGGAATCGACTCTTCTTCGTTATACAAGGGTATTACAATCGACAAATCCATGCTGGTCAGGTATTAGGGTTGGTATTCCGTTTTTTAGTGAGCAGTGCCACCGGTATTGAAAAGATGGCGCCGGCTAGTATATTATTCAATACCCCTTGCATTGTCATTTGAAAGGGCGTGGGCACAATTTGCCGCGCTTGCTCTACAATGCGGGAGTCGATCTTTGCCTCCGACAGCAGCGACAGCGATTGGCGCATTATCTCTGAAATTCCCTCAGAGCCTAAAACATTTCTATAATAATAAAAATGGAACAACGACACTATAATGGCCGCGAAGGTGTATAAAAAGATGCCAAATTGCCATCCGTGAAAAAACGAGAAAGGCTGGTCGTTACCTAATTGAGCGCGGTATATCATTGTAAACCGGTATCCCATAAAAGGAACCACGGCGGTCATAGCCATATATAACGTGCCCAACGCCTCCATTTTTCCGCCAAAGACGATGCACAAATATTTGAGCGACCAATATAACCCCATATATAGCCCCAAAGTAGCGGCATACTTTATCAACTTACTCTTATCTTCCATTTATTTTTATTGTTTGCGTAAAGGTAATAATTTTCGATTTATTCAACAAGCTTGCAGCATTACATATCTTTTAATACCTTTGAGCATTATTAATGATGCCTTTTAAAATCCGAATAAAACTGAAACCGGGTTTAACATCTGTTCGGAGCATACAACCATATTGAAAGAATATTCTGTAAATAACAAACAAATAGCCAGAAACACTCTGATGCTTTATATACGGATGTTTTTTATAATGATTATATCGTTATATACATCTCGTGTTGTGTTAGAGGTATTGGGCGTTACCGATTTTGGCATATACAACATTGTCGGCAACATAATTATTCTGTTCTCGTTTCTACAAACCTCAATGACCTCATCTACACAGCGGTTTTTAACGTTTGAGCTAGGAAAGAAGAAAGAAGACGCGCAATTCAACAAAGTATTCAGCACAGGCATTAACGCCCATTTAACTATCGTTGTTTTGGTTATGCTGCTTGCCGAAACAGTTGGGCTGTGGTTTCTCAACTATAAAATGAACATTCCTGCCGAAAGGATGGCTACAGCTAATTGGATTTATCAGTTTACATTAATATCGTTCTGTTTTCAAACCATCCAAACCCCCTATACCGCGAGTATAATAGCCTACGAGAAGATGTCTATTTTTGCTTTCGTAAGCATTTTCGAGTCTCTGTTCAGCCTTGCAGCAGTCCTTCTTTTGGTGTGGATGCCAGGCGATAAACTCTTTTATTACGGGCTACTGACTATCGGGGTATCAGTCACGGTTTTCTTTGCCTACAAAATCATCTGCAACCTAAAGCTACCCGGCTGCAACTATCGCTCCATTTGGGATAAAGCACTTTACAAAAAGCTGATGACCTTTTCGGGATGGAGCTTGTTTGGACAAATAGCGTTAGTGTCGGCTACTCAGGGGGTTGGCATTTTGTTAAATGTATTTTATTCGGTTACGGTTAATGCGGCAATGGGTGTTGCCATGCAGGTGAATAAAGCGATTTCAGCTTTTGTCAACAGCTTTCAAACAGCGTTTAAGCCTCAAATCACCAAATCGTATGTCTCTTCTAATTTCGAAGATTTGCATCAGTTGATTTTTCAATCAGCAAAATTTTCATTCTTTTTGCTTTTTCTATTGGCCGTGCCCGTAATTTCAAGTATGGAAATTTTGCTCTCCTGGTGGCTGGTGGAAGTACCTCAATATGCCGCCGGGTTTTCAACCCTCTTTATAATAACAACGTTGATTGACTCGCTAGGAGGCCCTCTGTGGATTGCTGTATTCGCTACAGGCAATATTAAAAAGTATCAAATAACAATTAGCTGCTTCTTATTGTCAGACGTGCTGTTCTCTTATTTGGCACTTAAGATGGGAGCCGCGCCACCTACTGTTTTATTGGTTAAAATATTCGTCTATCTTTTCGTATTTATTATCCGGATATTCTTTGCTTCAAGAGCCTGTAATTTTTCACCGACTCTATTTATAAAAAAAGTTCTCGTTCCGGCACTCTTAGTTGCCGGCATATCCATTCCGATACCTGTGCTTACTTGCAGCCATATTACAAATTTAAAAGAGGCAATTGTTTTCTCTCTGCTATATGTTTTAATCATTATATTGGCTATATTTGCTGTCGGATTAAATAAGCGCGAGCGAAATTTTTTATTGACCAAACTAAAAACCTTTAACCAATAATCAGGACAAAACAACTAACGTTACGCTATGCAAACAAAATACGGATTACTAACCTATATAGAGCAAAACCACTTTTTCAATATCGGAGACTACATACAAAGTCTGGCGGCGAAGCAATTTCTGCCGCAAGTAGACGAATATATCAACCGCGAAAAACTGAACTCCTATGACAAGGGAAAGACCAAACTGATTATGAACGGCTGGTTTACCCATAACACACAAAGGTGGACTCCGTCAGGCGATATCGTTCCGCTATTTGTTGCGCTGCACCTAAACACCTTGTCGGCATCGGCTATGCTGAATGAAAAAGGAGTTGACTATTTGAAAAAACGCGAACCGATAGGATGCCGAGATGAATATACCGTAGAAACTTTGAAGAAAAAAGGCATTGATGCCTACTTTACCGGATGCCTTACGTTGACGCTCGACTCGTATAAGGTCGATGATTCCGAACGGGGCAACGACATCTATATTGTTGATCCACTATATACCTATCCGCTAAAAAAAGTCATACTTTCGTCGCCTAAACGATTTGCGCGGGCTATTATTAAAGGGGAAATTTTTAAATTGGGGGAAATAAAAAAACATTTACAACAATTTATTGACAACGATGTTTTAAATAATGCTTGCTACACCGAGCAATTCATTTGCTCAAAACCGGGCTATTCTGACGACGATAAATTCGCAATGGCCGAAAGACTGCTTCACAAATATGCCCGAGCCAAGCTGGTAATTACCTCGCGCATCCACTGCGCTTTGCCTTGTCTTGCAATGGGAACGCCCGTAATTTTTATAAACGGATTCGACAACATTATCGACTCGTGCCGGTTCGATGGCATTTTAGAGTTATTCAATTATATCAATGTCGACAGCAAAACCGGCGCATATTCGGCCAACTTCTCGCTAAACGGGAAAATAACAAAAGATATAAAAATAAAGAACCTCGAAAAACACCTCCCCTTAGCCGAAGCACTGAAAGAAAAGTGCAATCGCTTTATATCGAATAGTTAAGGCTGATATACTAAAAAAATGGACTCCTGCAATATGCAAGCGTCCATTTTAATTTTCTGAGCCTCTTGTCGGATTCGAACCAACGACCCCGAGATTACAAATCACGTGCTCTGGCCAACTGAGCTAAAGAGGCAAGTGGGTAAGCTTACCATATCGCGTCGCTACAACCTTCTACCCTTGCTGCGGTCAAGCCCTGGGGGAATTCGAAGGGAGCTGACCGTATAGGACTTACCCGGGCGCAAAGATACGCTTTTTTTCAAAATCTGCAAACAAGCAACAGCTTTCAAATTTAAAACTTTTTGCTGCTGCACTTTCGGGCATGGCGAATATTGTGTCAGGCAAACAGCAAATCCCTCATTTTTAGAGCAAAAAAAACATCTGCCGGATTTGATAAAAAAAACTTGCACAGAGCTTAATCCTAACCCCACTTATCCGATAAATATTTATTATTTTTGTAACGTGTTTCAGGCACATCTTCGTACTAAAACTAACAGGACAAAATTATGGGTGGATTTTTCGGGACGATTTCAACAAACGAGTGCATAAGCGACCTGTATTACGGCGTCGACTACAATTCACACTTAGGAACAAAACGAGGCGGAATAGTAACGCTAAAGGGAAAAGAGTTGAAACGCTCGATCCACAACCTTGAAAACTCCTATTTCCGCACCAAGTTTGAATCCGACCTACCCAAGTTTGACGGAAAATCGGGCATCGGCGTTATCAGCGACACCGACCCACAACCCATTGTAATGAACTGCCACTTAGGCCGTTTTGCCATTGTCACCGTTGCAAGAGTAAACAACATCGACGAAATAGAACAGTTATTGATTAACCGGGGCAAACACTTTACCGAGCTGAGCTCCGGAAAAATAAACCAAACTGAGCTGATTGCCCTGCTTATTTCGGAAGGGAGAGATTTTGTGGACGGCATTGAGAATGTTTTCCGCCACATCGAGGGCTCTTGTTCTATGCTGCTGCTGACAGAAAACGGCATCATCGCCGCTCGCGACAAGTTGGGACGAACACCCATTATTATTGGCGAAAAAGAGGGCGCCCATGCCGCCTCAAGCGAGCCTTGCGCTTTCCCTAATCTTGGGTACGAACCAGCATACACTGTTGGCCCGGGCGAGGTAGTGCTGTTTACTGCCGACAAAATAGAGCAAATGCGCGCCCCCGAAAAGCAAATGCAAGTATGCTCTTTTCTGTGGGTCTATTTCGGTTATCCCGTATCCCAATACGAGGGCATCAACGTTGACAAAGTACGATACGAAAGCGGTATGGCGATGGCAATAAAAGACGACACGAAGGCCGACTTTGTTTCCGGAATACCCGACTCGGGCATAGGGCAGGCGTTAGGCTATTCGCAAGGAATGAACCTCCCCTATAAAAGGGCTATTGTCAAATATACCCCGACCTGGCCGCGTAGTTTTACCCCTTCAAGCCAGGAGCGGCGCGATTTGGTGGCAAAGATGAAGTTAATCCCCAACAAAAGCCTACTGGAGGGTAAGCGCGTTATTTTTTGCGACGACTCCATTGTGCGAGGCACCCAACTGCGCGATAACGTAAACATTCTTTACAGATACGGCGCCAAAGAGGTGCACATGCGCATCGGTTGCCCACCTATTATGTATTCGTGCCCATTTCTCAACTTTTCGGCCTCGAAGTCGGTGCTTGAGTTGATTGCCCGCCGCACCATTGCCGAGCTCGAAAACGGTGACAACGAGAAAGACATAGAGCTCTACCAAAAAACCGGTACGCCACAATACGAAAACATGGTAGAGAGCATTCGCAAAAAGCTAAACATCAGCTCTCTAAGATTCAACACAATGGAAGACATGGTAGCTTCCATTGGTCTACCTAAGGAAAAGCTGTGTACGCACTGCTACGACGGAACGGGTTGTTTTGGTAAAAATAGTGAAAGCCGGGCATAACTGGGAGAGCTTGCTTTCAAAGATTGTTGAGGCGCATCCTAAATATAAGTATTTGTGCAAAGATGAGAACAAAACTTGTTGATCGGTTTCTCCGCTACGCGGCAATAGACACGCAGTCTGATCCCACAAAGACGGAATGTCCCTCCACGCCTTCGCAAATGGAATTTTCGCGGCTGCTGAAGCAAGAGTTGGAGGAGGTGGGGCTGTCAAATATTTCGCTCGACAACAACGGCTATCTGATGGCCGAACTGCCGCCTAACACAACCGGATCGCTGCCTTCGATCGGCTTTATCGCACACGTTGACACTTCGCCCGACTTTAGCGGAAAAAGTGTATCTCCTTCAATTATAAAAGACTATAACGGAGAACCCATCACATTAAATCAAGAGAAGGGCATCGTTTTATCGCCCTCCGACTTTCCCGAGTTGCTGAAGCATATGGGCGAAGATCTGATTGTCACCGACGGCACTACACTGTTGGGGGCCGACAACAAGGCGGGTATTGCCGAGATAGTTACGGCGATGGAGCACCTGATTAACCACCCTGAAATAAAGCACGGGCGAGTGGCAGTGGCTTTTACGCCCGACGAAGAGATTGGACGGGGCGCCGCGCTGTTCAACATAAAACGGTTTGGCTGCGACTGGGCATATACCATTGACGGGGGCGAGGTTGGAGAACTGGAATACGAGAATTTTAACGCGGCCGAAGCTTCGGTCTCTTTCAAAGGCAGAAACGTGCACCCCGGCACAGCAAAGGGGAAGATGATTAACGCCTTGCATCTGGCAATGGATTTTGATCGTCAACTGCCTGAAACGGAGCGCCCCGAAACCACCGAGAAATACGAAGGTTTTTTTCACCTCACCGCTATNTCGGG
>JGI994J12354_10002874_pt1 | contig 16442 bp, 7 predicted proteins | sample IntmicLarv3ML3BL_FD_12354 | JGI IMG/M metagenome (IMG submission 12354) | reverse complement strand
GTTCTGTTTCTGATTATGGTTTTCACATATTACATTCAAAAAAGATTGGTTTTTCCGCTGCTTCGAATTAATATGAAACTTTTGGACTGGAAAAGCTGGTTCGGCATTCAGTTCTTAGTATTAGTTTATTGTCTTGTGACTTGGACAATTCTTTTAAACTAATGATACCGGCATTAAGCCGGCTTTTTTTCTTTTTCCGTTAATTTGATTTAATTTCATTTTTACAGTTATCAAAAACAAAATTTCAAATTTCAATTAATTACAATTATTTGCTTTCAAGGAAGATATTATGAGAATAGCCGTTTTAAATAAAGACAAGTGTCAGCCGCGCCAATGCAGCAAAGAATGTTACAAATATTGTCCGCGTGTCCGAACCGGTGACGAGACCATTCTTTTCAGCGAAGAAACCGGAAAAGCCGTCATCACAGAATCTCTTTGTTCCGGATGCGGCATTTGTGTTAAAAAGTGTCAATTCGATGCGATTATGATTATCGGTCTTCCCGAATCATTGGAATATCCGACACACCGCTACGGTCAGAACGGCTTTGCTTTGTACGGTCTTCCGGTTCCGCAGCAAGGAAAAGTCACCGGTATTCTCGGTCCGAACGGTATCGGTAAAAGTACAGCGGTTCAAATTCTGTCAGGTTCTTTGATTCCGAATTTCGGCGAAGACGAAACAAGTTGGGAAAAAGTTTTGGATCATTATTCCGGCACGGCTCTCGGGGATTATTTCAAGTTAGCCGCGTCTGGAAATTTAAAAATTTCACAAAAACCGCAGTATGTGGACTTAATTCCGAAAGCGTTTAAAGGAAAAACGTCGGAGTTATTGAACAAAGCAAATACGAGCGGCAACTTGGAACAAGTAATCGAACGTCTTGAAATGAAAGACATTTTAGACCGCGACATTGTCGCCCTTTCCGGCGGCGAACTTCAAAAAGTAGCGATTGCCGCGTGTATTGCAAAAGAAGCCGACTTCTATTTCTTCGATGAAATCAGTTCTTATCTTGACATTTATCAAAGAATCAATGTCGCTCGCTTAATTCAAGATTTGGCAAAAGAGAAAAACAAATCTGTTCTCGTTGTCGAACACGATCTTGCAATTTTAGATATGTTAGCCGATACGGTTCACATTGCTTACGGTATTTCGGGCGGCTACGGTGTTATGACAATGCCGAAATCTGTCAGAATCGGAATCAATCAATACATTAAAGGATATTTGCCGGAAGAAAACATTCGAATTCGTGATGACGCGATTCGTTTTGAAACGCATCCGCCGAAGGACGGCGCAGATGTCAAAACGATTCTTGCTTACGATTCGTTTTCTAAAAAATTCGGCGATTCATTTTCATTAGAAGCAAAGGGCGGCAGCGTAAAAGAAGGCGAAGTTTTGGGAATTGTCGGCCCGAACGGAACCGGAAAGTCCACTTTTGTCAAAATTTTGGCAGGCGAAATCGAACCCGATACGGGAGAAGTCGGAATTGATGTTAAAATTTCATACAAACCGCAATACATCAAAGCCGAATCTGAAATTCGTGTTCGTGACTTGTTAATGTCTGTTGCCGATAAATTCGGTACCGGCTATTATGAAACAGAAATTGCGCGCCCGCTTCAATTGGATAAACTTTACGACCGTTATTTAACGGATTTGAGCGGCGGCGAGCTTCAGCGTGTCGCGATTGCAGCCTGTCTCAGCCGAGAAGCCGATTTCTATATTTTGGACGAGCCCAGCGCGCATTTAGACGTTGAACAGCGTGCGATTGCAACGCGTGTCATCACTCGTTTTGCCGAGAGCAACGGAAAAACCGCAATGGTTGTCGATCACGATATTTACATGATTGACATGATCAGTCAGCGTTTGATTGTTTTTGAAGGCGAGCCGTCCAAGAGCGGTATTTCAAATGCGCCGACACACATGAAAAACGGAATGAATCAATTCTTGTCGAATTTGGATATCACATTCAGACGTGACGAAGAAACCAAACGCCCGCGCGTCAATAATTATATGTCTCGATTGGATCGGGAACAAAAAGAAAAGGGCGAATATTATTATATTGAAGAAAAATGAAAAATTAATTTTAAAAAATAAATTAAAAAAAAAGTAAAATCTAAAAATAAAACTAAAAAGGATTCGCCGGAAGTCACACACTTCCGGTTTCTATTTAAAAAAAAGTCAGAATCCTTTTTTCACACGTTCATTCAAGGTTTTTAAGTGACGTACCGTTTTTTGTTTTCGTTTTTTACAGGGTGGGAGTGATTCTTTTTGACAAGAATCGGAGGAATCATTCAAAGATTTTTAAATCTCTGAAAGATAAATGCAATTTATTTTTGATTTTTTTAAATTTTATATTTGTTCTGTTTCAAATGCTTCTCGGCTTTTTGAAAAGGATTGTATCGCCGACAATTGATACAAATTCCCACAAATTTGCGGCATAAGATTCAATCTGTTTGTCCAAATTCAACTTATCCACAATATCTGTTTCAAAATCATAAGGGAGCAAGCTGTCAAACTCACTGTCTTTGAGTTCTTCAACGACAACGCTGCCGTAATTGAAATCTTTGAATTCTTCATCATCATAATCCGGGTCTTTGTGAAATTGAATCAATTCATTTTTGGGTTTGCTTGCCAAAAACATTTCGGAATCATCCGAATCCGTCCATTCCGAATTGATATAAGAAATTCCTCGATCCAAAACAGTTTGGCAAGAGGAGTGGCATTTTCTGCCGATTTTTATAATTTCGTAATATTCCGATCCGATTTCACTTGACATAATTTCACCTGGGATTTGAGATTCTTTTTCTAAGAACAAACTCAAAGAGTATTTTGAAGCATATAAACCTCAAATAAGCGGGGTGAAAGTATTAATGAAAACATTGATGACGAATGAAAAAGAAACAAAAATTAAGCAAAAAATAAATGAAAACTATAGAAATATATAACACAAGCGCCAATGTGATACCATGCTCAAATACGACTTTCATGTTCATTCTAAATATTCCAGAGATTCGGAAACGCCGCTGAAAGAAATTCTGCGCGTCGCCAAAGAACGAAATCTGGACGGTATCGCCATCTGCGATCACGATGAAGTGAAAGGCGGTTTAAAAGCTCTTGAAATTGTTCGGGAAAATCCGAAAAAATACGGCGGATTGAACGTGATTCCGGGAACGGAAGTCAGCACGTCCAAAGGACATGTTTTAATTTTGGGCGTTACCGAAAAATTGCCTTCCTTTATGACACCGGAAGAAACAATCGACATGGCTCGCGATTTGAACGCGCTTTCAATTATCGCGCATCCTTATCGAAAATCGGCGCACGGAATCGGATATTTAGAAGGAAGCGGCGCGGATGCTGCCGAAACTTTCAATTCCAAATGTATAACAAATACCGCAAATAAAAAAGCAAAAGCGGAAGCAGAACGGCTGAATATGCCGCAAGTCGGCGGAAGCGACGCGCATATTGCAGCGTTGGTCGGGCAAGGATACACGCTGATTAATATTGAAACAAATACGGAAGATGCTGTTTTTGATGCAATTTTGAGAAGAAAAACAATTCCTGCCGGCGAAAACACGCCGATGAAAATTGTTTTGAATCAAATGAAAGGAAACGTTATTCGCCGAACAAATCTCTTTTTGAAAGGACAAAGAAAAGAAGTATAATATTTAATAAATTCAAGCCGCGGTGTTTTGAAAAATGAAGCAGAAATCCGTTTATACGTCGGAAAATCCGACAATTCAAATATTACATACAGCCGATACGCATCTCGGTTCCCGTCAATATCATAATGATACGCGCCGTCAGGATTTTTTTGATTCTTTCGAAAAAGTGATTTCAGATGCCATTGAAAATGAAATGACGGCTGTCATTCACGCCGGCGATTTTTTTGATACTCGAAATCCGACAATCGAAGATTTAATTGACACGATTTCGATTTTAACAAAATTAAAAAATGCCGCCATTCCTTTTTTCGGAATTGTCGGAAACCATGAAAGCAAACAAAATACGCAATGGCTGGACATATTCGCGGAAATGGGACTTGCGCAGCGTCTCGGAAGCGAGCCGACAATTATTGAAAATGATGCGTTTCAGATTCGATTTTACGGAATCGACAATCTCTCCGCGCCGCGTTTAGATTCATTTGATTTTTCAATTTTTCAATCGGAAATCGACACCGACAAAAAAATTTACAATCTTCTCGCGCTTCATCAGCTTTTGGATCCGATTCTTCCGGGACAGCCGCTTTCGGCAGATGATTTTACAAACCCGATTCCGATTCAATTTGACGCCGTTTTGCTTGGCGATAATCACAAATACGAATGTATTCGGCACAACGGCGCATGGCTGACTTATCCGGGAAGCACGGAGCGGTGCAGCGCGTCTGAAATTGAGCCGCGCGCTTACAATATTTTAACTTTTGACGGCACCGACCTTTCCATTACGCGCCGAAATATCATAACGCGCGACTTCATTGTCATTTCTGCCGAAATGAATGAAAATGACAGCAATCCGATTGAAAATATTTTCTCAAAAATTGATTCATATTCCGAAGCAATCAAAGACGCTGTCGTTTTTGTCGAGCTTTCGGGTATTAAAAAGTCATTGATTTCCATCAGCGAAATTGAAGAATATGTCAAAAATAAAGGCGCGATTGTTGCCCGCGTCGGCGATAAGCGGGATTTGAATAAAGCGGAATCAAATGCAGTCAGCAATATTGTTTTCCGAGACCCTGACGAAGTGGTAACGCTTGAACTTCGGAAATTGAATTTAACGGAAGCCGGTTTGCTTTTGGACGGAATAATCCGAGACCGCGAGACTGCGAAATCTCGTATCGACGAAGAATCCGAAACGAAATTGAAAGAATTTTTAGAATCGCGCGATTTTTCGGAAGAATACAAACGAAGCAGCGTGTATTCGGAAAATGATGAGCAAATGACGGCTTTTCTTCAAAATCTGAAAGACGAAAAAGAAGAAGATTTTCAATCGAATGTTGAAATGCCGGAATCAAACCAGAAAATGCAGCCGATTGATGACGAAAATCAAGATTCTGATTCATCAATACCGGATTCCAACCCGATTCAAAAAGACGAGCGGAAAAGCCCGCGGCAATATACATTGGGCGATATGTTTAACGCGGAGGACGAATCATGAAATTTAAGCATCTTCATATTGAAAATATTCGCAGTTATGAAAAATTGGATTTGGACTTTTCAGACGGCGTTACTGTGATTTCCGGCGTGAACGGCAGCGGCAAATCCAGTATTTTGGAAGCGTGTTTCATGGGCATTTTCGGAGCGGACGTTTTGCGCGGAACCACTCTTAAAATTGCGGATATGATGCGAAAAGACAGCAGCAAGGCTTTAATTGCTTTGGATTTTGAACATGCCGGCGAGGATTATCAAATTGAGCAGCAATTCCGCGCAACGAAAACAGGCGCGAATACTTACAAATCAATTCTTCGAAAAAACGGCGAAATCATTGCCGAGCAAGCAAACGGAACGTATGATTCGATTCAAAAATTACTGAATATGGATGAGAAAAATTTCCAGAATTGCGCTTACATTCGGCAGGGTGAAGTCGATGCGCTGATTAATGCTCGGCCGGAAGAGCGGCAGAAAATGATTGATGACTTGCTTCGTCTCGGGAAATTGGAAGAATACCGCGAGCGCGCTCAAACATCAAAAACCGCTGTCAATCGCGTTCTTCGATTTGAAAATGAAAAGAAAGAAGAAGTTTATAAAAACATAACTCGGCTTCGCGAAAAAAATCTTTATGATGAATTGAATCGCCGAAAAGAAGTGATGAACAGAATTGATGAAACAATTTCAGCCAAACGTCAGGAAAAAGACAAAATCAGCAATGATTTGACGCTTTTGGATTCCAAACTCAAAGAAATTGGAGAGAATAAAGATGAAATTGAAAAATTGAAAAAAGAAGCGGAGACGCTTTTACAAAAATACAACGCTGAAATTTCAAAGAAAGATGAAGTTCTTCAAGAAATTTTGAACATGGAAAAGAAAACAGGCGACTTGTCAGCGGCATTGAAAAACGGCAGAAAAAAAGTCAATGAATCTTTGGATTCCTGTTTCAAATCATCGGCGGATTCGTCACTTTCTTCTTTAAAACTTGATGAAAACGGCGGCTTGGAATTTGCTTTAAACCTGATTCGAGAAGAAGAGAATAAAATTATTCTGGAAAAACAACAAATTTCCAAAGAAATTGCCGTTAATTCCGTTAACAAGAAGACGATTGAAAATGAAATTTTAAAGAAAGAAAATGAACTCAAAGAATTGCAAAAATCAAATGACGAAATAAAAAATCAGATTCAGCAGCAGCTTCAAAATATGAATGAAGCAAATGCGGTTATCGCTGACGGAATTTCAAAAGCTTCCGCATCCAAAGATTCATTTTTGTCCGTTTTGAAGGATTTGCTTCCGGATTCGGATTCGGCAAACGTCATTTCTTCCGAGTTGCCATTGCCGTTGCCGTCTGATGACGCATCTTGGAAAATCTTGGTTTCCGATATCGAACAATTGGGAGAATCGGTTCGCTCTAAAACGAAAGAAGACGATGTTAAAATTACGGAAGAAGAAAAGAAAAACGCATTGATAAAAGGCGAATTGGATGAGCGCGAGAAAAATGCCGCCGATATTGAAAAAGAACTTCTTCGAATTGATGATGAAATTAAAAGAATTCAATCGGAATTGAAAAATGAAAAAGTCGAATCGGAAAAGAAGAAAAAACTGATTTCCGATCATGTGGCAATTCTTGAAATGAATGTCGCCGACCGAAACGGAAAAATCAAAAATCTGCCGATTTTAAAAGAAACGGTTCCGGCTTCAAGGTATCAGCTCAACGATATTTCGGCAAAAGATATTGAAGAGGCTTATGATTTATTGGCAAAGAAAAAAGAAACGTTGATTTTCGAGGAAGCCGAATTGAAATCAGCCGATTCCGAAATTTTAAAATCCGCTTTAAAGAAAGAAGAGCTTTTAAAAGCCGGAAAATGTCCGACATGCGGGCAATCGGTTCAGGCGGAAACTCTTCACGCACACGGCGCGGAAGATGATTCAAAAACGAGAGCGGGAATCGAAGTTCGTTTAAGAGAAATTTCGGCTTTGAAAAGCGCGACTGAGTTTCAGCTTTCGGAATTGAAAGAAATTTCCGAAATTGACAATAAGATGACTGAAATTCGTGCTGAAATGAACACGCTGAGCGCTGTTGAAAAAGGAAAAGCGGAAATTACAGAGAAATTAGCAAAAGATTTAGCTGAAGCGGAACAGCAAAAAACAAATTGGAACGCTCGAAAAGTCGAACACACTGTTTTTTGCGGCGCTCGAAAACAGGATTTGGAAAATATTGAAAAAAGATTGGCTGAATTTAAAGAGCAGCAGTCACTGAAACAGGAAAAAATGCGCTGTCTTTTTGAATCCGAAAAAGAATTTTCCGAAAACGTCGGCGCGATTCTTTTGAATTATAAACTTCTCAAAGCCGAAGAAAAAATGAATGCCGAGTCTCAAAAAAGAATGGCAGAGAATGAAAAACAAAATTCCGATATTGTTTCGTCTTTGAAAGAACTGCAAATCAAACTTGAAGAGGAAACGAAAACGGAAATTCGATTCAGAGAGAATGAATCGGCTGTTTTGAAATATTTTGAAGATGTTTCCGGCATTCGAATTCAGATTGAAAATTTGGCGGAGCTTGAAAATGAGAAAGAAAATGTTCGGATTTCTTGGGAAGGACGCCGCAAGCTGATGGAACAGCAGAATAAAATGGTTGAAGATTTGAAAACGCAGTCTTCCGGAACGGAAATTAAAATTAAAACGTCTTTGGAAAAAATCAAAACCGAACTTGAAAATCTGAATTTGGAAAACGGAAATACCGCCGAAGATATCGGCGTTTTGGCAGAAAAACGAAGGCAATCGCTTCAAACCAACATTCAGTCGGTTTCAGAAATTATTACAGAACTTGAAGACAACAGGTCTCAAATTCTTCTGCAAACCGGAACGCTGCAAAGCGAACTTTCTTTGCTGAGACAATATGAAACGGATTTTGAGGCGCTTCGAAATAAAATTTCGTTCTTGGCTTACGTTTCGGAAGATGTTTCAACGCTTGAAGAAATGTATCGCCGCATCCGCGCGGAAATGCGTTCTAAGAATATTGAGGCGCTGGATCAGCTTTTGAATGAAATGTTTGATTTCATTTATTCCAACAATGCGTATTCTCATTTGGAGCTTGACAGCGATTATAATTTGAAAGTTCATGAAAAAGACGGCTCGATTTTAGAACCGAAGCAGCTCAGCGGCGGCGAGCGCGCAATATTTAATTTGGCGCTTCGCTGCGCGATTTATCGTTTGCTTTCGTTGGGATTCGGCGAAAATGCTTCCGGAAAAACATCGCTTCCGCCGCTCATTTTTGACGAACCGACGGTTTTCCTTGACAGCGGTCACGTTCGTCAGCTGATTAAATTAATCGAACATATGAGAGAAGACGGCGTCGGGCAAATTATTGTGGTTTCCCACGACGATTCTTTGATTGATTCGGCAGATGTGAATTTCAAAATAGAAAAAGATCCGGCAACCAATGCTTCCGGAATTGTTTGATCCATACGTTTTTTTTAACGCAAAAAGAAGAAACACAAAAAAATAAAATAGAAAAAAAGAAACGGGATGGATTTATTTCATCCCGTAATTTTTATTATAATTTTCAATGTAGCGGGCAATGATTTCTTTGGCGTGTTCTGCGCCGGAGACGCTTTCAATGATTGTTTTTTTGCCTTCCAGCTCTTTGTAAACTTCAAAAAAGTGCATCATTTCATCCGCCATGTGTTTGGGCAAATCTTTGATTTCCGTGTAGCTGTTGTAAGTCGGATCTCCATACGGAATCGCAATTATTTTTTCATCCAATGATCCGCTGTCAACCATTGTAATAACGCCAATCGGATAGCAGGAAACAATTGAAAGCGGCACTAATTTTTCGCTGCAAAGAACTAAAACGTCCAAAGGATCGTCATCGTCTGCCAATGTTCGCGGAATAAATCCGTAGTTTGCGGGATAATGCGTTGATGTGTAAAGAACGCGGTCCATCATTAAAAGTCCGGTTTCTTTGTCCAGTTCGTACTTGATTTTTCCGCCTTTGGGGATTTCAATACAAGCGATAAAATTGTCGGCGCCGATGCGGTCGGCTGAAATGTCATGCCAAATGTTTCTCATTTTTTTCCTCCTAATTATTCCATGACTAAAAACATGCTTCTATTTAAGATGTTCAATTGAAAACGGGAGAAATGAAAGAATAATGAGATTTGAAAAAAGGGTTAAAACGGAAAAAAAGCAAAAATGAAAAAACAAAAAATGAAAATAAAAACGAAAAACAAAAAATGAAGAAAAAGTAAAGAAAAATGAATCGGACAAATCGCCCGATTTCATTCATCCAAATAGATTTTTTCGTTGGGCAACCGAACCAGTTTTCCTTTTTCAATTGCTTCTGCAATCACGGAATCAATCTTTTCTTTGACAGTCGGGCGCAGAATCTTAAATCCGAAAATTTGGGAAACGCGTTTGACCAATTGATCCTGAGGCGTCGAATACTGCGTTTTTAAAACATAAACGGAAGCCTGCAAAATTTCTTCATTTGCAATCCATTCAATATTCAGCAAGTCGCCGCTTCTTTTTCTGACAATGCAGCCTTTCACTTTTGCCGGCCACAAAAAGTTGCCGTGAACACGAATATAATTCGATTTTTCCGCCGACGAAATTTCCCGAATAATCATATCGCGCATCGCCTTTGTCAAACGTTTGACATCGCAGCGGTGACGAATTTCCTGAATCAGCTGTTCTTTATGAATCGGCCCGTTGTGGTTGATAATTTCAACAATTTCATGCTCCATTTTATGGCGCGGAATTTCCAACAGATTTTCAGTTGACGGCAAGTCGATTTTTGTATAAGGAACAAATTCCGGAATGCCGCTTTGAATCAAAGATTCGACATCGAAAAGCTGATCATCTGTAATATCTGCCGGCATTTTATTGAAATCTGAAAACAATCCGTCAAACTCATCCGAATCATCATATTCATCGCCAAAGTCCGAATCCGACAAAGCATTCAAGCTTCCTGAATTCGATTCATCGGCTTCAATTGATTCGGGTTCTTCAACTTTCGGCTTTGAACTCTTCGACGGTGTTTTTCTCACCTTTTCCGGTTTGTATTCAATAATAACTTCTTCCGCCGTTTCCGTTCGAGTAAACTTCGGCTCTTCAACAGTTTTCTCTTCAATATTTTCAATTTCAGCAACTTTTTCTTCCGCGACAACTTCTTCTTCGGCTTCAGCAGATTCAACAGTTTCGACTTCGGTTTCCTCAACAATTTCATCAATTACTTCGGCTTCGATTGTTTCAGCATCAATTGCCTCGGTTTCTTCAATCATTTCAGCCTCGACTTCCTCTGCCGAATCGGATTCATTTTCAGCGTCGAGTTCAGGGGCGGCTTCAGTAATAATTTCAGGCTCTTCGGCTTTTGTTTCGGTTTCCTCAATGATTTCAGTGACCGCTTCTTTTTCGGCTTCCGCTTTCTTTTGTTTTCGATTTTCAGCTTCTCTTTCATTAATAATTTGAAGCATTTTTTCGATTTCCTTCTCATCGGTAACCGTCACCGTTACTTCTTCGTCATCGAAATCAAACTCGACAGGAGCTTCAATTGCTTTCGCATTTTCTTTTGCTTTTGCAATGGCATCCAGCAAATTCTTTTTCGCTTTCTGCGGATTCAAATACCAATCCGTTGACCAAATGCGATACATTTGCCATCCGAGTCCTGCTAAAACATTGTGTCTTAAACGGTCGCGGTCGCGTGCAACGCGGGAATTGAAATATTGCGCGCCGTCGCATTCGATACCGATAATGTAATGACCCGGAATTTCTTCATTGACGATAGCCATATCCATTTTGTAGCCGGCGCAGCCGATTTTTTGATGAATCGTAAATCCGTTGTCACGCAAGAAAGTGGCAACCGATTCGTCAAATGAAACTTCGTCGGGTTCGGATTCGCGCATTTTAGAAACAAATGTTTTAGATTCGGCGTATTCCAAAAAGGATTTCAAGACGCGAAGACCTGCCGGATCATCATCGCCGACACTTAAATCAATCGCTTTAAAGTTTGAGAAAATAACACATTTCTCGCGTGCGCGCGTGAATAAAACATTCAAACGGCGTTCGCCGCCGTCTCTGTTGAGCGGACCGAAATTCTTTGACAATCTGCCGTTTTGGTCAAAGCCGAAACCGATACTGACAAGAATCACATCTCTTTCGTCGCCCTGAATTGTTTCAATATTTTTAACGACGAAATTTTCACCGTTTTCATTCATGAAATATTTTTCAAAGCCAGGACTGCTTTTCACAAGCTCTTCCACTTCTTTTTGAATAGCTTCCTGCTGTTTTACGTTGAATGTTCCGACCATTAATGTTTTTCCGGGAGATCGAATAAAGTGACGCATGACTTCAAGCGCAACCGTTCTGGCTTCTTCTTTGTTCACGCCGGTTTTTCCGCGGTCATAAACCGAATCTTTGATGTATCTGAATTGAAGCCCCATCGTTTTATCTTCGTGAAGCGGCGACGGATAAACATACAAATGATTGCCGTAGAATTCGTTGTTTGAAACAGCAATCAAGGATTCGTGACGGCTTCTGTAATGCCAGCGAAGTGTTTTGTACGGGAAACTGCGCTTGCAAATATTCAAAACGCTTTCAACATCCGAGTAGAAAGAAGCATCTTCATTGTATTCATCATCGGCTTCCAACAAATTCTCGAAGAATGTTGTCGGCGGAAGCTGTTTGGAATCGCCCATCACAACAACCTGCCGTCCGCGAAGAAGCGCGCCGAGAGCGTCTTCCGGTCTCACTTGACTGGCTTCATCGAAAATAACGACATCAAAAGACGTTTGATGCGGTTCTAAATATTGAGCAATCGACAATGAACTCATCATGAAACAGGGTTTGATTTTTTGAATCAATCCGCCGGCGTTTGACATTAAACGGCGAATCGGCATGTGCGCTTTCTTTTTATTGAATTCATTCAGCAAAATACCGGCTTCCGATTCTCTTGACGCGCCGACGTAAATCTGCGGCATGCGTTTATAGATTTCAACATTGACACGCTCTCTGTTTTTGACAATGACTTTTTCATCAAGTTCGGCGAATTTTTGAATTTTGTTTTCATGAACTTCTTTAATAAATGTCGAAAGCACACGCTTTTTCATAAATTCGGCACGAAGAACGCCGTCGGCATAATTTCCTTTAAATGTTTGAATCAAATCTTCCGGCAAAATTTCATTTTCATTAATCAAAGAAACCATCGGCGCCGCAACTGTTTCAAAACATCTCTCACGATACAAAAGGAACTGACTCCACAAAACCAAAGACGGCAATTCCGTATTCCAAACCTGAATGATGTTGTTGAGCTGTTTCGGCGGCATTGTTTCTCTGAAAACAATATCAGCCTCGACAAGTTCGTATTTTCTTTTCTGCGGAATCGGGACGGTTGTTTCATCTTCCGCTCTTCCGACTTGAACTGCGTTTTCTTCAAGATTTTCCGCAGTTTCTGATTTCGGTTCAGCCGAGATTTTCTCCAATTCTTCAATTTCCGTTTCAGGTTCCGGTTTTATTTCTTTAACCGCTTTTTCATTGAAGAATAAATTCGGATCGGCGCCGACCATATTTGATAATTTGATTAAAGCATCTGCCAATTTTATTTTTTCTTTGTTGATACTTTCAGCCGCTTGCGTTAAAACCGCGCTGCTGATTCCTTTTTCAATGCAGTCATATGTTTTTTCCGTAATTTTTCCGCCGCTTTGCAAAACATCGAAAAGAACGACCCAATCATAAAAAGATTCCAGCAGAGCCGGGTTTTTCAGTCCGGATTCCCAATACGCGCCGAAAAGGAAAATGGCTTTTTGTTTTGAATTTTCAAATTCGCGTTCCAAATCTTTAATTTCTCTGACAATTTCCAAGTCTTTTCGAATATCGGAATCGCTTTTGTCTGTGCGTTTAATGTAGCAGCCCGCAATTTTTGCTTTGATTTCCTTAAAGCTGCTGTCCATGAATTTTAAGAATTTTCCGCATTTGTTCAAATACGAATCAATATCTTCTTCAAAAATTTGAGAGGTGAAGATTTCTTCAACTTTGTTTTCAAGTTCTGCATAGCGTTTTGCTTTTTGCATCAATTCTTTTTGCGTTGCTCGCTCTTTAATTCCTTGATTTTTCAGCAAATCCTTATCGATTTTCGGCGCATTTTTAAATGTTTCAATGTCGCGGATGAATGAATCCAATTCGTTCATCGACGCCGGCGTCAAAAGTCCTGTTTCATCAATAATAGAATCAACGCTGTCGCTGATAACTTTTGTTCGAGCGGCAACTTCTTGTAAAACCGCTTCAATATCCTGCAAATCCGGCGGCAGTATAATTCCGGGCTGAACATCTCGCCACGGATTTTCTTTCACGCCGCCGACTCCCGGAAGCGCGTCGCCTATTTTTTCCAAAATCGAAACCGCTTCAGTCCATTGTTTTCGATCCCATTTTTCAGGCGCTTTGAATTCAAGATGAGCCATTTTTCTTTTGTTGATACTGAAATAATGGCCGACATCTTCTCGAATGCCGTAAATATCATAAACAGTGTAGCCGATCGGACCGATTGTTTGGCTGAGCGTTTTGGCGTATTCGTTCAATTCATATTTCAAATTTTCAAGTTCAGCCAAATCCTGAGCATAATTTTTCTCAGTCGGCGGCTGGCGTTTAAGCGTTCTGTCAAGCTCGTCTAAGATTGCTTTTTTCTGAGCTTTATGACTGTGCATTTCCAAAACCAAATCGCCGAGACCGACAGAATCCAATCTTTTCTTAACGACTTGAAGCGCCGCCATTTTTTCACTGACAAACAAAACGCTTTTGCCGCTCATGAGAAGTTCGGCAATCAAATTCGTAATCGTTTGAGACTTTCCGGTTCCCGGCGGTCCTTCGACAACTAAATTTTTGCCGGATTTGACATCTTCAATAACAGAAATCTGAGATGAGTCGGCATTGACAATGTGATAAACGGATTCGGTTCTTAATTTCAAATCGACTTCATTTTCGGAAAATCCGCCGTCATAACTGTCCTGAGACGGATTAAAAACTTGATTGATTAAAGGATGCGTTTCGGGACCGTGTCCTTCCGGCCAGATTTTCGGATCAAGGTCTTTATACATCACGAATTTCTTGAAATTGTAAAAGTCGATATTGGCTTCCCGAATAATATCCCAATCTTTTTTATCGGAAATCAAATCTTCAACCGCTTTTAAATAAAATTCAACGGCGCCTTTATCGTCTGCGCCGAAAAATTCGGGCAGCTCCAATCCGAATTCCAAAAGTTTGGCTTTCAGCGTAATGGATGCAAAAATTTCATCGCCGGTCCACTGAACAGTGAATCTTCTTTTCGGGCCGACACGTTTGAATTCAACCGGAATTAAAATCAGCGGCGCTTTGAATGATTTTTTAGTTCCGTCTGTCCACTTCAAAAAACCGACTGCCAAATATAAAATCGGGTAACCTTGTTCTTCAAAAATAGAAATGGATTGGTTGTTCGCGTAAAAAAGACGCTCTTCCGTTTCATCGGCATGATACGGCGTTTCAAGGCTGACGGCTGCGTTTTCTTTGCCTTCTTTTTTCTTCATCAATCCTTTTAAAAATCCGGATTCATCTTCATCATCGACATTTGACAGCGATTCTGCTTCTGTTTCGCCCTTTTTCGTTTTTCTGACGGCATTCGGATCCGCTTTAAAGCGCATTGTTTTTTCTTGAATGACCAAAATATCGTAAATTTCAGAAATATTTTCATTTTTAATCTCAATCGTTCGTTTTTTAGACGGCGCGTAATTGAGAAGATTATTGTTTAAAGACAAATCCAATAATTTTTGTCTGAGTAATTCAAGTTCTAATTTAACGTCAACCATGAAATCATACCTTCCGAAATGGTAATTATATGTCAAATGCCGATAATATTAAAAAGAATGCAGATACCGTTTTTCTGAATCGCTTCAAGCCGGCTTTGAATTGATTCACTTAGTGATGATATAATTATTATTTTAAGAATAAAAGAATAGAGAAATGCTTCTATATAAGGTTTATTTCAAAAAACCTCGGCGGGAAAAAGAAAAATCAAATCTTTTTGATTTTTTTTATTGATTTAATTTTAGACCCCGCAGCAAAATTTTCTATTTTTTTCAATTCACCCGGAATATCAATTTTTTGAGGGCATTTTGAAAGACAAACGCCGCACTGCGTGCATTGGTGCGCTTGCCGCGATTCTCCAAGCAGCTTGTATTCCATCAAAAAATAAAACATATCCGCATCTTTTCCTTTGGCGCGCTGCTGATTGTATTTTGCAAACACTTTCGGAATATGAACGCCGGACGGGCATTCCATACAATATCTGCAATAAGTGCATGGAATTTCCAAAGATTCTCTGTATGCCGAAACGGCTTTTTCAATTGTTTTTTGATCGGCTTGCGTTACAGGTTTGAAATTTTTCATCGTTGCCGTATTGTCTTTGAGCTGTTCCATATCAGACATGCCGCTCAAAACCGTCAGCACATTCGGAAATGTTGCAGCATATCGAATCGCCCACGAAGCAGGACTTGCGTTTGAGTCAGCCGTTTTTAAAATATCAATCGCGCTTTCGGAAAGCGTTGCAAGCGCGCCGCCGCGAACCGGTTCCATAACAATAATCGGAATTTCTTTTTCGGTTAAGATTTCATATTGCCGCTTTGCATCCTGCAAATCCCAATCTAAATAATTGAGTTGAATTTGAGCAAAATCCCATTCATATTTTAAAACGGTTTTTTCCAAAAGCGCAGGCGTATCGTGAAAAGAGAAGCCCAAATATCGGATTTTTCCTTCCGCTTGTTTCTGTTTTAAAAAATCATAAATTTGATATTTTTCAATGGACTCAAAAAAAGCTTCGTTGATGTTATGAACCAAATAAAAATCAAAATAATCAACTTGACATTTTTTCAACTGTTCTTCAAATATTTTTTCAGCATCGGCTTTTCCTTTGACAAGCCAAATCGGCATTTTTGTCGCCAAATTGAATTGACTTCGATCATGTTTTTTCAACGTTTTGCCGATGACGGTTTCAGATTCGCCGCTATGATACGGATAAGCGGTATCAAAATAATTTATGCCGTTTTCAATCGCATAATCCGTCATTTCTTGAGCGGCATTATAATCGATATCTTGCTTGTCTTCTGAAATTCTCGGAAGACGCATTGTTCCAAAACCGAGAAGCGAAATTTTTTCATTATTTTTGAATAATCGTGTTTCCATTCTTTTTTCCATTCTTTCATTCTTTGTTTTTTTCTTATAAATGATTTTACTCGAAAAAATTAGAAAAATTATTAATTGGGTCAGAACTATGAAGTGAAGTAACAAAA
>JGI994J12354_10002873_pt1 | contig 16444 bp, 13 predicted proteins | sample IntmicLarv3ML3BL_FD_12354 | JGI IMG/M metagenome (IMG submission 12354) | reverse complement strand
CCCTCGGCTACGACCCCGCCGATGACTATTCCGTCGCCTATATGTGGGGAACACTCGGAATTTTGTACAACACCACGATGGTTTCAGAGCCGATTACAAGCTGGACTTCGCTTTGGGACGCGCAGTATTCGCGCAAAATGTTCATGATGGACTCCGTCCGCGACAGCATCGGCGCAACTTTGAAAATGCTCGGCTACTCGCTCAACACGACAAATCAGGCGGAGCTTGCTGAGGCTGAGGCTAAGCTCACCGAGCAAAAGCCGCTGATTCTCGCCTACACCGCCGACGAGGTCAAGGACAAGATGATTCAGGGCGAAGCCGCCCTTGCGATGGTCTATTCCGGCGACGCGATAACCTGCATGGACCCCGAAGAGGGTAACCCCGACCTCGCCTACTGCCTGCCCGAGGAGGGTACGAACCTCTGGTTTGACGCGATGTGCGTTTTGAAAACCTCGAAAAATCAGGACGACGCTTTGAAATTCATCGACTTTATGTGCCGCGAGGACATCGCTGCGATGAACCGCGAGTACATCAACTATTCCACCCCGCAGACGCAGGTTTTTGACGCGCTTGACGACGAAATCAAGAACGACCCCGTGCAGTATCCACCGCAGGACGTAATCGAAAGCGGCGAGGTTTTCGTCTACCTCGGCGAGAGCGTCAGGTACTATGACGAAATCTGGACGAAAATCGTTTCGGGCTAAAGCTTGACAGCGGCGGCTTTAGCGGCTATAATTGTTACAAGATTACAAGTTTGGAGTTGAAAAGATGTTGATTTCCCGCTAACAATTTATATTGTAGCAGCAATTTTTTGGGGATATGCCCATGTTTGCTGCGCGGGAAAATGTCTTTATACGCTCGGCTGTTTGTGTCTGCGATTTCGCTTTCGCGAAATTTTGCGGGCGCTTGGACTGCTATTTATGGGCTGTGGGATTTTCCCGCGGCCCATTTTGTTTTGTTCGCTTTTTTGCGAACCTCTGGAAAGGATTCTACCCAAAATGTCTCTTATAAATGTGAAAAATCTGACCTTTGCATACCCCGGAAGCTACGATAACGTCTTTGAAAACGCGAGCTTCCAAATTGACACGGACTGGCGGCTCGGTCTTATCGGACGCAATGGGCGCGGCAAAACGACGCTTATGCGCCTTTTGCGGGGCGAGTTTGAGTTTGGCGGCAGCATGAGCGCCGCCGTCAGCTTCGACTACTTCCCGTTTGCGGTCGAAAGCCCCGAGGCCAACACTTTTGGCGTGGTTGAAGCCTGCTGCCCCGGCGTGGAGCTTTGGCAGCTTCAAAAAGAGCTTGCGACGCTGGAAACCGACGCAGAGCTGCTTTTCCGCCCGTTTTCGACACTTTCTAACGGCGAACAAACCAAGGTACTCCTCGCCGCGCTTTTCAGCCGCGACCACCGCTTTTTGCTCATAGACGAGCCGACAAACCACCTCGACATGAACAGTCGCGAGCTTGTCAGCCGCTGGCTTTCGACAAAGTCGGGCTTCATCCTCGTGTCGCACGATCGCGCGTTTCTGGACGGCTGCGTTAACCACATAATCGCGATAAATCGCGTCGACATCGAGGTTCAGCGAGGAAACTACTCAAGCTGGCGCGAAAACCGCGACCGTCTCGACAGCTTCGAGCTTGCCGAAAACGAGAAAATCACGCGCGAAGTTCGCCGCCTTGACGCTACGGCAAAGGAACAGGGCCGCCGTGCCTCTCTCGCCGAGGACGCGAAGTACACCAAAGGCTCCAAAACCGGTCAGGTTGAGGGCGAGCGCGGGCACATCAGCCGCCTTGCCGCAAAATCAATGAAACGCGCAAAGGTTACAGAGCGCCGCTTGGAACGCACCGCCGAGGAAAAACTGAGCCTTCTGAAGAACATTGAGGAGGTCGAGGGACTGAAGCTCCGACCGCTTTCCTACCGCTCTGCCCGCCTTGCCTCGCTGGAAAACCTCGCCGTGAGCTACGAGAACCGTGAGGTTTTCAGCGGCTTCGACCTGCTTCTGGAGCGCGGGGAACGCATCGCTCTCTCGGGAAAAAACGGCTGCGGAAAATCCTCTATTTTGAAGCTGCTGCTCGGTGAAAATATCAGCTATAACGGCAGCCTTTACGTCGCAAGCGGGTTGAAAATTTCGTATGTCCCGCAGGATACCTCGTTTCTTCGCGGCAACCTGACCGACTACGCCGTGGAGGGCGGCATTGACGAGCCGCTTTTCAAGGCGATTCTGCGAAAGCTCGGCTTTGAGCGTGTGCAGTTTGAAAAGGACATGAGTGACTTCAGCGGCGGACAGAAAAAGAAGGTGCTGATTGCTAGGAGCCTCTGCGAGAGCGCGCACCTGTACATCTGGGACGAACCTCTGAACTTCATCGACCTTGAAAGCCGCGCGCAGATTGAGGATTTGATTTCTGCATACGAACCGGCGATGATTTTCGTCGAGCACGACCGCACCTTTGTCGAAACTGTCGCGACACGTATTGTCGAAGTCGGACGCTGAACCGAAAAGCAGGATATGGAATCTCCATATCCTGCTTTTTTATGCTTTCAACTTTACTCCGTGCAGTCAAATTTTCCATATGACACGCGGGCACTGAAAGGCAGTTTTTCGCGGCGGCTTCCCTCGCCGTCTGGCAACCCGACCGGCAGAACCACGCGCAGATGATATCCCTCCGGCGCGCCAAGCACCGCGAGCGCCGCCTTTTGCCTGTCCGCGTCAAAATACGGACTGTCAAGCCACGCTGAGGAGTACCCCAAAGCCGTCGCCGCAAGAAGCATTCCCTCCGTCGCTGCGGCATAGTCCTCAACCTCAAAATTGAACTCGCCTGTCTGAGTACTTCCGTCGGTCAAAACCGCGATTGCAGCGGGCGCGGTTTTCAGCCCCGGGGTCGGCGACACGTCACAGAGCGGTTTCAATTCCGCCGCTGTTCTGAGAATTACGAGCCGCACACACTGGCTGTTGTTCCCTGTCGGCGCTTGAATCCCCGCCTGCGAAATAAGCTCCAAATCACGAAGCGGCAAGCTGTCGGGGCGAAATTTCCCTTTGTGCGAATACCGTTTTGCAACTGTTTCAAAAAAATCCATACAGTTCCTTTCCTTCTTTCGTTTCCGCTAAATAATCATTGCTTCCGCTTCGGCGCGGCTTTTTACATACATATCGTTCAGGACGAGGTACGCCTTTTCGGGGCGGTTCATATTTTCCGGAATTTCCGTGTTCAGCGTCCGCGACATGACGCAAATCCCCTTTTCTTCGCGTGAAACCCCAAACCCGTGTTTTTTGTGAAACTCGACAGCCGCCGCGTTCGGGAGCTTGATTCGCGCGTTCACGGTTTGGATTTTCGCCTCGACAAGGATGTCCAGAAGCAGCTTGTAAATCGCGGAGCCTATCTTACGCCGCCAAAATTCCTCGGCGACGTAAATCCGCGCGTCCCGACTCCAAATGTCCTCCGGCGCGTCCGCATTTTCGGAAATATAGGCAAAGCCCGCCGTCACGCCGTCCACCTCGCCGACAACCCAGCCGTGCGAATATGTATACTTATCGACCCGCGCCACAAAATCCAAAAGCGGAGGCGTCTCCACGTCGTCGAGGCTTGTTCCGTTTCCGACATACGGCGCGTAAACTTTTAGCATCGAGGGTGCATCCCACTCGTTTGTGCGCCTTACGTTAGCTCTGGGCATTTAAATTCCCCCTGTTTTGTTTTTCCATTATGTAGTCGTCCATAACAAATCCGCCGCCGATGTCAGAAACCACGCTATCGATTATCTCAAACCCCAGCTTTTTGTAGGCGGCAATCGAGCCGTCGTTTCCCTTGTTGACGGTCAGGTAAATCGCGGAAAGCCCAGCCGCAAGCTCCTCTATCCGCGAAAACATTGTGTGCGAAAACCCGCGCCCGCGGCAACTTTTTTCGATGTACAGCTTTGAAAGAAACAGCCGCTTTTCCTCGCTCTTCACCGCCAGATATCCGCATGGCGCGCCGGAGAGTGTTAGCATTTCGTAGATGTATCCCTCTGAAAGTTGCTCTGAAACAGCCGCCTCGCTTTGAAATTTATCAAGCATGTAGTCAACCTGCGCACGCCCGATAAGCGGCGAGTAGTGTTCGCGCCAAATCCTGTCGGCGAGGCGCACAAGCGCGGAAAGCTGCTCTGGGCTTTCAACCCGCATAAACTCCGGCACTTCCTCGGAAACTTCGGGTGAACGCGCGGTAAGGCGGTTGATTTTCGTACCTAGCGCGACAAAGCGTTCCTCGTACTCGGTCATAACACCGCCTTCAACGCCCTCACCATGCAGATTGCGCGTTATATCACCAAGTTTCCAGCCGCAGGTTTCCAGCTCCTCAAGTGAAAACTCAAAAAGCGGCAAATTGTCAGTTTTGAAGATAAGCTCGCCCTCCGCCGCAAGCACGCGCGCGTAGCTCAAAAGGAACGGCGCAGCAGTCAGTCGCTTGTTTTTGTTTTTGCTCGCCGGCCACGGGTCGCTGAAATTCAGATAGATGCGGCTAACCTCGCCCCGCGCAAAACAACCATCAATCTCCGCTGCGTCGAAGTTCATAAAACGCAGATTTTCAGGCGGGCAACCGGATTTTGCCAATGCCTCCATTGCGGTAATTATTACATTAGGGTCGCGCTCAATTGCCACAAAGAAAATATCCGGATTGTTTTTCGCCGTTTCAATGGCGAAACGACCTTTTCCGCAGCCGATTTCAATGTGCAGCTCGCGTCCGCCGGAAAGCTCACGCCATTTCCCTTTCAGTTCACGCGGTTCGGCTATCCCAACGGCCTTAACCCTCTCCATACGCGTTTCAAGGTTCTTCTTTTTCCGCATTCTCATTGGCGGCCTCCATCGATTTTGTATACTTTGCACAAATATTTCTTGCATTTTGCACGAATTTGTTGTATGCTTCCTTTGGTAAATCCCGCTACTCAATAATATCACAACAGCCCATTTCCGTAAAGACAGTTTCTGATTTAATGCGCGTATTGCCCCTTCAAAATTCGCGGAGCAAGTACATTTTTGTACGTTTAGCCAATTGTAAACTGCCAAAAAGCTGTTAAAATACGAAGAAGTGTAATTTCTGAGTGATTGGAGGCTTCGTGATGAAAATTCCGAGGGTCTGTGCCTTGCACGACATGAGCGGTGTCGGGCGCTGTGCGCTCACCGTTGTCATTCCCGTCCTTTCTGCCACGGGTGCGCAGGTCTGCCCTGTTCCGACAGCACTTTTTTCCACGCACACCGGCGGCTTCGGCGACCCTGCCTCCCGCGACATGACCTGCCTTATGGACGAAACGCTCGAACACTGGAACGCTTTGGGGCTTCCATTTGACGCGGTTTACTCCGGCTTTCTCGGCTCGGCAAAGCAGATTTCTGTTGTCGAGCGGTACATTTGCAAGTTCGGCGGGCGCGGGTTTACGCTCGTTGACCCCGTATTAGGCGACGACGGTGAGATTTACAAATCAATTACACCTGAACTTTGCCAGAAGATGAAGCGCCTCGCAGAAAGCGCCGATATCATCACCCCGAACTCCACCGAGGCGGCAATTCTGCTCGGCGAAAAGTTCACCGGCTTCCCTCAGACAAAAAGTGGACTTATCGAAAGCGTCAAGCACCTCGGCGGCAAGCGCTCGGTCATCATCACCGGCGCTGACCTACGCGAGGGTGTATTGGGCTGCGCCGTTTACGACTCCACCGATGGCAGTGCCACAGTTATTGAGGGCGAACGACTCGGCGGAAGTTTCCCCGGTACCGGCGACATCTTCGCAAGTGTGCTGCTCGGCTCGCTTTTGCGCGGAAACAATTTGCTCGACAGCGCTGCGACGGCTATGGAATTTGTCCGCAGCTGCGTCACCGTAACATTGGCGGCAGGAACTCCTGCGCGGGAGGGAGTACTTCTTGAGGCTGTAATTTCGGAACTTATTGCAAAATGATCTAAATATGTTATAATGTATACGGTGTGCCAACATATCATTCGGCAGTGCCGCAACGCTCAATTTTTCTAAAGTTTATTCGGGAAGCAGTGATTTTTATGGATTCCCCATACAGCATAACCCTCGGGCAGGTAATCGAAGAGTTCCGGCTTGAAGTTATCTCCGCGCCGCAGGGTTACGAAAATATCCGGATCGAAGCGGACGACGTAAGTCGCCCCGGCTTGCAACTCGCCGGTTTTTTCGAGTACTTCGACACAAGCCGCCTCCAGCTTCTCGGCAAGGTTGAAAACACTTATCTCGACCGCCAGAGCTCCGAGGATCGTAGTCGTGCGTTCGAGGCGCTGTTCTCGCACAACATTCCCGGTCTGATTATTTCGCGCGGTATGGACGCCTTCCCCGAGTGCGAGGAGATGGCAAAGCGCTACAATGTGCCTTTGCTCCGTTCAATCGACCCGACTTCGTATCTGATGAGCGCGCTCATCAGTTTCCTCAAGGTTGCTCTCGCGCCGCGAATTACGCGCCATGGCGTACTTGTCGAGGTTTACGGCGAGGGCGTTCTGCTCCTCGGCGAAAGCGGAGTTGGCAAAAGCGAGAGTGCAATCGAGCTTGTCAAACGCGGGCATCGTCTCATCGCCGATGACGCAGTCGAGTTGAAAAAGGTCTCGTCACACACAATTGTCGGCTCTGCGCCCGACATGATCCGCCACTACATCGAGCTTCGCGGAATCGGCGTAATTGATGTGCGCCGCTTGTTCGGTATGGGTTCCGTTCGCGAAACTCAAACTATCGACATGATTATAAACCTCGAGCAGTGGCGCGACGGCGCGATGTACGACCGCCTCGGTCTCGACGGACAGACTACCTCGATTCTCGACGTACGTATTCCTTCGCTTGTCGTTCCTGTTCGACCGGGCAGAAACCTTGCAATTATAATTGAGGTCGCCGCGATGAACAACCGCGAAAAGAAGATGGGCTACAACGCCGCACAGGAATTCAGCGACAAAATCACAAAGAGTTTCGAGGAAGCCGCCGCACGTCAGGCGGAGCAAAACAAAGCTTAGACGCTAAAAGCGTAAATATAAAAGTATAACGGAGGAAAAACAATGTATATCGGAATTGACCTCGGCGGAACAAACATTGCCGCCGCACTCGTCGCCGAAGACGGCAAAATAATCGGGAGCAAAGTTTCTATCACAACCGACGCAGACAAGGGGACGGATGCCGTTTTGGGCGGACTTCTTAAAGTTTGCGACATGCTTGTTGAGTCCAATCCCGCCGCTAAAGCGGAAATCAAGGCTGTCGGCATCGGCGTTCCGGGCATGATGACACCCGAAAACGGCGTTGTCCTGTTCAGTCCCAACATCCAGTGCATAAACAACACCGACATAACCGCAAACATCAAAGCTAAGTACAATGTGCCCGTCTACATCAACAACGACGCAAACTGCGCCGCACTCGGCGAAGTTTCTGCGGGCGGTGCTGTCGGCGCTACCGACGCGATTTTCGTTACTCTCGGAACGGGCGTTGGCGGCGGAATCGTTATCGGCGGCAAAATCTATTCCGGCTTCAACGGCGTAGCTGGCGAAATCGGGCACATACTGATAACTCTTGACGGCCGCGAGTGCGGCTGCGGGCGTAAGGGCTGCTGGGAGGCATACGCCTCCGCGACCGGTCTTGTCAAAACCACTAAGGAGATCATGGCCGAGGATAAATCCAGCGCCATGTGGGAACTTTGCGAAGGCGATATCGAAAACGCCGGCGGGCGCACCTCTTTTGACGCTATGCGCAAGGGCGACGCAGCTGGCCAGCGCGCCGTTGACACCTATGTCAAGCACCTCGGCGCAGGTATTGTTGACCTTATAAACATTTTCGAGCCGGAAATCGTCTGCATCGGCGGCGGAATCTCCAACGAGGGCGAGACACTTCTTGCTCCCCTCCGCGCCTATGTCGATTCCGAAAAATACACCGCAAAGTCGGACGCTGTGGCTCAAACCCGCATAACAAAGGCTACTTTGGGTAACGACGCAGGAATTGTCGGCGCTGCCATGCTCGGAAAAAACTGATTTCACACACAGGTATGGGAAGCGGGAAAACCGTTTCCCATATTTTTTTGCACAAAAAACGGTTTTTGCTATTCTAAATCATAGAGAAATGCTGTATAATACTATAAGGCATATTTCGGGACTCAGTTTCCCCATGCTCTTAAATTAAAAATCTTCGGAGGCTCAATGACTATTCCAAAAACCGCCGAAGCCCTACTTTCGTTGCTGCCCGGCGCGGAAATCAGAACGGGCGAACCTTTAAGCGCACATACGACTTTCCGAATCGGCGGCCCTGCCGATGTTTTTTGCGTACCCAAAAACGCGAAGGAACTTGCGGAAATTATCCGCTTTACCAAGAGCGAAAACCTCCCATTTTTCATTCTCGGCGCTGGTTCTAACCTACTCGTCGGCGACGGCGGCATACGCGGCGTCGTGGTATATACTGGCATGGTTGACAGCATTTCGCAGACAGGTGAAAACTCCCTTCAAGCCGAGTGCGGCGCAAAGCTCGCGCGCCTCGCCCTCACAGCGCAGAGTCTCTCGCTTTGCGGTCTTGAGTTTGCGCAGGGAATTCCCGGCTCCGTCGGCGGCGCTGTTTTTATGAACGCGGGCGCGTACGGCGACGACCTCTCCGGTGTGACATACGAGGTTGACTACCTCGACGAAAGCGGTGAAATCTTCACGGCGAGCGGCACGGAGCTAAACTTCGGCTACCGCTCAAGCTTCCTCTCAGCGCAGCCCGGCTGCACAGTTCTGCGCGCACGCTTTCGACTGAAGCGCGGAAATGTATCTGACATCGCTTCGCTGATGAGCGACTACCGCACGCGGCGCAAAACCACGCAGCCGCTCGAATATCCCAGCGCTGGTAGCGCGTTCAAGCGCCCGCCCGGACACTTCGCCGGAAAGCTTATCTCCGACGCGGGGCTGAAGGGCCTTTCCTTCGGCGGAGCGCAAGTCTCCGAAAAGCACGCCGGGTTTATAATCAACACCGGTTCGGCGACTGCGCGCGACGTTCTAACGCTTATCGACAAGGTAAAAGCAGCTGTTTTTGCCGACTCCGGAATAATGCTCGAACAGGAAATCCGCGTTGTCGGCGAACTATGAAAGTCAGGGTATTATATGAAATTTGTAATTATAACAGGTGAAAGCGGAGCGGGAAAAAGCCGCGCCGCAAACATACTTGAGGACATAGGCTACTACTGCGTGGACAACCTTCCAGTCGCGCTTATACCAAAGTTTGCCGAGTTCTGCATCTCCGCTGCGGGGCGCTACGAGCGCGTCGCCCTTGTTACTGATATCCGGAGCGGCGACAAATTCGGCTCACTTTTCGAGGGACTTGAAACTATTCGGCAGATGGGCTGCAAGTATACAATTGTCTTCCTTGAGGCGGACGAGGACGCCATAATCCGCCGCTATAAAGAGACACGTCGCCCGCACCCGCTTGCAATCGACGGGGAGAGCATCTCCAACACCGTTTTGCGGGAAAAGGCGAAGCTCGACGAACTGAAAAGCCGCGCCGACTATATTTTCAACACCACCGATTTAAGTAGTAACCGCCTGCGCGACATGCTTATCTCCTCGCTGGGCGACGACCGCGGCAATTCTCTTAGAATTGAAATTCTAACCTTCGGCTACAAATATGGCGTTCCGCCCGAGGTGGATTTGCTGTTTGATGTCCGTTTTTTGCCGAATCCGTTCTATATCGAAAATTTGCGCGAGCTCAGCGGGCTTGACCGTCCTGTTCGCAACTATATTTTTGAGTTCCCCGAAACTTCGGATTTTCTGGGCCATCTTTCGTCGCTTTTCGAGTTCCTTTTGCCTCACTATTCCGAGGAGGGCAGAGCCTGCCTCACTGTCGGAATCGGCTGCACGGGCGGACAGCACCGCTCGACGGCAATCGGCTGCGAGGTCGCCGACCGTATTTCAGGACTTGGTTACACTGCGACAGTCAGTCACCGCGACATAGACAAAGGCTGAGCGGACTTGGAAGGACTGGTTTTCAGATGAAAAACTATTTAAAATCATACTCAAACGGCGAGGATATCGCCCTATACCAACCCGGCGATTTCAGCCACCGCAGCATCGAAACTGCGCGGCTGCTCGGGCCAAAGGTCACGGTTATCGGCGGCGGCACAGGGCTTTCAACGCTTCTCAAGGGTTTGAAAAGCTTCACCGAGAACATCACCGCAATTGTCGCCGTCTCCGACGATGGCGGCGGCAGCGGTGTACTCCGAAACGAGATGGGTATGCTCCCGCCCGGCGACATCCGCAACTGTATCCTCGCCCTTGCAAACGCTGAATCAACAATGGCGCAGGTTCTGGGCTACAGGTTCACGGACGGCAGCCTCTCCGGTCAGAGCTTCGGCAACCTGTTTTTAGCTGCTCTGAACGGTATCTGCGGCAGCTTTGACGAAGCGGTTAAGCTGATGTGTGAGGTTCTGGCGATTACCGGCAGGGTTCTCCCTGTTACGACGACCGACGTAAACCTCCGCGCCGTCTTTGAAAACGGAAGCGAGGTTATCGGAGAATCGAAAATCAGCGTTTTTAAAAAGAAGCAACGCTGTCGAATAAAATACATCGACCTTGTTCCGAACACCGCCGAACCGCTGCCCGACGCGCTCGACGCAATTCGCGGCGCGGACATGATTGTCCTCGGCCCCGGTAGCCTGTACACAAGCGTGATTCCTAACCTTCTGGTGCGCGGCGTACCCGAGGCAATCGTCGAGTCCAAGGCTTTGAAGGTCTACACCTGCAACGTAATGACGCAAATCGGCGAAACTGAAGGATATACCGCATTTGAACATTTGACCGCACTTTATGTCCACAGCAATCGGAAAATTGCGGACATTTGTCTTGTAAACAACGCCGAAATCCCCGCTGACCTTGTCGAAAATTATCGGCTGGAGTATGCTGCACCTGTTGTCGTTGACAGCAAAAATTTTGAAAGCAGCGGCGTTGAGTTGTGCGAGTTTGACCTGATATCCACAATGAAAAACTACGCACGGCATGACCCGAAAAAGCTCGCTACCGCGCTTATGCGCATACATGCGCGGCACAACCCGCGCCCGGGAATTTTCGGGCGCTACGACCGCATGATGCTTGAACAAACCGTCGAATAGCCCGAAAGGAGGGCGCACATGGAGGCTTCCTTTTCCTCAAAAGCCAAGAACGAACTGTGCCGGCGCGAGCCGCAGCGCGGCTGCTGCGCCGCCGCCGAAATCTATGGTGCTCTGCTTTTTTCCAACAAATTTTCACACGACGAAATCCGTATTGTCACTGAAAACGAGCGGTTTTCCGCGCGCATTCGCTCGCTTATCCGCCGCGTTTTCGACATTGAGCTTCCCGCCCGCGGCGGCGGGAAAGATTCGCTTGAGTTCTTCGGCGCGGACGCTTCGCTGATTTACGAGCACTACGGCTACGAGCGCGGCTACTCCCCTGCCCTGCATCTAAACGCCGCCGCTGTCGAGGATGAGCACTGCCGCGAGGCATTTCTGCGCGGTGCGTTTCTCGCCGCCGGCTCTGTCAGCGACCCTCTGAAAAATTACCATCTCGAGCTTGTGACGCGCCACTTCAACCTCAGCCGCGAGGTTGTTGCGCTGCTGCTCGACATGGACTTTTTGCCGAAAACCACGCTTAGAAAATCCAACTATGTCATCTACTTCAAGGACAGCAGCGAAATTGAAAACTTCCTGACGAAATGCGGCGCGGCGGCCTCATCCTTGAACGTAATGCAGGCGAAAATCGAGAAGGATTTGAACAACCAGATAAATCGCAAGGTCAACTGCGACGCCGCCAACATCTCGAAAACCGTTGATGCGGCGCAGAAACAGCTCGCCGCAATCCGCCGACTTGAGGCTGGTGGGCAGCTTACAGGACTTTCTGAAAACCTTAGATTCGCGGCAAACCTACGGCTTGAACATCCTGACGCGTCACTTACCGAGCTTGCCGAAAGCGCGGGCGGAGTTGTCGGGCGTTCCGGGCTTAACCACAGGCTGACAAAGCTTGTCGAGCTTGTCGAAAACGGCGAAGAATAGAAATGGAATTTTAAAATGACCGATTTTGTCCACCTACATGTGCATACCGAGTACAGCCTGCTTGACGGCTTTTGCCGCATAAAGCAGGCCGTCAGCCGCGCCAAAGAATTCGGCATGACGGCGCTCGCAATCACCGACCACGGCGTAATGTACGGCGCGGTCGATTTTTACCGCACAGCAAAGGCTGAGGGAATCAAGCCGATTATCGGCTGCGAGGTCTATGTCGCACCGCGAAAGCGAACCGACAAGGTTCATGAGTTTGACAGTGACCCGCACCATCTCGTTCTGCTTTGCAAAAACGAGACGGGCTATAAAAACCTGATAAAACTCGTCAGCCTCGGCTTCACCGAGGGATTTTACACCCGTCCGCGCGTTGACCTAGAACTGCTGTGCGAAAATTCAGAGGGACTTATCTGCCTTTCCGCCTGCCTTGCGGGCGAAGTTGCAAAAAAGCTCGTTGACGGCGCATACGACTCGGCAAAGGAAGTCGCGCTTACATACGCCGGAATTTTCGGTGAAGGAAACTACTACCTCGAACTTCAGGACCACGGAATTGCCGACCAAATCAAGGTGAACAGCGGACTTCTGCGCCTGCACGAGGAGACGGGGATTCCGCTCATCGCAACAAACGACGCGCACTATGTCACGCGAGAGGATGCGCGGCTTCAGGATGTTCTGCTCTGCATACAGACCGGGCGCATGCTTGATGACACCGACCGTATGCGCTTCGAGGGCGACGAATTCTACCTCAAAAGCGGCGACGAAATGGCGGCGCTTTTCGACAGTTTCCCCGGTGCAATTGAAAACTCACTCAAAATCGCCGATATGTGCAACTTCGATTTCGAGTTCGGAAACTACCATTTGCCCGTTTTCGAGCTTCCGGCTGGTGAAAGTGACCCGGCGGAATATATGCGCAAGTTGTGCCTCACGGGTTTTCAAAAAAAGTTCCCCTCGCCCGAAGCGGGCTACATGGAGCGGCTTGAATACGAGCTTGAAATTATAAAAAACATGGGCTTTGTCGACTACTTTTTGATAGTCGGCGACTATGTTAACTTCGCGAAAAACAGCGGCATTCCCGTCGGCCCCGGACGTGGCAGCGGCCCTGCGAGCATTGTTGCGTACTGCCTCGGAATTACCGACCTCGACCCGATTAAGTATGACCTCTACTTTGAACGGTTTTTGAACCCCGGACGTGTCAGTATGCCCGATTTCGACATTGACTTCTGCCCGAACCGGCGGCAGGAGGTTATCGACTATGTTATTCAAAAATACGGTGCCGACCATGTGGCGCAGATTGTAACCTATGGCACTATGGCAGCGCGCGGCGCAATCCGCGATGTCGCCCGCGTCATGGGCATAACCTACGCGGAGGCGGACACTGTGGCAAAGCTCATCCCTTTCGCGCTGGACATGACGCTGCATAAGGCGCTCGGCATGACAAAGCAGCTGCGCGAACTGTACGAAGGCAACGCACAAATGAAAACGCTTATCGATACCGCCGCCGCTTTGGAGGGCACGCCCCGCAACATCGGAACACACGCGGCGGGAATAGTCATAACGCGCGACCCCGTCATGAGCTACGTCCCTCTCGCAAAGAGTGACGATGTTGTCGTCTGCCAGTATACGATGGTTCCGCTCGAGGAACTCGGCCTTTTGAAAATGGACTTCCTCGGGCTGCGAAACCTGACAATTATCGACGACGCAAACAAGCTTATAAAGAAAAACGACACCTCTTTCGACATCGAAAACGTTAGCTTGGAGGACACCGAAACCTATAAAATGCTCACAAACGGCGACACTCTCGGCGTTTTTCAACTTGAAAGCGGCGGCATGACAAACGTCGCAATGCAGCTTCAGGCACACTCAATCGAGGAAATTACCGCGCTTATTTCGCTTTACCGCCCTGGCCCGATGGATTCTATCCCCGCCTACATCGAGGGCAAGCACCACCCCGAGCGCTCGCGGCGGCGGCATCCTCTTCTGGACGAGATTTTGAAAACCACATACGGTTGCATTGTCTATCAGGAGCAGGTCATGGAAATTTTTCGCAGGCTTGCCGGATACTCGCTCTCGCGAGCGGACGAGGTTCGCCGCGCAATGTCTAAAAAGAAGAAATCCGTCCTGCTTGCCGAGCGCGAAAATTTCGTAAACGGCAACCCCGAGGAGGGTATATCCGGTTGCATCTCCAACGGTGTTCCGCCCGATGTTGCGGGCGCACTGTTTGAGGAGATGGAGGCATTCGCAAGCTACGCTTTCAACAAGGCACACGCCGCGAGCTACGCCGTCATCGCCTACCGTACCGCCTACTTAAAGTGCCACTATCCGCGTGAATACATGGCAGCGCTTTTAACCTCGGTTCTCGACTCGAGCGGCAGAATTTCCGATTACATAGCCGAATGCCGACACCTCGGCATAGAGGTTCTGCCTCCCGACGTAAACGAAAGCGGCGACGGCTTCGCCGTTGTCGGCAAAACTCTGCGTTTCGGGCTTGTCGCTGTCAAAAACATCGGGCGCAAGTTCATCCTTGAAATGGTGCGTGAGCGCGAGAAAAACGGACGCTTTACGTCGTTTCAAAGCTTCTGCGAGCGGATGTTTGAGGGCGACCTGAACCGTCGCGCCGTTGAAAGCCTGATAAAATGCGGCGCGTTCGACAGCATGGGATACCGCAGCCAGTTGCTCGCTGTCGCGTCCTCAATCCTTGAAAATATCTCCTCCTCGCGCTCTAAGGTCATGGAGGGGCAGATTGATATGTTCTCGCTCGGCGACGACGCTCCTGTGCAGGAGCTTCCGCTGCCGGACATCCCCGAACACCCGCGCAGCGAGCTCGTCGCGATGGAAAAGGAGGTCACGGGGCTTTACCTCTCCGGCCATCCGATGGACGAATACCGCTCTGTTATACGCAATCTCGGCGCTGCCGGAATCGGCAAAATTATATCAAGCCTTGACGAGATGGACGGCGCTTTCCGCGACGAGCAGCAGGTGACTGTCGCGGGCAGCATTTCAAAAGTCCGCACAAAGGCAACACGCAACGGCTCGATGATGGCATATGTCGAGCTTGAGGACGACAGCGGCACAATCGAGCTTATCGTTTTCCCGAAAACCCTCGACCAGAACGGTCAGCACCTGCGCGAGGACAACATTGTCGTCGTCAGCGGGCGCATAAGTGTGCGCGAAGAGCGCGACCCTCAGATTGTCTGCGACCGCATAAACCCCATCGGAGAAGTCTCCGGCGCGGCTGTGGACGAGCCTCCCTCCAGCATAAACGACAACTCACAGAAAACCCTCTATGTCAATTTGCCGTCGGAAAGCGACCCTGTTTCAGTTAAAATCCGTCCGATGTTCGCTATGTTCCCCGGGCGGGCGCGCACGGTTTTGAGATACGCCGACAGCACAAAGCTGAAAGGAACAGTCTGCGACCCTGACACGCGCCTTGTCTCGCGGCTTCGCGAACTTTTGGGCGACAGTAATGTGGTTTTGAAGTAGGGTCTCAATATGGAAGGGTGAAGCAAAAAATGACAAGAGCTGAGATATTTGCTCGACAATTGGACAATGGCGCATGTGATTTTTTCCTTCGGATGAATGAAATTTTAGAAAACGAAGGGCTAATCATCCGCTATGGCGATAAGAGTGTTCCCAACCGTATCACATATTTCCCCGACACAAATCGAAAAAATCCACTTGAGCTAAAGAAACAGCAACCGCTTGTATTACGATATACAATAGATAAAAATGGCGAATTGATAGTTGATTTGAAACTAAATTTTATTGATTGCTACACAGATATAATCGAAAAAATGCCGGAGCATATCAAGAAAATGTTTCGTTCAATAAAAAAATGTTGCAGCGAAAGTGAAACTTGCGACCGTCCATGGATTGACGGTCTGCCTGTGTGGATTGATGGGAGCTCTAACTGCGGCTTAAAACGGACATATACACTTGATGATGAGCATTATTATTTATGCAGTTGGAACTACTATTTCAATCCCGATATTTCCAATCCCGACGATGTAAAATATTACATAGAAATCATCAAGGCGGAAGTAGCGGCAGCCAAATCGAGAAAAAAGCATAATACCGCACATTATAACGAACAAGGACAGGAGATAATTCGAGATAAAAAAGAAAAAAAGGAGCCCCTTACTGAAAATACGGTAATCGGTTCTCGAAAAATTTCGGCAGTTGAATTCCGAAAATTTTTTAGGAAGACAATGGGTGAAGATTATGAAAGTCATCCTATTGTCCGGAATGTCATAAAGATGTCGGCAAACCATAGAGGAAAATCCTTAAAAGAAATAATCGAAGCGTGTAGTAAATAAACACTTCTACATAATATAATCAATATATAATCAGCAAATTATTATCCCCGTTTTCTGAAATAGCACCATATGGAAGGAATGTGTAAAATGGAAAATGTCAAACCCATCAAGCGTATCGGAGTCCTCACAAGCGGCGGCGAC